>ODAJ012179845.1_pt1 | contig 25886 bp, 18 predicted proteins | sample 1539241 | NCBI WGS metagenome assembly ODAJ01 (sample SAMN02144231, study PRJEB22623) | gut metagenome | biome: sheep rumen | host: Ovis aries | place: New Zealand
TTATCAAGGCTTTCGGGATGCGGATCGCCACACCAGTGACATCGGTCACTGGTTCGCGATGACAGGAAACCGACTTTGTCGACAGTCTGAAATGCCGAAGAGCAAACAGCTCTTCGGCATTTTGCGTATCATGGATCAATGCATTCCGTACAGGAAGCGGAAGCGGAGCTTTGCAAGCGGGCGAAGACTGGGATAAACCTGCTCGATCAAAGCCTGCAGCTCTGCGCGGCTGCGCACCAGTTCCTCCTTATGGATCGCGTGGAGACTGAAAGCGACTTTCTCAGCGGCGTTCACGATATCCTCCGGGATCTCCGTTCCGCCAAACGCGGCGACCCTCCTGGCGTACTTCCAGCATGCCACAACGGCCTTTCGCCCGTCGGGATTCTGGATCTGACTGCGGAAAACCGCTCTGACGAGCAGATACCACAGGAGAACCAAAAGGGCCAGAGCCGGGAGAATCAGAAGGACCAGCCAGGGGAAATGTCTTTCCGGCGGGATATTCTGGGGGAGTTCTCCGTTTCCGTCCGGGGAGGGAACCGGCTGCTCCGAGGGCTCCGGGTCAGAACTGACGTTCTGCGGCACGGGGCTGGGAGAGGGCGAAGCATCCGGCGCGGCGCTGGGCTCGGGGTTTTGTGTGGCGATGCCCGCCTGAGCTGTGACCTCCATGGGAATCCAGCCCACGCCGTCCCAGTACACCTCCACCCACGCATGGGAATCTCCGGCTAAAACGCTGGTCAGGCTGCCGGCGTGGGTCTCCACGGCGAAGCCCTCCGCAACCCGGGCGGGAATGCCGAGAGAGCGGTAGAGGACCGCGGCTGCCGTGGCGTAATGAATGCAATAGCCTCGATGGGATTCGGTCAAAAAGTAAATGGCATAGTCGTTGGAGGGATAGGCACCGGTGGAGAGATCATACTCGCCGGAGTTCTGCACGTAACGGGCGACGTTCTGGACCACGTTGGGGTCCCCGGCGTACAGACCCGCCTGCTGGCAGATCTGCTGGGCGGCCTTCAAGGTGCCGTCCGGCAGGCGCGTATACACGCTGTGGGCGTGGGTGCGGTACATCTGCTCTGCGGCGGCAGCGTTTTCCGGCAGAGAAAGCGCAGCGGGATTGCCGTGGTAATCCATATACGAGACGCGGTAATTGGGCTGATCCGCGGCAGAGACAGAGATGTCCGAGCCGGTGGAGACCGCGGCATAATAGGGAATGCACAGGGCCGGCAGATCCACAAGCGTACGAACCTCCAGTTCCCGCTTCACTCCGGCGGAGGAGTACTCCGCGGCAAAGGCGGTAAAGGGAAGGGAAGAGCCGGAGCTCAGTTCCTCTGCCGGGGCCCAACCGACGCCGTTATAGTCGCCGTAGGACTGTGAACGGAGATAGAGCCGGCCGGAAGTCTCGGCGCGCACCTGCATCACCCGAAGGTCCGACAGGCTGGAATCAAAGGGCTGGGACAGACGCATGCTGTTGTCGCTGGAATTCCAGAAGCTGTGAAAGCTGGACCGGGGCCCGGTTTCCGCACCGGGCTGATCGGGATCGGTGGTAAGGCCTTCTCCCGAGGCGCTGTTGCCGACCAGCAGGTCAAAGTAGCTGGAGTATCGGGCGAAGCGCTCGTTCAGCTTGTTGTCATACTCCGTGAAAACATAGGTTTCGGGGTTATACTTGGTCAGAAGTCCGCCCAGAATCAGGCAGATCGGAACCAGGCAGCAGATCAGGGTCCTGCCGATGCTGCCCTCCGGCTGAAAGCCGGCGCCCGTAGCAATCACCAGGAACCAGAACAGCAGCAGCCCCGCGCTGGCAAGAGGGGGGGCCGAGCCGTTCACCACTACGCAGGAAATAAAGATGGGAACTGTTTCCAGCATGGTGAGGGAGATGCGCAGATTGCGGGAGGTGAGTGCGGTGATCAGGTAAGCGGCCAGCAGAAAACCGATAAACAACAGCACCAGCGAGTGAGAGGGGACGGCGTCCGCCAGAGGGTAGGCTGCTCCCGGATGGATCACGTGGGTATAATAGGCGCCGGAGATGTGGTCGATCAGATCCTCCATCTGCGCCAGGGGATTGCCGCGATAAAAGCGGTAGGCCAGGAACAGCAGGGCTGCGGAGAGGGGCATCCCGATCCAGATCCCCTTGCGGAAAGAACCGGCGATCCACAGCAGCACACAGCAGATCCCCAGCCAGAACCATAAAGAACGGTCGATCCGGCAGTCAAAGCTGTCCGCCAGGAGGGCGATCTGACAGAGCGTACCCAGCAGCAGCAAAAACAGGTTGCTGCCCTGGTTGAGGAGGCGCTTCATTTGACGGTCACCTCCCCATCGCTGATCAGAAAGATGGCGCGTGCCCCGGAGGGATCAAAGGGACAGGGCTTGTCCATGGGATTGGCGAGGATGGTGCAGAGCGCGTCGGTGGTGCCGGCCTCGTTGGAGACATCGTAGAGCGTGTCCGCCACCAGCGTGTGGGGAATCTCCCTGGCGCAGAGCTCCAGAGAGAGCCAATATAGCAGTTCCAGACCCCGGTCCTCCTTGCCGATGCGGCCCAGTACCAGGAAAACATCCTGATTGGCGCTGATCAGCGGCTCGCGGACAATGACCTCATCGGTCTTGGAGCTGAGCTTCCAGTGGATGCTGTTGACCGTGTCCCCGGGGCGATACTCCCGCAGGTCATGCTCTTCGGAGTAGCCGCCGCCGTATTTGGGCTTCCACTGGGTCGCCGAATCCAGCGCAAACTCCAGATCGGGGAGGACCGCAGGGGGGATGGCCTTGGGCAGCACGGTTGTGATCATCGGCTCCGGGCACTTGCGGCGGATGGCGATCAGCCCCAGCAGGTCCCGGCACTCGACCCTTGTGAAGCGGCACTGCAGCTGGCCGCAAAAATCGGTGGGCAGGGGAAGCTGGCCGCGGCTGGTTACGAGCCCCTGGTATTGATATCGGTTTTTCTGCACCTCGCCGGTAAAGCGGTTTTCAACCTCAAACCACACGGTGACCCGCCGCAGGGGGAGAAGACCGGGGCTTTCAAAGCGCAGCGTCAGAAAGCCGTCCTCGTTCCGGGTCAGCGTGGGAGGGAGCTCCAGCTTCAGCTTGACGCGGAGCATAGACGGCAGGGACAGCAGCACCAGGACCGGCGGAATGCACAGTACGCAGGCAAAGAGGTAGGAACCCAGCCAGCCGATGTACGCCATGCGGAACAGCCACAAAACGCCCAGCAGCAGCAGATAAAACAGCAAATTGAGCGTCGGCATTTTCAGCGAATGGCGGGCGCGGGGATCGAGTCAAAAATCTCGTCCAGCACGCGGAAGCGGTCATTGGAGCGGGCGAGCTCCGGCGCCCAGATGAGCCGGTGCTCGATGCAGTCGTTGAAAATGAAGCGGACGTCCCGGGGCAGAACATAGTCTCTCCCCTGAATCCAGGCGGTGGCCTTGGCCAGCGCGGTCAGCGCCAGGGAAGCGCGGGGGCTGGCGCCCTGGAGGATGCGAGGATCGTTCCTGGTCCGCTCGCAGAGGCTGACGATGTATTCGATCACGCTGTCCTTGATATAGACGCCCTCGGCTTCCCGGCGGATCTGCATCATCTCATTCTTGGTCAGAACCTGGCCAACCTCGTCGGGGCTCATGCCGCTCTGCTTGCGGCGGATCATTTCGATGGCGTCGGCATGCTCCGGGTAACCGATGGACAGGCGCAGCATAAAGCGGTCCATCTGGGAGTCGGGCAGCATCTGGGTGCCCTTGGCGCCGGTGGGATTCTGCGTGGCGATGACGACGAAGGGCTGGGGGACGGGATAGGTGTTGTTGTCCACGGTGACCTCGCCCTCTTCCATCGCCTGCAGCAGCGCGGACTGGGTCCGGCTGGTGGCGCGGTTCAGCTCGTCCGCCAAAAACAGGTTGCAGAGGACGGCGCCCTTCTGGTAGCGCATCTCGCCGGAGTTTTTATCATAAATGGAGAAGCCGGTGATGTCAGAAGGCAGCACGTCGGGCGTAAACTGGACGCGGTTGTAGTCCAGGCCCAGGGCCTTGGAAAGAGACACGGCCATGGTCGTTTTGCCGACGCCGGGGATATCCTCCATCAGAATGTGCCCGCCGGCGATCACAGCCAGCAGAACCTTGATGAGCACCTCGTCCTTGCCGACGATGGCCTTGCTGATTTCCTTGACGATCTGTTTGGCTTTTCCAACGGAATTGATGGTAGTCATAGGAACCTCCCAAAAAACGAATTATGACATTATAGCACAGCTTTCGCCCTCTTACAAGTGTTTGCGCGCTTCTTCTGCCAAGGATTCCTCCGGAAGATCTCTTATTTATTCGGATCATGGTCGACAACAGAGGATGAGCCGCAAAAAGACACCCCATGGGCGGGAGTGAGCCCATGGGGTGTCGTGCTAAAGGATTCAATTGTGCCGTTTTAAGCGAGACAAAAGGTACGTCTCCTTGTCCTCCCAATACGAAGGGAAAACTCCGGCGCTGGGGAGTGAATAAGGGCGAGCAGAGGACAGAGGTTGCCCTCTATTTCACTAGCTGTCGTCTGCTGTCATCTACATTACTTGGCTTCCAGCAGTGTTTCAATCACATTCCCCTTGAAATCCAGCTTGTAAATATTCCCGCCATCGTTGCAAGCGAATATCCCGCTGTCGTCGAAAATATACAGCCCGTCGAAAATCATGTCGCTTGCCTTTTCGATGCTCATATCTGTTAAGCTGATGATATATGTGCCTTCAAATTCGTCGTCTTCATAGCGCATCATTCCGAGGCTTCCATATTTTTCGTATCGTTTTACAGAGTAAAACAACTTGTCATGATAAAGATTGATTGCTGAATCAGAGTATAGGCAGGGAAAGGTTAACAGTTCTAATGCTTCACCGGTAGGTGGTATCAAATACAGGCTTTGGTAGCCAGCATGAGAATAGTTGCTGCTATAAACGATTAAACCGTATTGCGTTGGAAACAGCGAGCATTTTTCTCCGCATTTCAATCCGGTATCCTGCCAATCGCCGTTTTTCTCTCGAAAAAACAGTTTTGGGTTTTCTCCCAACTCAAAATCCAAAACATATTCTTTTGATCCGATTTTGTAAGGCAATACTATATCATTAAAAACTTGCGCCGTTCTGTTTTGTACAAGCAAATAGTCCCCTTGTATTCCATAAGAGTCACTCCTCGTTTCATTCTCAAGCAGCCGCAGCCATAGCATTCCGTCTTCGATGTGAATATCGTCACGAGAAATGAATTGGTTCTGCTGACTCATCCAAACAGTTTCTTCTTTTCCCGAGTCCATATCCACAACATGCAAACTTTGCATGTCATCTGCAGTAGAAAAGAAATACAGGTCACTTCCAATTTGCCCGGCAAGCCATATCATGTCATGACTCATTTGCCCTTTCAAGGAGAGGTTGGCAATTTTTCTTAACTTTCCAGGTTCCACACGACAAAGCCAGTTTTTATATCCCAACATAGAACTGGGTGTATATAAAGGAAAGATATACAACTCACTATTGTTACAGCCGAGCCATACATGTGCCTCATTCAGAGAAATCAAGGGTTCGTTTTCTTTGGAAGGTTCGATGGGGATAGTCTGACCTGTAATAGAAACGCATGAAGAGAGGCTGAACATAACACCCAATACTGTAACAATCGTCATTATAATGCCAGCAACTGTTCTTTTCATAAAAATCTCCTTATGCTACAGCGTTATAAATCACCAGCGCCCATGGGAAATCAGCTTGTTTCGACGAAAGAAGACAGATTTTTAAATATACCTCGTTTGGAATGATATCCCTATAATCTCCATACGTTGCCAAGCCAAACCGACTATCGCTAGCCATAAACGCAGAAAGTGTGTTTTGGACACAGTTATGATAGTCCCATCTGGGACGGGAGCCGCGCCTTGTCCTACGTATTACGGTCGATGAACACGGTATTGCTCTGAGTATTGATTCTTATATTTAGCTTAATTCGCAGAAGATCTAATGCACTCCAAATTGTTTGGTCGTCTGCAACGATTTCGTTTTTCTCTCTTTCACAGAAAAAGCATTCCGCACCTGGCGGCGGCAGCAACAAATTGATGTGATGATTCCCGCCCTTTTCGGACAGTGTTTTTTGGTCCAACAACAGCTGATATGTTCTTCCATTAATCTCAAATTCCGCAGTGTCGTCGTCAATCCATTGAGGCTCGTTGCCTAAGGCTTTCAAAATCGAAATCAAAGGCAGATGAGCCACAGGTGCTTGATCGTATGAACGAATGAGTACATTTGAATCATCAATTGTGATCCCGTCAACGATCAATCGACCACTCGCCTTATGTTTTGTAGTGCAAAAAATCAAGAGTATACCAAGCGCAACGATAATCAACGAAGCCATTAGTCGAGAAATGAACGGACGTTTCATCAATTCCTCCTTTTCGTATTTACGAAGACAGGGTCATACCCTTTCTTTTTTGCATGATCCGCCCTTTGTCCCAAGGACAAAGGAACGTCCCTTTGTCTTGAAACTATCATTTGACTTTCCACAGAACAACGATCAACTTTTATTCCCTAAAGGCGATGCCTGAGGGCATCAAGTCTTCGATTTATCCTCTGATATGAGCGCACTCCCGCACCAAGGGCAATAATTGATCTTCACAAAAGACTGTCCTCCATCGTGAATTAGCCTTGCGGATTGTCAGCGATCAGAACAGCAATACTGCGCATCGAATTTTCGGTGCCATACAAGCATGATATTTTCTGTATTGTATCATGCGCAGTACCCCATATCAAGGAATAATACGTAAATCGTTTTGAAAGCGCGTGCAAAGCTCCGCTGTTCCGGAGGCCAAAGGAGGCGCTCTGCCCGTCTTGTAAAATAGTCCTAACTGTGATACAATCCAAGAGCATATTCCCGGATCGCGGCGTTCGGTCCGGCTTGGACAGAGGAGGAGTAAAGCATGTCCTGCACAACGATTCTGGTGGGCCGCAAGGCCAGCAACGACGGTTCTACGATGATCGCCCGTACCGACGACGGGCATTTTGACGTGAAGAAGCTGGAGGTCGTCCAGCCGAAAAAGCAGAAGAAGCTCTATCGGAGCGTCCTGTCCCATGTGGAGATCCCGCTGCCGGAGAAGGCGCTTCGCTATACCGCCTGTCCCAGCGTGGACCCCAAGAACGGCATCTGGGCCGCCACCGGCATCAACGAGGCAAACGTTGGCATGACCGCCACCGAGACCATTACCTCCAATCCCCGGGTCCTTTCCGCCGATCCGCTGGTGGAGTACCGGAAGGCCAAGTCCAGACGGGAAAAGGACGTGCCCGGCGGCATCGGCGAGGAAGACATCGTTGTGCTGGTGCTGCCCTATATCCGCAGCGCCCGGGAAGGTGTGCTGCGCCTGGCAGAGCTGCTGGAGCGCTACGGCACCTATGAGTCCAACGGCATTGCCTTCAACGATGAGAAGGAGATCTGGTGGCTGGAGACCATCGGGGGACACCACTGGATGGCTCGCCGGGTCCCGGACGACGTGGTGGTGATCAATCCCAACCAGTTCGGCATGGATGCTTTTGACCTGGAGGACGCCTTCGGCGCGCAGAAGGATCACCTCTGCTCCAAGGACCTGCGGGAGTTTATCGCGGAGAATCACCTGGATCTGAACCAGAACGGAGCCTTCAATCCCCGTGATGTGTTCGGCTCCCACCGGGATATGGACCACATCTACAACACGCCCCGCGCCTGGTTTATGGGCCGCTTCCTCACGCCCTATTCTCATCGCTGGGATGGGCCGGAGGCCGAGTTTAACCCGGAGAGCGACAACATTCCCTGGAGCCTGGTGCCGGATCGGAAAATCGCCGTGGAGGACGTGAAATACATGCTCTCCGCCCACTACCAGGGAACGCCCTATAACCCTTACACCAACCAGAACACCGGCAAGCGGGGAATGTACCGCTCCATCGGCATCAACCGCACCGGCGTGACCTCCGTGTGCCAGATCCGCCCGGATCAGCCGGAGGCGGTGAAGGGACTGGAGTGGATCTGCTTCGGCTCCACCACCTTCGACGCGCTGCTTCCGGTGTACCCAAATGTGTCAAAGATGCCCAAGTACCTCAGCGAGGTCAGCCTGGACGTGTCCACGGAGAATTTTTATTGGGCCAGCCGGCTCCTGGGGGCCCTGGCCGACAGCTGCTACAGCAGCTGCGCCCAGATGATCGAGCGCTACCAGGATGCGGTGATCACCAGAGGGCGGCAGATCGTGCGCGGCTATGACCGCAGGATCGCCGTCGGGGAAGACGCGTCCATCCTGGAGCAGGCCAACGAGGAGCTGGCCAAAATGGCGAAGGAGCAGAGCACCGAGGCCCTGAACAAGGTCCTGCTGGAGGTCAGCACCCACATGAAAAACGGCTACAACCGCGCCGACAACTGAGATACACTGCAAAAGGAGTATGAACCCATGCTTGAGATACAGAATCTGAGCTTCGCGGTGAACGAGGATCAGAAAGAGAAAGAAATCATCCACAACCTGAGCCTGACGATCGAAGACGGAAAATTCACCGTGATCACCGGCCCCAACGGCAGCGGCAAGTCCACCCTGGCCCGGCTGATCATGGGCATTGAGAAGCCCATCTCCGGGCGCATCCTCCTGGACGGGCAGGATATCACCGATCTGGACATTACCCAGCGGGCCAAGGCGGGCATCAGCTTTGCCTTTCAGCAGCCCGTTCGCTTTAAGGGGATCCTGGTGAAGGACCTGCTGCGCCTGGCGGCGGGGAAGCGCATCACGGTCTCCGAGGCCTGCTCCTACCTGTCGGAGGTGGGACTCTGCGCCCGGGACTATATCGACCGGGAGATCAACTCCTCCCTCTCCGGCGGCGAATTGAAGCGAATCGAGATCGCGACCCTCCTGGCCAGAAAAACCCGGCTTTCGCTTTTTGATGAGCCGGAGGCGGGGATCGATCTCTGGAGCTTTCAGAACCTGATCCGCATCTTTGAGAAGATGCGCAGCGAGATCCGGGACAGCTCCATTATCATCATCTCCCACCAGGAGCGAATCCTGCAGATCGCCGATGAGATCCTGGTGCTCTCCGAGGGGCGGATTTCCGAACGGGGTACGCCCGCGGAGATCCTGCCGAAGCTGATCGGCCAGTCCGCGCCGGTCAGCTCCTGCCAGAAGCTGCAGTAAGGAGGAAGGGAACATGGTTCAGCTTGACGCAATTCAGAAGCGGCTGATCGAGGAGATCGCCGACCTGCACAGCGTGCCCGCCGGCGCGTACAACTTCCGCGCCAACGGCCAGTTGGCCGGACGGGCCAGCACCGCCAACATTGAGATCGTCTCCAAGGCAGACGGCAGCGGGATCGATATCCATATCAAGCCCGGCACCAAAAACGAGAGCGTTCACATCCCGGTGGTGCTCTCCCAGAGCGGCCTGAAGGAGACCGTGTACAATGATTTCTATGTGGGCGAGGACGCTGACGTGGTGATCGTGGCCGGCTGCGGCATCGACAACTGCGGCTCCCAGGATTCCGAGCATGACGGGGTGCACCGTTTCTTCGTCGGCCGCAACGCAAAGCTCAAATACGTGGAGAAGCACTACGGCTCCGGCGACGGCAGGGGACAACGCATCCTCAATCCGGTGACCGAGGTCTACCAGGAGGAGGGCAGCTCCGTCGAGATGGAGATGGAGCAGATCAAGGGCGTGGATTCTACCGAGCGCACTACCCTGGCGGAGCTCAAGGCCGACGCCCGCCTGGTCGTGAAGGAACGGCTCATGACACATGGCAGCCAGAATGCGGTCAGCACCTATCAGGTGAATCTGAACGGCGCCGGGGCCACGGCGGACGTGGTCTCCCGTTCCGTTGCCCGGGAAGACTCCACCCAGACCTTCAACGCCCGCATTACAGGCAACGCTCCCTGCAGCGGGCACACGGAGTGCGACTCCATCATCATGGACCGGGGCCACATCCTGGCGATCCCCTCGCTGGAGGCCAATGACGTGGACGCCATGCTGGTCCACGAGGCTGCCATCGGCAAGATCGCCGGCGACCAGCTCATCAAGCTCATGAGTCTGGGCCTCAGCGCGCAGGAGGCCGAAGAGCAGATCATCAACGGCTTCCTTCGATAAAACAGATCCCATCAGAAAAGCGGCGCCCAGCGGGCGCCGCTTTTCTGATGGAGTTGATTGTCAGCTTTGAACCAGGACCAGAATTTTTTCGTATCCCGCCTCGGCCAGCGGCAGAGCGCGGGAGAGCAGCGCTTCGCCCTTTGCCCGGCGATCCTTCCGAAACGCATCGTCCTGAATGGAGCCCAGGTTGATGAGGACGTTCAGCCAGGCGCCCCGGATGGCGGCGGAGAGACTCAGAAACGCGACGCCCAGGTCGCTGGCGGAGCTGGTGTTGAAGCCCTGCTCCAGAAAGTCATGGGCCAGGACCACGGCCTCGCAGCCCAGGGCCATGCATTCCAGCGGCGTCTCGGTGCAGGCTTTCAGCCCCTCCTGGATGGCCGCGGAGCGGGCAGCCTTTTCCTCGTCCGTTTCCTTCGGCATGGAAAAGGCAGCGCTGACCAGGTTGAAAGCGTCGGTATCCCGATCCATCACGTCCAGGAGGCGAGCCTTGAGTTCATCGCCCTTCTGCTCCACCTGGGCGGCATACTCCGCGTAATCGGCGTACTTTTTCCGCCCCTGGGTCAGGCAGCCCACCATCGCCGTCAGCGCGGCGCCGAGGGCGCCCATCAGCGCCGCGGCGGAGCCGCCGCCGGGGGCCGGCGCGTCGGAGGCCAGGGTGTCCACAAATTGGGTCACGCCCATGTCAGCCAGTTTCATACGCGCTCCTCCTCAGCTTTCCATGTCGATCAGGTGGTATTCCATGATCTGATTCTTGCAGTCAAAATTCTCGATCTTGAGATAGTACTCGGCGCAGTCCAGCAGCGCTTTGGCGGGGGTAAGGCCGACGATCTCGCTGCCGATGATGCGCACGCCGTAGCGGTCCGCCAGAGCGCGGATCATCTCATAGGCGTAATAGAGGGGCGTGTCCTCATAGTTTACCATATTCATGGAGACCTGGGCGATGTTGCGCTCCTCCAGCATGATGCCGATGGCCTTGCAGGAGCGGAAGCCGCCGGAGGAACCGCGGATGGCCTTGGCGATCTTCTTGGCGATCTCCACGTCGGCGGTGTCCAGATTCACATTGAAGGCGATCAGGGGCATACGGGCGCCGATGGCGGTGATGCCCGCGGTGGGATGGATGCGCCGCTCGCCGAAATCCGGCGCCCAGTCGGGCTGCAGCAGCTTCTCCGGCATGCCCTCAAACTGGCCCTTGCGGCAGGAAGCCAGATTTTTGCGCTCGGGCCGGGTGGCGGAGTCCTCATACAGGAAGGAGGGTAGACCCAGCTCGTCCCAGCAGCGCTGGGCTACGCGGCGGGACATCTCCACGCATTCGGCCACCGTAACATCCATCTGGGGTACAAAGGGGATCACGTCCACGGCGCCCATGCGGGGGTGCTGGCCCTCGTGCTTGGTCATGTCGATGGTCTCAACAGCCTTTTTGGCCAGGCGGAAGGCCACCTCTTCAATGGCTGCGGGGGACCCGATCAGCGTAAAGACGCAACGGTTATGGTTCCCGTCGGACTGCACGTCGAAAAGCGTGCAGCCGGGGACGGCATTGGCAGTGTCCACCAGGCCCTGAAACACAGCCTCGTCCTTTTCCTTGCTGACGGAGAAATTGGGAATGCACTCAATGAGCTTCGCCATAGATCCTACCTCCGGTTTGTTTTGTAATATCCGAAAAGAGTGTATCACAGGGCCGCGGAAGTGTCCAGAGCCTTTTCGGTTTTTCCCGGAAATCAGCGAAAAAGTATTGCTTGCTCTTGCACTCCAGGGGCAAAAATGTTATAACAGGTATGCTGTCCCGGACACCCTATGCCATGTGTTTTTTCCGCATCAGCGGACCGCATACAGTTTTATCAGGAGGGAAGGAGATCAACATGAATCTTGCAGACGAAGCCATGACCATTAAACTGGATTATGAGCTGCCCGAGTATCCCAAGATGGACCCCAGCTACCGCCGGGCCCCCCGCCGGGAATCCAAACTCTCGGAGGCGGATAAGGCGCTGGCGATCAAGAACGCCCTGCGTTATATCCACCCGGATCATCACGCACAGATGGCCCTGGAGTTTGCCCAGGAGCTGGAGGAGAAGGGCCGCATTTACGGCTACCGCTTCCGCCCGGAAGGAAAGCTCTCCGGCAAGCCCATCGATCAGTATAAGGGCAAGTGCGTGGAGGGCAGAGCCATCCAGGTCATGATCGACAACAATCTGGATTTTGACGTGGCCCTGTACCCTTATGAGCTGGTGACCTACGGCGAGACAGGACAGGTCTGCCAGAACTGGATGCAGTATCGCCTGATCAAGAAATATCTGGAGGAGCTGACCGATGAGCAGACCCTGGTGGTTATGTCCGGCCACCCCCTGGGCCTTTTCCATTCTCACAAGCTGGCTCCCCGGGTCATCATCTCCAATGGCCTCATGGTCGGCGCCTTTGATGATCAGGAGAACTTTAACCGCGCCGCCGCCCTGGGCGTTGCCAACTACGGCCAGATGACCGCCGGCGGCTGGATGTATATCGGACCCCAGGGCATCGTGCACGGCACCTTCAATACCCTGCTGAACGCCGGCCGTCTCAAGCTGGGCATTCCCCAGGACGGGAACCTGGCGGGCAAGCTGTTCATTTCCTCCGGCCTTGGCGGAATGAGCGGCGCCCAGGGCAAGGCGGCTGTGATCGTCGGCGTTGCCTCCATCATCGCCGAGGTGGACGACAGCCGAATCCAGACCCGCTTCGAGCAGGGTTGGGTCACGCACCGCACCGACGATCTGGCGGAGGCCGTGAAGATCGCGCTGGAGCATCAGAAGGCCGGCAAGGGCTGCGCCGTTGCCTACCACGGCAACGTGGTGGACCTGCTTGAGTACCTGCTGGAGAAGGACATCCATGTGGATCTGATGAGCGACCAGACCTCCTGCCACGTTCCCTATGACGGCGGCTACTGCCCCCAGGGCCTGACCTTTGAGCAGCGCACCGAGATGCTGGACAAGGACCCGGAGGATTTCCGCAAGCTGGTGAACAAGTCCCTGCAGCATCACATCGAGCTGATCGAGAAGTTCCACGAGCGCGGCACTTACTTCTTTGACTACGGCAACAGCTTTTTGAAGGCTGTGTACGACACCGGCGTCAAGAGCATCTGCAAGAACGGCGAGAACGATCTGGACGGCTTTGTCTTCCCCTCCTATGTGGAGGACATCCTTGGCCCCTGCCTCTTTGACTACGGCTACGGCCCCTTCCGCTGGTGCTGCCTGAGCCGGGACCCCAAGGACCTGGAGAAGACTGATAAGGCCGCCGCGGAATATATCAAGGCCCATAACCGCCGCTACCAGGACTACGACAACTATGTCTGGGTCCGGGACGCGCAGGAGAACAAGCTGGTGGTCGGCACCCAGTGCCGCATCCTGTACCAGGACGCCATGGGCCGCATGAACATCGCCCTGAAGTTTAACGAGATGGTCCGCAACGGGGAGATCGGTCCTGTGATTCTGGGCCGCGACCACCACGACACAGGCGGAACCGACGCGCCCTTCCGGGAGACCTCCAACATCAAGGACGGGTCCAACATCATGGCCGAGATGGCCACCCAGTGCTTCGCCGGCAACGCGGCCCGCGGCATGAGCTATATCGCCCTGCACAACGGCGGCGGCACCGGCATCGGCCGGGCCATCAACGGCGGCTTTGGCATGGTGCTGGACGGCTCCGAGCGGGTGGACAACATTCTGAAAATGTCCATGCCCTGGGATACCATGGTGGGCGTTGCCCGCCGCAGCTGGGCCCGCAATGAGCATGCCATGACTACCGCCGCGGAGTATAACAAGATGTACGCCGGGCAGGACCATATCACCATGCCCTATGTGGCTGACGACGAGATCGTCGCCGAGGCCGTCAAAAGCATGAAGAAGTAAGAGAAAAGGGAGAGGGGAAACCCTCTCCCCGAAAGGGTTTATATGAATAAGCTGCTCATCGAGAATATCGGAATGTTGGCGACGCCCCTGGGCTTTGCTGTGCGCAGAGGGGAAAACCAGGGCAAGCTCCTGGTCCTGCGGGATGCCTGGCTGCTGATCGAGGACGAGCATATCGCAGCCCTGGGAAAGGGGAAAGCGCCGGAGACTGACGCGATCCGCTTTAACGCCGGCGGCAGACTGGTCACGCCCGGATTGGTGGACGCCCACACCCACCTGATCTTCGGCGGCTGGCGGCAGAACGAACTGGGAATGAAGCTCCACGGCGTCAGCTATCTGGAGATCCTGGCTGCCGGCGGGGGAATCCTCTCCACGGTCAAGGCAACGCGCGAGGCCGGGGAAGAAGAGCTGTTTTCCAAGGCGCTGGCCGCGCTGGACGAAATGCTGGACTTTGGCGTTACCACCGCCGAGGCCAAAAGCGGCTACGGCCTGGATGTGGAAACGGAGCTGAAGCAGCTGCGAGTGATCCGCCGTCTGGACACCGAGCATCCCGTTGAGCTGGCCGCTACCTTCCTGGGAGCCCATGCGCTTCCGCCGGAATACAAAACCAACCGGGAGGGCTACCTTCGGCTGCTGTGCGAGGAGGCAATCCCCCGGGTTGCGGAGGAGAAGCTGGCGCAGTTTTGCGACGTTTTCTGCGAAACCGGCGTCTTTACCGCGGCGGAATCGAAACGAATCCTGGAGGCGGGCAAACGCTATGGGCTGATCCCCAAAATCCACGCGGACGAAATCGACCCCATCGGCGGCTCTCAGCTGACAAAAGCTGTCGGAGCCATTTCCGCTGAGCATCTGATCGTCTGTCCGCCGGAGGGGATCGCCGCCATGGCGGAGGCCGGGACCGTTGCCTGCTGCCTGCCCGCAACCAGCTTTTATCTGGGCTCCACCTACGCCCCGGTGCGGGATATGATCCGCGTCGGCGTACCCGTGGCCCTGGCCTCGGACTTCAATCCCGGCTCTTGCCCCAGCCTGAATCTGCAGTTTGTGATGAATCTTGGCTGCCTGCGCTATAAAATGACGCCGGAGGAGGTCCTCACCGCCGTCACGCTGAACGCAGCCGCGGCCATCCGCCGGGCCGACCGGATCGGCTCGCTGGAGCCCGGAAAGCAGGCCGACCTTTTGGTCTGGGACGCGCCGGACCTGGATTACATTTGTTATCGCATGGGAAGCAACCTGGTCAACACCGTTATCAAAAAAGGAATCATAAAGAAAGGGAATATACATGGCATTCTTAACTGACATCGAAATCGCCCAGCGCTGCCGGATGCGCAAGATCACCGAGATCGCCGAGATCGCCGGGGTGGAGGAAAAGTATCTGGAGCAGTACGGCAACTACAAGGCGAAGATCGATCCGGCCATTTTGAAGGATCTGGCGGATCGGCCGGACGGAAAGCTGATCCTTGTCACTGCCATTACGCCGACCCCCGCCGGGGAAGGGAAGACCACCACCTCCGTGGGACTCACCGACGGGCTGCGCCGCATCGGCAAGAAGGCCATGGTAGCTCTGCGGGAGCCCTCGCTCGGCCCTGTTTTCGGCGTTAAGGGCGGCGCCGCCGGCGGCGGCTATGCCCAGGTGGTCCCGATGGAGGACATCAACCTCCACTTTACCGGGGACTTCCATGCCATCGGCGCGGCCAACAACCTTCTGGCCGCCATGCTGGACAACCATATTCAGCAGGGAAACAGCCTGGGGATCGACCCCAAGACCATCACCTGGAAGCGGGCGGTTGACATGAACGACCGCCAGCTGCGCCACATTGTGGACGGCCTGGGCGGCCGGATGCAGGGCGTTCCCCGGGAGGATGGCTTCGAGATCACGGTTGCCAGCGAAATCATGGCGGTGCTGTGCCTGGCCTCCGGCCTCATGGATCTCAAGGCGCGCCTTGCCCGGATCATCGTAGGCTACACCTATGACGGCAGACCTGTCACCGCCCATGATCTGAAGGCCGAGGGCGCCATGACCGCGCTGCTGAAGGACGCTATCAAGCCCAACCTGGTCCAGACCTTGGAGGGTACGCCGGCCTTTATCCACGGCGGTCCCTTTGCCAATATCGCCCACGGCTGCAACAGCGTCATGGCCACCCGCCTGGCACTGAAGCTCAGCGATTACACCGTTACCGAGGCGGGCTTTGCCGCGGACCTGGGAGCGGAGAAGTTTGTGGACATCAAGTGCCGGATGGCGAACCTGCATCCCTCGGCCATGGTCGTTGTGGCGACGGTCCGGGCCCTCAAATACCACGGGGGCGTTCCGAAGACGGAGCTTGGCACGGAGAATCTGCAGGCGCTGGAGAAGGGGCTGCCCAACCTGCTGCAGCACGTGAGCAATGTGAAGGACGTGTTCGGCGTTCCCTGCGTGGTGGCTCTGAACCGCTTCCCCACGGACACCGAGGCGGAGCTTCGCCTGGTGGAGGAAAAGTGCCGGGAGCTTGGCGTCAACGTGGCGCTCAGTGAAGTGTGGGCCAAGGGCGGCGAGGGCGGTATCGCCCTGGCCGAGGAGGTCGTGCGTCTGTGCGAGCAGCCCAACCATTTCGGCTTTACCTATGAGCTGGACCAGCCCATTGAGGAGAAGATCCGCGCCATCGCCAAGCGGGTCTATCACGCGAAGCACCTGCTCATGCTCCCCGCGGCCAAGAAGAAGGCCGCCGAGCTGGAGAAGCTGGGCTTTGGGAAACTGCCCATCTGCATGGCAAAGACCCAGTACTCCTTCTCCGACGATCCCTCGCTCCTCGGCGCGCCGGAGGGCTTCACGGTGAACGTCTCCAACCTTAAGGTCTGCGCCGGCGCGGGCTTCATTGTGGCCTATACCGGCGATATCATGACCATGCCGGGCCTGCCCAAGGTCCCCGCCGCCGAGCGCATCGATGTGGACGAAAACGGCGTGATCTCCGGATTGTTCTGATTCATCCAGCCTCTGTAAAAATCGGGGCCGCAGTGCTGCGGCCCCGATTTCAATGTGTAGACAAACCCCAAGATGTCATTGCGAGGCCAGTTCGCAAACTGGTCGTGGCAATCCGTTCCTTTTCATAATAGCTTTTATCAAGGCTTTCGGTATGACAAGGAACTGACTTTGTCTACAGTCAGAAAGATCCCTTTGAAAATAGCGTAGAGCTTTTTGAGCGAAAAGATATAGATGCGGCGTTACCCCAAAGCATCTCCGAAGGAGAGCGTTCACACGGGGCACCCACCGCTTCTGAGAACAGTATACTCCCGTCCTTCAAAAATAACAAAACCATATTCCTGGAGTGGGAGGAACTGCCGGATGATCGGACGGCTGCGAGATGATGCTGCGGCGGACCAAGGTGATGCAGACCATGGCCCAGGAGAAGCCGGGCCTGTTCCGAGCGGAGAAGGAGTGGATGAAGAACTGGGTCAAGACCGTGCGGGAGGCCTTCCAGGGGGTGAGCGAGGTGCACGAGGAGGCCCGGGCCGTGGCTCAAATGGAGATGGATCGGCTGGAGAAGTTCACCGAGATGTGGGACCTGGGCCTGATCGAGGCAACGGGAAACGCGCAAAAAAGCCCCGCCAAGGAAGGCGGGGAGACGAAGTATAGCATTGATCCAAATCTATATGTTGACCCAAATGAAAAGAGGACCAACACGTGGTTAGACGATAATAGGCTCCAATTGCCGTTAGTCACCACGCATGACCCTATAAATAAAATAACACTGACGCCAAAAGATGTCAAGGGTAATTTCAGCAGCGATACAAAGGAACCAACCAAGACCCCGATGCAGCTTGCGTATGAGAAAGCAGCGCAGAAGCAGGAGCGGGAGGAGCTGCCGGACGACCGGGCGCTGCTGATGGCGGCAAAGGCCCAGGGGAAGAACGCCGAAGTGCTGACGACCTACCAGAAGAAGGTGAAGAGCCTGGAGGCGATGGAGCGGAAGCTGCGGCGGCAGCAGGAGGCTCTGGAGGAAGCGAGGAAGGAGAAACGGATTGCCACACCAGTGACTCGGTCACTGGCTCGCAATGACAACGAGGGAGCCAAAAGCAGCGAAGGCGCGCGGCCGAGGACGGCGGCGGAGAAGGTCCAGGCACTGGAGGATGGAATCCGAAAGACGCAGGCCAGCATCAGAATACACATTGAAAATCGGGCGCGCTGCAAAATGCGAAACAGATGCGAAAACCCTGGTTGTATCGTAGGGGAGGGCCTTGTGCCCTCTCGTATAGCAAAGAAATGTTCGGCGAATTCGTACAATCTGCGAATTCGCCGAACATTTTCTTATACTCCGTGCTGCCGGGAGGGGGCGAGCCCCTCCCCGCGGTGGTGACTGGGCTATGCGCGTATCTTGCAACAGTTCGGATTTTCTTCTCCATTTTCAGTGGAACTCAGGTACAAGTTCCTCCGCAATGTCCAGCAGTTCGCCGCTGCGGACCATCTTTTCGACCTCCACGATGTCTGGCCAAAGCTCCCGGTCTTCCTCCATAAAGGCTACCTTTTCCCGCACGTGCCGGAAAACAGCCTCGTGCACGGGAGAGAGACCCTTTCCGTGGGTGTTCAGCCGCCTGCGAATATCCACCGCCTGGCAGGCCGTGAGCAGCTCATAGGCCAGAACGGAGAGCGTGTTTTCCAGGATCTGCTTGGACTTGCGGGCGGCGGTGGTGCCCATGGACACGAAGTCCTCCTGATTGGCGGAGGAGGGGATGGAGTCCACACTGGCGGGGTGGGCCAGCACCTTGTTCTCCGAGGCCATGGAGGCCGCCGAATACTGCACGATCATATAGCCGCTGTTGATGCCCCCTTCTGTGGTGAGAAATGGGGTCAGTCCGTTGGAGAGAGCCGCGTTCACCATCCGCTCCGTGCGCCGCTCGGAGATGCTGGCCAGCTCCGCGCAGGCAATACCCAGAAAGTCAAAGGGCAGGGCCATGGGCTCGCCATGGAAGTTGCCGCCGGAGATGACGGCCTCATCCTCCAGAAACATCAGCGGATTGTCGGTAACGGCGTTCAGCTCGATATCCACCCGGGACTTGATATAATCCAGCGCGTCCCGCACAGCGCCGTGGACCTGAGGCATGCAGCGCAGCGCATAGGCGTCCTGCACCCGGTCGCCCTGGGAATTGCGCAGGATCTCGGAGCCCTCGGTCAGCAGCCGAAGGTTCTCCGCTACCCGGATCTGCCCCACCTGGCCCCGGACCCGGTGGACCCGATCCTGGAAGGCGTTGAGCTGTCCGGCAAGGGCCGTCAGCGTCAGCGAACCGATCAGATCGGCCAGCTGCGCAGCGTGGATGGTATCGTACAGGTTCAGCGCGCCAACGCTGGTCATGGCGCAGGTGCCGTTGGTGATGCCCAGACCCTCCTTGCTGACGAGGGTCGCCAGAGGTTCAATCCCCGCCCGGCGCAAAGCCTCGGCCCCGGACAGCAGTTCTCTGTTGTAGTAGGCCTGCCCCCGGCCAAGGAGCACCAGACCCATGTGGGAGAGGGGCGCCAGATCCCCGGAGGCGCCTAGAGAGCCCTTCTGCGGGACCCAGGGGGTTACCTTTGCGTTCAGCAGCGCCACCAGCTTTTCCACCAGCTCCAGCCGCACGCCGCTGACGCCGACGCACAGGGCGTTTGCACGCAGCAGCATCATGCCGCGCACCACTTCCTCCGAATAGGGGTCGCCGGTTCCGACGCAGTGGCTGAGGATCAGATTGGTGGAGAGCTGACTGCTCATCTCCTCCGGCACGGCCACGGTGGCGAAATCCCCGAAGCCCGTGGTGATCCCGTAGGCCACCCGATGCTCCTCCATGATCTTTTCCGCCAGCGCCCGGGAACGAAGGATCGCCTCCCGCGCCTGCTGCGTCAGCTCCACGGCGGCGCCGAAGCGCGCCACAGCCACAAACGCCTCCAGGTTCAAGCTGTGCCCATCCAGAGAAACCTTGCGGATCATCTTTGCCTGCTCCATGTCCCTATACTCCTTATTCGCGCCGAAAGAGCGCTCTTGACGCTCTTCCGGTGATTCTCCATTGATTCCTTTCCCATATTACAATATTCTCCCTCCGAAAGCAAGTCCCCTCTGCAGTTTTCCGAGGATGGGGAAAGAATGATTTTCCGCCGCACTTTCTGTTGAAACGGGAGAAGAAAGCGTGTATAATAAATCTGTTATAACGTATTCGCCAAAACAGCCGCAGGATTGCAGAAGCAGAGAGGCACACGATGCAGGAAAACATTATTATCAAGGGCGCGCGGGAAAACAATCTGAAGAATATCGACCTGTCCATTCCGCGGGATAAGCTGGTGGTCATCACCGGCCTTTCCGGCAGCGGCAAGTCCAGCCTTGCCTTCGACACCATTTATGCCGAGGGGCAGAGGCGCTATGTGGAGAGCCTCAGCTCCTATGCGCGCATGTTCCTGGGTCAGATGGATAAGCCGGATGTGGATTATATCGACGGGCTTTCACCCGCCATTTCCATCGATCAGAAGACCACCTCCAAAAATCCCCGTTCTACGGTGGGCACGGTGACGGAGATTTACGATTATCTGCGCCTGCTTTGGGCGCGCATCGGTGTTCCCCACTGTCCCAAATGCGGACGGGAGATCCGCCAGCAGACCATCGACCAGATCGTGGATCAGATCCGGTCTCTGCCGGAGGGCACCAGAATCCAGCTTCTTGCCCCGGTCATCCGCGGCAAGAAGGGCGAGCATGTCAAAATTCTGGAGGACGCCAAGAAATCCGGTTACGTCCGCGCCCGCGTAGACGGCATCCTCTATGATCTTACCGAGGAGATCAAGCTGGAAAAGAACAAGAAGCATGATATCGAAATCGTGGTGGACCGTCTGGTCATCAAGCCGGAGATCGGCCGCCGCCTGTCCGATTCCGCCGAAACTGCCCTCTCCCTGGCCGGCGGCCTGCTGCTGGTGGATCTGCCCGCTGAGGGGAGGCAGATCGCCTTCTCCCAGAATTACGCATGCGAGCACTGCGGCATTTCCATCGAGGAGCTGACGCCCCGGCTCTTTTCCTTCAACAATCCCCATGGCGCCTGCCCCAAATGCACCGGGCTTGGAATGCAGATGCTGATCGATCCGGCCATCATCATGCCGAACCCCAATCTCAGCATCCTGGACGGGGGCATCGTCGCCAGCGGGTGGAGCAATGTGCGGGGCGATACCATCTCCAAGATGTATTTTGACGCCCTGGCCAAGCGCTACCATTTTAAGCTCTCGGACCCGATCAAGGACATCCCCAAGGAGGGGATCGACGCCATCCTGTACGGCACCCGCGGAGAGCCGCTGCAGCTTCGCTATGAACGGGCGGAGGGCTACGGCGTCATTCAGCGGGAGTTTGAGGGCATCGTAACCAACCTGGAGCGGCGCTACCGGGAGACTCAGAGCCCCGCCATGCGGGCGGATATCGAGGAGTGCATGTCCGAGACGCCCTGCCCCGAGTGCCAGGGAAGGAGACTGAAAAAGTCTGCCCTGGCAGTGACGGTGGGGGGCATGAACATCGCCGCCTTTACGGAGCTCTCCGTGACCAACGCCCTGGATTTTGTCAACAATCTGCAGCTTACGGAAAAAGAGAGCCTGATCGCCGCCCAGATCCTCAAGGAGATCCGGTCCCGTCTTGGCTTTCTCCAGAGCGTCGGCCTGGGCTACCTGACCCTGGCCCGCACGGCCGCCACTCTCTCCGGCGGCGAGAGCCAGCGCATCCGCCTGGCCACCCAGATTGGCTCCAGCCTGATGGGCGTGCTGTATATTCTGGACGAGCCCAGCATCGGCCTGCATCAGCGGGACAATGCCAAGCTGCTGGAAACCCTGCGCCAGCTGCGCGACCTTGGCAACTCGCTCCTGGTAGTGGAGCACGACGAGGAGACCATGCGCGCGGCGGACTATGTGGTGGACATCGGCCCCGGCGCCGGTGTGAACGGCGGGAGAGTAGTGGCCGCCGGCAGCATCGAGGATATCTGCGCCTGCCCGGAGTCTCTTACCGGCGCGTATCTCAGCGGGAAAAAGCGGATTCCCGTCCCCGCCAAACGCAGAAAAGGCAACGGGAAAAAGCTGGTGATCCGCGGCGCCCGGGAAAACAACCTGAAAAATATCGATGTGGAGATCCCGCTGGGAAAGCTCATCTGCGTGACCGGCGTATCCGGCAGCGGGAAATCCTCCCTCATCAACGAGATCCTCTATAAGACCCTTGCGGTGGAAAAGAACCGCAGCAAGCTCCGGCCCGGCGCCTGCGACAGGATCGAAGGGCTGGAATACGTGGACAAGGTGATCGCGCTGGACCAGAGTCCCATTGGGCGCACACCGCGCTCCAATCCGGCCACCTACACCGGGGCCTTCAATGACATTCGGGATCTCTTCGCGTCTACCCAGGACGCCAAAATCCGCGGTTATCAGCAGGGACGCTTCTCCTTCAATGTGAAGGGCGGACGCTGCGAGGCCTGCTCCGGCGACGGCCTGGTGAAAATCGAGATGCATTTCCTGCCGGATGTGTATGTACCCTGCGATGTCTGCGGGGGCAAGCGATATAACCGGGAGACGCTGGAGGTTCGCTACAAGGGCAAAAACATTGCGGAAGTGCTGGAAATGACTGTGGAGGAAGCCTGTTCCTTCTTCTCAAACCAGCAGAAGATCCTGAACAAAATCCAGACGCTTTACGACGTGGGCCTGGGCTATGTGAAGCTGGGTCAGAGCAGCACCACCCTCTCCGGCGGTGAAGCCCAGCGGGTGAAGCTGGCCACGGAGCTCTCCAAGCGCAGCACCGGCAGTACGGTTTATGTTCTGGACGAGCCCACCACCGGCCTGCATATGGCGGATGTGCACAAGCTCATCGATATCCTCAACCGGCTGACCGACGCGGGCAACACCGTCGTGGTCATCGAGCACAATCTGGACGTGATCAAGGTGGCGGACCATCTGATCGATCTCGGACCCGAGGGCGGCGACGAGGGCGGGACCCTGGTCTTCGCCGGGACGCCGGAGGACTGCGTCCGCTGCGAGGAGAGCTATACCGGCCAGTTTTTGCGGCCTCTGCTGGAAAAGCTGCCTGAGGAGGACGCCTGATGGATCAGGAGAAAGAGCTCATAGAAATCAGCGGCTCGGTGGAGTCGGTGATCTACAAGAACGAGGAAAACGGCTACACGGTCCTTCGCCTGCGCAACGAAAACGATGAAACCCTCACGGTGGTCGGCACCATTCCCTACGCCGCCCCGGGAGAGACTTTGTTTGTCACCGGGAGCTGGAGCACCCACAGCGTCCACGGTCGGCAGTTTAAGGCGGAGTTTGCCCAGCACATGATGCCAACGGAGGAGTCCGCCATTTACCAATATCTGGCCTCCGGCGCGATCCGGGGCATCGGCCCGGCAACAGCCTCCCTCATCCTCCAGAAGTTCGGGCGGCAGAGCCTGGATGTGCTGGAGCGGGAGCCGGAGCGCCTGGCGCAGATCAAGGGGCTTGGCCTGTCCAAGGCCCAGCAGATCGGCAAGAGCTTCCGCCAGCAGGTGGGCGTCCGCCGTCTGATGGAGTTTATCTGCTCCTTTGAGCTGCGCCCGGTGCTTGCCATGCGCCTCTATCGCTATTACGGGGATAAGGCGCTGGATCTCTTGCGGGAGAACCCATACATCCTGGCCACCAGCCATGTGGGCGGCAGCTTTTATGAAGCGGACCGCCTGGCCCTGGACATGGGACTGGATGAGCGCAACCAAAGCCGTATCGGCGCGGCTGTTCTTTTCGAGCTGCGGCACAATTTGGGGAACGGACACTGCTTTATTCCCCGGGACAAGCTGATTGCGGTGACAGGAGAGCTGATCCGCGTAGAGCCGGAGCTCATCGAGGAGAGCATGGAGAACCTGGAACAGCAGGGCCTTCTGCTGCAGGAGGATATCGCCGGGCAGCACGCCTGCTATCTGCCGGAGCTCTACGAGGCTGAAACCGATACGGCCCGACGCCTGACAGAACTGAGCCGGAGCGGCGTTCGGGAGAAGCTGGATCTGACGGCGCTGATCGCCCGTCTGGAGCAAAGCCAGGGCATCCGCTACGCCGAGCTGCAGCGGAAGACGCTGAGCCTTGCCCTGGAGCATCGGGTCGTGGTGATTACCGGCGGACCCGGAACGGGAAAGACCACCTCGATCCGCGCTATCCTGGCCATGTTTGACGCCCTGGGACTGGATACCCTGCTGGCGGCGCCCACCGGGCGGGCGGCCAAGCGCATGACGGAGCTGACCGGTCGGGACGCCGCCACCATCCATCGACTCCTGGGCGCAAAGTTTGATGAGGACGGAGAACGGGTGGTTTTCACCAAGGACGAGGAGGAGCCGCTGGACTGCGAGGCGCTGATTCTGGACGAGTGCTCCATGGTGGATATCCTGCTGATGGACGCGCTTCTGAAAGCGCTGCCCGCCAAGGCCAGACTTGTTCTGGTGGGCGACGCGGACCAGCTCCCCTCCGTCGGACCCGGGAACGTGTTCTCCGCGGTGATTCGCAGCGGTGTTGTGCCCACAGTGCGTCTGACGGAGATTTTCCGCCAGAACGAAGGCAGCCGCATCATTTGCAACGCCCACATGATCAACAAGGGCGAGCATCCGGATCTGTCCCGGAACGATCGGGACTTCTTCCGCCTGAAGAGGCTGCAGGCCGGCAGCACGGTGGACACCATCGTGGAGCTCTGCGCCGTACGCCTGCCCGGGAAAATGAAGATCCCGTCCGGTGACATCCAGGTCCTGAGCCCCACCCGAAAGGGCGAGCTGGGCACCGTCAGCCTGAACAAGCGCCTGCAGGAGGCGCTGAACCCTGCGGCGAAAAACAAGAAGGAAAAGCTCTTCGGCGACGCGGTGTTCCGGGAAGGGGACCGGGTCATGCAGATCCGGAACAATTACGATATCCTCTGGCACAATGAGAATAATACCGCCGCCGGCATGGGAATCTATAACGGAGACATCGGCCAGATCCTGCAGATCGACCCGGACGGGGAGAGCCTGACCGTGGATTTCGACGGCCGCATCGCCCAGTATGGCTTTGAATCTCTGCTGGAGCTGGAGCACGCCTGGGCCATGACGGTCCATAAGGCCCAGGGCAGCGAGTACCGGGCGGTGATCCTTGCTTTGGGCAACGGTGCGCCCATGCTGCTGACGCGGGACGTGCTGTATACGGCGGTCACCCGGGCAAAGGAATTGCTGATCCTGGTGGGGGACGACAGCGTCGCCTATCACATGATCGACAATTACCGCCCATCCAAGCGCTATTGTGCGCTGCGCGTACGTCTGCGCAAAATGGCGGGGCTGGACTGAGGCAGCAGCGCGGAAGGCAGTACTTCCGCCGCGCGCCGGGCCGCATAAACTCCGACATATAGAAATTGCAGGAAAGCAAATGCTCTCCTGCAATCCACGAGTAGGCGTTTCCGCTTACTTCATGCCGTTCTCATAAGCCTCGATCATCTTCTTGACCATCTGGCCGCCGACGGAACCGGCCTGGCGGCTGGTCAGCTCGCCGTTGTAGCCGTTCTTCAGATTGACGCCGACTTCGGAAGCGGCCTCCATCTTGAACTTATCCATGGCCTCGCGGGCGGCGGGGTTCACAAGATGATTGCTGGAATTGGTAGACATACTTTCCATCTCCTTTTGATTGATCTGGGTCTTTGCCCGTGCTTATGATTTGCGAATGGCGGACAGATATTCCAGAAAAAATATGCAATTTTTGTCTTTGGTCTTTACCTGCGCGGAAAATCATTGTACAATAAACAAATAAGAGATGTTTCACAGCATACAGGAGTGAAAGATATGGCCAGGCATTTTGCGCCTACAAAGAAAAAGAAGCTCGCGCTGCCTTCTTTGCGCATTCCCGCGCTTCCGAGGCTTTTCCCCCCTCGCATGAAGGCCCGCAGAAAACAATATGATCGTCCGTTTTCCGTGCAGGATATGGCTTTGGTCCTCGTGGCAGCGCTGATGTTCATTGCCGTGCTGCTCTTCCGCCTGCCCCACTGGCT
>ODAJ012183734.1_pt1 | contig 25860 bp, 26 predicted proteins | sample 1539241 | NCBI WGS metagenome assembly ODAJ01 (sample SAMN02144231, study PRJEB22623) | gut metagenome | biome: sheep rumen | host: Ovis aries | place: New Zealand
CGAAACCGACGGCGGTGCCGTGGTAGTAGCCGCCGCGGTTGAACGAGCGCTCGGCCTGCGCGTTGTTGAAGTAGCACTGATTGCCGGAGGTGATAATGGAACCGGTTTTCGGCATCATGCCCAGAGCAATCAGAACGTTCTTCGCATCGTCTCCGATGCTGGCGCCGGCCACACAGTTGGCGAAGGTGCAGTTATGATCGCCAGGCGCAGAATCGGTAATGGTCGCGGCATACGTCAGCTTGCTGCTGACCCAGTCCATCTTAATGGAGTTGGCGGTCGTGCCGGAGCCGTCAGGCGTGATCAGCTCGCCGGTGGTGGCGTCGATCGCCTTCCATTCAGAGGAGGAAGCGCCCTGGCTGTGATCGGAATCTGCCGCATTGTTATTCACCAGAATCTGCAGCTCGCCGTACACGCTCCGGATGCCGCCCGTCCACTCCCAGACGTTTCCACACAGATCGGCGATGCCGCCCGGCGTCTGATCGTGATACCAGGTCAGGGGACCGGTACCCGTCCGGGTGCGCATCGCGTAATGCGTATCGTCGGTAGTTGCCGGCAGCGCTTTGTAGTTGCTCTCAGAGCCGTGCTTGCCGTAGTTGTTATTGCCCAGAGGAATGAAGCCGTTATTCTCGCACCAGGCAATCAGGGCGCCCCATTCAAAGGCAGTCATCACATGCCAGCCGGCCCCCTTCGCGGTGCAGGCCGCAATCGCCTGATCGAAGTTGATGCTGGTTTTCGGATCTTTTCCCGGCAGACTGTAGGCCCGCCCGTTCTGGACAACGTTCTGGTATTTGCTGATGTAAATCGCATCCACCTCGGTTCCGTTGACGATGAAGGCCGGATGGACGTCCGTACTCGTGCCGAGTCCCAGCTGGGCATAAGTCATTTTGGGGATCTTGACCATCACGGACGGCATCCCCTTGTCATCGTACAGAATCTCATTATTCGGGCAGAGGGCCTGAATGGCAAGATTCGCCAGGTCGAAATTAGCGCTCATAGGATCCTCCTCCTTTACTCAATGGCCCACAGACTCATGGTTACCTTATCCAGATCCAGCGGAACCGGCGTCGGAGGATCGGTTTCCCCGCCTTCCTCTTCCGGTTCTGGGTAAATGTATTCCCGCGCTGGGATATCAATCTCCGCCACATACGCCCGTCCGGCGGCTGTGCCGATCACCAGCTCGCCGTCTCCGTCGTAGCAGATGTCGATGTGTACCGGCCAGTCCTGTTCCCGCTTCGCCAGGTTGATAGTCAAGTCGTCATCAAAGCAGATGGCCTTTTTTTTCGAGGTGTCCGTCACCTCGTAGACAATCTTTGTCCCGACATTTTTCTCTACGATAATCATGCGTCGTACCCTCCAATCACTGCGTATGTCACCGTCACGCTGGTGGCGCTGCCGGTATAGGCAATTTTAAATCCGTTGATCTGACGCTCGGAAATTTCAATCTCTCCGGCGGGTCCGCCCGTGGCGTTCACGGAGATCACTTCGACCACATAGTAAAGATTGTCCCGGATGTTCGTCAGCGCGACGCTCACCTGACTGTTGTTAAAAGGAAATCCCCCGCTGTTGGTAAGCGTTACGCTGCCGACCTCCTGCACGGTTGCGTTGGCAACCTTTGTCTCAATTTCTTCGAAGTGCTCCTCACTTTCCCATTTGTGCAGCCGGAGATCGTTGATCAGTGTCCCGATGGCGATTCCCGCGTCCGTCTGGAGCGTTTCGATCACCGCGTCCAGCTCTTCCCACTTCACCAGCGCTCCGCCGGGGGTGAAAACGGTCACGCTTTCCGCGTTCGCCACTGTGATGTACACGCTGTATGCGATCGAAAAAGGCGTAATGCTGTTGTAGGCCGGGAACCAGTCTGGCTCTGTGGCCAGATATACTGCGTACAGTACCTCAGTGGTTCCGTCGGTGGCATATACGCCAACCTCCCGGATGTAGTATCCGCCGTCAGTGTTCTCCACGTTGCTGGCTACGATGCTCAGCAGCGCCGTCGCGTCATTCACAAACTCCGCGCTGGCCACCGGAAATTCGGCTTTCCCGTCCCGCAGCGCCACAGCCGCCATGATGGTTTCCGTCGGCGTGTCGCTGTCCCATTCCCCGTCTCCGATCATGGCCCGGGTAAAGGTGATATTCGCTCTTCCTGCCTGCGCCTTCGCCAGAAGGTCAAGCCCCTTGCTGGTAATGACGCCCTGCCGAAACTCAGCCATGATATCCCTCCTTTTGTTAATATATGATGCTCAGAACGGCGTTTGTCCAGGCCGGTTCGACCAGGCCTTCATATCCGCTGCTCTGTGCGGGTTTGGCCACCGCGACGACTTTGATCACATCGTTTTTGTTCGCCGCGAAGGATCCGCTTGTGTCATCGTGTGCCATATAACTCCATACATAGTTCTCGTGCATCAGGGCTCCGTTCTTGTAGATCCGCACCGAGCTTTCGCCCCACCCGTCCGGCGAGGCTCCGAAAGTATATGCGCCATAATAGACGGTGCCGTTTAGCGGCATGGTAAAGGATTGTTCCTTCGTTTGCGCCGATTCTCCGCCAGTATAGCGAAAACATGTCAGCCGGATGACCTTAATATTCCCCTTCCATGTCCCGGTCACGTTCTTGATGCGGCCCGCGCTGCCCGCGTCGCCGACTTTGACGGTGACTCCGTTGCGGATATTCTCCTCGCTGATGTTTTCCGTCGTTACGCCGCGAATCGTCTGCGCGCCGCCCAGATATTGCCCTGCGGCGATGGTCTGGTCCGATCCGCTCGTGTTGTAGGTGGCGGCCGCCTTGGATGCGATGTTGCCCGTCACCTTTTTGCCCTTCACGTATGCCACCTTTCCGCTCAGCATGTCGCTCGCCGCTGCCGTGCCGTCCGAGGTAAATGTGCCCTGGACGTTGGCGATGCGGCCCGCGCTGCCTTCGTCGCCGACCTTCACCGTGACGCCGTGTTTGATGTTTCCGGCGGCAATGTTGCTCGTCTTGACGCCGCGAATTGTCTGTGCGCCGCTCAGATATTGCCCTGCGGCAATGGTCTGGTCCGATTCGCTCGTGTTGTAGGTGGTGGCATTCTTCGATGGTATGCTGCCCGTCACCTTGTTGCCGTCCACCCAGGCGATGTATCCGGCCAGGATCTGGGCTGCCGCTGCCGTGCCTGCGGTCTGGCTGGCCAGATCCTTTGCCGTAATGATTCCGACGTTGTAGAAGCCTTTTACGATGTCGTATTTTTCGCCTGCTGCAAGCGTCTTATAAACGGACCCCATATCCCGCGCCGCGCCAACGACGCGACCGGAAGCGCCATATCCGACCTTCCCGGCAACGAGCGTATCCTCTGTCAGTGTGCCGTCTGAGCCGTACTCGCCTTGGACTCCGGCAATTGTCACGCCATAGGCGATTGCACTGGCCACCAGACCGATCAGGTCGTTCAGCGTCTCAATCGGGACGTCCACTTCCGGGTATCCGGACTCGCCGGTCAGCACGTGAGCGCCGCGATTGATGCAGACTTTAATCGTCTCATCGTCGATGTTCTGCACATCCACTGCTTCGTCTACGGCAGGGATGGATGGCATTTCACCGGTCTGGATTTCTTCGGAGTCCTTGCCGTAAAAAAACTTTCCATCGATGACGTCTGCGGTCTCTGCGGTTAGCTGCTCCACATCAACCCCGTCACCGCCGGCTCCCATCATCTTCCCTCTCATGTCAGATCACCTCGAATCACGATGCCAAAATCGGCTGCGGGTTTTTTCTTCCGGCAGCTCAGGACAATCTTTCCATCATCCCCCTCAACAGTACCATGGGCGAAGAAGATCCCGATTGCCTTCTGTTCTGCTTCCAGGTTCACGGCACCGGTGGTCTGCGGGAGTGCCAGCACGTCAAACTCCTTTTCATCGGTCATGCCGGTGACTTCAATCTCCTGACTGTAGACAGCGATATCGTCCTCTTCGGACGCTTCCCAGTCTGCTGTCGGCACGGTAATAACCACTTCGTCAAAGGCATGCACCAGCGCGGTGGTTGTTTGCTGCAGCTCAATGATTGCATTCCGGTTGGCCGTGATTTGCCTCTGGAGCGTTTCAGATGCTTCGGAGCCGAGGGGGAGTTTGAAGTATCCGTACTCCTCCGTATCGAGCAGCTTCCAGACGTAGATTTCGGAGGTATCCGTATCTACGTAGATGCCGCCATTCTGACCGACGGTTGGGAAGTCCGCGTAGGACCCCGTAAAGGTCAGAGCGTCGCGCCAGCCATAGTCGTAATCATCGCTTCCGATCTTGACCAGCGTTTGACCAGAACCGCCGCTCTGCAACCCCGCTGCGATGGTCTGTACCAGCTCATAAAGAATGGCATACTCATCCCGCCCGATCACGGCCCCGGTTGTGTCGATGACCGTGCTTTCGGCGTTGGTGACTTCAAGATACACCTGCTCGCGGATCGCGGAAATTCCGCCTGTGCCGTTGTCCGCCGGAAGGTAGATCTGATTATCCGTGGACACTAGCAGGCAGTACAGGATTTCGCCTTCGTCCGGATCCTCTGCGTAGATGCCCAGCTCATTGAGGATGTACAGCTCTTCCAGCCCTCGGTTATGGATCAGGATGGTCACCAGCAACACGCCGCTGTTGCCGTCGATTGTCTGCATCCCGGAAATAGCAAAGGTCTGCTTCGGATCCAGCAGATCCGTTGCCGTTTCCAGCGCACTGACAGACGTATCAGTGTAAACCCCGGCTCCGGTCATGGCCTTGGTCAGCGTAATTCCGGCGGCTGTGGCTTCACTCTTGGCGATCAGCGCCTGTCCTTTTTTGGTCAGGACGCCCCGCGTAAACAATGCCATTATCCCACCTCCAGTGTGATTGATGTATGAGACGCGATCAAGCTGCCCGCGTAGCCGCCTGCTGTGTAGAGATCAAGCGCTTCCTCGCGTCCGGAGTTGCCTTCGTCTGCGCTCAGGATTTCTGATACGCCGATCACCGCCATCCGGGGGTTAACGTAGCTGTCCGCTTCGCCGGTAACTTCGCCGGTCAGCGTTTGGCTTTCGTGCTCTCCGGTCAGAGTGCCGGCATACACCTGTGTTTCCAGCTCTTTTTTGAGCAGGAGCATATCAAAAGCCGCTCGCGCTGGTTTTGCCAGCCGGATCAGCTTCGCGACCCAGTCTTCGAGCCCGGCCTGATAGGTGCCGGTCAACCAGACCCGGAAGTGATACGGCGTTCCCCCGTACTCATACCACTCCTCGACGGTGGACCCGGGATAGATATCCGACAGCAGACGGGTCACGGCCAGCGGGGTTCCAAGCCGCTTATGAATGTACCAGTTGCTCGCGATCAGCCGCCTTTTGACTTCCAGATTGTAGTTCGGATCGTACCAGTCAACCTTCAGATCCTTCGCAAGGATGTCCAGCAGCTCTTCATCCAGCTCTTCGATTTTGCTGTAGATGGCCGGATCTTCCGTCGCGGGGACGAGTGCCAGAAATGCTCTTGCGGCCACTTCTGCCAGCTGGTTCAGGTGCTCGTCCTTCTGGATAGGGAAGGGCAGGTTATTCATGAAGTTGTCAACGGAATAGCTACTCATCCTCATAGCCCCCGTTCGTCAACGTGACATTTCTCACTTTTGCCAGCTGCGGAATTGTCTCGCTGAAAAGCGTATCAACCGTGAAGGGGCCAATACCATCCTGAAGGGATACGAAGGTCGGGGAGACAATATCAACCCGCTTCGCTCCGGCATCCATGATCATGCTGATCAGCTTGGAAGGATTGATGTCCCGACCAAGCTTTCCGCTCTGCCAGCTGACATAGTTCTGCACGGCTTCCTCGATGTCCGCCTGGATCGCGGACGCGGATGCTGTCGCGTCGGACGGGATATAATAAGTCAATTCAATGTCATACTCGATCTCTTCCGGATCGCTGACAACTACCTTATCCGTCAGAGGTCGGCGTTCTTTGTCATCACATTGTTCCAGTACTGCCGCTTTGATTTCGTCCCCGGCGATGGTTCCATCTTCCATCAGGCAGTAGATATAAACCGTCGCGGATACAGGCGAATTGACTACCACGTCGGCAATCTCGCTGCTGGCCTTTTTTGCGAAATAGATATAGGCTCCCTCCGGTCCGGCTACAGAGTAAGCATCCTGACTGGCAACCAGATAATCATAGAATTCGTCATCATCCAGAGAATCGGAGCCGCCATCGCTTTCGGTGGTGTTGGTGACAGAATCGTAATAGGTGAACAGATCAACGCAGTTTGTCAGGGTTCCGACTGCAAAGCCGTTTCCGGCGGTTCCTACGGTCTGACAGGTGGCGTGAACGGTCACGGATGTTTCCCCGGCATCAATATACACATCGTCATCCGTTGTGAAGTAAATGCTGGCGTTTGAATCGGTTACCCGCGTCCCGCCGGGAACCAGCACCGCTGACTCCTGCGCTTCGGAGATGGCGAACTGAAGCGTAACTCCGGCGTAGGTGTCCGTTGGCCGGGTCTTTTCGTAGTAGATTTCAGCGAGTGCGTCCAGATCGTCTCCACTCGCGCGGCTCGCCAGATTCTGATTCCCTGCGTAGTTCACATTGCCGTTCAGATACAGGACAACGGAAGAGAGAATCTGACAGAAAAGCTTGTCCGCGCCGGTCGCTGTCGCTTTCCCGGTGACGGCTGTATAGATCGCTGCAATGTCCGCTTCGACCTCTTCCGCGTCCATGCTTGCGAATTTGTAAAGTTCGTTCGTGCGGCTCACAGGATCGTCACCTCCAGTAGCGGATACAGAAAACCGGGATTGTTCACGTCTTCATTGAAATCCACGTTTTCGAGCTTCACCCGCTTCTCATATTTGGCAATCGCGTTGGTAATGCTGACAGCGTATGCGGCCCGCGCCACATTAATCGGTCGGTGCAGATAGTTCGTATCTACACCGTATCCTCGATAATGCGGGCAGGATCCCTGCACAGTCTGAAGGATGCAGTAGACATTCTGGATGATATCCTGCTCTTCCGTGTCCGGAAAGAGTTCGATGTCCATGCCCTTCTGTGCGTCAATGGTAATTGTCATGATCACCCCTCCAGATTCGGGTAAGGTTCTGCCACAAGCTTGATTTTCATCTTCGCGTGGAGAATATTCCCGGATGGGTCGATATGCTCCATCTCGACCGGGCAGCTCTGCACATACCAATATCCAAGCGGGACTGTTCCGATGATCAGATTACAGAGCTTCCTGGTCGCGAGAAGATTCCTCATCTTCAGAATTTCCTTTGACGGATTGACTCCCAACCATGCGGAAAAGATTGCTTCAAAGGACAGCGTATCGTTGTCATTGCTTGTCCATTCCGGAGCGCCGGTATTGCCATGAACTTTGTGGCTGGTGTAATTCGCTGTCGCTGTCCATGTCATGGTTCCGTAGGTCTTTGTGCCGTACTCTCTGGATACCTCAAAGACCACATCTTCGTCTTCGTTGCCGGTACTCAGGGTTCCGACGGTCATGGGATCACCCCCAATATATAGCCGGTCGAGTTAAAACCGTAGCTCATCAGCACCACCACTTTGTCATTGATCTCCGGAAGCCAGGGTTCTACCTTGTGACGATGGCTTCCAGCTGTACTGGTGGCTCCTCTGGCGGAATCCGTATGGCTGTGTTCCCCGTCGTAGGTGGTGTAAGGATGCTGATATTGAATGACCTTCAGCCAATCGCTGACCATGTTGCTCATGTCCGGATAGTAAACCCGTGCGGTCATGTTGGTTTCGTTCACGCTCGACACAATGCCAACGCGGACCATGCTGTCAACCTCCGCCATCACTTCTTCACCTCGACTTTCTGAAACGCGCTGTTGTCGATGTAGCCGATCATGCCGGCTCCGCTGATCTTCGTCCTGCTGTTCTTCACGCTGCCAACGATCTTGATGGTAACGCCTTTACCGATAAAGCCCTTTGCCTTTGTGTCTCCGGGATTCTCGTACACAGCGCAGCCGCGCGTGGTCTGCCATTCGTAGCTGCCGGTTTTGTTCTTGCTGCTTCCACCGGAGCCGGAACCGGAGCTGTCTTCTTCCTCGGATGTGCTTTCCGTGCTGACCTTTCCTTCCGCGATGGTTCGCAGCGTGATTTTGGTTGTATACCCGCTTGAACCGACCTCATGCTTGGCCTGACTGATGATGTACTTCTCATCCCACATACCAAAACCAATCACGTTCATGGTCAGTCCGGCTCCAAGCATCGGATCACCGACCATGGTAAAAGAGCATTTCTTTTCGTATTTGTTGTGCAGACGGAGAATCTGTGATGCCAATTCAGCGGCTTCGCTGTTGCTTCCGACGGCCCTGTCAGTGATTTCGCATACCGTATGGTCGCTGGCCTCACCGTCATAGTCTTCCGCTTTTGCCGATCCTTCATACAGCGTCTTTTTGATCGGATCGTAATACCGCACCCGGCATTCATCGTAATGTGTTTCGCCTTCCTGCGTTTGAAGGCTGTATTTTGTGTAGGTTCCGTCCATCCAGACGATGTTGGTGTACGGATCCAGCTGCTCGTATTTCGCCTGATCGAAGATAATGAGCGTCATTCCGCTCACCTTCAGCGACAAACCGTTATCATGGCAGAGCTGCTGGAGGAAAGCAATATCCGTTTGTTTGGACTGCTCCACACGCTCATAGTATGGATCGCTGGGGCTGTCAAACATAAAACCCAAACCGCCGGTTCCGGCGATTTCGGAGCCGATACCGCTCAGATAGTATGCTTCCCACGCTTTGTCCCGTTCGTCTGTCCGGATACCGCCAGCGTAAGGGAGGCTGGTCCCCTTGATGGTAATCGTTGAGGGTGGGCCGTCCGCTTTGACGCTGTCCAGCTCAAAGGATCCGCAGTCGGTTTTGAGGACTTTCCCGTTCGGATAATGCCGGACAATACCGGCATTAATGGTCATTCCCTTTGTGGTGTCGGTCGAATCGAAAGCAGCCGCCTGTACCGCGTCATTCAGCCACTTTTGCAGCCATGTTCCGACGCGGTCCTGCAACTTGATTTGCAGATCATCGGCTTCGTCTTCTTCGTTGTCGGTGTAGCTCATGCTGATCAAGCATTGATTTATCTGCTCGGAGATGTCTACACCGTCAAAGCTGATGGCTACTTCTGTCCATCCGGCTTGTCCGGATTGCCCTGTCTCGATTTCTCCGGTAGTCACTACCGGTTCCGGAAGCTCTGCTGGAACCTCGATGGGTTCTGTCTCTTCCCACGCGACAACGATCTCTATCACGCTTCCGCCGCGAAGCTGACAAGCCCACCGGTCTACGCCGTCCGTTTTGATGCTGGTGATATTCTCATAGCTCGCGGAGGTGTACAGGCTTTCCGTGTGCTGTCCCGGCGTCCCGGTTGGCACATCGCCGAATTGCTCTGTGCCATCGCCGGAACCGCGAGTGACGGTCATATGCCTGTCAGAAGCATAAGCATTCCGAACATCGAACTTAATGACCGCGCTGGTTACCTTGTATGGAGTGTCTGGGAAGCTTCCGCTCTCCAGATGCATGGGCCATGTCTGCGCAGACGCGCCGTTATAAATCTCCCGATGCGGGAAGAGCATATCGCTCTTGTATACGACGGTTCCGCTTGCCATGCTTTATCTCCTCCAGGGCGGCAGAAAGCTCAGGTCGGCGTCTTTGTTGGTCAGATCGGGGACTCTGAGCGTGATTCCTGCCGGAAAAATATAGTTCTCTTTGAGGTATTCGCTGTTATAGCTCATCAGCTTTCCGGTGTAGGCTGTGCTGCCGTAGACCTTATAGGCGATAGAGTCCCACATATCCCCGGCGCTGGTCGTGTATGTGGTCATGCGTATTTCCTCCGTGTCTTGTCGGTTTCAATGTCTTCCAGCATTTCCTCAAGCCGGGTCAGCATATCGTCATCATGCGCATCCAGTACGCTTTGCAGCTCGTCCCCGGACATACTGCCGGAAATGTTGTACACAGGCGCGAAGTCCAGTTGATAGGTTCCACCGGATCCGCTGTCAGAGGGAACCGCGTTGACAGGATCGGCTGTGACGCTGCGGGCCTGCATCAAAGCAGCGGTTTCGTTGGCGTCAATCACCTGTTCACCGCCGCCGAAGTAGACCAGTTCCGGCCCTTGCTCGCCGACCATCGCGAAACCTTCAGGAGCGCTTTCTGTACCGGAAGCGAACCCCGGCAGGCTGATGTTGAGATTCAGCTTTTTCAGCGCCGCCGCCGCGACCTGTGCGAAGGCATCCGATACGGTGTCAGTTTTGCCCTTGACCGCTTCAGCGTAGGCGTCCATTGTCGCGGCTCCAGCCGCAGCAGCTTCGCCCTCCATGCTCATCTGCTCGACCGTGCTTTGCATGGTCGCGGTGAGCTGAGTCATCTTTTCTGTAAATCCGGTCTCCATCTCAGCGACGGCATTGGCAAATTCAGCCCTGCCTTCCTCGACGGACGCGAATTCCTTATTGAGTTCGTCGATCTTATCCGCGCCACCGGCTACAATGTCTGCCAGAATCTGCGCAGAATCGGCTGAACCGTCAGACAGTTCCTGTACAATCGAATCGCTCAGACCCATCTTCTTGACGGCTTCCAGATTCTCTTTGTACTGCTGGATGTATTCCTGCTGGCTCTTCAGGGCATCGATCATGTCCTGTACGGCCTGCTGCGGGTCTTCCGACGCGACGATCTTGTCAGCTTCTTCAAACAGGTCGAATTGCCCGCTCATGCTGTTGTAGGCAGCATCGTAGGCTTCGTTGTAAGCCTGCGCCAGTGCTTCCATCTCCGCCGTAATTTCAGCGACCTTCGCGGAAAGATTCTGGTCGCTGATTTCGGCTTCGGTTTCAGTAAAGTCTTCTGCGGCTTCGTTGGCTTCCCGCGTTGCGGCTTCTACTTCTGCCATGGCCTGCTCGACCATTTCCGCGCCATTGGCATATCCGGCAAACGCCATTACCATGGCTTCGCGGACTTCATCCGTGGTCATCGCGCCGGAGTTGACGGCATTTACAGCGTTGTCGATATACGCTTGCATGGCCGCGTCGGCTTCGTCCGCTGCTTCTCCGGTTTCCCGCATTTCACGGGCGAGATCCATCTGAGCCTGAGTGACATCTTCCGTGCTGATGTCCAGATTCCGCATGGCTACGCCCATGCCGTAATAATCCGGAGCAATATAGCCGATTTCCCCGGCTTCCTGCATCAGCTGCTCAAAATCTCCACGGAGTTTTTTCACATCCGATGAGTTCCAGTCAGCGCCGTTGCCAAGAGCTTCTCCGATCTGGTTATATACGTTCGTGATCCGGTCTGCCAGATCGTCGGGAGTGTCCAGAGCGTTCAGCTCGTCCTGGGCTTCCTTAAATTTCCGGGTATTGGTCGCGTAATCCTGATAGGCTTTTGCGTAGGTCTGCGCCTGTTCTGCCAGATTGTTGATGGCCTTCTGCTTCAGCTCTGCCTGTTCGGCTTTTGCCAGCGCTTCACGGGCTTCGACAGCGTCCCAGATGCTGCCGGACATTTCAGCGGTCGAAATTCCGAGTTCTTCCGTAGCTTCCGCGATCTCCGCTGATTTCTGCTTCCATGTGTCTGCTGCGGATGCGGTAATAATATATTGCGCCGCAACGGTTTCATATTTCGCTTGAAGCTGCTGGACTTCGGATTCCTGAATCTGGATTGCTTCCGTAGTCTCTTCAATGTCGGACTGAATCGCAAGTTTCTGGCTTTCGGAACTGGCATATTCCAGACGGCTGTACAGCGCTTCCAGATGCTCGCGTGAATCAGCCGCAGACGCCTGAGCCGCTACCAGATCGGCCCTGGCCTGCTCTGCTTTTTCCTTCAGAGCGTTTACATCCGCGACCATGTCATCGTAGTTATCCCACTCAGCGGTAAACTGGATTTCATGGCCGTTCACAAAGGCGTCGGCTTCCAGCTTCGCGCTTTCTTCTGGATCAGAGGCATGAAGGACAATGCCATGATTATTGACAAACTCATCCGCGTCGATGGTTTCTCCGGCTTCGCCGATGACCGTCACATCGTGATCGCCTTCAATCAGGAAATCATCCGGATTGATCGTCGCGTCTGCGGATGCGCTGAGTGTTATATCCACATCGGAGAAATCCAGATTCTTTGCCACCTCGACCGTATTGTCGATCTGGGTGGTCAGCTTCTTGTACTTCTCCGCAAGGTCAATGATTTGCTGCTGCTCTTCAATCTCTTCCGTGATTCCGGTAAACTCGACCGTCAGATCCTCGAAGGTCTTCTGAGCGTCCGAACCGGAAGCGACCAGAGCCGCGATACCGCCAGCGAGAACCGTAACCGCCGCAGCGACACCGAGGATGACTTTCGCTCCGGGAATAACCGATACCAGCGCAGCGGACGCGGCAGCGGCAACTTTCGCTCCTGCCGTGTAAAGCGCAAGCGCTCCGGTCACTCCGCCGATACCGACTATTGCTGTTGTGAGGAAAGCCTGTATGGCGGGGCTGCTGCTGATCAGCTCGCTCATGGGCTGGATGATTCCGGTCAAAGCGTCGGCTGCGGAAGCAATGGCAGGCGTAAACATATCGCCGATGGAGATTTGCAGATTGCTGAGAGCGTTCTGCATCATCGTGATCTTCGCCTGTGTGGTTTCGTACATCACCGACGCCTTTTCGGTCAGGGCGGTATTGTTTTCCCATGCGGATCCTGCCTGCGCGATGGTGTTGCTCAGGAGATCCCCGGCAGACGCCAGACCGAGGATGGCTTTCGTCTGCCGGACATTGGTGATTCCCAGCTCGTCCAGAATGACCACAGCGGAGCGCCCGTTGCGCTCCACATCGTTCAAGCCCTGAATGAAAGAATTCATCGCGCTGACCGCATCTGTGGCCCACGCCTGTTTGAACTGCTCAGCGGTCATCCCGGCTACAGACGCAAAGGCTTCCAGATCATCGCCGGTCTCGGTAGCCTTGTACAAAGTGGAGATTAAGGTACTCATGGCCGTAGATCCAGCCTGCGCTTCGATGCCCAGGGAACCGACCGCTGCGGATACAGCCATAATGTCGGTGGCGCTCATTCCGGCCAGATTCGCCGATGCCGCCATTCCCTGACTCATCTGGACAACCTTGGAAGCGGTGGTCGCGGTAGCATCACCCAATTCGGCCACAACAGATCCGAGCCGCTCGAAATCGGTTACGCCTGTGATGTTGGAGAACTGCGCCAACATGGTGGCGGCTTCATCTGCTGACAGGTCTGTCGCGGTGGCCAGCTTTGCCATAGTTTCGGTAAAGCTCTCCACGCTGTCCTGCGCGATTCCCAACTGACCGGCGGTTGTGGCGATTTCGGCCAGCTCACCGGCGGTAATCGGGATTTCCGTACTCATCCTCTTGAAATCTTCGGCCAGACCGCTCAGGAAGGATTCGGAACCGCCCACCGTGCGCTGTACACCGGCCATGGAGTTTTCAAAGGCGATGGCTTCATCCGCGCAGGCTTTCAGCGTTTCGCCCAACTCTTTGACGATCTGCGCGGCTCCGATAGCTCCGGCCAGCTCCAGCATGGCCTGACCGGCATTGTTAGTGGAATCCGCGAGTGCTTCCTGCTGACTCTTCAGAGCGTCGATCTCTGACCCAAGCCGTTGACTTTCGGAACCGAGCTGTTCAGTATTGACTCCGGCTTTTTGCAGGGATTCGCTGGTTTTATCCAGCTTCTGCTCATACCCGTCAAGCTTCGCCTTGGTATTGTCGATCTGAACGCCCTTGTCGACAAGCTTCTGCCGCATCTCATCCGTCACATTCTCCGATGACTGGATTTTGGCATTCAGCTTGTCATATTCGGACTGGTACTGTTGCAGCTTTGCGCGGGTCTTTTCAATGGCCTGCTGCGTTTTCTGATAGCTGCTGATATCCTTCTGAGCGCTGTTCAGAGAATTGATTTGTGTCTGTAAACTCTGAACGGAGGATTGCGCTCCCTTAAAAGCAGAGGTGAACTGCCCCTCAAGCTTTGCGCCGATGGTAAACGCCATCTGATATTGCTTTCCCGGCATGAGATTCACCCCTTATCTTCTGTGTTTCTGTCTCTGATTCCGCTGTGTGTTGCGGTCTCGAATAATCGCGTTATGTTCTCGAATCCAGCCAAGCAACTGCCGGTATGGAAGACTGAGCCAATAATTGACTGGCGTGTGCCATTGCTCCGCAAGAATCAAACATTGGTTCCGAATCCAACTCCCGCCGTCACCGCCTACTGCTCCGAGGTCATTAAAAAATTTCTTGCTCGCGTCCTGATCCTCACAAAATCATTGATTGGCATCTTCCGGAAGGCGTCCGTTCCGAGCTTTTCCTGACACGCTCTCGCACTCATGCCGATCAGGTACGGACCGGAGAAGGCCGGAACCATCACCATGGTTCCCCTGCTCTGAAGCTCCGCTTCAATGTTCAGGCTGTCTTCGCCCGTCAGGCTTTCAAAGTCAAAGTGAAGCTCCGTATATTCCTGTCCCTGCCATTTGAAGGGCTTCTTGAATTTGTGGACATAGAGGGAGGAAGGTTCTTCAGCGGCTTCCTTTTCCGCTTCTTCGAATTCCTGTTCCTGTTCCGTTTTGATTTCCGCCATGGTTCCGTCTCCTTTCTCTTTTTACAGAAAACGCCAGAGGGACGAGTGTCTGACCCGTCCCTCTGGTTCGTCTTATTATTTGCCGAGCGCCTTGCGGACTTCGGCCATATAGTCCACGCCACCGATCTTGCAGATGTAGTTGAAGGGATCGATTTCCCAAATCTGCTGACCGTCCTTGTAGCCGGCATAGTAGTACACAGAATACTCGCCGTTGGCGTCGGAAGTGGTTGCGGGGGTTACAGTTCCGGGGGAGAAGTTCTTCGGGATTACACCCATGATGTACTTGTCCGCCTGAATGCTCCGCTGCGTTTCGATGCTGTCCCAATGCTGTTCCGCGACCCGCATATCCAGCAGATGCTTTTCGGGCTTCAGAAGCTGAATAGCAGCATCGGTAGCAGACCGGAAATTGAAGGTGGCATTCATCGCGTCCACCATGCCGATCAGCACCGCTTCGACCGTGCCGGAGATGCCAGCGCCGGTGATGTTCTGGGTCAGGTAATTAATGCTGGGAAGAGTCACCTGGGCGATGCCCATGAAATTATTTCCACCTTCGTAGACTTCAAAATCCACGATTGCTTCGGGATGCAGACTCATGTGCTATTCCTCCTTTCTCACGCCTGAAGCGCGGCGGTCACATAGGACGCGTCGTACTCAAGCGTAAAGTCGATCTCCTGCGCCGGAGACGGGGGAGTGATGTAAACGTGCAGATTGATGATGCCGGCCATCAGGTTGGTCAGCGTATTCTCGCTCTCCAGCATCTCAACCCGGCCACCAAGGATGTACCCGGAGCCGGTTAGACCGTTCAGCCAAATGTTGGCGCTGTCGAGGATCGTGTCGATCAGCCGCCGGGTCATGGGCTTGTCAAGCTGACTCCAGAAGGTCTTGATCAGGCTGTTGGCCACCCAGTCAAACATCCGGCTGATCGGGATGAAATAATCCTTAACATCGGTGTTCGCCGGATAGCAGGCCGTGTAGTTGCCCCAGCAGACATAGCCGCCCATGAAATTCAGACCGGTCACCACGCCACCGGCATTCAGGATGTCGGCGTGAGCCTTGGTGACAAGGACTTCCGTTCCGTTGGCCAGCACAAGACTGTCCGCCTTGATGCCGTGATTGGACGGGCTACAGTACGGAGCGCGGTTTTCGGTATCGACCGCTGCCATCAGACCGGCGAGCTGCGTGGAGAAGTGGTACTTCTTTCCGCCCAGACCGATCATAGGCCAGCAGATGATCTCGTTGGGATCGGTCAGGTTCAGGCTGTTCTTCTTGGCCACGACGGCAGAGTACACAGTCGCGCCGGAGGTGCTGTCGCAGGGGATATCAATCAGAGCCTTGGCCCGGAACATTCCGTTGATGGCTCCGGCCTTGCTCGCCATTACAGCCGCGACAGCGGAATTGTCAGACCAACCGGGAGCGAGGAGCATATCCGGGATGACGCCCAGCGTACTCATGCACAGATCGACCTTTTCCATCGCGGTAGCGACGGTGGAAGCGGTAATGCTGGTGAAGACAGCTTCGTCGTAGGCGATATTCAGTGTGGCCGCGCTGTATGCGCTGCCGCTGGACAGCAGCTCGATAATCAGCTCACCGTTGGTGTAGTAGGCGTCAAAGTCCGTACCTTTGGTCAGATTGTTATCGCCATTCTTGACGGCCAGAGAGCTGTTGTTGATAGCCTTGCTGCCGAGGTTCACCTTGTAATTGCTCACGGTGTAATCGGCAGCGGTTTTGGCCTGCTTCATCGTAGACGGATCAAACAGATTCAGGAAGATGGCCGGCTGCATGTTGTACAGCACAAACTGGCTGTACGCGGCTTCGCTCAGCTGGAAGTTGTCCCAGTCATCAGAGTAGCCGATCAGGTCATTGACCTCATCCCAGCTGGTCACCAGCGTCGGTACGCCCACCGTCGCGGGATGGTCTGCCGCATGGATCGGAGCGACACCCACGATAAAGGGAATGCCGGAAGCCGCGACCACGGGAGTGGAAAGCGCGGTACTCTGCTCGTAAACGTATACGCCATGATTCGCCATGGTTTATCCCTCCTTGTTACGTTTCAGTTCGGCAACGAACCGCCTATACTGCTCGTACAGCGAGTTGCCGGGAGTTTTGATCTTTACCCGGTCTTCCGGTAGGGTTTTGTCGCTGATCAGAAATCGCTTGATCTGAGGGTATTTTTCAATTGCGCCTGCGAGGAATGCTTCGACTTCCTCCCGCGTCCCCTCATAGACCGAAGCGGTCTGAATAGCGCCCCTGATCGACGGGCCGAGGTAAACAAAAAAGCCCTTTTCCGGGGCTTTTACGGTTTTGTTTTTACCCTTTACCATATTTCGGGAACCTCCCTTCTCACCGGCGGCATATGCCATGTGGTGACCATTTCCCCGGTGTAATATGGCGCGCTGTCATCCGGATATATCAGCATCTCGATCTTTTCAGTCTTGTCCAGAACAAACTCGTTATTCGGCCCGATGGTACACTTCCGGAGCAGTCCAATCCGGATCCGCTCCGCGAGGTTCAGAAGCATCAGTGCACCTTCCTGCTCATCGTCGTTGTAAACCGCGAAGATGGAGCGCACGACACAGATGCTGTCATCCTGTCCCCGCTGGGGCTGCTCGTCTGTTGTAGAGACAATCTGATGCAGAACGTAGGGGACTTTCTTGTATGCCTGTTTGCTGTCCGGAAGGCGCATTAGCCAGACATCCGGAGCGCGGTATGTCTGGCTCTCATCTTTGCCCTGGACCCGGCATGGCATGATCAGATCTTTGGTTTTTTCTTCCGTAAAGCTCTTCAGAGCTTCTAAAAGGTCAACCCACGTCACTTTTCATCACCACCCGTTCAGGATTCTGGTAATTTCATGCTCGATTCTGTCCGTAAAGACTTCCGTGATCCGTTCGTCCATCTTCTCGATGACTTCCGGATGCTGCATCATATGAGCAGAGGACACGCTGTAAAGCTTTTTGATCGGATACCGGTCTTTACCGGCTCGCTGATATACGCCGGTTCTGCCGCCGATCCGCCCGAAAAAGGCGTTGGTAATCATACCGCCGCCGCTGTCTTTACGGACATGAGCGGATACGCCGCCGTTGCTGACTACAGTCTGAAATTCGATCAGAGGGATCACCGTACCGGCGAACTCGATCTTCACCGATATAGATCCTCCGCCGCTGTCCACGGACACTTTGTCAGTAACATGGCCTTTAAATCCGCCGGAGCTGATGAAGTATTCCTCGCTGGCGAACTGACCGGCCTTCGCCCTGGCGGACTGTGCAGCCCTCTTGGCTGCGGCAGATACGGCGCGAAAAACTTGATTTCCTGATCCAAGCCCGCCAAGAATTTTATTGACGCGCTCCAAACTGTTGCCTGGATCACTGATGTGGATCTCACTCATCGATGCCCTCCAGGTCAAGTCGTACCATGTTTTCCTCGCAGGCGCTGAGAGCGACATAATAGCGTCTCATAAATCCGGTATCGTCGCTGATATCGATTCTGCCGCCCTTTTCGGGGACAATTCCGTCAAGATCCTCAAGCGGGCAGTGGAATTTGGCCGTCACAAGGTAGATCCCCTGTGTATGGTCGACCGAAGCCGTTGCACGATCCTTCGCCTGCGATTTGGTTATGACGCAGCGCACGTTCTTATAGGTTTCGCCGTCGTATTCCACCGTGCGGTGTCTGCCGAATTCTGCAGGATTGCAGAAGGTGGAGCCGTTGTGCGTCACCAGCATTTTCTGGAAATCGGTCAATTCGCTCATCCGTCAATCACATCCTGCGGGGTCAGGTCAGGGAAATCATCGCCAGACTCTACCGCTTCGGTGATTGCTTCGATCATCCCGGATTTGCTCCGGATCCCGCCGATGTCGATCCCTTTCTCCTGCGCAAGAGCCTTCAATTCGTTGAAGGACATTTTTTCCAGACTGAGGCCCTCTGTTTTGGACTCAGAAGCCCCTTCTGGCGCTTCCGTCTCCGGGGCTTTGTTCTCCTCAGTCTGAACCGCTTCCGCGACTCCCAGGCCTATCAGGCGGTCTGCTTCGGCCTTGTCCAGGTCAATGGGCGCTTCGCCTGCTTTCACAGGGATTACATAATGGCTCTTTTTGCCATTCGGAAGGATAGGACGGTGCCCGTAGGTACCGCTGATGATTTTCACCAGCATGGGAAAAGCTCTCCTTTCAATCAGCTCATCAGGCAACTACGCCGGCAGCGTAGATCCAGGGGCTGTAGTTCTGCGGAGCGGCCAGAGGACGGCTCTCCAGGATGATCTCGCGCTTCTTCTTCTTCCGGTCGACAAACAGATCCGGAACGCGCTTGCCGGTGATGGTGTCGATTTCGCCGGCTTCGTCCATGTGGACGATGTGGGCATACATCAGATGGCCGGCGTTGGGAGCAGTGACCATCATGGAAGTGGCCGGGAAGTAGTTCGTCCTGGTGGGAGCCAGGGGGCTTCCGGACAGCGCGGTATACTGTTCGTTGGAGACGATCACGTTCAGGTCGTAACCGTTAAAATTGATCGTTCCCAGGAACGTCACGCCCTGATACTTGCTCAGGGTCTGACGGATACCGCCTTCGGCAACAATGATTCCGCTCTGCTTGTTCACCAGGTCGCGGAAATCGCTCATGGAGAGCAGGAAGTCACGGACCTTCCGGCCGATAACCAGGTCAACGGCAGGCAGGCCGCGTTCGCTCAGGGAGTCGCACATGGCCTCGATATCCGCGCACACATCCGCGAATGTGGTGGTAGCGTCCCACTGGGTGATGGTGTAGACACCGTCATTGCCCTTGTTGGGATCGTAGTACTTCAGTTCTGCGGTGCGGGTGTGGGTTTCGTCCAGGTGCTCCTGGATGGTGAAGCCGTTGTTGATCATGACCTGAGAGCACAGATATTCTTCTGTGCGGGAGAAGCGGCGCTCCAGCATAGCCAGGTCTTCAGACACCAGCTTCGCGGCGCGTTCTTCCTCGGTGCTCTTGGACAGGATCGCTTCGCCGAATCCACGCTGCTTCAGCTGATCGGCCGTCAGATCGCGGCTCTGGCTGACGTAGGTGGGGCTGTATTCATGGATCTCATAGCCTCCGCGCTTCACGTTGATCGGATCGGCGCCCATGACCATGAAAGGAGCCATATCATTGTCTCCGTCCTTGTATTCCACCAGCACCTTATCGGCCGCGTAAATATCGCCGGCTCCGGTGGGGAAATACCGATCACGGAAGAAGGTGGGAACAGGGGACAGGCCTTCCCAGAGACCCGCCATGTAGTAGGTGTCCAGGATGTTCACAAGAACAGACATTGCTTTATACCTCCTTACGCAGTAACGCTTTCGGTTTCGGAAGCGCCCAGGAGAATGCCGCGCACGCGCAGCGCGTCCCGGTCAGCTTCCGTCAGAGAAGCACCGCTGGCCAGAGTCAGCTCATCTTCATTGAAGTTGCCGGTGATGAAGACCAGGGCAGGCTCATCGGTGGACGTGCCGACCGGGACATCCTCAGCCAGGACGCAGTCGGCGGTCAGGGTTTCGTTGGTGGCAGCAGTGGTTCCGAAGATCACTAGCTTGCCATCCCCAGCGGAACCGGAAGACTTGGCCAGCAGGGTGCCGCGAGCCAGGGTGGCGGCTGTGCCCAGCTTCCGGAGAATACCGGTCTTCTTCAGCGGGGAAGGCTCCAGCCCGGCAAACAGATTTTCCGGCACAACGGAACCGATCTTCTCATGCAGATCACGGGTCATGGCTTCTTACACCTCCTCAGTTTTTTCGCCACGCAGCTTCGCCGCCATGGCAGCACCAGCGGCCTTGCGGTCATCGCTGGTCATGGGCGCGTCCTCTTCCTCGGACGCAGGCGCAGAGGTTACGGCAGCGGCGCCGCTTTCCTGGTAGTCAGACTGCATCTGACTCATGAAAGTCCGGCCCTGCTTCGCCATTTCCTGCGCAGCACGGAAGGCCATCTGTTCGGCCGTGCACGGATCACCGTACTTCGCCGCCCGGATGGTCTCTGCGTCAAACACGCCGGCCAGTGCATCGATGTCAGCGCAACGCTGACGCTCGGCCTGCACGGCTTCCTCGTGACTGACGCTGGCCTGAGCCTCTGCAAGCAGGGCTTCAGCCGCTTCGGGATCGCTCTGTCTGAGCTCTTCCAAAGTCATGGGAATTCCTCCTTCTTTTCTGCCTGAGGTCTCAGGCGTGATGTTATCTCCACCGTCAGCCGGAACATCTTCCTCCTGCTCGGGCTGTTCGGGTTCGACCTCTTCCACATGGGTTTTGATGTCATCGGGCAGCTGACCCATGGCAGCAACCCGCATCTTCCGGCCGCAGGCGTACAGGATATGCCTGTCCGCGCTGACGGAGATGTCGGGATCATCCGCATCCTCCAGCAGCTCGTCCGCGAAGCCCTTGTCAACGGCGCTCCGACCGGTCATGTAGGTGGTGGCTGTCATCAGCTGACGGATCTCATCGACATTCTTGCCGGTCTTCCGGACGTAGATCTCGGCCTGGCTTTCGTTGATGACATCCAGGCTGTCGGCCAGCTTCCGAAGATCCGAGGAATCTGCGGCTGTCCAGACGTATGTCCAGCAGTCGTGGATCATGATGATGCTGGACGGATTCACCTTCACGGTGTCAGCCGCGCACATGATCAGGCTGCCGCCAGACATGGCCACGCCATCCACGATGCAGGTGATGGTCATTCCGTCCTTGGCCAGATCGCGGAGCCGGTTGTGGATGGAAATGGATGCGTAGGCATCGCCGCCCACAGAATTCATGTGGATGGTCAGAGTCGTGCATCCCTTGATCTCTTCCAGATCCTTCAGAAACTCGCTCAGGATGATGAACTGTCCGTCAATCGGATCACCCAACCAGTCCGTGGGCTGCGTTTCCACGATCTCGCCGTACATGGTCAGCTCCGCGCTCTGGCCGGTCTTGACCGCCAGCGTGTAGCACTTCCTGTCCAGCGTGAAAACCTTTTGTTTAGGCATCGTTTTCACCTCCAGGATTCCCGGTATCATCCGGGTCAAGATCAGGCTCGTTCTGGAAGTTGTTGCTTCCACCGCCCAGCCCGGCGGCTTTGAGGATTTCCTGCTCCTGCTTCAAGGTTTCCATGTTCTCGATCCAGTCACCGCCGCCGTATTCGCGGGTGACCTGCTCATGGGTCTTGAAGCCGTGCTGAACAGCCAGGATGTCGGCCTTGACTTCCTTGGTCGGATCCAGCTGTCCCTGCACCGGCCCGAGCCACTGCGCCTTGCAGTAGGCCGCCCGGATGATCGGATCTGTGAAGAATCCGGGAGCATTGATCCGGCCCAGCGCCACAGCTTCCGCAAGCCAGGTCTCATACAGGGGCTGGCAGAACTTGTCCACCAGCGTCTGCCGGCGCATCCGGAATGTTTCCCATGCTTCCATCAGAGCTGCGCGGCTTGCGGAATAGGAAGCGTTGAACTCCTTCATTAGCACGTCATAGGGGATGCCCAGCGCAGCGCCGATCTCCTTGCAAAGCACCTTCACGAAGGTGTCAAAGCCGGGTGTCGGAATGGACGGATTGCCGAACTTGACGTCTTCGTTTTCTCCCAGGTGCAGCACTGTGCCTGGGCCCATCTGGTACTCATCGGAGTTTTCGGAGATGTCCCTGTCCGGCGGGTTATTCGGATCATCGTCCGGGCCGTAGCTCGCTTCATTGATGGGGATCTCGGCGGGATTTGTTTCCGTTTTGATCCACGCGGTAAAGTAACACTGCACCAGCGCAGCGATGACCTCGCTCTGTGTGTACCGGCTGATATTCAGTATCGCCTCGATCACAGGCGCCAGGAAGGTAACGCCACGGTACTGATCCGGACGCTCCGATTCCATGATCATCAGATAATTGAGGAGGCCGGTCTGTGAGGATCTGCGCCGGACGCGCTGCCATTTGATCTGCTTCAGCTCACGGAAGGCCTGATTCGGATAGGCATTGCAGACGTAGATCGCGATGGCCTTTCCGTTTTTGTCCACCTCAACGCCGTCATAGATCGGATTTTTGGACCGTTTGGCAATGCCGTCCGTAGCTCTGCCGCCGGTCACCAGTCTCGCGTCCATCGGCGTACTGATCCGGTCAGCCTCGATCATGTGCACCCGGAGGGAATACGGGTTCATCGGAGTGACATTGAAGTCCCTCTGCAGGAGCGCCACGACATCGCCGTTCACCAGGAAGCTGGACACAGCCAGCTGCTGGAGCCCGGAAAAGTTGTTCATGGCGATGGCGTCAATGTTCTCCGGATTGTTGGCCCACATGGCGAATTCCCGCTCCGTGTGCCGCTGCCATTCCTTCACCGCTTCCGGAGACATCTTCAGCAGATCGTTATCGATCGTCGCGTGAAGCTTCAGCCCGGTGCCGACAACCTTGGTCTTGTTCTCCTCAATCGCTGATCGTGCCACAGGAGAGCTCATGAAAAGCATCCGGCCGCGCTGTCGCAGAGTGAAGTTATTCCAGTTGATGTCCTCATTCGGGGAACTGGACTTCGCCGTGAATCCCTTCAGAGCCCGTCGGTTCAGACTCGCGCCGGCATCGGAATAGCCGCTTACCTTTGGTCTGATGATCTCGCTCACTTTTTACCACCTCCTATCTTGTCAAAATAAAAGCCGCCAGACGGCGAAAGGAGACGAAACTCCGCCCTGACGGCAGATAAGCCGGTTTCCCGGCGTTATCCCTAAAACCCGGGGAAGATCCCCGGGCCCGCTAAATGACCGTACAGACCTGCACGCGCGTTATTCAGTAATGTGGGACGTTGCGTCATCGTACAGCCATAAAGACCTTTACCAGTCCCGCGGCACTACCGCAAATGCCTTCCTCGGCTTATGCCCGGCCAGCAGGTTCTCATACTGAGCAACCTTGGCTTCCGCATCGTTGATGGCCTTCTTCAAGGAGGATAGATCAAGACGTGTGAGTGATCTGTCATCAATCTCATAGCTTTTCACCTGGCCTTCCGCAAGAGCGAGATATGCGTCCATCAGCTTCCGGAGCGTTGTTCGCCAATACTCGAGCATCTCCTGGATTGTTTCACGGGTCATTGTCTCTCACCTTCCTTCTTACCAGTCGAGCAGATTACTCATGCGGTCTTCGATAGACGTCCGTTTTCGCGGCTCTTTTTGCCGTCTGGGTGCCTCTGACTTCTCGGATGAGTGTCCGTTCATCTTTCGGAGCAGAGCGTCCATATCGGGCGCCAGGGCCGTAAATGCGGCCTGTGCGTAGTTCCGGCAGTCAAGGGCTTCATTCCTCTCGTGTCCGGGGATCTTCTCCCAGACCCAGGGGTTCTTGTTGTGTTCCTTGTAGACCAAGTGCTCGGAGAGCAGGCTCACAAAATACCGGTGCTCATATCCGCATTCCGGATTCGTAGGGAAATGGCAGTACCGTGGGCCGGGCGTCTGGATCTTCAGCCCGTCCATGATCAGCTGCTTCCCGGCGTCAACGCCGAGCTGGTACTGCCAGCATTCTCCGATGGTCTTTCCGCGAATCACGATCTTGACCTTCTTCGGCGGTGAGGTGTACGGCTTGCCATCGCCGCCGTAGCCCTTGCAGTCAAAGACGCGCTTTCCGATCCGCTGAGCGCAGCGGAGCCGGACTTCCTGCGTGAAGTGACCGCCGTCATCCACGAAGGTCATGCTGATCCGGAGGCCCTTGCCGTTGCCGAAGCGGTACACTCTGGTGATCAGCTCGTCCAGCTGCTCCCAGACCTCCGGCGTGTCCGGACGGCCCAGGATGATTCCGCGCCGGATGCCCCAGTTTTCCTTCCGGAGGCCCCAGCCGACCACCTCGTACTCAAGCCGGTCATCCTGCACGTCCACGCCCATGGTCAGCACCAGGACGCCGTCAGGCACCTCCGCCGTGTACTCCTCGCGTCTGGCCATGTAGTCATCCTCGTTGGCCAAACCGCCGCGGTCTTCCCACAGCTCCCCGAAGAGGGTGTTGTACACGACCTTCAGCTTCTTCGTATCGCCCCTGGCCTTCAGATACTCGGTGACGATCTTCTCCCAGCTCACCCAGGGGGAGCAGAACGCATTCAACCAAAACGACCGGATGCCGTTCCGGAGAGCTTCCGGGTTCTCTGCGATCCATTTGGCGTGGGATCGCTTCATCTCGTGCTCCTCGGAGATCGCTCCGCATTCCGGACAGACGTAGTAGACTCTGGTCACGATGTAGGTGATTTCGTGATCAACCTCGGACTGGTCAAACTCGTACCGGATATCCTGCCAGCGGATGTTGTGATACTCGCCGCAGTGCGGACACTTGGAGCACCAGCGCTCCTGGGTGCCGGTCTTGAAGGCTTTTTCAATCGGGGAAAAGCCCTTGATGGTCGGCGTGGAGCACTCGTAGGATTTCGCATTGTAGAAGGTCTGCTGTCTGGCCATGGCCAACAGCCACGGATCACCTTCCTTGCCGGCCTCAACGGCCCAGCGGTCGCGCTCATCGCCCAGCACGTACCGGATAGGCTTCGATGCCAGGGCATGGGCTTCGGTGGATCCGCACATGGTCAGGATCCCGCCAGGGTATGATTTCTGCAGAATCGTGTTTCCGGTATCGCCCCGGAGGGTCTTCGATACCTTCTTCCGCAGCGTCTTCGAGTCCCGGATCATCGGAGCGATACGGAGCTTGGAATACTCCTTCGCGTCTCCGTTGGTCGGCTCGATCATCAGGATGGAGCCGGGATCCTGGTCGATCACATACCCGATGATGTTGTTCATGCACTCAGACTTACCGACCTGAGAAGCGGCCACCATGACGATGTGCCGGATCTTCGGGTTCGTCCAGGCATCCATGACATCCTTGAGGTATGGAGTCTTCTTCGTTCTCCAGGGGCCGGTCTCAGCAGATGATTCCGGAGACAGCCGCCTGTATTTGTCGGCCCACTGGCTGACCGTCAGATCGTCAGCGAGCGCGAATGAGGAGAGATTCTTCCGGGTAGCCCGGAACAGGCGCTTGATGCCGGATTCACTGATCACTCAGCATCATCCTCCTCGGCCCGTTCATCCAGGCTCTGCCGTTCCCGGACCAGCGCCTCGTATTTCTCCGGATCGTAATCGTACTCGGACAGCTCGCCGAGCACGTCCCGGATGGCCTCCTTGATCAGCGCGGAACATTCCTCTGCTGTATCGCAGAGGGAGACCTCCACAGCCAGCCGGCCGGGCAGAGAAAGCAGGGCGTTCTTCACGGTGTCGATCAGCTCCTGGGTGAAGACCTGCACATCTTCCGATCTGTGCATCTTTCCCTTCAGCTCCTGCGCCTGCAGCTCGGCCACCGTAGCCTTGGCCACCTTCAGCTTGACATCGGCGGCCTGCTTCGCCTTGTCCAGCTTCTTCTCTTCGGCGGACTTCTTGATCTTTTCGTTCTGGGAATCCATGTAGCTCCGGATGGAATCCGTCAGATTGAACAGCTTTCCGTGTCC
>ODAJ012150674.1_pt1 | contig 25846 bp, 24 predicted proteins | sample 1539241 | NCBI WGS metagenome assembly ODAJ01 (sample SAMN02144231, study PRJEB22623) | gut metagenome | biome: sheep rumen | host: Ovis aries | place: New Zealand
CCCTCGAACGGGGTGTAGAAGTCGCTGCGCCCGGGGCCGTTAAGCCGTCTGAGGGCGATGTGAGAGAGGGTCTCCGTCATGCCGTAGGTGCTCCATACGTGATTGGGAAAACCAATCAGCGCTGTAGCCAGGGTGTCGTCGATGGGGCCGCCGCCAATGATGAGGTGGTCTATCTGGCTGAGCCGCTGGCGTCCCTGCTCGTCGTGCAGCAGGTTCCACACCTGCAGGGGCACCATGGCGGCAAAGTTGACGTGGCCGTCCCACACGGGCAGTCCAGTCGGTTCAATGCTCAGGAGCTTCAAGCCGCAGGTCAAGGCCCTGACTGCCATCATCTTACCGGCTATGTAGTCCAAGGGCAGACAGAGCAGAGCCACGTCGCCAGGCTGCAAACCGAGGAAGCTGCACGTCATGCGGGCCGATGCCTCCATGCGACGTTTCTCCACAAGCATGGGCTTGGGCTTCCCCGTCGAGCCGCTGGTGTGTACCAGCAACGTGGGGCTGTCGTCGTGCCACTGGGTTAAGAATTCTTCAAGGTCCATAGCTCGTCGCCGCGTATCTCTAACGGCATGGGAATATTATCGGTAAAGAGCTGACCGGTGCCCAAGCCTTGAGGCATGGTGATACGGTCGCCATAAATTTCGGCACACAGTCCGGCCACGGCCCTCAGCCCCACGTTGCTCTCAAGGGCAGAGGTTATCCAGGAGCCTATCTGCATGTCGCGGGCCAGGGCTACCCACTCGCGGGTCCCCATCATGCCGCCGTGCAGCGAGGGTTTCAGCACGATGTATTGCGGCTTGATAATGTTCAGCAGCTGGCGCTTCAGGTCGGGGTCGTTCACGCCGATAAGCTCCTCGTCGAGGGCTATGGGCAGCGGCGACTCACGGCACAGCTCGGCCATCAGCGCCCACTGGCCCTGGCGAATGGGCTGTTCGATGCTGTGAATGTTGTACTGTGAGAGCAGTTCGAGCTTGTAGAGTGCCTCGTCAAAGGGGAAAGCACCGTTAGCGTCGAGGCGCAGCTCCACCTCATGGTGGGAGAAGCGCTGGCGTATGCGTCTGACGAGGTCCAGCTCGCGGTCGAAGTCGATGGCCCCTATCTTCAGTTTCACGCAGCGGAAGCCCTGCTCCAGTTTCTGCTCCATGCGGGCGAGCATCTCCTCGTAACTGCCCATCCAGACCAGTCCGTTGATGGGTATGCCCACCTCTCCGCGACTGAAGGCACTGTCGGGCAGCGACAGCAGGGCGGTCTCCAGGCCGAAGAGCATGGAGGGGTAGTCGCGCAGGGCGTCATAGGGTATCTGGCCCGACAGCTCCACCTCGTCGCAGAAGCGGCGCAACACCTGGCCGTAGTCCGCCCGTGCGTCGCAGCTCAGGTCCGGCAGAGGGGCACATTCGCCCACGCCCCCGACTATGGCGGCGCCCGTACCAGCGGCGCCTCCGGGTTCGCTTGCCTTTACCATCCACGAGTGTCGCTCGTGATAGACACCTCGGCTCGTTCCAGCCGGCTGGCGAAAATGGAATACGCGTTCTTCTATCTCCAGTTTCATGGTATCTGCGGATATTGATTAAAGTCGGGCTTGCGCTTCTCCAGGAAGGCCCGACCGCCCTCCTGCGCCTCGTCTAAGAAGTAGTACAGCATGGTGGCATCGCCAGCCAACTGCTGAATGCCGGCCTGGCCGTCCAGTTCGGCATTGAGCCCCGCCTTAATCATGCGTAGCGCAATGGGCGAGCGTTGCATCATCTCCTCGGCCCAGCTGACGCACTCGTCCTCCAGCTCAGCCAGGGGCACCACCTTGTTGACCAGCCCCATCTGCAGAGCCTCTTGGGCGGAGTACTGGCGACAGAGGAACCATATTTCGCGGGCTTTCTTCTGACCCACGATGCGGGCCAGATAGCTCGCCCCGAAGCCTGCATCGAAGGAACCGACCTTCGGTCCCGTCTGGCCGAAAATGGCATTCTCGGAGGCTATGGTGAGGTCGCACACCAGGTGCAACACGTGGCCGCCGCCGATGGCGTAGCCGTTGACCATGGCAATGACGGGCTTCGGCAGACGACGTATCTGCATCTGCACGTCGAGCACCGAGAGGCGGGGCACGCCCTCTTCGTCAATGTAGCCGCCGCGTCCCTTTACGTGCATGTCGCCGCCTGAGCAGAAGGCGTGCTTCACGTCCTCCGGCCGCTGGCCTTCAGCCACTTCCGACATGGCGCCCGTCAGCAGCACGACGCGAATGCGCTGCAACTCGCGCACCTCACTGAAGGCCCGACTGAGTTCCAGCGTCGTCTTCGGTGTGAAGGCGTTGCGGTAGCGGGGCCGGTTAATCGTTATCTTGGCTATGCCGTTGTACTCTTCGAAGCGTATCTCCTCGAACTTCCGAATCTCTTTCCACTCTCTTTGTTCCATTGTATGTTGTTTTGGTTTTACTGCTTGCAAAGGTAATAAAAAAACAGCAAACGCCAAAACTTTCGGCGGCTATTACGGCCAGACTGCGGGGAGCGAACTGACAGACGCGGAGAGAAACGGCACTTCTCTCATAGAGAAACGGCACTTCTCTGGTGGAGAAACGGCACTTCTCTGGTGGAGAAACGGCACTTCTCTGGTGGAGAAACGGCACTTCTCTGGTGGAGAAACGGCACTTCTCTCTTGTTAACGTCAGTTCTCACTTATTCGTACCTTTGGCCAAAAGACCGAAGGTACTTCCGTATTCCCGAGCAGTGCTAGCCTACCCGTAGCCTTTCGACAATAAAAGTAAAAACAAGAGTTTTTATTTTGTATTGTTCTCACTTATTCGTACCTTTGCACACATAAACCTAAAGACTATGCTACAAATTCGCTGCAAGAACAACAACACCACCAAGAGCTTCGCCGAAGGAACGTCGCTTTTGGAAGTCTATCAGGAGTTTGCCGACGAGATCAAGCTGCCCTACCCCGTGGTGTCGGCCAAGGTGAACAACGTGTCGCAGGGACTGAAGTTCCGGCTCTACCAGAACCGCGACGTGGAGTTTCTCGACGCCCGCGAGGGCTCGGGTCACCGCGTTTACGTCAGAAGCCTGAGCTTCGTGCTCTACAAGGCCACGCAGGACCTCTTTCCTGGCTCCAAGCTCTTCATAGAGCACTCGTTGAGTCGAGGCTACTACTGCAACTTCAAGAAGCGACAGCAGGAGGCACTGACCGACGACGACGTGGAGCGCATCAAGGAGCGCATGCAGGAAATCATCCGGCTGGACATGCCCTTCCGCCGCACCCAGGTGCCAACGGAGGAAGCCATCCGCGTATTTACCGACCGAGGTTTCTCTGACAAGGTCAAACTGCTGGAAACCAGCGGACTGGCCTACACCGACTACTACACGCTGGGCGACACCGTAGATTACTACTACGGCCCCTTGGTGCCTTCGGCCGGCTACATCAAAGTGTGGGGGCTGGAGCGCTACGAGCAGGGACTGCTGCTGCGCGTGCCCGACTGGAACAAGCCCGACGTACTGGCCGAGAAGGTCGATATGCCCAAGACGTTCGGCATGTTTGCCGAGAAGACCAGGTGGGACATCATCATGCGGCTGTCGAACGCCGGCGACGTCAACCGTGCCATACAGAAAGGCCACGCCTCTGAGCTCATTCAGGTCAGCGAGGCCCTGCAGGAGAAGAAGATTGTGCAGATAGCCGAGGAGATAGACCGCCGCTTCCACCAGAAGGAGGCTCCCGTCAGGATTGTCCTCATAACGGGTCCCTCGTCGTCGGGCAAGACCACCTTCTGCAAGCGACTCTGCGTGCAACTGCTGGCTTGCGGACTGAGGCCCTACTCCTTCTCGACCGACGACTACTTCGTGAACCGCGTCGATACGCCCAAACTACCCAACGGCGACTACGACTTCGACAACGTGAAGACCGTGGAGTACGAACTCCTGGAGGACCACCTGCTGCGCCTGCTGCAGGGTGAGCGCGTAGAGGTGCCAGAGTACAACTTCGTGACCGGCAAGCGCGAGTGGAACGGCAAGAAGATGAAGCTGTCGAACGACTCCGTACTCATACTGGAGGGCATACACGCACTGAACCCGCTGCTGACCAGCAAGATACCCGACTCGGCCAAGTTCAAGATCTACATATCGGCCCTGACCAGCATCTCGCTCGACGACCATAACTGGATACCCGTGCGCGACAACCGACTGCTGCGTCGCATCATACGCGACTACAACAAGGGTGCCTTTACGGCCCGCGAAACCATCAGCCAGTGGAAAAACGTCTGCGAAGCGGAAGACCAATGGATCTTCCCGTTCCAGGAGACGGCCGACGTCATGTTCAACTCGGCCCTGAACATTGAGTTTGCCGTGCTGCGTACCCACGCCGAGATTATCCTCGCCTCGGTGCCCCGCAACTGTCCCGAATATGCCGAGGCTCACCGGCTGCTGAAGTTCATCCATTACTTCCTGCCCGTGAGCGACAAAGAGATACCGCCCACGTCGATTATGCGCGAGTTCGTAGGCGGTAGCTCCTTTAAATACTAAGTGAACGGTAATAGGCCTTCAAGACGCGTTCGTCGTCAGCCGCACTGGTGAGCACTTCCAGCAACAGGGGGTGCTCACTTTCCGTTTCGACCAGCCAGCCGATGCCCTCGTGCATCGACTGCAGGTCAGTGGCCTGCCGAAAGTCCACCCCATTCTGCTGGCAGATGCCAGCTGCAGTAGTATGGTGTTCAGCAGCAACAAGACGGTCGCGGGCCGGGCTCTGCTCCAGACCGGGCAACATGTTGAAGATGCCACCCTTGCCGTTGTTGAGCAGCAGAATGCGCAAGTTGCCACGCAGGTTCTGGTTCCACAGCGCGTTCTGGTCGTAGAAGAAGCTCAGGTCGCCCAAGACGCAGAACACCAAGTCGCCAGTCATGCACGAGAAACCGGCCGCCGTAGAGAGTGAGCCCTCAATGCCATTCACCCCACGGTTACAAAAGACCGGGTGATGCGCGTAGATGTTAGCCAGCCTGATGGCCGAGCTGTTGCCATAGTGAAACATGTTGAACCCGCTCCTGCCGGCGCGTTGCTCCAGCGCCCTGACCGCCGCCATCTGCGCGTAATCGGGCTCGAAGCTGTCGCGCTGCTGCTGCACATGCTTCAGCAACGCTGCCCACAGTTCGACAAAGGGGTGCGGCTGCTGCTCTACGTGGAAACGCACCAAGTCGGCCACCACGTCACCGTCGCCCTGAACGACGCGCGTCAAGTTCCGGAACGTGTCGGTCACCTCGCCCCGGCGGTTTACCACCCAGGTCTCCTTCGCCTTACGCAGGAAGTGCTTTACTCGCTTGCTCACCATGCTGCCGCCGGTGTAGAGCACAAGGTCGGGCACGTAGCGTTCGTCGTCACCAACCAGATAGACGGCTTCGTCAAGGTTGGCATTCAGGGGTTGTCCGCTGATGAGCATAGGTCGCTTGGCCAGCAGGAACATGCGCACCAGATGGCTCAGCGTACGGTCGGTGAGTTCGGCCGTGGTGAGGGTTATCTTCCGTTCAAGCGGCAATGACTCGGTGTTGAAGTCGAACAGCGGCTCGCTGATGGGCACGTTGATGTGTACAGGGCCGTGCTGCACCAGCAGGGCCTCGTTGACCAGCCGGTTACAGTACCAGCGCTCTTCAACGTCGTGCGGTTCGGGCAGCGTGACAGCCTTGCGCACAAAACGGCCAAGGGCGTCAGGCTGCGGCAGCGTCTGACCGTCAAGCTGGTCTATCCACTGCGGCGGCCGGTCGGCACTGATGACGATGAGCGGCCGCTCCTGATAGTAAGCCTCAGCCACGGCAGGTGCCAGATTGAGCAGTGCCGTGCCGCTCGTTACGCAAACGGCAACGGGCGACTCGAGCGCCTGCACCATGCCCAGCGCGTAGAACCCCGCCGACCGCTCGTCGGTAACAGGGTAGCACGTTATGTCGGGACACTCATTGAGATTATGGACAATGGGAGCATTCCGGCTACCAGGACACACCACGGCAGCTCGCACGCCGTGACTCTGAAGCAACGACGTGAGTATGTTGACGTTCGTTTTACTACTATACATTATTATATATATAAGAGAGTTCGCATGGTTTCCATCTTGGCCTCGGTCTCCAGCCACTCTTGCTCCTCGGTACTGTCGGGCAAGAGGCCGCCTCCGGCATAAAGCCTGTAGCCGTCAGCCAGCAGCTGCATGCAACGCAGGGAGACAAAGAGATGGGTGCCCTGAAGCAGTAGCGGACCCATGAAACCGCTGTAGTAGTGGCGCGGCGAGTGCTCGTTCTTCAGAATGAAGTCGAAGGCGGCCCGCTTGGGCAGGCCGCATACGGCAGGCGTGGGGTGCAGGGTCTGCAGCACGTCGCCTAACCTATCGTTGTCAGGCAGCGTGAAGGTAAAGTCGCTTCGCAGGTGGACCAGATGGCCGGCGCGTGCCGTGTAGGGGCCGCGCTCGGTGAAGTCTGTCGTAAACTGTTCCAGACACTCGGTGATGTAGGTCGCCACGTAGCGCTGTTCCTGGATGTTCTTGGTTGTCCACGTTACGTGCTCGCCCTCGCCTTGCAGTTCGTCGCCCTCCAGCTTCATGGTGCCTGCCAGCGCGATGGTCTGCCAGCGGTCTGCCCTGCACTCCAGCAGGATCTCGGGTGTAGCCGTCAGCCACGTACCACTCTGGGGTGTAGAAACGAGGCAGATGAACATGCGAGGATAAAGCCTACAGGCATCCAGAAACAACTCTCTCCCACTTCGCACCGTGTTGGTCTTGAGGGTGGTGCTCCGCGCCAGGACTATTTTCTGAAACGTCCCCTCCTGCAGCTGAGCGTGGTAGTTGGCAAAGTCGATGTGGTAGTCGGACGACGGGTGGGGGGTAATGGGTGACGGGCGGTGGGAGCCGACGGGGATATCGTCGGGCACTATGGTCTCTACACGGTCGGGCCGAATAAGCAGAAGGGGGTCGGCAGCCGACACGGCAAAAGGAGCCACCACGAAACCACTGCGCCCATTGAGCTGAGAGAGCGAACGCAGCCGTTCTGGTTCGCCGTCGGTCTGCTCAATCAGCGTATAGCTATCACCGTGAGGCAAACGGTAAAGGGCAAATGCACTCATGAGGACTTCTTAGGGTTGACAACATAATTGGTGACACGCACCGTCGAGATAAGCTCGCCAAGGCTGTTGCATATCTCCACGTTCCACACGTGGAGCGTGCTGCCCTTATGCTGCAAGCGAGCCGTGGCCGTAACGGTATCGCCCTCACTGACGGCCTGCACATGACTGCCACTAACCTCTATGCCTACACACATCTGGCCCGGACACAACGAGCAAGAGCCCACCCCGGCCACGTTCTCGGCCAAGGCTAACGACGCGCCACCGCTCAAGAAGCCAAAAGGCTGACGGTTGCGTTCGTCAACCTTCATGCGGGCCATACAAACATCGTCCTCGGGAGTGGAGAGAAATTCCATCCCGAGGGCGGTAGAAAGGTTGGGCTTTGCAGCTATGATTTCCTTAATTCTATCTACGTTCATTATTTAAAGAGTGAATATTCCTTGACGTCCCAAGCCAGCGCACTGGCACCGAGCAGCGTGCGGTTCTCGTCGTCCAGTATAGACGAGAGCAGCCTTACCTTGCCGCGCAGGTTGTGGAACACGTTTTCTTCTATGGTCTGGCGCACCGTCGGCATGAGCCACTGCCTTACCTGCAGAATGTCGCCCGTTATGATGATGGCCTCAGAATTAAGCATCGAGGCATAGTTGGCCAACGCCCTGCCCAGTATGACACCCGTGCGGCGCACAGCCTCGAGGGCTAAAGCGTCGCCTTTCTGACAGCAGAGCACAAGCGAACGGATGTTCAGGCCGTCAACACTGCGCAGGAGCGACGGCTCGCCGCTTTCGGCCATCAGGTCGCGGGCGGTCTGCACAAGGCCTAAGACGGAGACATAAGTCTCAAGACAACCCTTGTGGCCACAGCCACACTGCCTGCCGTTCTCGACAACGCACGTATGGCCTATCTCGCCAGCAAAGCCGTCAGACCCTAAGTGGGGCTGTCCGTTAGCAAAAATACAGCTGCCCACGCCACCCTGGCTGAAGGTCATAACGATGAAGTCCTTCATGCCGTGGGCACTGCCAAAAGCATGCTCGCCCAATGCCGTCACATGACCGTCGTTAGCCACAGCCACGGCCAGTCCGAGCCTGTCGCGCAACATGGCGGCCAGGGGCACCACGCCTTTCCACGGCAGATTAGAGGCATTCTCAATGCAGCCTGTCTTGAAGTTGGCACTCGGGGCACTGATGCCTACGGAGCGTATTTTCTCCAAGCCGCCGTTGGCTTCGGCCATCTGCACAATCTTTTCGTACAGCACAGCCACGAAATGGCTTATATCAGGATAGTCCGTCGTAGCAAAAGAATCCTTTGCAATGACAGTACCGCGAATATCTACAATTGCATAAGTCGTGAAGTCCAAAGCAAGATCTACGCCAAACACTCTGGTCTTGATTTTCATTTCTTCCATGATACTTCTTTTTGTGCTAAAGATCTTTTTACTTATTTGAATAACGAATACTCTTTGACATCCCAGGCAAGTACCGATGCACCTAAGAGTTCACAAACCTTGGTGTCGAGCGAGGAAAGGATGAAACGTACCTTGCCGTTAATGTTGTGGAACACTTTTTCGTTGAACGTGGCCTCGGCAGGATCCAGCAGCCACTTGCCGGCCTTGGGTATGCCGCCGGTAAAGATAAAGGCTTCGGGGTTCATGACCGAAGCCAGGTTAGCCAACGACCAACCCAACCAAATGCCGGTACGCCGCATGGTTTCAATGGCCAGTTCGTCGCCCTGCTCACAGAAGTCGGCGATGTTCTTCGGCTTCAGGTTTTCGAAGCCACGCATCAGGCTGGCCTTGCTGCTTTCTGCCATCACCTCCTTGGCTGTCGTCAGGATGCCCTTCTCTGCCACGTAGGCCTCAACGCATCCATGCTTGCCACAGCCACAGGGGCGTCCGCCAATGTCGCAACACGTGTGGCCAACCTCGCCGGCGAAACCATCGGTGCCACAATAAGGCTTACCATTGGAGTAAATAAAACTACCGAAGCCATGGCCTAAACTCAACAGCACAAAATCCTTCAGACCGTGGGCAGCCCCAAACTCATACTCGCCAAGTGCGCGGGTGTGAGGCTTGTTGGCCACGGCTACGGCCAAGCCCAGGCGGTCGCGTATCATGGCACCAATGGGAACAATGCCCTTCCAGGGCAGATTGACGGCATTTTCAATACACCCCGTCATGGGATTGGCGTTCGGCGCACTGACACCTACCGAACGAATAGCTCCAAAAGCATCGTTGGCAAGCATCATTTCGACCAACCGCTCACACAAGGCGGACACGAAATCGTTCACGTTGTCATGGTCAGTGGTGGCAAAATCATCTTTGGCAAGTATATTACCACGAATGTCAATAATGGCATACGATGTGCGCTCTATAGTCATTTGCACAGCGAACACCTTGTCTTTCATTGAGGTTTCAATCATAGCGATCCGATTATTTATCGAGGCAAATGTAGTAATAATTTATCATGTAGCCAAATGATTTGCCATTTTTTTTGCATTAAATAAAAAATATTTGTACCTTTGCATGCAAACTTTCAGTAAAAACAATATGAACATCTTAGAATTAAGTGAACAAGAAATAGGCAGACGACAGAGTCTGCAAGAGTTGCGGGCCATGGGTATCAACCCCTACCCTGCCGCAGAATATCCTACCAACGCCTTCTCAACCGACATACGCGACACGTTTCAGGACGACGCCCCACAGCGTGAGGTATGCATAGCCGGCCGCATGATGAGCCGACGCGTCATGGGTAAGGCATCGTTCGTAGAACTGCAGGACTCCAAAGGCCGCATTCAGGTCTATATCACCCGCGACGACATTTGCCCTGACGAAAACAAAGAACTCTATAACACCATATTCAAGAAACTGATGGACATTGGCGACTTTATCGGCATTCGCGGTTTCGTCTTCCGCACGCAGACGGGCGAAATCAGCGTCCATGCCAAGGAGCTGGTGCTGCTCTCGAAAGCCCTGAAGCCCCTGCCCATCGTCAAGTATAAGGACGGCGTGGCCTACGACAAGTTTGACGACCCGGAACTGCGTTACCGACAGCGTTATGTCGATTTGGTAGTCAACGAGGGCGTAAAGGACACCTTCCTGCAGCGTGCTACAGTCATTCGCACCATCAGACAGGTGCTGGACGAGGCTGGATATACCGAAGTAGAGACGCCGACGCTGCAAATGATAGCCGGCGGCGCAAGCGCACGCCCGTTCATCACGCACTTCAATGCGCTTGACCAGGACATGTATATGCGCATTGCCACCGAGCTCTACCTGAAACGACTCATCGTAGGCGGTTTCGAGGGAGTCTATGAGATTGGGAAGAATTTCCGCAACGAAGGCATGGACCGCAACCACAATCCCGAATTTACGTGTATGGAGCTCTATGTGCAGTATAAGGACTACAACTGGATGATGTCGTTCACCGAGAAACTGCTGGAAACGGTCTGCATTGCCGTAAACGGTAAGCCGGAACGCGAGATTGACGGCAACATCGTGTCGTTCAAGGCTCCCTACCGCCGACTGCCCATACTGGATGCTATCAAAGAGAAGACAGGCTTCGACTGCGACGGCAAGAGCGAGGAGGAGATTCGTGCCTTCTGCCTGAGCAAGGGCATGGAGGTTGATGAAACCATGGGTAAGGGAAAACTCATCGACGAGCTGTTTGGTGAGTTCTGCGAAGGCACGTTCATTCAGCCGACCTTCATCACCGACTACCCTGTCGAGATGTCACCCCTTACCAAGATGCACCGTTCGAAACCCGGACTGACCGAGCGCTTCGAGCTGATGGTGAACGGCAAGGAGCTGGCTAATGCCTACTCGGAGCTGAACGACCCCATAGACCAAGAGGAGCGCTTCGTTGAGCAGATGCGACTGGCCGACAAGGGCGACGACGAAGCTATGATTATCGACCAGGACTTCCTGCGCGCCCTACAGTACGGCATGCCGCCTACCAGCGGCATCGGCATTGGTATAGACCGTCTGGTCATGCTCATGACGGGTAAGACGTTCATTCAGGAAGTACTGTTTTTCCCACAAATGAAACCCGAGAAAAAGATTCCGCAGTCGAGCGTGCAGGAGTGGGCAGCCGTCGGTGTTGCCGAAGAGTGGGTTCCCGTACTGCGTAAGGCAGGCTTCAACCTCGTACAGAACATCAGCGGCGAGAAAGCCCAAGGTTTGCAACAGAAGATTGGCGACATTGTCAAGAAGTATAAGCTCGACATGCAGAAACCGTCTGTTGATGATATTGCCAAGTGGATTGAGAATAGTAAGTAGGTAATCATAATTACTAATTCTTCATTACTAATTCCTCATTACCAATTCCTCATTAGAGATTTATGTACGACTGCGGAAAGATAGCGATTATTGGAGGCGGTAGTTGGGCTACAGCCATTGCCAAGATTGTGGTGGGTCACACCCACCACATAGGCTGGTACATGCGACGCGACGACCGCATCGAGGACTTCCGCCGTTTGGGTCACAACCCTGCCTACCTCATGGGGGTTCACTTTGACGTCAACGAAATTAACTTCTCAAGCGACATTAACCGCATTGTTGAGCAATACGACACGTTGGTTTTCGTCACGCCGTCGCCCTACCTGAAGAGCCACTTGAAGAAGCTCAAGACGCGCATACGCGACAAGTTTATCGTGACGGCCATCAAAGGCATAGTGCCCGACGAGAACCTGGTCTGCTCGGAGTATTTCCACCAAGTGTATGACGTACCCTATGAGAATCTGGCCTGCCTGGGCGGTCCCAGCCACGCCGAGGAGGTGGCACTGGAACGACTCTCATACCTGACCATAGGCTGTAGCGACCTTGAGAAGGCGCAGGCTTTTGCCGACGTGCTGACCTCCGACTACATCAAGACCAAGACTTCGAGCGACGTCATTGGCATCGAATACTCGTCGGTGCTGAAGAACGTCTATGCTATTGCGGCCGGCATCTGCTCGGGTCTGAAATTCGGCGACAACTTTCAGGCGGTACTCATTTCGAACGCCGTTCAGGAAATGACGCGTTTCCTCAACAGCGTTCACCCGCAAGAGCGCAACATGTACGACTCGGTCTATTTGGGCGACCTGCTGGTAACAGGCTACAGTAACTTCTCGCGCAACCGCGTATTCGGCACCATGATTGGCAAAGGCTACTCTGTCAAGTCGGCTCAGATTGAGATGGAGATGATTGCAGAAGGATTCTTCGGCACCAAGTGTATGAAGGAAATCAACCGCCACCAGCACGTCAACATGCCCATCCTTGATGCTGTCTATAACATTCTTTACGAACGAATCTCGCCACAGATTGAGATTAAACTGCTCACCGATTCATTCCGTTAGAAACTAAATAAAAGTCAAAATATGAAACTAAACGAGAAATACGTGATTTCGATTAACCGCGAACTGGGTTCCGGTGGTCGCACCGTGGGCGAAAAGCTGGCCCAGCGGCTTGGTGTGGTGTTTTACGACAAGGCACTCATTAAAGCACTGACAAAGCAGTATAACCTCACGGTTGAAGAGATAGAACGGCTTAAAGGAAAGAAAAACAGTTGGTGGACTGACCTTGCACGTCATGTCATTCCATTCTACGATGCTACTAAGTCGGAATACTATAGCGTAAAGAGCGAAGACAAGACTGACAAGCCTAGCACGACTGAGGAGATGTTTAAGGTCGAGACACGCATCCTGATGGATATTGCCAACAACGAATCGTGTGTCGTTGCGGGACGAAGTGGCTTCTTCATCTTCCGCAATATTCCCAACCACCTCAGTGTCCTCATTCAGGCTCCCATGAAAAATCGTATTGAGCGCGTAATGAGAAAGCAGGAAAAGGATGCCGCCGAAGCTCAGAAGCTTATTGAGCAGATTGACCGTATGCGCGAGAACTACATTAAACGCTATACGGGCACATCGCGGTACGACACCCGCAACTACGACCTTGTCATCAATATGGTTGACCTGACTGAAGACGAAGCCGTCGATATCATCATGGACTATATAGAGAAACAACAATAAATATTATTTTAACTTAACAAAACATGAGTAACATCAAACTTGACATCACAAAGGCCGCCTGCTTCCTCGAGGCAGGCGCAGTAAAGGCTTTTGAACCAAAGGTAAAGGCAGCTCAGCAGGCACTGGAAAACGGCACCTGCCCCGGTAACGACTTCTTAGGCTGGCTGCACCTGCCCAGCAGCATCACGTCAGAATTCCTTGACGAGGTTCAGGCCGTTGCTAACACGCTCAGAGAGAAATGCGAAGTGGTGGTCGTAGCCGGCATCGGCGGCAGCTATCTCGGTGCACGTGCCGTCATTGAAGCCCTTGGCAACTCGTTCGCATGGCTTATTCAGGACAAGAAGAACCCTGTCATCCTCTTCGCCGGCAACAACATCGGCGAGGACTATCTTTCAGAAATGACCGAATATCTGAAGGGTAAGAAGTTCGGCGTCATCAATATTTCAAAATCAGGCACAACCACCGAAACAGCCCTGACCTTCCGCCTGCTGAAGAAGCAGTGTGAGGCACAGATGGGCAAGGACGAGGCCAAGAACGTCATTGTAGCCGTAACCGATGCCAAGCGCGGTGCAGCCCGCACCTGTGCTGACAAAGAAGGTTATAAGTCGTTCATCATTCCCGACAACGTAGGCGGTCGCTTCTCCGTGCTCACACCGGTAGGTCTGCTGCCCATTGCCTGTGCCGGATTCGACATTAAAGCCCTCGTTCAGGGTGCTGCCGACATGGAGAAACAATGTAGCGAAAACGTCCCGTTCGAGGAGAACATCGCCGCCCAATACGCTGCCGTACGTAATGGTTTGTATGGTGCAGGCAAGAAGATTGAAATCATGGTCAACTACCAGCCAAAGCTCCACTTCATCAGCGAGTGGTGGAAACAGCTCTACGGAGAATCGGAGGGTAAGGACAAGAAGGGTATCTTCCCCGCCAGTTGTGACTTCACAACCGACCTGCACAGCATGGGACAGTGGATTCAGGACGGCGAGCGCACCATCTTCGAGACCGTCATCTCGATAGAGAAGCCTAACCGCAGCCTGCTCTTCCCCAGCGACGAGGAGAACCTGGACGGTCTGAACTTCCTGGCAGGCAAGCGTGTGGATGAAGTAAACAAGATGGCTGAACTTGGTACACGCCTGGCTCACGTTGACGGCGGCGTGCCCAACATCCGCATCAGCGTACCCGAACTCAATGAGTACTACATCGGACAGCTCATCTACTTCTTCGAAGTTGCCTGTGGCATCAGCGGCAACGTTCTGGGTGTCAACCCGTTCAACCAGCCTGGAGTAGAAGCATACAAGAAGAACATGTTTGCCCTGCTAGACAAACCGGGTTACGAGGCTGACTCAAAAGCCATCAAGGAGCGTCTGGCAAAGGAGTCATAAAGAAAGGTCATTTCTTATGATTCCTACTAACCCGATTAATAATTACCTTAAAAAGCACGGCTTTAAGGCTTTCCACCCTAAAGCCGCGCTTTTCGACATGGACGGCGTGCTCTTCAACTCCATGCCCAGTCATGCAGAATCATGGTATTTGGCCATGAAGGAGTGCGGACTGCGCATGACCCGCCATCAGGCCTATCTCTATGAAGGCATGCGCGGTGTAGAAACCATCAAGATGAAAGCGCACGAACAGTGGGGGCGCGAAATCAGCGACGCTGAAGCCAAGATTATCTATGCTGTCAAGACACAGTATTTCTCAAAGTACCAGCCTATACCAAAGATGGACGGTGTAGAGGATATCATGAAAAGCCTGAAAAAACAGAATATTAAGATAGGCGTAGTGACTGGTAGCGGACAAACATCTTTGCTCAATCGGCTTGTAGAAGCATTCCCAGGACTCATTGAAAGAAAGAACGTAACCACCAGCTTCGATGTAACCCGAGGCAAGCCACAGCCAGACCCCTACCTGACCGGGCTGAAGAAACTACACATGAAGCCCTGGCAGGCCATTGTCATTGAGAATGCACCTCTGGGTGTGCAGTCGGCAGCAGCAGCAGGCATCTTCTGTATTGCCGTCAACACGGGTCCTTTGGGCGACTATCTGCTCTGGAAAGCCGGTGCCAACGTTGTTGTTCACTCCATGTTCGAAGCTAAGGCACTACTTGACAACTTGACTAAGGTAGAAGTTACAAAACAATTTGGTAAGCCCCAAACAGAAACAGAGGTTCTACCCATCCACATGACACGGGACGAACGCTGGAACCACCAACTTGAGCGCATCAAGGACTACATCAAGAAGAACAAGCACAATCCTTCAAAGCATAAGCGGGAAGATGCTGCCATGATTTCCTGGCTAAAATACAACAAAAAGGTTTATACAAGGGGACTGATGCTGGCCTCCCGCAGGAAAAAGTTTGAAAGTCTCCTGAAGCTTATGAAAAAAGCGTATCGAGTCAACCAGTGGTCGCCAACTGTGATACCATAAGAGGGTTCAGACTCCTGAGCCCTCTTCTTCATACTCTGCCTCATCCTCTTCTGTAGAGACGGGCGAATCTTCCAACTCCGCATCTAACCGCATGTCGCGCTGAATGGCAATATCGCCCATGCGTGTCACGGCCAGTATCAGAGGTATGAATTCGTCACTCTGAGGACGGCTGACACTACAGGCAAAGCGCACCTCGCCAGCCTCAACCTTATCAAAGACGAAACCTTCCAAGATGCCATACTGACGATACTCATCGGTAATATAGGAAGAAAACGTTGCCTTGGTAAACTCCCGATTGAAGAACACACTGCCATCGGCACGGCTGATGACAACCTTCACGCGGTTGTCAACAAACTTCTGTCCGTTCTCGTCCTGGACCATAGCCAGCGAGTCGTCGGCTATTCGCTCCACAGTACACACATAGCTACGGTCCAGCCACTTAAACTCCTTGACATCTTTGTAGTTATCAGTGCGAATGGGGCCCTGAGGAGCCGGCTTTTCGTATTTCGTAGTAATAATGTCATTACGTTTTTTCTTGCTGCTGCACGAAGAGACCAGTATGCCGGCCAGCAGTGCAAACACGATAAGAGATAGCTGTCGTTTCATTGTCTTGTTTCTTGGTTTTGAATGACAAAGGTAATCATTATTTATGAAAGCGCCAAATAATCGGCCACTTTTGTAACAAAAACGGTCTGCCGCTCGCTGCGGCAGACCGGACAACCAGTACAATTCAAGTTAAACCTAATTCAATCAACCATTATCAAAACTATTTATTGTACTTCCAAAAAATCATTCCTTCTTGCAACACTTCTTGGCGCAACCACCTTCGTCGCAACACTTCTTGGCGCAATCACCATCGTCGCAACACTTCTTGGCGCAACAGCCTTCGTCATGTCCACGGCGAGGACGCTTTTTATGATCTGCCTTCTTGTACTCCGCAAACTGTTCGGCAGTCATGATGGTTTGCAATTCCGTGTCGTAAGCTTCCATCACTTTCCGCTGGTCATCGTCAGGTCTTACGCCTTCGCCATCCAGATGACGACCATGATGACGGTGTCCGGGACGCAGCTTGCCAGCATACTTCGTGTTCAACACGAGTAGCTTTTCTGCCTGCTCATCGTTCAATCCATATTTCTTCACCATTTTCTCCGTGCGGTGCTTGGCCATCTTCACCGGGTCATGTTTTCCCCGCATTGTTTCGGCCGGCTGTTGTGCCATGGCCATGGTGCTTATTGCAATCGTGGCTACGAGAGCCATTAAAAATCTTTTAATCTTCATACTTTTTATGTTTTATTGTTGCTTACTATGTTGTTAAGTTACGTAACTGTCAATTCGACGGCTGCGAGGGCAGAAAGTTTAAGGGGAAACCAAAAAATCAACTATTTTTTAAGCAATCTGACATTTTTTTACTATCTTTGCCGAAAAATTACGCATCGATGACGAAAAGACTAATATGGATATTGGCTGTTGGGTGTTGGGTGTTGGCAGTCAGCTGCTCGTCACGTTCGGGCGAGACGGAGCGGGCAGCCGACACCCTGCAGGTACTCGTTACGCAAATACAGCAATGCTCAAGGCTTTACACGGCCGAATACCAAATACACAAAATAGTTACCCACGACGACGTTTTGCGCCTGCAAGGCCAACTGACAGGACAAGACTACGACGTCAGCTTGCCCATGTTGGGCGACCGCAAGATAGCCATTCCCATTGACGCTACGCTGAAGGCCTACATTGACTTCGACGGGTTTTCGGCCGAGAACGTGGAGCGCGACGGCACTAAGATTACCATCACGCTGCCCGACCCCAAAGTAAAACTGACCAGCACCAAGGTTGACCACCGCAACGTGAAGAAATACGTGGCGCTGCTGCGTTCAGACTTCACCGACCAGGAACTCACCTCCTACGAACGTCAGGGCCGTGCGGCCATCATAGCCGCCGTACCTGAAACAGGCATCGTGGAGTCAGCCCGCCAGAACGCTGCCCGCACACTGATTCCCATGATGATGCAGATGGGGTTCAGCGAGCAAGACATTACCATCACCTTCCGCAAGGACATGGACATGCAACACATTATTGAAAGGACCACGGAATGAAGGATACAAAGAAGAAATCTGTTGGCTTTTGGCTTTTGGCCATTGGCTCTTGTCTGCTGATTGCCATCGGCTTTATCGCGTACCTATTATATAATAAGGCAACAACCAACAGCATAGCCCTCGTAACAGATGACACCATCGACGTTACGCCACAGCAAATACGCTCCATGCGCGCCATCGGGCAGTGGGAGTTTCTCTCCATCACCGACGAGGAAATGGTCGACACCGTACGCAGGGGCATTTTCTTCGACGACCAACTCGTACGTATCTATTACGGCACGCTACGTCTCGGCATTGACATGGAGCAGCTACGCGACGATGCTTTCCGTGCCGAGAATGACACGCTCAACGTCACGCTGCCGCCTATTGGACTGCTCGACAGTAACTTCATTGACGAAGCCCATACCCGATCGTTCATTTCTAACGGCACATGGAGCAGTTCCGACCGTGAAGCCCTCTACCAGCGGGCACGCCAGAAGATGCTCCGCCAGTGTCTAACCAAGCAGAACATTACCCGTGCCCAAGAGAATGCCGAGCAACAAATAGGCAACATGCTACGCTCTATGGGGTTTGCACACGTGAAGATTAACTTCTCAAACACAACAGCACAATGACTCAACTCAACGACGTCCTGTCGCAAATCAGTGATTTCCTTTGGGGCTGGCCTATGATTATCCTGCTCTTAGGCACCCACCTCTTCCTTACCCTCCGCTTACGGTTTCCTCAGCTGCGCATCTTCACCGCCATTCGCCTTTCGGTCAAGAAGGACAGCGACGGCCATGGCGAAGTATCGCAGTTTGCCTCGTTAGCCACAGCCCTCGCCGCCACCATCGGTACCGGCAACATCATCGGCGTGGCAACGGCCATTGCCTTGGGTGGCCCCGGAGCCGTGCTGTGGTGCTGGCTGACGGGAGTTTTTGGCATTGCCACCAAATATGCCGAGGGTCTGCTGGCCATCAAGTACCGCGTAAAGACCGATGACGGGCGCATGCTCGGCGGCCCCATGTATGCCCTGGAGCGCGGTCTGGGCTGGAAGTGGCTCGCCGTTCTCTTTGCCGTTTTCACTGCCTGTGCCTCGTTCGGCATCGGCAACACCGTTCAGGCTAATGCCATTGCCGTGCTGGCCAACGAGTCGTACGGCATTTCACCCTACCTCACTGGAGCCGTAGTCTGTGCCATGACGGCTGCCGTCGTCTTGGGTGGTGTCAAGAGCATTGCCCGCGTCTGCTCCATGTTGGTGCCCTTCATGGCTTTCTTCTATGTCTTGGGGTGCCTGGTCATTCTCGGCATCAACTGGCATTTCCTCTGGCCAGCACTGAAACTCATCGTCGTTTCAGCCTTCTCACCCGAAGCTGCCGGAGGCGGTTTCATTGGCTCAACGGTCATGATGGCGGCTCGTTTCGGCATTGCCCGCGGACTCTTCTCTAACGAGTCAGGCCTTGGTTCGGCCCCCATCGTGGCTGCCGCCGCCAAGACGCGTAACCCCGTGCGACAAGCCCTTGTCTCGTCGAGCGGCACGTTCTGGGACACCGTCGTCATCTGTGCCATTACGGGTCTGGTTATTGTCAGCAGTGTCTTGGCCTACAGCGACATTGACTTCTCCAATGGTGCCGTGCTCACCAAGGCCGCCTTCTCCAAGATTCCCTATCTCGGCACGCCGCTGCTTACCTTCGGTCTGCTTACCTTTGCCTTCAGCACCATTCTCGGTTGGTGCTACTATGGCGAACGAGCCGTCGAGTACCTTGGAGGTAGGCGTATAGTAACGGTATTTCGTGTGTTTTACATCGTTGCCGTCTTCCTTGGAAGCATCGTCCAACTTGACACGGTCTGGTCGTTTGCCGACTGTGCCAACGCCCTCATGGCCATTCCCAACCTGTTGTCGCTTCTTCTGCTCAACGGCATCATTGTCCACGAGACGCGCAAGTACCTATGGCGCGACCGGCTCGACGAGTATGAAGAATAATTTACAATTTACTGATTTTCGACTTACTGTTTATTACCTGCACCACCTCTAACTTTAGCCCTTCTACGCGGAAGCGGACGTCTCGGCCGCCGAAGGGCATACCGTATATGCGCTGCGGGTCATCGTGGTACTGCGGGCGCGGGTCTTGCTCTAACGTGGCGAGCAGGGCCCTCAGTTCGCCGACAGCAAACTGCGCCTTAAGTTCGTCGGGCATAACCACCTCCAGGCGTTTCCACTCCCGTTCATCTACGAAACCGCTGCGCACCCCAGGGTGGCTATCCACATACTCCAGATAAGGCTTGAGGTCATAAATGGGGGTTCCGTCCATGAGGTCGGCCCCCATGACGTGTATGACGCCCTGCTCAATACGCTCAATGCGAACTGACGACAACCCCAGGTTGTTCGGACGGAAAGGCGAGCGCGTAGCCCACACGCCGCGTCGCTCATTACCGCCCAGCAACGGTGGCCTCACAGTAGGATGGAAGTTCATAGCACCATTCTCCTTACTCCCTCCTCCTTCCTCCTTCCTCGAAAAAGCCTTCCTCGAAGAAAATCCCCAGATGATCCAGAGGTAGTCAAACTGCTCCAGTCCCCGCAGGGCCTCAGGGTTGCTATACTGTGGTTCAAAGACTATCTGTCCGCGCAGTTCCGGTACGATGCCGGCCTGTCGCGGTATGCCGAACTTTGAGGTAAAAGGCGAACGGAAATGGGCAATGGGTTCTATGTTCATGCCGCAAAGTTACGAATAAGCGAAGAGAAAACCAAAAGAATTTTTGGTTTTCTTGAGCGGGAGTAACTTCGATGCTATGCATCAAAGTTACGAAAAAATATTCATATAGCTTGGAGGTTCGAGAGAAAAGTGTTACCTTTGCCCCGAAATATTAAAAAAACTGAAACATGAAGAAACTCTTTATTTCATTATTAGCCATGCTTACCATTACTGCCGCCCAGGCACAACGCAAGACTGACACCTTCCTGACCCAGTCAGGCAAAACGGTCACCATTACGTGCATCAAGCACGCCAGCCTGGAAATCAACTTCGACGGCACGGAGATTCAAGTCGATCCTGTCACCGACGCCGTGAAACCCATGACCAACTACTACGACTTTCCCAAGGCCAACATCATCCTGATTACCCACCAACACAAAGACCACTTCGACCGTGAGGCCATTGCGGCCCTGCGCTCTTCGATGACCATCATCTATGAGCCACAGAGTGTCTATAACCTCTGGACGAACGGACTTGCCATCAATAACGGCGACTCCGTAAATGTAACTGACGACATACAGCTGAAGGCCGTACCGGCCTATAACACCACGGCAGGCCGCGAGCAGTTTCACCCCAAGGGCCGCGACAATGGCTACATCCTGACGCTCGACGGGCTACACATCTACATTGCCGGCGATACGGAGGACATACCCGAGATGGCCGAACTGGGGCCCATCGACGTTGCTTTCCTGCCCTGCAATCAGCCCTACACCATGACACCTGAACAACTGGTCAAGGCCGCAAAGACCATACGGCCTAAAGTGTTCTTCCCCTACCACTACTCCGACACCCCCATTGGCAAGGTTTCGCTGCTGTTGGGAGGTTCGGGTATTGACGTGAGAATACGCGACTACAAATAGATTAAACATTAAAACGCAGAAATGACAACAAGACTTTTTCGACGTGCCACACTGGCTGTGGCACTGGCCGCCATGAGCAGCACAGCTGCCATGGGCCAAGCAACAACGTCCGGTGCTTCCCCCACTGAAAACAGAGTGCACTGCGCTTCCCCCGCCGAGGGGGCATCCAGCTGGCTCAAGAACCTAACAAGCCGTATTACGCTGAACGGTTACGCCCAGGCTGGCTGGGCTTACCAAGACCTTAACGGCAAGAAGCAGAACACGTACAACCTGAAGCGTACGCTGCTCTGGGCAAAGGCCAAGATTACCGACCGCTGGTCGTTCCTCTTCATGCACGACTTCTCGAGCGTTGTCCAGGAGTTCTACACCGACTACCGCTTCACCAACGACAACGCCCTGAGCGTCCGCTTCGGACAGTTCAAGCACTCCTACTCCATGGAAAACCCACTCTCCCCCACTCAACTGGAACTTGTCGATGTCTATTCGCAGGCCGTGCTCTATCTGGCAGGCGAAGGGCCGGACCCGCTGAACGGCGTCAACTACGGCCGCGACCTGGGACTCATGGTCTATGGCGACCTGGCCGCAGGCAAGCTTCACTACGAGCTGGCGCTAATGAGCGGACAGGGCATTAACCGCCGCGACCTGAACAACCAGAAAGACTTCATCGCCAAACTCGAGGTGCGCCCCACCCGCAGTCTGCGCATCGTGGGCTCAGGCTATTTAGGCACTGGCTGCGCCGTAGGCACGGCAGCCTGGAACCCCGGCATCAGCGAGGGCGACAACTACAAGCGCAACCGCTACTCCGTGGGTGCCGAGTACAAGTCGGCTCCCTACACGGGCAGCAAGTACAAGGAGGCCCGTCCGCTCTCCATACGTGCTGAATGGCTGGGCGGCGAGGACGGCGATGTAGGCTCGCGTGGCGGCTACGTCACGGCAGCCATTCCCGTCGTCAATGCTCTCGACGTGGTGGCCAGTGGCGAGACCTTCGACCGCAACACGAAGGTCGATGGCTGGGACCAGACCAACCTGACCATCGGCCTGCAGTACTGGTACTACAAGAAGTGCCGCCTACAGCTGCAATACACGCGCTGCCTCTGCGGCGAGAAGATAGGCGACGACTATAACTGGATACAGGCCCAAGTGCAAGTAGCATTCTGAGTATTTTCGATTGACGGATTTTCGATTTTCGATTTAAATGATTCGAGGGTCCCAATCCGTAAATCGTAAGTATTAAATCGAAAATCGAAAATCCGTAAATCGTAAATATTAAATCGAAAATCCGTAAATCGTAAGTATTAAATCGAAAATCGAAAATCCGTAAATCGTAAATAAACAAGATGATTATATCCGTAAATCCTAAGTATTAAATCGAAAATCGAAAATCCGTAAATCGTAAATAAACAAGATGATTATAAAAGTCCTTCTTACAGTGATTTTCCTGGCCGTGATGATTGGCGTGGGCGTCTATACGCGCAAGCAGGCCAGTAGTGTTGACGGCTTCGTCCTCGGCGGACGGGCCGTAGGTCCGTGGCTGACGGCTTTTGCCTTCGGCACAAGTTATTTCTCGGCAGTGGTGTTCGTGGGCTACGCCGGTCAGTTCGGCTGGAAGTACGGCCTCAGCTCCACCTGGATAGGCGTGGGCAATGCCGTCATCGGCTCGCTTTTGGCCTGGCTGCTGCTCGGACGCCGCACGAAGCTCATGACGCAGCACATAGAGAGCCGCACCATGCCCGATTTCTTCGGCACCCGCTTTGCCAGTCAGGGGCTGCGCGTGGCGGCCAGCATCATTGCCTTTGTGTTCCTCATCCCCTATACGGCGGGTGTCTATAAGGGCATTTCCACGCTCTTCGAGATGGGGTTCAACATTCCCTACGAGTATTGCGTCATCATCATGGCCATCCTCACCGCCGTCTATGTCATACTGGGCGGCTACAAGGCCACGGCCATGAACGACTTTATACAGGGCATCATCATGCTCTTCGGCATTGTGGCCGTCATCGTGGCCGTGCTCTACGCGCAGGGCGGGCTTACTGCCGCTGTCGAGCAGCTCTCGCTTCTGCCCTCCGACGGTGACCCCTCCGAAGGCGGCGGCTTTGCCTCATGGTTTGGCCCCGACCCTTGGGGACTGCTTGGCGTGGTCATTCTCACGTCGTTGGGCACCATGGGGCTGCCGCAGATGGTGGGCAAGTTCTACTCCATTACTGACGAGGCAGCCATCAAGCGCGGCACCGTCATCTCAACCATCTTTGCCTTCATCGTGGCGGGCGGCTGCTACTTCCTGGGCGGTTTCGGCCGTCTGTACGAACCCGTGGTTGCCGATGGCAAGATAGCTTACGACTCCATCGTGCCCGCCATGCTCATTACGCTGCCCGACGTGCTCATAGCCCTCGTAGTGCTGCTCGTGCTGTCGGCATCCATGTCCACGCTGGCCTCGCTGGTGCTTACCAGTAGCTCGACCATGACGCTCGACCTCATCTATCGTGACAAGAAGTCGTTGCCCGGCGAGGTGGAGGAAGGTGCCATCGACGACATCGTGGCCGAGCGGGTAGAGCAGCGCAAGGTGGTGGTCATGCGCGTACTCATCGTGTTCTTTATCGCCATCTCGCTGCTCATAGCCCTCAACCCGCCCACGTTCATCGCCCAGCTCATGGGCATTTCGTGGGGTGCGCTGGCCGGTGCGTTCCTCGCTCCGTTCATGCTCGGCCTCTACTGGCGCGGCGTGACGACCGCAGCCGTCTGGGCTTGCTTCATCTGGGGTGTCGGTCTTACCGTCGTCAACATGCTGCTGGGCAACCCCATCAACCCCATCAACTGCGGTGCCATCGCCATGCTGGGCGGCTTCCCCGTCACCTGCCTCGTCAGCCTTGTCACGCCGAAGCTGGACCGCCCGCTCGTCAACAAGATTTTTGAATGTTATCAATAACCGTTTTCGAGGTACGAGGTGCGAGGTGCGAGGTGCGAGGTGCGAGGTACGAGAATACCTTGCACGCCCATCTCTGCCATGTAGCATTTCTCGCACCTCGCACCTCGTATCTCGATAATGAGCCCCCTCGTACCTCGAGAAAAAAAAAACAAAAAAATGAACGTTGGAATCATCGGAACAGGATGGATAGCCGAGAAGGCTGCCATCACGCTGGCTGGCATAGACGACATTCAGGCCTATGCCGTCGGCTCAAGAACGCCGGAGAAGGCACGCTCCTTCGCCGACAAGTGGAACATACCGCAGGCCTACGGGTCCTACAGCGAGCTCATCAGCGACCCGAAGGTCGATCTGGTCTATGTGGGCACGCCCCATAGTCATCACTACGACGTGACGCTCGAGGCCATTCGCTGCGGCAAGGCCTGTCTGGTGGAAAAGGCCTTCATGGCCAACGCGCGCCAGACGGAGCACGTGCTACGCGAGGCCAGGGAGCGCCGTGTCTTCGTGGCCGAGGCCATCTGGACGCGCTATCAGCCCGTAGTGCCCTTCGTGCGCCAGCTCATCAGCGACGGACGCATAGGCACGCCACGCCTCATCACCGCCACACTCGGCTACTCCATGGGGGAGAAGGAGCGCATCATGCGACCCGAACTTTGCGGCGGTGCCCTGCTCGACCTGGGCGTCTATGCGCTGAACTTCGCCCGCATGTTCTGCGACTCACCCATCAGCCGCATCACGTCGCAGTGTGTCAAGAGCCAAACAGGCATGGACCTCACCAACGCCATGACGCTGACCTTCGAGAACGGCATGCTGGCCAACCTGCAGTCGTCGGCTCAGTGCGTGGGCGACAACATCGGCGTCATTGCCGGCACCGACGGTAACCTCATCATCGACAACATCAACAACCCGCAGCATGTCACCGTGAACACCCACGACCGCGTCTTTGTGGAGACCATCGACGTGCCCCAGCAGATTACGGGCTACGAGTATCAGTTCATGGCCTGCAAGTCAGCCTTGGAGCACGGACTCTTGGAGCCTCCCCAGATGCCGCACCACGAGACGCTCTACATCATGCAGCTCATGGACCAGCTGCGCCGCGAGTGGGACGTGCGCTACCCCATGGACTAAATCACAATAAAGGTGCTTACGCTTGACAATAAAAATAAAAAACTGCGTGTTTTTATTTTGTATTGTGCTCACTTTTTCGTACCTTTGCAACATATCCTTCATGTGGCCATAAAGAAGTAAATGTTCAGAGATTGAGGTACTGGAGCGGCCGCTCTTGATATGCGGAGCGCCCGCTCTTGATATGCGGAGCGGGCGCTCTTTATATACGGAGCGGCCGCTCCGTTCTCGTTTCCCCGGCAGAAGCTCCCTGCTTCCCCGGCATAAACACCCTGTTTGGTAGGGGGTTTCTCCCTGTTCTCCCGGCAGTCCACCGTGCCATTGTGCATTATACATGACCTGAATGCGGGATAGTTTTAACCTGAATAACCTGGAAAATTGGCAATTTGCAACGCTTTCTGACATATTTCTGACGAATCCTGCACTGAAATCGATAAAAAACCGTATCTTTGCATCGTCGAACCCATAAATGACTCAATGAATGGAGATAGTCTTAAACGAATATCACAAGAAGGCCAACGCCAAAAAGATGTCGAAAGTGGAATACTGGAAAGCGCATCCGCTTTCGCGCAACGAGTCCTTGAGGAGATTGAAGCTCTTGCGGGAACAACGGCTTGCAAGCCAGTCC
>ODAJ012193238.1_pt1 | contig 25840 bp, 22 predicted proteins | sample 1539241 | NCBI WGS metagenome assembly ODAJ01 (sample SAMN02144231, study PRJEB22623) | gut metagenome | biome: sheep rumen | host: Ovis aries | place: New Zealand
GTATTTTCGTCAGCAACGCCCATAATGCGTCCGATATGTGCAAAGCGGGCGGTGTTCTCTTCGATAGCAAACTCAAGACACGCGGGCAGGAGAACTGCATTAGAGACGCCGTGGGCAATGTGGAAGAGCGCACCAATCGGGCGGCTCATGCCGTGAACAATCGTAACCGACGCATTGTTGAAGGCGATACCTGCTTCCAAAGCCGCTATCGACATTGCAAGGCGTGCTTCTTCGTTCTTGCCGTCACGATAGCAAATGGGCAGGTTCTTATGAATCTTTTGAATGGCAGAGATTGCAAAGGTATCAGTGAGCGGCTGAGCCTTGCGGGAGGTGTAAGCCTCAATCGCATGGCAAAGGGCATCGATACCAGTTGCCGCCGTGACTCCAGGAGGCGCAGTCATCGTGAAGGTCGGGTCGACTACTGCCAATGCCGGAATAATCGACGGACCGCCGAGGAGCATTTTAACGTTATTCTCGGTGTCGGAAATGATTGTGTTCTTTGTGACCTCGGAGCCAGTGCCAGCCGTCGTAGGAATTGCCACGAGATACGGAACGGGCATATCAATGATTTCGTGCATGTAGGAATTAATCTTCCTGTCGCCCGCCGTCGTCATGAAACCGATAGCCTTAGCCGTATCCATAGGACTGCCGCCGCCAAGAGCAATAATGAAGTCGCAATCGTTATCTTTGTAGACTTTCAAGCCCGCCTTGACGATTTTATCAGTCGGTTCAGTGTTCGCGCCGTCGAAAATGACGTAAGGAATGTTGACTTTCTTGAGCGCGTCCTCGACCTTTGCCGCGTTGCCGAATTTAACCATGAATTGGTCGGTGACGATAAGAGCCTTTGTGCCCTTGCCCGCAATATGGTCTCCTAATTCCGAAATGACGTTGACGCCAGAAATTATCTTTGCTGGCACCATGAACGTGTAGCCCATAAAATTCACTCTCCTTTTAAAGTTTGCTGATTAATTTTTGATTATCTAGTGATTGAATTTTAAGACTTACGCAACATAATATCAATAGAAATTCCCCTAAATTTTCGTAGACTTTTCATCGGCTAACCATCGCTGATAATCTTTTCGGCACGTACTAGCAGATATTGTAAATAACCTTGTCAGTCTGTTGCCTTTCGTTTATAATAATTTGCTAATAACACAACGAAAGGAGCCTTGCATTGAAAGAGGAACGCATTTATCAAATTCACGAATTGCTCAAAGAGAGAACTCGTATATCGCTTGACGAGCTTTGTGAGATATTCAACGTATCCAAAAATACTATTCGCCGTGATATTGCCGAGCTAGAGGAGCAGGGTATCATACGGAAGGTCTACGGCGGGATTGTTCTTGAAGAATCAAATATCACGTCCCTAGAACCATTTTCCGCCCGCGAGATACGTCACATCAGCGAGAAAAAGAAAATTGCCGCCGCCGCCGCCGCTTGCATTAATGAAGGCGACGTTATCTATATTGACTCTGGAACGACGACTATGCATATGATTCCGCATCTCGCCGAAAAGCAATTTTTGACGATAGTCACGGCGAGCATCTACGTTCTTGAGATTGCGGCACGCTACAGCAATTTGAACGTTATAGCCACGGGCGGCAATCTCCAAGCCCCGATTAAAGCTTTTGTCGGACCAAGCGTTTTGAACTGCATTAAAAGTTTTAACTTCTCCAAAATCTTTCTTGCCGCTACGGGCGTTTCCCTTGAACATGGAGCGACCAACGCTTCTCCGCTTGAATGCGAAATCAAGCAATGTCTTGTTCAAAAGCCCTGCTCGAAATATTTGCTCGTCGACAGCTCCAAATTCGACGTTGCCTCGTTGATGACTTACAGCGAGCTAAAAAACATTGATTGCATTGTCACAGACGAACCGCCTCCGGAGAAGTACGGGAAATTTTTCAGCAAGAATGATGTTGGGATAATCATTGCGACGTGAATCAAAAAAATAGCGGCTCACTTATGCGGCGAGCCGTTTATTAACATTTGTTGGATTAGGGTCGGGTTAAGAATCACTTGTAGAAGTCAGGACGATCCTTCATAGTGATGGGAACGATTTCGCCAGTCTCTTGCGCTTTAACGAGAGCATCAGCCGTGATTGCCGCAAGGTAGCCGTCCCAGGCATTCGGTCCGCCGATTACGCCGCGTGCCGCCTCGTTTACCCAGTCTTGTACTTCTTCGTCATAGGCGTCGTGGAAGCGGACAAAGCAATCGGTATCAATCGTCGTGGCGATTTGCGCACCCTTGCGATAGCTCGGATACAATGGTTGCGGCATTTTAATCGCGCCGTCTTCGCAGACCACTTCGCAGTTGATGTCGTAGCCGAACTTGCAGTTGACGAAAACTTCATCATCGACGCAAATGCCGTTCTTGGTGCGGAGCAACATTATCTGCGGGTCGTAAAGGTTTTGGCTAGCATACTTAGTCTTGCGCGGGAAGAGAACTTGCGCACTGACGAAATCATCATTAACGAGCCAATGGATAACGTCTATTTCATGAATGGCGGTATCGTGAACTGCCATAGGGGTGTTGTAGCTGTCAGGCACAACGGGGTTGCGGTGCGTGCAGTGAACCATCAAAGGCTCGCCGTATTCGCCAGACTGGATTGCGGCTTTGACTTGACGATAGCCCTTGTCGTAGCGGCGCATGAATCCGAGTTGGATAAGGTGCTTGCCAGATTTAATTTCCGCGTCGATGACTTCCAAGCAATCCGCCGCCGTGGTGCAAAGGGGTTTTTCGCAGAAGATACGCTTGCCGACCTTTATGGCTTCGAGCAAGCTTTCTTTATGAGCAAAGCCGGGGCTGACGATGAACACTGCCTCGACGTTCGGGTCGTTAATTAGGTCTTTGCCGTCGCTGTAAATCTTGCAACCTTCGCCCGCGAGTGCTTGACCCTTTTGAGCCAGAGCCTCGACCATGTCGGCGACTGCTACGACTTATGCGCCCTGCGTGCGTTCAGTGATTCTTTTGATATGGTCGCGACCCATGCCGCCGCAACCGATTACTCCTACGTTAAGCATGTTGTTGCCTCCTTAAAAATTCCTCTTGATGACGTTCAAGGCGTGCTCTTTACCCAGTCTGTAAACGTCGTTGGGGTTCATGCGATAATATTCGGGGCGGAACAGTTCGACCGATACCACGTCTTGCGCCCAACCGATTTTCTTCAGCGTCTGGAAAATTTCATCGAGGTTTATGCAACCCGTGCCTGGCCAAAGTCTGTCTTCGTCGAGGAGTGCGCCTATCGGGAAATCTTCCGTGTCGTTCAAGTGCACGATGAAAATTTTCTTGCCGTCGGCTTTTGCCAAGTCGTCAATCTTAGAATCCATGCCGTGGAAGTGGAAGCAGTCCAGCGTAATGCCCACGTTAGGAAGGTCGACTGCCTGAATAATCTCGTAAGCCTCGCCGAACGTATTAATCGAGGCGGCGGGGTGTCCAATGAACTCAACCGAAACGCGCATATCATAAGCGGCGGCGATATTGCCCATTTCCTTGAGGCAGGCGATTGCCGATTTATGAATCTCCGAGCGGGTGACCTTCTTGAGTTCAACGGTCGGAACGGTGATTACGGTCTTGCAACCGATTTTCTGACCCCACTTGCACATTTGCTTGAGTTCGTCTTTGATTCCCTGCCAGCCTTCCGCCGAACGATTGTTGAAGAAGCACAGCGTATTAAATGCAAGCGGCTCAATGTTGTGCGCCTTGAAGAACTCCGCCAGCTCCTCAATCGTGTGCTCGGCAAGGTAGTCGCGCATCCTGTCCATCGTGCGCGGCTCTATCATGTCGTAGCCGTACTTTTCCGCAAGCAGAATATCCTGCTCCAGATTCATCGCCTGGCAGTTCAGAGCCGTTGCCTCGTTCATGCTAAGTTTCATCTGTTAAGCCCTCCCTTTTTCTAGTCCCAGTTTTTGATTATTATAGCCGCTAACGTAAATTTTGCTTTAATGATTCTGCTTAAAATCCTCGCCGATTGCGCCGCTGTATCGTCGCACTTGTACTTTTTTGCTTAACGTGGATTGCGCCAAATAAAAAAGGACGTATCCTCTACGCCCTTAAAACTTTTTATTCGATTGCGTCCGTTATGGTCTTCGTATATTCGCCTATGAACTTCGGAGCAGCGGTGCCGTGTCTTTCCAGAAGTTTTATAATCGCCGAACCGATGATGACTCCGTCCGCCAAGCGTGACATTTCCCTTGCTTGCTCCGGCGTTGAAATGCCAAAACCAATCGCACAAGGAACGTTAGTATTTTCGCGGACGACTTTTATTATCGGCGCAAGGTCAGTTACGATTTTGCTCCGCGTGCCCGTCACGCCCAAACTTGAGACGATATAAAGGAACCCTTCCGCCTCTTTGGCAATCATTGCGATTCGGTTTTCGGACGTGGGAGCTATCATGCTTATCAAGTCGACGCCGTGCCTTTTGCATATCGGCAAGAACTCGTTCTTTTCCTCAAACGGCAAGTCGGGAAGTATCAGCCCGTCGATACCGATTGCCGCGCAAGTCGAGATGAATTTCTCTGCACCGTAGCCGAAGACAACATTGGCATAAGTCATGAAGACCAGCGGAACTTTTATATCGCGCCGCAAATCCCGCACGAGGTCGAAGACTTTATCCGTCGTCGTGCCGCCGCTCAAGGCTCGCAGGTTTGCATTTTGAATCACGACACCTTCAGCCGTCGGGTCGGAAAAGGGGATACCCAATTCAATCAAGCTCGCGCCGTTCCTAACCATCTCGCGGACGCAAGCGGCAGTAGTCGTCAAGTCGGGGTCGCCGCACGTTATGAACGGGATAAACGCCTTGCCATTCGCGAAGGCTTTTTTTATTTTACTCATCTAACTTTACTCCTCTGAACTTAGCAACCGACGCGCAATCTTTATCGCCGCGCCCCGACAAAGTTATCACGATGATTTTATCCTTAGGCATAGTCGGAGCAATCTTCACGGCGTGGGCTACGGCATGAGCTGATTCAATCGCGGGGATTATTCCTTCTGTGCGCGAAAGATATTCAAATGCCGCTACTGCCTCGGCGTCGGTTATCGGCACATACTCGGCGCGCCCTGTGTCGTGCAAGTAAGCATGTTCGGGACCAATTCCGGGATAATCCAAGCCCGCAGAGATTGAATAGACCGGAGCAATCCCGCCGAACTTGTCCTGACAAAAATAACTTTTCATGCCGTGGAAGATTCCTTGACGCCCCGTGCTAATCGTCGCCGCAGTCTCGAAAGTGTCAATGCCTCTGCCCGCCGCCTCGCAACCAATAAGCCGAACTTCCTTATCGTCAATGAAGTGCCAAAAACTTCCCATAGCATTGGAGCCGCCGCCCACGCAAGCAATCACCACGTCCGGCAAGCGTCCTTCCCTATCCAACGTCTGCGACTTAATTTCTTTGGAGATGACTGCTTGAAAGTCGCGGACAATCGTCGGGAAGGGGTGCGGACCCATGACCGAGCCTAGGCAATAATGCGTATCCGAAATGCGGCGCGTCCACTCCCTGAACGTTTCGGACACCGCGTCCTTTAACGTGGCAGTTCCAGTCTTGACGGCGATAACCTCCGCGCCCAAAAGTTTCATGCGGTAGACGTTCAAGGCTTGCCGTTTAGTGTCCTCCTCGCCCATGAAAATAACGCACTCCATATCCATTAGGGCGGCGGCGGTCGCGGTAGCTACTCCGTGCTGACCGGCTCCAGTCTCGGCAATAAGTCTGGTCTTGCCCATCTTCTTAGCTAGCAGTGCTTGCCCCAAGACGTTATTAATTTTGTGTGCGCCCGTGTGATTCAAATCCTCGCGCTTGAGATAAATTTTTGCGCCGCCCAAATCCTTAGTCACACGTTCTGCAAAGTAGAGCCGCGAAGGTCTTCCCGCATACTCGTTGAAGAGTTTATCTAGTTCCGCGTTAAAGCTTGGGTCGTCTTTGAAAGTCTCGTAAGCCGCCTCCAACTCGATAACGGCGTTCATCAGCGTTTCGGGAATGTATTGCCCGCCGTAAACGCCGAAGCGTCCTTTTGCATTCGTCATTTAACATCACCTCTCACCGCCCGCACGAACTCGCGCATTTTAGCGGCGTCCTTCCTTCCGTCCGTCTCGATTCCAGAGCTAACGTCCACTGCAAACGGGTGCAAGCGTTCAATCGCGTAGCCGACGTTCTTAGGAGTCAAGCCGCCCGCCAAAAAGTATTCGCGCCTAATATCTTTAAGCAAGTTCCAGTTGAACGCCCTGCCGCTACCCTTGCCCGAATCAATCAGAACGTAATCCCCTAAGCTGTCATTGGCAAGCGCAATGTGCTGGTGCTTGAACGTCTTGATAATCGGCTTGTTAGTCTTGGCACGCAGGATTTGGATATAAGCATCGGTCTCGCCGCCGTGAAGTTGTGCAACGTCGATTATGCCCGCGTTCAGGAGTTCAGCGACGGCTTTATAGTCCTCGTTGACGAATACACCCACGGCAAGAATTTCTTTGGACAATGCACCGCGAAGTTTTTCAGCCTGCGCGGGCGTGACGTAGCGTTTACTTTCCGGCGCGAACACAAAGCCAACATACTCTGGGCAAAGCTCGTTGGCAATCTCAATGTCCTCAAGGCGGCTAAGCCCACAAAGTTTAATTTTCGTCATGTCGTCGCCCTCAATCGTTGTAACTCGGCTCGTTTATCGGCGGCTCTCATCAACGTTTCTCCGATTAACACGGCGTCCGCGCCAATCCTCTTAAGCGTCGCAACGTCGGCTGGCGTCTTAACTCCGCTTTCCGCGACGTAGATTTTTTCTGGCGGAATCAGCTCGCGAAGTTTGGCGGCGTTCGTGAAGTCCACGGAGAAATTTTTTAGGTTGCGATTGTTCACGCCGATAATCTGTGCGCCCGCCGCGACTGCTGACTTTATCTCCTGCGCGTCGTGAGCCTCAACCAATGCCGCAAGGTTCAATTCACCACAGACGCCTAGAAACTTCTCAAGCGTCGCCGTATCTAGGATTGCACAGATTAGTAACACGGCGTCCGCGCCCATGACTTTTGCTTGATAAAGCTGATACTCATCAACCGTGAAGTCCTTCCTTAGCATCGGCAGGGAAATTTCTTTGCGAACGGCACAGAAAATTTCATCGGAGCCAAGAAAATATTTCGGCTCGGTCAAGCACGACACACAATCCGCCCCCGCCGCCTCATAAGCTTTGGCAATCTCGACGTAAGGGAACTCTGCCGCGATTATTCCTTTTGACGGCGACGCCTTCTTTATCTCGCAGATGAACGACAGCTCCGGACGCCTGAGCGCAGTCATAAACTTTGAACCGTCACTTGCACTTGTCGCCGCCTTCAGGTCGTCGAGTGGAACTCTTAGCTTGTCCGCCGCGACACGTTCACGGGCGTAGCTTGCAATCTCTTCCAAAATATTCATCGGTTGCTGACCTCAACGAACTTGCTTAGGGTTTTTAACGCCGCGCCGCTGTCAATCAGACTTTGCGCCAGCTTAATGCCCTCGGCTAACGACGAAACTTTATCTGCAATGTAAAGGGACGCGCCCGCGTTCAGCAAAACGGCGTCGCGTTTCGGACTGGTATCAAAGCCCGATAAAATTTCGCGGGTGATTTGGGCGTTTTCGGCAGGTTCGCCGCCCCTAAGCTCCGATTTATCGCAAAGGCTCATTCCAAAATCTTCAGGCGATATGGTGTAGTGTCGATACCAGCCGTCCTTGAACTCGCAAATCAAAGTCCGTGCGCTCATCGAGATTTCGTCAAGCTTGTCCATGCCATAAACAACCATGCCGCGCTTAAGCCCTAAGTCAATTAAAACTTTCGTCAGCGGCTCGACCAGATATTCATCATAGACGCCGAGCAGTTGCCGTTTAGGTTTGGCGGGGTTCGTCAAAGGTCCGAGGATATTAAACACCGTGCGGAAGCCCAATTCCCTGCGAATCGCCCCGACGTATTTCATCGACGTGTGATACTTCTGCGCGAAGAAAAAGCAAATCCCGACCTCGTCCAAAAGCTCCAAACACTTATCGGGATTCTGATTTATGTTGACGCCCAAAGCCTCAAGGCAATCCGCCGTTCCACATTTGGAGGACGCGGCGCGATTGCCATGCTTAGCGACCTTGACACCACCAGCGGCGGCGACCAGTGCGGCAGTCGTCGAGATGTTAAAGCTCTGCGCGTTGTCTCCGCCAGTGCCGACTATCTCGAAAATGTCCATATCCGTTTCGACTTTCAAAGCGTGCGCCCTCATTGCGGCGGCGCACCCGCTAATCTCGTCAGCAGTCTCCGCCTTTGCACTCTTCGTCGACAACGCGGCAAGGAACGCGGCGTTTTGCGTGGCGGACGTCTGCCCGCTCATTATCTCGTTCATCGCGTCGAACGCCTCTTGATAGCTCAAGTCCTCCTTGTTCACGATTTTTATTATTGCTTCTTTAATCATTGGTACTGCTCCTCACAACTCTAAAAAATTCTCTAGGATAGTTTTGCCGTGCGGCGTCAAAATGGATTCGGGGTGAAATTGCACGCCGAAGATTTTATCATGTTCGACTGCCATAATCTCATCGTCGACTGTTCGCGCCGTGACTTTTAAGCACGCTGGCAAAGTCTCTTCGTCCGCCGCTAACGAGTGATACCGCCCGACTAAAAATTTTTTTGGACAGCCTTTGAACAGCGGCGAATTGTTATCGCAGACGATTTCGGATTGCTTGCCGTGCATGAGTTCTTTGGCGTAGGTTATCCTTGCCCCGAACGCCGCGCATATTGCCTGATGACCTAAGCACACGCCCAATATTGGAATCCGTCCGCCGAGTTCGCTAACGACGTTAATTATAACGCCCGCGCTCTCTGGTCTGCCGGGTCCTGGCGACAGGATTATTTTTTCCGGTTCAAGCTTGCCAATCTCCTCAACCGTCATGGCGTCGTTGCGAATGACTTTGACGCTAGGATTTATCTCGCCGACGAGCTGATAAAGGTTGTAAGCAAAGCTATCATAGTTATCAATCAGCAAAATCATCGTTCCAACTCCTCAGCCGTTCGCAAAGCCTCAAGACATGCTCGCGCCTTGTTCATGCACTCATCAAATTCTTTATCCGCGACCGAATCAGCGACTATGCCCGCGCCCGACCGCACGAAAATTTTCCCGTTCTTCTTGTAAATGATTCGGATTGCAATGCAAGTGTCCATGTTGCCCGCGAAATCGATATAGCCGATTGCGCCGCCGTAGATGCCGCGCTTGTTTTTCTCAAGCTCGCCGATTAGTTGGCAAGCTCTTATCTTCGGCGCACCCGACAAAGTCCCAGCAGGTAAAACCGTCTCCACCGCTGATAACGCGTCAAAGCCGTCCCGAATCTCGCCGCGAACAACCGAGCCTATGTGCATGACGTGCGAATATCTTTCCACGCTGTGAAGTCTCTCAACCTGCACGCTCCCGAACTTTGAAATCTTGCCCAAGTCATTCCTGCCCAAGTCGACAAGCATATTGTGTTCGGCAAGCTCTTTCTTATCGGCAAGGAGTTCGCGTTCAAGTTGTTTATCCTCGGTGGGCGTCTTACCTCGTGGACGAGTGCCGGCTAGCGGGAACGTGTGCAAGATTCCGTCTTCAAGCTTAACCAAAGTCTCTGGACTCGCGCCAGCAACTTCCATATCCGTTCCGGCGAAGTAAAACATATACGGCGAAGGATTCGTTGTGCGCAAGACCCGATACGCATTGAGCAAACTTCCTTCAAACTTAGCCGACAATCGATTGCTAAGCACGACTTGGAAAATATCGCCCTCGCGGATATATTCCTTGCCACGCTCAACCATTGCGCAATATCGCTCCCGATTAAACAGCGGCTCAATTTCACTCAAGAGCCTCGCGGGCGGTTCAATCGCTTTGCTCCCGTTCAGTATCAAATCTTTCATGCGCTCCAGTTCGGCGACGGCTTGACTATAATTTTGCTCAAGATTATCCGTGGCGACGTTGACAATCAGAATAATCTTTTGCCTAAAGTTATCGAACGCAATCACCTTATCGAACAACATCAAATCGGCGTCTTTGAAGTTCTCTTCGTCGTCGAGTGGCATTCGGATTGTTGGTTCGGAGTAGCCTAAGTAATCGTAAGCAAAATAGCCGACAAGTCCGCCCGTGAAAGTCGGCATGTCGGCTAGGCGCGGGCTTTTGTAGTCGTTCAATATCTTGCGAATCTCTTCCGACGGATTGTCCGTGATGAACTCCTTATCGCCGATTGTCATCTTTGAACCAGCACACGTCAGGCAAAGTTTCGGCTCGAAGCCCAGGAAAGTATATCGTCCCCAAGTCTCCTTTTCCGCGACTGATTCAAGCATGTAGCAATGTGCGGAAATATTCTTCAGGACGCGCAAGACTTCAATCGGTGTGCAGACGTCCGCCATAAGCTCGAAACTTATCGGCACGACTTTGAACTCGCCCGCTGAAATAATCTTCTTGACCTCTTGCAAGGTCGGCTTAGTCTTCATCAGTTCGACCTCCTCTAAACTAGCAGGTGAAGATTTTAGCGCACTATACAAAAATTATATCCCTATGTCAACTTAGTATTCATGGCTCACAAATAACCCTTAAACCTATGCAAGAAAAAATCCGCCCCCCATCTTTTTGAAGCGGATTTTACTTATGAGATTAGAATGCTCATTCAGCTAACATCTTCTCGAAATCTTCTTCGCTAAGAATCGTAATGCCGAGTTCAAACGCCTTAGAAAGTTTGGTGCCCGCCTTCTCGCCCGCGATAACGTAATCAGTATTCTTGCTGACGGAACCTTTAACGAGTCCGCCGCGTTCGATAATAAGTTTGCTTGCCTCGTCGCGTGTGAATTTCTCAAGCTTGCCCGTGAGCACAAAACTTTTGCCCGCTACCGCAGACTCGATAACTTTTTTCTCCGCCTCCATTGTTAAACCAGCCTCCTTGAGTTCGTCGAGAATTTTAAGATTGTCCGCGTCGTCGAAGAACTCCCTAACATGCCGCGCCGTAATTCCTCCGATGTCCGGCACCGCTTGAAGGTCTTCTTCCGTAGCCTTGGAAAGTTCGCTGAGCCCGCCGAAGTGTTGAATCAAATCACGAGCCGCCACACTGCCCACACCGAATATCCCTAAACCCGTCAGCAATTTAGCGGGCGAATTCTTTTTGCTCTCCTCTATCGCCGCAAGGACTTTATCCGTTGCTTTAGCCAGCCCGAAAATTTTCTTAGCAAGCAATTCATCGCGCCGCGTGTGAAGTTTGTACACGTCCGCAACCGTCTTGATGAAACCTTCCACAATGAGTTTTGGGATAGAAGTCTCGCCTAGCCCGTGAATGTCCATGGCATTGCGCCCGACGAAGTTTAGCAAATGGTTCTCCAACTGCGCGGGGCAATTCACATTGACGCAACGATAATCGGCGGCGGACTCCTCGCGCTCCAACTTGTGCTTGCAAACAGGGCACGTATCAGGAATTTTGAAGGGCACGGAATCTTTCGGACGCTTGCTCACGACGACGCCACTAACTCGCGGGATAATCTCGCCCGACTTGTAAACCTTAATCGTATCGCCAATGCGAACGTCCAGCTCGTCGATAAAGTCTTGATTATGCAAAGTCGCCCGCTCAACTTTGGTTCCGTTCAAGTTCACCGCGTCGAAAACCGCCGTTGGAGTGATTCGACCTGTGCGACCCACGCTTAGTTCAATGCGGCGTAGGATTGTCTCGCGTTCGTCTGGCGGATATTTGTAAGCCACTGCCCAACGTGGAAACTTGCTCGTCGCGCCGAGTTGTTCGCGCTGTGCAAAGGAATTCACCTTAACGACTGCGCCGTCAATGTCATAATCCAAACTCGCTCGCCGCTGTCCAATCTCCTCTATCGCCCGCCAAACTTCCTCGAATGTCTTGCAGACTTTGTACGCGTGAATGATTTTTATCCCGTTGCGCGCCATGAAGTCGTAAGCCTCGACGTGGCTTTGAACCTCGACGCCCTCAACCTTCTGCAGATTGAACACGAACATTGATAGTCGCCGCTCCTTAACAATCCTGCTGTCGAGTTGGCGTAGCGTGCCCGCCGCGCAATTCCTTGGGTTCGCGAACGTCTTCAGGCCGAGCCGTTCTTGCCGTCCATTAGTCGCCGCAAAGTTCTGCCGTGTCATGTAGACTTCGCCGCGTATCTCAAGATATTTCGGCGCGTCGACTAGCCGTTGCACCACGTCATCAATCACGCGGGCATTTTTCGTTACGTCCTCGCCCTGATGACCGTCGCCGCGTGTGATTGCCTGAATGAACTGCCCGTCCTCGTATCGCAGTGCCAAGGATAAGCCGTCAATCTTTTCCTCTACTACGAATTCGGGCGACTCAAGCTTTGCAATCGCGTCGTTTATGAAGTCTTCCACTTCTTGGCGGCTGAACACGTCCTGCAACGACAGCATCGGGACATCGTGCGCGACGACCTTGCCCGCCTCCCGCCGTGCAGAACCCCCAACCAGTTGCGTCGGTGAAGTTGGCGTGATGAATTCCGGATAAGCCGCCTCCAACTCTTTTAGCCGCGTCATGAGTTTATCGTATTCGTAATCGGAAATCTCCGGCGCGTCCAGTTCGTAATACTTTTTATTGTGCCGCCGAATTTCCTTGCGAAGTCTTAAAAGTTCCGCCTTGACTTGAGAAATTTCCAAAGCCATCGCCTCCTTAAATCTTAGTAATCGGAGCCGCCTTGAGTCCCAAAACTTTTACGCCGCGTTCGGGATTGGCAAAAGCAATCGTAATCGTTTTGCTGTCGACCGCCATGACCGTGCCCGCCCCCCAAAGCTTGTGATTTATTAGGTCGCCTACTTGGAAAGTCTCTGGTGGCGTCGCGGGCTTTTTCTCGAAGGGAACTACCTTAGCGGAACGATGAGCCGTCGGCGGTCTGTAGCTTGACTTTGGCGGCGAAGTTTTTTTCCTGAAGCCTTGCGGTATGTTTCCGAAGTATTTAACGTAATCTGCGGGAATCTCTTGGACGAACCGCGAAATCTTTTGCGATACTATTTTGCCAAAGAACATTCGCCTTTCCGCCGCTAGAAGATAAAGTTTCTTCTTTGCACGAGTAAGGGCAACATAACAAGCGCGCCGCTCCTCCTCCAATGCCGAGGGAATATCCAAAGAGTTTCTGTGCGGGAAAAGTTCTTCCTCCAGACCTACGACGAACACAACGGGGAATTCCAAACCCTTCGCGGCGTGCACCGTCATTAACCTAACTCGGGATTCTTTCTCGTCAATCGTATCAATGTCGGTTATCAAGGCGACGTGATTTAAGAAGTCTCCAAGCGTGGCATCCGGATTCATCTCGGCGAATTCTTTTGCGCTGTCAATGAACGCGCCTAAGTTCTCCTCGCGGGAAAGACCATCCCGCTTGCCCTCCTCGCCGCCGCTGTGAAGCATTTTAATGTAGCCCGACTCGTTCATAACGTGGTCAATCAGCTTGTCGACGGTGCAATCTTTTGCCCATTCCGAAAAGCTCATCATCATTGCCGCGAATTTCTTGACGCCTGCACGGAACCGTGGACTAAGTCCCTCCACTTGAAGCAAAAGCCTGTCATCAGAAACGACTTCAAAGATTGATATCCTCTTAAATGTCGCGAACTCCGCAAGCCTAGCCACGCTCGTTGAACCTAGCCCGCGTGCCGGCACGTTGATTATCCGCCTAAGGTGCAAATCGTCTCGCGGATTGGCGATAACGTGCAGATAAGCTACGATGTCTTTTATCTCTTTGCGGTCGTAAAACTTCAGCCCGCCGATTATGATATACGGTATGCCCTCCTGCATGAACCTTTCCTCGAATAACCGCGATTGCGCGTTCGTGCGGTAGAGTATCGCAATCTCATTGTAGCGAAAATTTTCCTGCTCCACGAGCCGATTAATTTCGCCCGCCACAGTCGCCGCCTCTTGTTTATCATTATCACAGTTGGCAAAGATAATCTTATCGCCGAGGTCATTCTGCGTCCAAAGATTTTTAGGCTTGCGGTCAACATTGTTCCGAATAACTTCATTAGCCGCATTTAATATGGTCTTCGTCGAACGATAATTTTGCTCCAACAAGATGACGCGTGCCCCAGGATAATCCCGCTCGAAGTTTAGGATATTGCGCATGTCCGCGCCCCGCCAGCCGTATATCGATTGGTCAGCGTCGCCCACCACGCACAAGTTCTTATACTTCGCCGCCAAAAGCTTAGTCAGCACATATTGCGAAACGTTCGTATCCTGATACTCGTCAATCGAAATGTATTGGAACCGCTCCTGATACTTCGCCAGCACGTCGGGATAGTCTTTGAAAATCTTCACCATGACAAAAATTAGGTCGTCGAAGTCCAAAGCGTTATTCTCCTGCAACTTCTTCTGGTAAAGCTTATAAATGTTTTGGACGCCTGCCCGATAAAGCGGTCTCTCGTTGCGGAGAACCTCGACGCAGTGTTCAGGGTCAATCAGATTGTCCTTGAACGCAGAGATTGTTAAGTTCACGTTATCGAAGACAGAATCAGCTAGATTTAGTTCCGCAATGCATTGCTTGATAAGGCTTTTACTCTCGCCCGCGTTGAAGATTGCAAAGTTACTGTTGTATTTGCCAGTTATCTCAATCTCCCGCCGAAGCAACCTAGCGCAAAATGAATGGAACGTGCTCAACACAATATCTCTTGCCCGCCCGCCGATTAATTTTTCTGCGCGAGACTTCATCTCATTAGCCGCCTTGTTCGTGAAGGTTATCGCCAAAATATTCCAGGGCGAAATCCCCTGCGCAATCAAGTTTGCTATTCGGCAAGTCAAAACTCTCGTCTTGCCAGAACCAGCCCCCGCCATAACCAAGAGCGGTCCTTCAATGCAATTAACCGCCTCTTGCTGCTGAGGATTCAAATCCTCAAAAATCTTCGTCGTGTCAAAAAAAATTTGCTCGTCCAAAGGAGCACCTCCCCTTTCGATGAGCAATTATATTTTGTATGTCATTTTTTATCAAGCTATCCTATTGAGAACCGTCAATGCGCGGTCATTGAGTCCGAATGATTGAAGACTGCGGCGCGTCCACTGGATGCAACGTTCACGTTGCTCAAGCCGCCGTATTGGTTGATAAGTTGTAATAGACGCCGCGCCGAGCCATTAAGTTTTCGTGCGTGCCTTCTTCGGTTATGTTGCCGTGTTCGAGGACGAGAATCCGATTTGAACTGCGAACCGTCGCTAGCCTATGAGCAACCGTTATCGTCGTGCGGTTCTCGGAAAGTTTCTGCATTGCCCGCTGGATTTGGCGTTCGGTCTCGTTATCAAGGGCACTGGTCGCTTCGTCTAGGATTAAAATCTTCGGGTTGCGCAGGAACATTCTAGCGATTGCAAGTCGTTGCTTCTGTCCGCCGCTTAGTTTAACGCCGCGCTCGCCAATGAAGGTATCGTAGCCGTTGGGAAGTGCGGAAATAAATTCGTGCGCCTCGGCAAGCTTCGCCGCCTCAATAATCTCGTCGTCGGTGGCGTCCTCTCTGCCGTAAGCGATATTGTCCTTGACGCTCGCTGAGAAAAGGAACGTGTCTTGCTGAATCATGCCGACTTCGCGGCGCAAGCTGTCAGTCTTAACCGTTTTGATGTCGCGTCCGTTAATCGAAATCGTTCCGCTGTTAAGGTCGTACATGCCCAAGAGCAGTTCGCAAAGGGTCGTTTTGCCGCCGCCCGTCATGCCGACTATCCCGACGTGTTCGCCCGCCGCTATGCTTAGGTTGAAGCCGTTAAAAATTTGCGCGGAGCCTTCGTAGCCAAAATTCACGTGCGAAAATTCAATCTCGGAGGCGGTCTCAAGCTTTGCAACTCGTTCTGCGGATAGCTCGCTACTTTCAGGTAAGCTCATCAGTTCGCGATAACGTTCAACGCCCGCCATGCCCCGCTGATAAACTTCCGTCAACATCATCAGCTGAAAAACAGGACGCATGCAAAGCATCATATACAGCAGGAAGGCAACTAGGTCGCTGATTCGCATTTGCCCAAGACTAATCAACGCGCCGCCCAAGATGATTATCGCTAAGTTCATGACATTGGAGAAAAAATCTATGCCGCCGTGAAGTTTGCCGACCGTCTTAAAGGAATTCCTCTGCACGGTTAAGAGTTGCTCGCCCGCACGGAGCATTTTATCAAGTTCCTTGTCCTCGTTGCTGAAGACTTTGACTAGGCGAATTCCCTGCAAGCTCTCGGCAATCTGTCCGCTTAAGTCGCCGGTGTTCTCCCGTGCTTGCATGAACATTTTCTTCATATCGCGGTTGAGGCGGAAGGTCTGCCACGTCTTGAAGATTAGCAGAGCCGTTACGACGATTGCCAGCTGCCAATTCAGGTAGAAGAGCAACGCGACTGAGCCGAGCATTGTGATTGAGCAGGTGATAAGCAAGTGTGGGATTGCGAACATCAGCCCGCCGACTTCCGCAATATCATTGACGAGCCTAGAGAGGAGCTGTCCGCTCTGTGCGTTGTCGTAGAAGGAATATCCCATGCGTAACAGGTGCCGGAAAAGTTTTTCACGCATGGCAAATTCAATCTTAGCACCCATGCCCCGCCCGACGACTTCGACTTTGTAGTTGAGGAAGTAGTTCGCCGCGTAAATCACAAGCAGTGCGCCCGCCGTCAAAATCATTTCCGCCGACAGCCCGTGCGGCAAAAGCTCGTCCATGACGTGCCGAATCAGCATTGGCGACAAAAGCCCAAGCCCCGCCCCCATTAAAGAACCGATTGCCACGAACAAAAACGCTTTCTTGTGCGCCGAGTAACTCTCCGCAAAAAATTTCAGCTTGTCCCTAAGCATTCGCAATCCCTCCTTGCTAACAGGTCATCAATAAAACTCGTCATCATGCTCCCGTTTGATTAGTTTAATCAGGCGTTCGGAAATTTTTTCCAAGCACTTCTTGAGCGTCGCCTTCTCTCTTGCGTTTAGGTCAATTAACAGTTCTTCGTAATCGGGCTTGAGCAGTTGGAAAAACTCGCCTCTCTCCGTCAGCTCTACGATAAGTGACCGTTTATCTTTCTCCGAACGATGCCGCGTAATATATCCGTTCGCCTCCAGTCTCTGCAGGAGCTCGCCTAATGATTGCGGACGAATATCCAAGAGGCGACCGAGTTCCCTTTGACTTATGCTACGCCTTTTCCATAACGTCGACAAGATACGCCCTTGCCCCTGCTGGGGGTCTAAGCCGCCGAAATTTTTCCCGTACCAAGTCATGTGATAGCGGCGCAAAAGATGGTGCGTCTCAAGTAAAACGTCCGTTAAGTCATTCTTCTCTTCCATTAATCATTCCCCCTAGAGTTTCTTTCCGCGTTGCATGATATACAGTGCCCAAAATTTAGTCAACAGCTTTGTTAACTTTTAACAGTGTCTAACTTTATGCTAAGATAGCTTCGAGGAGTGATTAGATGAAACCATGTGAACTTTGCCCGCGACGTTGCAGAGTCGACCGCGTGAAGAAGTTAGGCTTTTGCGGGGCGGGAGAAAATTTGCGCGTGGCACTCGTTAGCCTGCATGAATGGGAGGAACCTTGCCTTGTCGGCGAACGCGGAGCCGGTACAATTTTTTTCTCGCACTGCAACTTGAGATGCGTTTACTGCCAAAATTTTGCAATCAGTCACGAGGGCTTAGGCGCGGAGATTTCGATTGAACGGCTCGCGGAGATTTTCATTGAGCAACAGGAGCGCGACGCGGCTAATATCGAACTCGTGACGCCGACGCACTACGCCGATAAAATCTGTCTGGCGATTGACCTTGCCAAAGCTCGCGGACTAACGTTGCCGATTATCTGGAATTCCAACGCCTATGAAACTTTGGAGACGCTTGAGACTTTGCGCGGGCGTGTGAATGTCTTCTTGCCCGATTTGAAATACTTCGACGACACCGCCGCCAAAACTTTTTCCAACGCCCCGAATTATTTTGCCGTAGCCTCCGTCGCGATAAAGAAGATGTTTGAACTGGTCGGCTCCGCGCTCCTTGAAGGCGGGCAAATGATTCGCGGAGTTCTCGTGCGTCATTTGGTCTTGCCGAATCACAGACGCGACGCCATTAAGATTGTCGACTGGCTTTACTCGACGTTCGGCGATGAGATTTTTATCAGCCTGATGAATCAATACACGCCGCTTTATCGCGCAGACGAGTTCAAAAAAATAAGCCGCACGCTCACGACCTTTGAATACGATTCTGTCGTCGAACATGCGGTTCAGCTTGGGATAAAGAATTGTTTCGTGCAACGCGGCAAGACTGCCGATAAAAGTTTCATTCCGAATTTTAATCTGAACGGTGTTTAGGTATCGCTCCTGTGTGGTTGCCACTCGATATGGATTTTAATCTCCTCGTCCGCTTTTGCCTCTATAGTGCATGTGTAAGGCTTGTTACACCAAGCAGGAGTTAGCGTATCAAATATCGTTTCTCCGTTCACAGTCAGCTTTGTGTAGTCTATCCAATAGGGGATGAGTTTAGTTTTATCATTTTGGTCAGGAACCCATATCCCTCTAAGCCATAACTTAATTTGCCCGTCAACAGTGGCTTTGGCGGTGAAGTTCAATTCCCCCGCATAGGAGTCAATATTATAACCTACGCCATCTTTTTGGAACCAAGAAGGTCTACTCTTAGTCGCTTTATCGTCAGAAACTGAAACTATTTGGAAGTCACCTTCAGTCGTCATTAGCTTAATATTAATTCTAGCAGTAGTAAATGGCTTAAACTTTTCAAGCATATGCACATCATTACGAATCGCAACAAAATCTTGCTCAAGGAAACTTTTCAAATCTTGATGTCGCGAATGATTGTGTTGACTTATTTCCACGTCTTGCAAAACCCGCATTGTTCCTACAGTAGCATAAACATGATCGGTATTACCGAAATTTTTACTTTCATAACAGGACGCAGCGTAACGATAAAGTTCCGCGTCGAAATAGGTAGTGAATAATCCGTAGGTTCTGCTTGAATCAAACATAGCCTTTAGGCAGACTTTCGGCAAGCTCCAAGGAACATTTGGATTTTTCTTGCTTTCAGCAAGTATCTTCTCGGCTTGTAAATCACGCGGCTGTAAATGAAATCCCCTCCCCCCAGTCAACCTATTGGTTGTCATGCGGCGCGGGAAACGTTCGTTAATCTTTTTAGCGTATTCAATGGTTTCAGGGGCTATAAAATGCTTACTATCAAAAGGAAATTTCAATAAATCCGGCGCGTAACGAGTAAAGAGAAATGCTATAAGCAATTTAGCATCTGAACATTCTTTCGTGTTGAGTCGTAAAGTTCGCAAATCAGGATCGATAATCGGCGAAAGGGATACTTCACCTTTAAGATACTTGCTAAGCATAAATTTTCCAAAATGACATCTACATTCCGTTTCATAATACATATATTCCACTACATCTTGATATTTGACATGGTGTTTATCAGAAACAGCATGCAAATCGGATTCAAGGAGTTTTTTTATTGAATTAAGTATTTTACTAGACAAAATAGAAGAAAGATGGAGCCCTTTATTAGCTTGATATTTTATAAAATTATCTGGTGAGCCGCGCCAATAATCCCGAATTGTTTCGCCACCAAACCCATTAAGCTTGTATATTTTATCAATATTCTTTTGGTTAATCGAAAGAGGAGCGGTAGTCCTGCTAAATATCTGGCGACTATAAAAATCAAGGTTAAACATATCATCTAAGCTAAGATTTAAGAGGTGCGGCGATCTCGAAAAAGTTTTATTCACAGTCAGCCCATAGTGTGTTGCAATTTTAGAGGCAATAGCATAATCTTCTGGATAAGTATGATTCTTACTTATAATCGAGCTTATGGATAATTTATCCGAATCTATACCTGAATTCAAAGCAGTAATAAGAGCAACTCGACTATCGAAGCCGCCTGACAAATCCGCCAATAAAAAATCTGTATTTTGAGCTACTCCGCGCAATACATCGCTCCAAAAGTCAACCCACTTATCTAATTTAGCAATGCCTTCTGCTGAGTCCAAATAAATGGTGAGTTCTTTATAATCGATGAATTCAATATCAAGATTTTTACTCACAACATCAATATGGACAATAGCATTTCTTTCGAGAAGCCGAATTTCATTTACGGCAGTTTCGCAATAAGCATGACCTGAATAATTATCAACCAGCCAATAATGGCAGTAGTCGCGATTAATTGTCAGCGGATACTTAAACTTCACGTGGTCTAGCAGGCGGAAGAAAGAATTACTCAAGGCAAAGTAATCGCCATGACGGAAAAGATAAATGCCCCACGAGCCGTTCAAGTCTTGCTTAATGGTTATCTTGCCGTCCTTAACTTCGACGTAGACATAACAGCCGCGCCCGTCCAAACCCGCGATTGCTTCGGGTGTAAGATTGTCATTCTCGTAAATGCCGCTACGTTGAATTGAATAGCCGTAAAGACGCGAGCGCACCCGCGAGAGATTGTCCAAGTCAAAATCTATAGAACGAAGATCTTGCCTATTCATGAAATCATTCATGCGAGGCCGCACTTGTGGAAGATTATCCGAGTCGATAAGGAAGAATTCTTTTTCCACGTCGAAATAGTTTACGCTGTTCTTCTCAAGTTCGGTGATTTGCTCCAAAAGCTTCTTATGTTCGTCAAGGTTTATCATACGCATCATCCTTTCTGGAGAATTTTCATTTATGAGAGAAAATCTTTGACGCTGATTATAAAATTTTCTGTTTGAAAATGCAAATGGCGTTGAAAAATAAGTTTGGAGAGAGAGTTGAGGTTTGCAGTTTAAACGTCGAGGAAGTTTTTAAGGACGTGCAAGCCGACATCGCCGGACTTTTCAGGGTGAAACTGCGTCGCGAAAATATTTCCGTGCTCAATGGCGGCGGTGACCTCTTCGCCGTAAGTGGTGGTCGCGGCGATAATATTCTTGTCGACGGGGCAGGCGTGGTAGCTGTGCACGAAATAAAAATAAGGCTCGCCGCTCAAGCCAGCAAAGAGTTTGGAGCCGCCGAACTTAACGGAATTCCAGCCCATGTGCGGTATCTTCAAATCGCCCGCGTTGATTCTCTTGACGGAGCCGCTAAAAATTTTCAGCCCGTCGACGCAAGGGCTTTCCTCACTGCCCGCGAATAGAATCTGAAGCCCAACGCAAATTCCTAGAAGCGGCTTGCCCGAAGAAACTTCCTGCTTAATCGTAGGAATCAAGCCCGTCGCCGCAAGATTTTTCATGCAATCGCCGAAGGCACCCACGCCCGGCAAAATAATTTTATCAGCACGCTGAATATCCTCCGCCGAACTGGAAATCTTTACATCGCCGCCGACAAACGCAACCGCCTTAGCCACGCTGTAAAGGTTGCCGACGCCGTAATCAATCAAAACTATCATCATCACACCTCCGAAGGAGTTTTTTTAATGATAAATACTTCATCGCTTTTAAGCAACAAAAATTTCCTCTACGCCACGGAATTTTTTTCTGGAATGTCAATAATGGCAGTTGAATTGGGCGCAAGTCGATTGCTCGCGCCGTACTTTAGCTCGTCGCAAATCGTTTGGACAATCATCATCGGCACAATCATGATTGCGTTGGCTCTGGGAAATGTTTGGGGCGGACGCCGTGCAGATTTGGACGCTGACCCCGCAAAACTTTATCGGCGGCTGATAATCGCGGCACTTTGGATTGGCGCAATCCCCGTTCTCGGCAAATATTTAATTCTAGGCGTCGCCGGAGCCTTAATCGTGACTATCGACACTAATTTATTAATTTGGGCGGCGTTTTTGTCGTGCATGGCGATTTTCGTTCTGCCATTATTCTTATTAGGTACCGTCACGCCGTCGCTAGTCAAATATGCAACCGATAATCTCGAACATAACGGGCGAATCGTAGGAAATTTGAACGCGTTTAACACAATCGGAAGCATAATCGGGACTTTTTTGCCGACTTTCGTAACAATTCCCGCTGTAGGCACTGCGATTACGTTTTTAATCTTCTCTGGCATTCTTTTACTGATTGGTGTGATTTATTTCGTAAATATCGGGCAAAAAAAGGTTTTGACGGCGATTTTAGCGTTTATAATCCTATCTGTGCTCGGCAACTCGAATAGTTTTGCATTTTGGGAGAAAAATTTACTGTACGAGGGCGAATCAATCTATAATTATCTGCAAGTCAAGGAGACGCCCGATAAAATCATTTTTTCTACGAATGTTATGTTCGGCGTGCAGTCATTGAAGGTAAAAAGCGGCGAATTAACCGGTTATTACTACGATTACGCGTTGGCGGCACCACTTCTTGCCGAAAATAAAAAAATTTTGATTCTAGGCATGGGCACGGGCACTTTCGCTGAACAATGCAAGAAATATTTTCCCGAATCAGAGATAATCGGCGTCGAGATTGACGATAAAATCACTTTGCTAGCTAAAAAATACTTTAATCTGCCTGAAACGGTCGAAGTTGTGACTTATGACGGGCGAGCGTTCCTTCAAAGCGATAAAAATATTTATGACGTGATACTTGTTGACGCATTCCAAGATATTTCTCCGCCGTTTCAAATGAGTTCGACGGAATTTTTTAGTTTAGTGCGTTCACATTTGGCTAAAAGCGGCGTTATGGTCGTGAATATGAACATGCGCGGCGATATTAACGAATATTTGATTGATACGATTGCCCAAAGCTTTCCCGCGCTTAGGATTATCGACGCACGCGGCGTCACGAATAAAGTTTTGTTTGCGGCGGGCGAGGAAAGTATTTTAAACGGACTTCAAGCCCGCGCAGAGGTTCTTAACGATAAAAAATTGTCGGAACTGATGCTTCACATCGCTAAGACGTGGCAAGAACCGACTTTAGGGGAAAAAATATTGACGGACGACCGCGCCCCCGTCGAAATGCTGAGTATGCGGGCTTTGGATAAGATTATCAGCAATCATTTGGAGCATTACAAGGAAATTTATCGCCGCGAGGGTCTGGACGGCGTTTTGAACTCGTTTTAGACTTTTACAACACGTCGGCGAAGTGCGGACGGAGTTTTTTAAAGCACCACGCGCCGATAAACATTGCCGCCAACGTGAACGCCCAAAAGTAAGCCGTCAACGCCCAATGCTCCCAAAACCACTCTTGATAAATGAAACTCTGCCGATAGCCTTCAACTAGGTAATAGGCAGGGTTGAGCTTGAGGACGAATTGAAACTGTTCGGGAATCATCTTTAGGTTCCAAAAAATCGGCGTGCCCCAAAAGCCGAACTGCAACAGCATGGCGACTAACTGCCGAACGTCCCTAAAGAAGACCGCTAAAGAACTCGTCAGCCAACTCAAGCCCAACGACAGGCAAATCATCGCGAAGACGTAATAAACTATCTGCAGGGCGTAGAGCGTGGGTGGGTGACCATAAGCCGCGAACATCAGGAACAGCACGGCGACAAAAAAAATATGCACGACGAGCGCGGAAATGATTTTTACAATCGGCAACAGCTCCACGCGGAAAACAATCTTCTTGACGAGAAATGCACTTTCGATAACCGAGTTCGCCGCGCTTTGAATGCTCTCGCTTAGGAAAAACCACGGGAACATGCCGCACACGAGCCACAGGATAAACGGAAAGTTATTGACGGGCATGGACTTAAAGCCTACTTGGAAGACGAACCAGAAGATTAGGACTGTCACGGTCGGCTGAATGAACGCCCAGAGAATTCCGAGGTACGAGCCGAGGTAACGTTCTTTGAAGTCGCGCTTAGTCAGCTGCCAAAGGAGTTTGCGATTGGAGATGATGTCGCCAATCAAGGCGAGCGGATAAAAGTTTTTCATTGTCCTCACTTAATACAGACGAAGCCGGCAAAAGATTCGACGTTCGTGACTTCTGCGCGGGAGTATATGTCGTTCAAGAAAATTTTTAGACTAGAAAGCGTTTCATGCGGCGGATAAAAAAAGCCTTGGCGGTCGCAGAACTGCTCAACGAAAATATCCGTGCGGTTGTTCTCGCCCTTAACGTACATGCAACCGCAGAAGATTCCACCGGGCTTGAGGACGCGATACGTTTGCGCCCATGCCGAGATTTTATCGGGGAAGGCGTGGAAGCCGTTGACTGATAAAACCAGGTCGAAGAAGTCATCCTCGAACGGCAACTGAGCAACGTCACCTTGAATAAACTTCACGCCGTGCAAATTGAGTTGCTTAGCCCGCTCCCTTGCCGCGTCTAACATTTTATCCGAGTAATCGAGGCAAAAGACTTCCGCGCCGTCGAGTTCCTTATACATGGGCAAAGACAAGACGCCAGTCCCGACAGGCACTTCAAGGAGCCGCCCGCTAAAGTTCTTCGGTAGCCCCGCGAAGGCTTGCGCTAAAAACTTTTGGTAAGCGTCGTCGTCAAGTCCCCAAAAAGTTTTCAGGGCTAGCCGCGCTGGTAAGTCGGCACTTGTCATCATGCGGTCAAAGAAGGTCGACAGATGCCCGACCACTTGATACGCGTTATTCATGACTGGGAACCGTCGTTAAGAGGGCATGACACCTGCCGCAAATATTCCAATCGCCCGCGCCCGCCGTCAGGAAGAACGAATCACCCTTGCGATAAACAAGCTCATCATCGCCGCAAGAAATCTTCCCTGCGCCGTCGAGAATCACCACGCTAAGAAAAGTTTTCTCGTCTACAGAGCCGCCCGCCTCCGATAAAAAGTTTCCGTCGAGAACGAGCTTATCAACGACGAAATAATCACAGGCGACGAGATGTTGATAATTTTCGGCGCGGACTTTGACGGGATTAAAATTCGTCACGGCAAGAGCTTGGCTAATATGCAACGGGCGATTCCTGCTGTAGTCGTAAATGCGATAGGTTACATTCGAGTTGGTTTGAATCTCAACAGTCAAGACGCCACCGCTGATAGCGTGAACCGTGCCTGGCGGGATAAAGATAACGTCGCCTTTCTTGGCGTGGACGGCGTTAAGGACTTCGATTAGTGAATTATCTTTAATGCGGGCGGTAAATTCGTCGTGGGAAATTTTTTTATTGAAGCCGCAGTAAAGCACGGAATTTTCATCGGCGTCGAGTACGTACCACATTTCCCTTTTGCCGAGTTGTCCTTCATTAGCCAAAGCGTAATCGTCGGACGGGTGCACTTGCACGGAGAGATTTTCCTTAGCGTCGATGAACTTTATGAGTATCGGGAAGGCTTGAAAGCGTCGGCAGTTCGTGCCCAAAATCTCGGTGCCGTGTTGCTTTATGTAATCGGCGAGAGTTCCACCGCCCTTAATGGTCGACGCGCCGTCGGGGTGACAAGACAGAACCCACGCCTCCGCCAAAATCTTTTTATCGTACTCAATGCCAAATTCCTCAGCGAGCCGCCGACCGCCCCAAGGATAATCCTTGCACGCGGGCTTGAGTTTCAATATCGCCATGAAATTTTCCACCTCCGATAAATGATGCTGTGCACTATAGCATAAAAAAGACCGCTTTACAACTTGTTGCTTAGCGGTCGAAATCTTTAGAAGCGTCTGCATCGCAGTGCCTTAGGCTTATCCAAGACTTCGCTAAGGACGAATGCTTGCATGACGTTCGCGGGCGTCAAGGACAAGTCGAGTTCGTTAGCTTCTTCTGTCTGGTGAACTTTCTGTGGAGAAATTTTTTTCGGACGCGGCGGCGGCGTTAAATCTCGTGAACGAACTTCCGCTTGCCGAGGACTTTCGATAAAGACTGGAAGTTCTTCGCCAGGGAAATTCGGGTCGCCCTGTATCGTCGGTATGTCGAAGTCGGGTTGATTATTCTGCGGCGGCGGGAGCCGTCTTTTTCTGCGCTTGGCTAAGTTGTCGATAACCGTGATTGCCAGCCAGATTAGAAATATTGTTGCCAGTTCCATGTCGTGCACCTCGTTTCAAGTGATTTTGGTAAGCAAAGTTTTTTCGCGGACAGAAATGACTTGCATCTCGTCGTCGAACTCGGCTTGAAGAAAATCGAAATTGGCGACGGTTTTGCCGAGGCGG
>ODAJ012120532.1_pt1 | contig 25814 bp, 20 predicted proteins | sample 1539241 | NCBI WGS metagenome assembly ODAJ01 (sample SAMN02144231, study PRJEB22623) | gut metagenome | biome: sheep rumen | host: Ovis aries | place: New Zealand
AAGAATTTTATTCCCCGTGACAACATCAACTTCACCGCTGCTGATATTCTTTATGGTGACCATAGTAAACTTGGTGAATACTATGATCGTGGACAACACTTTGTCTTCTGGGGTTTTATGGATAAGAAACCTAACAAGAGGGTTCTGCGCAATCTGCCTTATGCCAACAGAGGCTACGTGTTCAAGGATAAGAAACTTCAGAAGTATTTTTCCAGCCTTTGGTGGTATATGCCCGACCCGCAGTGGCAAGCGTCCACAGCCGACTTCACTCCACGAGAGTGGCAAATGATAAACGAAGGCAAGTAACATATTAACAACACAAAAACAAAAAAGGAAATGAAAAGGACATTATCAACACTTATCGTAAGCGTAGCATGCGCTATGTCGTTTACTGCATGTGCTAATGCAAAGGACACAAAAGGGGCAAATGTAGAGAAGACCGTCACAGTAATACCTGACGGCAACGTGATAACACTGAAGGAGGCAGACAAGACTCTCCCTGCCACTCTGATGCAGGCATTCGGCAACCGTCAGTCAGGGCGTGAGTTTGCCGACGAGCAACTCTCGCTTGAAGACCTCTCGTCACTACTGTGGGCTGCTAACGGCGTAAACCGTGATAATGGCAAGCGTACCGCTCCGTCAGCTGTTAATGCCCAGGACATAGATGTATATGTTTGCATGGAAAACGGTGCCTACCTTTACGATGCAAGGCAGAACCAGCTACAGCGTATAACTACCGAAGACATCCGCCCAGCCGTAGCAGGCAACCAGCAGGTTAAGGCTCCTGTGTTCCTCGTGCTGATAGCAGACCTGTCACGCTTCCCAGCACGTTTGTCATCAGACCGCAGCAAGTCAGAACCGCTTGCCAACATGGACGCAGGCTACGTTTCACAGAATATATGCCTGTATTGCGCCGCCGCCAACCTCGTTACCGTGCCACGCGCAACGATGGACAAGGCTGCACTGAAGCAGGCACTCAAACTGACAGACAACCAGCTGCCTATACTCAATAACCCTGTAGGCTACCACAAGCAGTAAGGCTTTTGATTAAGGGATAGCATCATAGGCAACAACATGAACAGGATAATCAGCATTATAGCATTGCTCGCCGTTGCCATAACGATGAGTGCCCAGGGCACTATTAAGGGCAAGGTGGAGGACGGGGAGAGCAAGGAACCTCTCTCATACGTCACCGTGAAGGTAAGCAAGGCAGGGCAGAGCAAAGTGGTAAAGGGCACCGTGACCGATATGTCGGGAGGTTTCTCAGTATCGGGACTGCCCTACGGCAAGTATGACGTGCAGATGTCGTTCGTAGGCTACAAAAGCATAACAAGGCAGGTAAATCTGCATAAGGGAAACTCTACTGTAAATATAGGTAAGGTGCACATGGGCGAGGACGGCAACCAACTCAGCGAGGTGACGGTGGTAGGACAGCAGTCGTCAGTAAAGCTGGAGGTTGACCGCAAGACCTACGATGTGTCAAACGACCTTTCAAACATAGGAGCATCGGCATCCGAGGCACTTGAGAACATACCCTCAGTGGAGGTGGACAACGACGGAAACATATCACTGCGCGGCAGTACCAGCGTTGAGGTGTGGATAAACGGTAAGTCGAGCGGACTGACCAGCGACAACCGTGGCACGATACTACAGCAGATACCAGCCGAAAGCATCGACAGGATAGAGGTGATAGACAACCCCTCGGCAAAGTTCTCAGCTGAGGGAAGTTCGGGCATCATCAATATAATACTGAAGCGTGACCGCAAGGCAGGCTATTACGGTTCGGTGCAGGTGGGTGCCAACAGCGTGGGAGGTGCCAACACGAGCGTAAACCTCAACACCAGTTCAAAGTGGATTGACACCTATATGAGCATAGGCTACCGCCACCGCGAGGACGAGAGTGGAGCGCGTACAGAGCAGGACTTCTTCTCCAACGGAGTGAAGACAGGCTACCAGAACTCAGAAGCGGTGACAGATCAGCGTGGAAACATTCTCTTTACCCGTGCAGGCCTGACCTTCCACGCCTCAAAGAAGGATGACCTCTCGCTCTCAGGCATGTTCATGCACGGCGGTACCAACAGCCGTGCCGTTACTCCCTACCATTACGGCAACTATGTGGGCACTGCACCAGACCTCGTAACAGAGGAAACCCACATCCTTAACCGCAGCACTACAGGCAGAAACAATATGAACATGGTGAATCTGGAGTTCGGCTACAAGCACAACTTCAGCGATACTCACTTCATTGACTTCACGCTGAGCCATAACCGCTGGGCTGCCGACAATGATAACCGCTATCAGGACCGCACCACATACAGCAACCCGTCCAAGGCTGAGACGGCGAGTTATCAGTTTAAGCCAATGGTAGTGCGTACCAAGAATACCGAGCTGAAGTTAGACTACGAGAACAAACTCTCAGATAAAGTGTCGTTGCAGACAGGCTATAATGCGCGATTTAATCGTGAAAATACTCCGCAGGAGGCATGGAAGAGTGATGACTACGATGGTGGTGACTTGACCCCAGATGTAGATTACTACAACCGTTTCAAATATGATATGGACACACATGCTTTCTACGCCAATATAACGATGAAGTTTGGCAAGTTTGGAGTGATGGGAGGACTGCGTGGCGAATACTGGAAGGTAAACACCGAGTCGTATGACTACTATCAGGACCACCCAGAAGCAGCAGGCAGCAGCAGTGAGGCTGGCAAGAAGGGTACGCAGCCGTTCAAGAAAGACTTTTTCGAGCTTTTCCCCTCTTTGTTCCTTTCCTATCAGTTGTCGGAGCGTGACCAGTTGCAGGTGAACGTGACACGTCGCTTGCGCCGTCCGTGGGGAGGTCAGCTTAACTCGTTTATGAACACGCGCAACGCATCTACGGTCACATTCGGTAACCCTCAGCTTACCCCAGAATTCAGTTTCTCCTACCAGTTCAACTACCTGCACACGTGGGATAACCACTCCCTGCTGCTGTCGGCATACTACCGTCCTACAACAGACGTGATACAGTCGGTAAAATATATGATAGACGGCGACCTGAGAACATTCCAGACAAACATGAATCTCTCAAAGCGCATAAACTCAGGTATGGAGATGACGCTGAAGAACAAGATAGGCAAGCGTTTGGAACTGACCACCACGGCGAGTGCCTTCTATTATAAGTTGGATGCCTTTAACTACACCCTCACTGATCCGTTGATGGGACAGGAGATAACAGTAAGCGGTGATAGTGAGAGTCGTTTTTCTTGGAACGCACGAATGCAAGCCAATGTGACTTTGCCATACGATATCTCAGTACAAGTGAAGGCAAACTATCGTTCCAAGCGCGTGATAACTCAGGGAGAACGGCGTCCGAACTATGGTATCGATCTCGGAATTCGCAAGAGTTTCATGAACAAAAAACTGACTATTGCAATGAACTGTCGTGACCTGCTCAATTCGCGCAAACAGAAGAGCGAGACGAGCAGCGACACTTTCTGGCAGTATAGTGAGAACTGGCGTCATTCACGCAAGTTCAATTTCACGGTCACATGGTCTTTTGGCAATAACAAGCCAAAGAAGAACAAGCCGAATGGAGAGCAATATAATACAGAAGAAGAAACGCAGTCAGGCGAAGGAGGGGAGGAGTGAGTTCATAGTTCACAGTTCATAGTTCAAGGGTTCAAGAGTTCAAGGGTTCAAGAGTTATTCACTTCGCTCATCACTTCCTAATTCCTAATTTCTAATTTCTAATTCCTAATTCCTAATTAGAAAAGTTCATCTGGCACTGCGCCAGCCATTGCATCGTATGCCTTTTCCGAAGGGTGTAGATGGTCACCCGAGTCAAAACCAGGAGCAAAGCATAGTGGATGGTCAGGGTCGCATAGAGCCTTATCAAAATCCACACATCCGTCGAATATTTCAGATGTTCTCAGCCATTCGTTGAAGGCTACGCGCAGTCTGTCGCGCTCCTCGTTATATGTGCGCCAGCCGTGAATGGGCAGTAGCGTGCCGCTATACACCTTGAGATACTTAAGTTTAGGGTGGTTGCGTATATAGTCAACATATATCTCCTTAGTACCTTTTTGTAGGTCAGCCAGTGTAGGCATGTCACTCCAGGGGCGGAAGGGGTTGACATCAGTGCCCACAGGGTGTATTATATCGTTGATGCCATGCTGTATTATCACCGCAGAAGCCCCAGCTACATCCATCTCAATAGGAAAACGAGTAGAGCCCTTCAGTCCGTAAGCCTGATAGGTTATGCAGTCATACTGGCGCAGAATACGTGTGCCACTGACGGCACGGCGAATGATAGCCACATTATTATAATTGTTCTCGCGCGCACGCAAGGTGAGATAGTCAGGCCAGCTTTGTGCTGTTATAGAATCACCATAGCAAACGAGGGCATGGTTCTTCTCCTCGGTAAGAATGTCGATAGTATTCAGGAAATAGAACCAGTTAGTGTGACGAGAGAGGTCAAGCGGCAGTTCGTCAGCCTCGGCAAAGTCTCCGTAGGCATACTGTCCTTTAGATAGCGGACCAGTGATGAGAGTTCCTGCGTTCATCTGGGTGCAGCCGGCAAGATAGATGCTTACCTCGATGGTATCGCCAGCATTAATGGTGCACTCCACCTCCTCACTTGTAACCTCCTTGCCAGGAAGAATGGTTTGTGGCACAAGGTTGATGAAACTTTCTCCCTTTGCCATTCTCCTGACAGTAATCTTGCTTAATCTCACAGGTTCTGTGCCCGTAAGGTTAGAGAAACGCAGTCGTAGTTTGCTGCCAGCGAAAGGCATATATACAGGATATCGCAGAGTGATGTCCTTAGCGTACACACACTCCTTGCGGTCAGTTATTGATGTTGCATTGCCCCAGCAGGCAACCCATTTTGTAAAGTTTGAAGAGTTCAAAGGGGATAATAAATATTTCTAAGGGTTTCGTAAATCCGGCAAAATGTTAAACAGCTCCTTTACTACTAACTACTGCTGTTATTGTTTTAAAAATACAAATCACATCTAGTTTAAATGATATATTACGGATGTAATAATATTCCATTTCTAGGCGTTGTTCATAATCAATGTTTGATCTTCCATTACATCCCCACCATCCAGTGATGCCAGGTTTTTCTTTCCAGTATATCTTAGAACCACCATGCTCCTCCAGTTCTCCTTCTACCAATGGTCTTGGTCCTACGATAGACATTTCACCTTTTAACACATTCAGTAATTGTGGCAATTCATCCAAGGATGATTTCCTAAGAAATGCTCCCATGTAAGTAATACGAGGATCTTCTTCCAACTTTTGGTTTTCAATCCAGTCTTTTCTATATTGCTCTTTTTTTAGAATTTCTTCTAAGAGTTCTTCGGCATTGTACACCATAGAGCGAAATTTATATATCATAAATGGTTTTCCATCTTTGCCAATACGCTGTTGTTTAAAGAAAATACTATGATTATCTCCCATACACATAAAACTGATTTTAACCAAGATGCAAATGGGTACAACAATTATCAGTCCGATAATGGATATTACGATATCAATAAGTCTTTTTATATATCTGTACATCTAATTACAAAGAGTTAAATAGACTATATTTCTGTTCAACGAATTCCTTTATTTCTTTTTTAAATCGCTCCTCAGAGAACCCTTCTGCCCATTTGCGGCAATCAGAAGGTAAAAAAGGTTGTTCGCCCATACTCTCAAAACGTGTCACAGCATCAATGATAGATTCTACGGTTTGTTCTTTGAAGAAGAGCCCTGTCTTACCTTCACAAACGGTTTCCAAAGAACCTCCATGTCCGTAAGCTATTACTGGTGTTCCACAACTCTCGGCCTCTATGGGTATCATTCCAAAATCTTCATCAGCAGCAAATACGAAGGCTTTTGCGTGCTGCATTTTCTCCTTTAGCACATCAAAGGGTTGATATCCCATTACGTTAATGTTGGATTTCGCAAGTTTGCGATATGCCTGCAAATCTGGTCCCCCACCGATAACTATTAGTTTCTTGTCAGGCATTTGATTGAAAGCTTCGATGACGATATCTATCTTCTTGTAAGAAACCAATCGACTGCTTGCCAAATAATAGTCATGCTTTTTTTCGCAAAGTTCAAAGTGAGAAATGTCTATATTAGGATGAATGGTAGTAGAATGTCTTCTGTATGTTTCTTTAATTCTCTTCCCCACATAGTCTGAGTTGCTGATAAAATAATTCACTCTAAAACTACTCAGCAAATCCCACTTTCTGACACGGTGTAATAAATATCTTACCAACCATCCCTTTATACCTTTTTGGAGCCCAGACCCCTCCAGATACTCATTATACATATCCCATGCATATCGGATAGGTGAATGACAATAGCATATATGAAGTTGGTTTTCTTTTTTCAATATACCCTTTGCCACACAATGAGACGAGGATATAATGACGTCATACCCTCTTAGGTCAAATTGTTCTATTGCTAAAGGAAATAATGGCAAATATGTTCTATGGTGACTCTTACTAAAGGGCATATTTTGAATAAAAGAAGTATGCACTTTTTCCCAAGGAATTCCCAGTTCTTCACATATTTCTTTTTTGGCTACTAAGGTATATATGTCCGCATTGGGAAAAATATCAAGGATAGCTTTACAAACCTTATCAGATCCTCCCACAGTTACGAGCCATTCATGTATTATTGCCACTTTCATATACATATAACGGCATTATCCGTAGTTTTATTATAATAAAAAACAGGAAAGTTAAAAATTCTCACAAACGAATTCTTGGATTTCTCTTATTATGATGTGTGCAGTTTTTTGATAATGATATATTGATAACAACTGCTCGTCTATGTTGATGGGTGATATAGGTAGTTGTTGAAGATGAGAGTATAAGTCTTCTGCATTTCCTGTCTCAAAAAAGGTAACAGGGAAATCTCCATAAATTTCTTTATAAACAGGTATGTCAGACATAATGACAGGTGTTCCAAGGCTCATAGCCTCTAGTGGAGGTATGCCAAATCCTTCATAGAGTGAAGGTGAAACCAAACAGACAGCATGTGATAAAGCATTATAAACCTCTTGATTGGAGGCATTCTCTAATAAACGTATTTTATCCTTGTTGGCTTGTATTGTTTTCATTATCTCGGAATCCTTTGTTCGGAAATTGATGTTTCCTACGATGGTCAGCATAGGTGCATTCGGTTTTTCCTTAAGAAGCCTCTCATAGGCTTTCCATAGGATAAGAAGTCCTTTATGGCGCTTGATATTTCCAAGGTATACAATTCCTGAACGCTCTTTTACGACTGGATGTGTGGCTTTATAGTCAAGCAGTTCCTTGCTTAAGCCATTAGGTACTATTACTATTTTGTGTGATGTGTGGAAATGTTTCAGTATCCTTTGGCGCGAGAAGTCACTTACGGTAAAGACCGCCTTAGAGATATTTATTGCACGTTGGATGAATATGCGGCGAATCAGTTTTCCTATTGGTGAACAAATGCCCTCTACATCAAAGAAAACGACATCGTGTACCATAGAGAATATAGGAACACGAAGACCTAAAGGAATATTGAAGAAAGGCGTAAAGAATGCGTCGCACTTGTTAACTTCTTTTGTCGGAAAGCAGAAGAGTTCTTTTAGGCTGAAACTCGGATAGCTGCACTCCACAATGGTGCAATTCTCACGAAGGGTATAAGGTTCTAATCTGTCCTTGTTGCCAATAAGCACAAACTCCATATCGGGTGTTTCCACGATATGGTGTACCACATTCTCTATGAATGTGCCAATACCACTTTGGCCTATCAGTCGGCAGTCGATAGCTATTTTCATTGCACTATCATTTATCTAAGTTCATCTATAACTTTACGTAATGCTTCAATATATCCCTTTCCGTATTTCAAATCTGGCTCCATGTAATTTCCCTCGCCCCATTCATTCCAAGATTTGATAAAGCAAAGAGGATTATTTTTCTTTGCAACAGCAGTTAGGGCATCCTTACAATGCTTTTCAAACTCTTCTGGAGTTGCTCCCTGAAATAAGTCTCCTCTGGCTCCACTTCTTGGTGTATGATCCCAGTTTGGCATTAAGACTGGTATGTACAAGTCATTGGTCTTTTCAAGATTGGTTACCAATTTAGGCCACATTTTTTTGTAGGAGTTTATCCTTGGAATGTTTAAAATAAATGTGGAGCGTCTAAGGATATACCAGAAGCTGAAAATATGATCCTTGCTGTTTCTGCAAGAGACCACAGCATCGTAGCCCAACTTTAAGATTTCTTCTCCGTGTATGTCGGCAAGGAATTCGAACCCTAAGAAATAAAAGCCTGGAAGTCCATTTTCTTTTGCCAGTTTCTGCCAAGTTTTCATGAATAATTGGTTGTCAGGTAACTCTAATGGTTTGTATACCATATAGATTAGCTTACCTTCATACTTCATGTAGCGAGTATCTTTAAAGGCATCGAGTCTGGCATAGAAGTGTTTAATGATATCTTCTTCTCCAGGATAAGTTTGTTCGGCAAGCAGTTTACTATCAAAGATAGCCCCATCTTTGCTCCATGATTTCTTTTTCCATGACTCGTTTGCCCAACACAGACAAAAGGGGAAGTCTGGCCTTCCACTTTCTACAACTTCCTTAAAAGGACGCTCCAGTTCCTCATGCCCGTTACCAAACCAATACTCATAATAGCAGAATCCGTCTACGCCCGCTTCACCTGCCAGTTGGGCTTGTTGTTCGCGCACTTCTGGAAGGCGCAAATCATAGAATCCAAGGTCAGCAGGTATTTTGGGTTGATAATGACCAGGAAACAGTTTCTTCGCTCTAGCGACATTTGTCCATTCCGTAAAACCTTTGCCCCACCACTCGTCATTATGTGGCGTGGGATGATATTGCGGGAGATAGAATGCTATGACTCGTGGTTTTGACATTTTACTACTTCAATAGAGAACCGTTTAATAATATTGTTGACAATTTTTTTAAATCATCGTTTTGTCTTCTATGCACCTTTTCATATTGCTTATGCACTTGCTCCTGTAGTTTTTCGTAAGAGGAGGAATTGAACTTACGAAGTGCTCCATACATACTTGATTCATATACAGGAGAGAAATATATTGGTGCATCTCCAAGAATCTCCGGCATAGAACATACATTTGAAGATAGAACGGGTTTGTCAAATCTCATTACCTCAATAGGAGGATACCCGAAACCTTCAAACAAAGAAGGATATAATAGAGCGTGGCAATTCTGATACAGGTGTTCAATATCCGACGAAGACAGAAATGGAAGGGCAATGTGTCCCTTGAACATGTCTTTTTTATACCCTGTAGTTACCACCAAGGCAGAGGAATCACAATTCTTTACATATCGCTTGAATGCATTGAGCATTCTCTCTCCATTCTTTGTCACTCTGTCTGCTGACAGCAAAAGGAAGTATTTTTTCTTTTCCCTTACTATTTCCCGTAATCTTGCATTGTCTATTTCCTCTTTTTGAAATGGACACACTTTCATGGGAGAATAAAAGACAAAAATCCTGTCTGAATAATCTGGGAAGAAGTACTCTATAGAATTTTTCGTATAGTCCGACACCGTAATTATTATAGAATCGTTATTTTCTATAAGCCCACGCATTATCTTATGCCTGGAAGTCGTTGTACCAGACAGGAGCCTTACCTTTACTCTACCCAAACTATTATGGATAAAACGCCAAGGATGCTTAATGTAATGAGGATACTCTATCTTAGAATTCTCCATCTCTTCTACGTACAGGTCATGTATGACAACAACGACCTTACATCCCAAGTCGCCTAAATCTCCAACCGCAAGATCACAAAAGGACTGTGCACACGTTATAAAGAGCAGGTCTATATTGTTTTCTTTAATTATCTCTTTGACGGTCTTGTTATGGTAATCCACGAATGTTACATGCTCTTGGTCTTTCAGGGCGTCTGGGCTTAAAGCTTCATATCTGAACTTGCGTGCTGAAGAATACAAACTGAATATTTTTGTATCGGGGTAATTCTTCAACATTGAAAGCATATTCAGAAATACACTTTGAGCGTATTCTGCTGCTCCATTATAGAATGTAGCCTGAGCTCCTGTCTGATCAAATAGTAGGTTCATCACTATCAGTTTTTAAAGAAGTTGATACTGCCGTAGCATATATGGGTATAAAGTAGCAAAGCCAAAGAGCATGACCGTCAACCATGAATATAATGGATATAATTATTGCCGCTGAAATCGCTCTTTTCTTGTCTGAGCCTAAAAGGAATACTGATAAATACATCATCAATAACAGTATCATCCCCACAATGCCATAATCGTATAGGAAAACCGTAGCGCCAGAGTTTCCCCAATCAAGTTTTGACCCATCCCTGCCAAAGAATATGTCAGGCGAGTCCAGCATATCCATTAACAAATTATGGAAGTCGGCATCAACACGGTTATTACCCTTCAGTTCTCCGTTTTCTATTGTTAATCGGTCAAAGATTCGGTCATATAATACATTGTCACCACCATCGTAACTCATGACTCCTATAAAAAATATTACAAGGAGCCCTATCATAATAGCAATCTTTGGTAATATTTTTTTTCCGTCAGACCACAAACCAAGAAAAATAATCAGAGGAAAAATCACATAAGCTGCAAGAGAAAGAGAGCAGAATATAGACAGCATGGTAGCGATATTATACCACTTTCGCCACTTACCCCATTGCGCTAAAAGCAAAAAACAGGAAGTTGTACCCACATGGCTGGGCTCAATGAAATATGAGCAGAAGCGTGGCATCTCTTCTTTCATATCTCCAAGGTTTATCATAAAGAACTTGTAATTAAGGTAATGGTAATTACCATCTTGGTATTCAGCATCAGTAAAAGGGATGTTTACACCTAAAAGGACTGCAATGAAGGCACCTACAGAAATTGCCATCATAAAGCCATAAATTGTCGCAATCATATTTAATAATCGCTCCATATTTTGTGGCGAAAGCTTCAGCAAACAATAGAATGCTATAATTGCCGACACTGACACAACAATACTGCCTACGGTAATCTGAGATGTCAGCATACTATATACATACATCACTGAACACAGGAAAATAACTCGTATGGAATCGTCTCTCTCAAAGAGAGGGTTTTCTGAATTGCGAGTTATTAATATAGACACCAGGCATAGCAGTGCGCCAGTAGGCATCATCAGCATTTCCACTGGCCAGAGAAACCAAGGGTGCAAATCTGCGAAGAAAAACAAAAGCATTCCCACACAGAGAAAGATCCAACCTATAGTATTTCTATTAATTGATATTGTCACTACGTCCTATGTGTAGAGTCTTCTTTATATATTCCTTCTCCTTACGATCCAATAATAGTATCCACATTATGGCACTACCTACTAATACTGCAGTGATGTATGTAAAGACAAACCTATATTTGAAATCAAGGAAACTGACTATCAATTCACAATATATTGTTATTCCGACGAAAAGTATAATGAGTGGATAGACAGCGTCCCTCAGGTAATCACGTATGGGAAAGGATGCTCTCTTGGCAGTAAATGGAATGCGCACTAAGGAAATCGCAATTTCAACAATCAGGTATATCCACATGACACTCTCCACACCATACCCACAAAAGAGTGCAAGCCACACCAAAATAAGGCTTAGTATCTTTGGTACATTCATTATCAGAGTGTATCTTCCGATATTTCCCAGAGCCTGGTTGGCTACATGCAAGCCCAGACTTACGCCATCAGCAAGAAATGCTATAATCAAGAACGTACAAAACATTGATGCGTGAACTGGTTCCGTGCCAAGCCACAAGGTTAAAAGTGAGGGGAGTTCAAAAACTATAGGGTATACTGTCAAAATCATTATTGCAGTAGAAAATTTACTCTCCAGAGTAGCCAGCCTCACCATCTGATGTCTGTCTCCGGAGCCCTCAGCTTTCATTATCTGAGGAGTCATTGCGTTGAGTATGGAAGTAAAGACAAATGATGAAGCTGTTTTTATCTGCATTGCTATACCAAAAGAAGCATTGATTACTGCCCCTAGGAAGTTGTTTAAGATGACAGCTATACCCTGACTACGTAAAACGGCAGATGCAGTGTCTATTGTTGTCCAGCCGGCAAAATTGGTCAGACCGTAGATGTACTTTCTGTTGATATCATCACGCTTAAATCTTAATGTGCATTCTTCGTAATTAATCAATGCATAAAGTGAGAAAACGAGAAGATTGACCGTTATCACCGTCACCATGACATTGGAATACATCACGAGCTTGTCTATGCCCAGTACCTCAAATGAAAATATTATGAGCAGCAACTTGACTATGGCATCCAGTACTTCAACTACGGATATAAAGACTATATTCTCCCGGGCTATGAACAATGCCTTGAATGGAGCTTCCAGCACCGTAACTGCCAGCATCAGTACTGATATCATATAGACGTAGTATGCTGCATCCGTCCTCTCACTGGGTATGTTAAGCCAGTGCTCTACAAACACATCCCTCAAAAGAAGAAATACGACCGTTATAAGAAAGACTATAACTATGTGGACAAACAAACTGTTGATGAAGATTTTTCTGGTTTCTTCTTTCTGTCCGCTACCATAGAAATATGATATGTACCTCTGGGTTGATATTACGAGGGCATTTGTGATAAAACCTAACATGGTGACAAAACCTGCCACGACAGAGAAGATGCCAAAATCTACTACTCCGAGTCCCCTGAACACGACCCTCGTAGTAACAAAAGCCAGTGCCATCGTTATTACGGAACGACAGTATTGGGCTATAGTGTTCACTATGATTCTTGTAGATGGTGTCATGAATTATTTTTTCGTACCCGACAGTTCAGACATTATTCTTCTTCTGAAAATGTAAGATACCGTGCCTATAGTGGAGCAGAAGAGCATCGCTATAATAAAAAGCACGCGTTTTGGACCTGCAGGCTTGACAGGTACTGTCGCATTACTCAAAGTAGTGAATGCTGGTGTTGCCTCCTGTACCTTAGCCATTGCCATCTCCAATCGGGTATTCATCGCAGTGTAGATGTTGTATTTCAACTGCATGTCATTCTCTAAATCGTCCTCCTTGCTCTGTATGCTTTTAAGTACTAAATCCTCGTTGGAATCAGCAAAACTTGCATATCTTTGGCGAGCCAACTCGTAATTTTGCTTTGCCTGAGCCGTGAGGTTTTTGTAGTGCTCATAATCTATGCGTGCCTTCTTGGTGCGATAATCTGTAATATACGCCTGAAGCTTGTTCTTTATGCTGTCTGCCATCAAGGCACACACCAGAGGATCTTGGTCCTCTACGGTCAAAGATACTACATCCGTCTTCTTGCTATACGTGGTAGATATCTTGTCCGTCATAGTCTCCAAGACCGAGCTTGTCTTCTTGCTGAGCCTGAAAGGGTCAAAGCGCTTTCCTCCTTTGCCTGCAACAGGAGTGTCTTCCTTTTCAGTCAACATCTCTATTACTGAAACAAGGAATATTTTGGGGTAATCCCAAAAACACTGCTTTTGATATTTCACGAGATAGGTGTAATAATCGGTCTTGATCTTGCCATCTGCTGTTTGAATCTGAATATCAAACAACTCCACCAGAAAGTTTGTGGATTTAAGCAACTCTGGATACAATTGAGGATAAATCGCATCTGTTGTAGTTACATCTCCTAAATTGAAACCGAAATTGGATGCTATGTTACTGAGACTGCCTAGTGCTCCAGAATTAGTGGATGTTTCTGGAGCTATGCTTACTTCACATTTATAGTATCGTGGCTTTGGGAAAATCCAAAGGCATGACAACACAATGGTAACCCCCCAAACTTTAAGGAAGAGGAATTTATTCTTTAGAAGTCTTTTCCAAATTTCACTAAAATCTATTCTTATCTTGTTTTCTTCACTCATATCTTGTGGTTGTTTTTTGCTGTAGAATATAATGAGAGATATAAATTACGGAGCAAAGGTACAAAAATCCTTGCATGTATGCAAAGGAAATGATATTTTTTTGTTACAAATTTCATTTTCTACCCCACTAACCCCACTTTTCTTCCGGAAAGCGCATGAATACTAAGATGAGACGAGTGGGGTAGGATGGGCTGAACCCCACTTCCAACCCCACTTTTGACCCCACTTTTTTGGAAAAAAGAAGATCTTTGGGAAATGTAAATTTTGTGGGTAGGTGGGGTCAAAAGTGGGGTCAAGGGTGGGGTTAAAGCAATTTGACCCCACCTGTGTGAAGTCCCATAAATACTGGGGTTAGAGGGGTGTAAGTGGGGTTAGGGGGAGGCTCACTAAAAACTACAAGTTTTTCGTGAAATTAAAAATTTAAAAGTAGGCTTTTTCTGACGAAAAGGTAAAGCTATGCTTTTATCGCTAAAAGTAATGCATTTAGAGATAGAAGTAATGCATTTAGAGGCAGAAGTAATGCTTTTACATGCAGAGGCAATGCTTCTACATGCAGAAGCATTGCCTCTGCAAGTGGAAGTTATGGGTTAAGATTAAGAGTGAAAGGGGGTTAATATGCTATGAAATGGAGGCGGAGGGTCTTGTCCTCGTTTAGGAGCACCATGCGGTCTGAGTTGAGCTCCTCTACGGTGAAGGTCTCTTCGTAGATTATCTCGCCATCGTTTACGTTGCCCTTATCCTTGAGATGCAGTCCATGTACCTCGAGCTTTGACAGTTCGTCTTCAGTGAGTAGTGGGTCCCCCTTGCCTCGGCTGTGATGGCGGGGGGTATGCACGCGAAGGGTGTTGCCGCTATGGTCGAAACGATAGAGGTATGTTCCTGCGCCTGCACCCTGTGTCTGCATCAGGGCTCCGATATAGCCCCAGAACACTTTCTTACTGACATAATCGGTGGTGGTGTTCTCTGTCAGGTCATCTACCTGGCGCAGATACCACCAGTTGTCGAGGTCGCCGTTGTCGCTGGAGTGGGTGCTGCAGCCTGTCAAGGTAATGAAGAATAAAGAATATAGAATGAAGAATAAAAATTTACTCATCATCTTGTTGCTATGTTGCCAGATTCTTGTCATATCTCTTTTTGCGGGTCTTTAGTGAACGTGATAAAGTACTGTAAACTGCATGCCTGAGTTGTTGCCTCTCAGTTCACCCCAGTCGGCTCCGTATGCCATAGATGCAGTGAAACCGTAGAAAATGCTCTTCTCAGGGAACTTGTAACCTGCCTCAAGCAGCAGACTGGTATTTTCTCTTGGGTCAGTGTAAGGTGAACTGTATGTGCCCCATCCTTTCTGCCAGCTGAGTTTTGCCCTGTAGTGCAGTCCGCACATTGGGTCGCCTGCTATGCCGAAGTGCCAAGCCTTGAAACGGTTGCAGCGAGGACCGATGTAACCGTCTTCGTTATATATTGGTGACATATACAGAGGGTTGCCTATGAACTGACCATAGTGTTGCCAGCCTGGCATACTGCTGTGATTGTAGTATCCGTCCTTGCCACAGATGTGGTCGCTGATGCCCTTGGTATGGTCGTGGTATATAGGTCCGCACTGGTAGCGAGTGGTCATATACTCCACCACTGCCTGGTTGAGATACTTGAAGTTCTTAAGCTTTACGTCGAAGCCCATGAGATAGTCTTTAAGGTCGTAGCGGAAATAACGGCTGTCAACCTTCTTGTTCCAGTCGCTGCCTGTTCCGTATCCGTCATAGTCAAGCAGGAACATCGATGAGTGGTCTTCGAAATAATGGTCCATATAGAAGCCTGCCTCCCATGTCTTGGCTTTCCAGTTGAGGCGCATCACCCAACTGCCCAGGTGGTTGCCTTCGGCGTTCTGATATTCTGAGCCTTCTTCCTTTTCTTCTGCTCCAGTACCAGTGAATGCGTGCCAGTAGGTGTTGAAATTACATCTTACTTTTGTCTCGGTGTATGATTTGGTCTTGCTGTTGTACTTATACATATATCCGCCAAACTGCGAAGCCATCTCCAGTCCTATGGTCAGTGTGAGTGGAAACACCTCTTCCTTACCTATCTTCAGGTAGCCTGCCTTCTGGTGGTAACGAGTGTTTTTGTTGTACTTATAGCCAGAGCCGCTGACGAATGTTTCTTCCCATCCGCCGTCTGTCATCATGCCGTATGCCATGTGAGCCTTTACTGCTACCCACTTCTTGGTGCCAGGAATGTTCCAATAGTCATTGAGCCCTATGCGCACTTGTGGCACAGGACGGGCATTGATGCCTAAGGTTTGTGAACCAGAAGAGAGTTCGTTGTTCTTCAGCTCCATAGGCTGATGCTTGGAACCCACTGTGAGCGTACCTAATTTGTAGTTCAACTCGGCAAATGCCTGCTGCAACACAAAGTGGTTGGTGTAATGCTCCTTATAGCCCTGACTCTTGTAGCCAATCGGCACGATGATGTCAAGTCCTGCGTTAAGGTTGATAATGCGATTTCCGTTAACGACTCCGCTCTTGTTTACGTCAAAATTCTTGTCCCATGCACCAATACCTCTTATGTATCCGTTTTGGGAGTTGAGGCTGCTGATGCCATACTTGTTGGCATTGAGCCACAGAGGAGTCTTGTCGTTGCTGAATGAGCCCTGCATCTCTACGTCGAGAGCCCAGTCGTTGTCGGCTTTCACGCTGGTCACCTGTGCCGTAGCGCTAATGGTGCAGAGCATGAGAGCCAGCAGTATGTACAATGATTTTTTCACGTTTATTTCACAAGTTTATCAAAAAAACGTTGCAAAGGTACAATTTATTTTCCAAAAAACAAAGTTTTTTAGGGAGTAAGAAACGTATAAAAGCAACAAAATAGGGTTGCACCCAAACAATGTTAAGCACAACCCTAATAAAAAGGTATTAAAATCTCCGATAAAATCGGCTATTTTAGTTCTTTTAGATGAATGCTACAGTCAGACCAGCCATTACGATGCTGACCATAGACATGAGTTTGATGAGGATGTTGAGTGAAGGACCAGAGGTATCCTTGAATGGATCGCCAACGGTATCACCTACCACTGTAGCCTTGTGACACTCAGAACCCTTACCACCAAAGTTGCCTTCCTCTACCATCTTCTTAGCGTTATCCCAAGCGCCACCTGCGTTAGACATGAAGATAGCGAGAGTGAAACCAGCTGCCAGTCCGCCTACGAGCAGTCCCAGTACGCCAGCTACGCCAAGTATTACACCTACGAGTATAGGTATGATGATGGCGAGCAGTGATGGGAATATCATCTCACGCTGAGCCGAGCGGGTTGAAATCTCCACGCAGCGGCCGTAGTCTGGAGTTGCCTTGCCCTCAAGTATGCCTGCTATCTCGCGGAACTGACGGCGAACCTCCTTCACCATATCCTCAGCAGCCCTGCCTACTGCACCCATAGTGATGCCTGAGAACAGGAAGGCTGCCATAGCGCCGATGAATACACCCACGATAACCTTTGGATTCATCAGGTTTACCTGGAAATAATCCATGAATGAAGGGATGTCGCCTATGTTCTGATATACCTCTGCCATGTGAGCATCGCCTGCCTCGGCAAGTCGCTGCACAGCCTCCTTTATCTCCTCGATGTATGAAGCCAGAAGAGCCAGGGCTGTCAAGGCAGCAGAGCCGATAGCGAAGCCCTTACCTGTTGCTGCTGTGGTGTTGCCTAAAGCATCAAGGGCGTCAGTACGGTGACGAACCTCCTCACCCAGTTCACTCATCTCTGCATTACCGCCTGCATTGTCGGCTATAGGACCGTAAGCGTCAGTTGCCAGTGTGATGCCTAATGTTGAGAGCATACCTACGGCAGCGATGCCTACGCCATAGAGACCCTTGGAGAGAGCCTCGGCGTTTACGTCCATGTTGAAGCCGTTGGCACAGAGGTAAGAAAGCATGATTGCCACTGAGATAGTTACCACTGGTATCATGGTAGAAATCATGCCTGTGCCCACACCTTTTATTATAACGGTAGCGGCACCAGTCTGTGAAGCGGCACTGATTTCCTGTGTGGGCTTATATGAGTGAGAGGTGTAGTATTCAGTTGCCTGACCTATGATTACGCCTGCCAGCAGACCTACGATGACAGAGCATGAAACCTGTGCCCAGTTAGGTATGCCAAGCAGATAGAGTATAGCGAATGTAGCTACTGCTATGAGAGCAGCACTTACGTTAGTACCCAGACCGAGTGAGTGGAGCAGCTCCTTCATCGTAGCACCTTCCTTAGTGCGAACGAGGAATATGCCGAAGAGTGAAAGGAAGATACCCACTGCAGCGATAATCATAGGAGCGATTACATAGCTGAGCTGCAACTGTGTGCCGAGGTAAGCCGTAGCACCTAAAGCAGCTGTAGAAAGGATAGAACCGCAGTAAGACTCGTAGAGGTCGGCACCCATACCAGCCACATCGCCTACGTTGTCGCCTACGTTGTCGGCTATGGTTGCAGGGTTACGAGGGTCATCCTCTGGAATGTCTGCCTCCACCTTACCTACTATGTCAGCACCCACATCGGCTGCCTTGGTGTAGATACCGCCGCCCACACGGGCAAAGAGTGCCTGGGTTGAAGCACCCATACCAAAGGTAAGCATGGTGGTGGTGATGGTGATAAGACTATTGACTCCTGCTGCATTGAGCACTACGAACCAGATAGCGATATCAAGCAGTCCCAGACCTACAACGGTCAGACCCATTACCGCTCCTGAACGAAATGCTACCCTGAGACCTGCGTCGAGGCTCTGACGGGCTGCGTTGGCAGTACGGGCTGAGGCGTAGGTTGCTGTCTTCATGCCAAAGAAACCTGCCAGACCAGAGAAGAAACCACCAGTGAGGAATGCGAAAGGCACCCAGGGGTTCTGCAACTGGAAACCGTAAGCCATGACTGAGAAGATGATGGCGAGTACGATAAACACGATTGTTACTACCTTGTACTGCTGTTTCAGATAAGCCATAGCACCCTTGCGCACGTGCTCGGCTATCTCTTTCATGCGGTCAGTACCTTCATCGGCACCCTTCATCTGTAGGAAGAAATAGAGTGCCATGCCCAATGACACAATTGATGCCACGGGTACAAGCCAAAAAACACTTGGAATGTTGTACATGATTTGATGTCGTTTATTGTTAGTTAGTTATAGAAAATCCTTAGTTAGTTATTCACTGAACATAATCGCAGGCAAAATTACGAAAAAACTTTCATTCTGAAAAGCAAAAAGGAACAAAAATTTGGTAATGTCAAGGAAAAATGCTAATTTTGCGACTAAATAACACTTTTGATACAATGGCAGAAGAAAAGGAAAATATCATTCATAAGCGCCCAGAGGTGCTGGAATGTGATGTGGTGCGTTTTCAGAACGAGAAAGAGAAGTGGATGGCATTCGTAGGATTGCTCAATGGCAAGCCTTACGAGATATTCACTGGTTTGCAAGATGATGACGAGGGCATTATTCTGCCTAAGAGCGTAAACTCAGGCAAGATAATAAAGCATGTAAACAGCGACGGAACGAAGCGTTACGACTTCCAGTTTGAGAACCGTCGTGGCTATAAGACCACCGTCGAGGGACTGTCTGAGAAGTTCAACCCCATCTACTGGAACTACGCCAAACTCATCTCTGGCGTGCTGCGCTACGGAATGCCTATAAATAATGTAATAAAGCTGGTTTCATCGCTCGAGATGGACGGCGGAATAGACACCTGGGCTAACGGCGTGGTGAGAGCTTTGAAGAAGTACGCTGACGAATAATCTCTGTTTTCCTTGAATCTCCGTTTTCATGAGAATTGCCGCCATACTGTTCTTGCTGATACAATGCTGGGCGGCAGTGGCGGAGGCTTTTGGGGCTGTAGCGGAGGGTTCTGCGACAGTGGTGGAGAATGATTCCTGGGAACAATATCTTACAGCATTATACGAGAACGACGAAGGGGCTGTCGTGTCAATGGAAGAGGCTTATGAGCATCTTAACGAGTTGGCACAACAGCCTCTTGACGTGAATGTCGCTACGCAAGAGGACTTGATGCAGATACCTGGTTTGGACCAGAACCAGATAAACGACATCCTGCAGTATATCCATCGCTACGGTAAGATGCGCAGCATCGAGGAACTGGCGATGATAGAGAGCATAGACCTCAACCTGAGAAACTATCTGGAGTGCTTCCTCGTGGCTGAGGATGAGGCTGCTAAGCCGTGGTATGCTAAGGGGCAGCTCAAGCAGAGCCTGAGGAAGGTGAGGCAGAGCTTGGTGACGACGGCGAGGGTGCCCACATACTATAGGGCGGGAGACCAGAGGGCTCCGTCGCATACCTATATGGGTGACAATCGCTATGCAGGGAAATATCTGGGTGACCCTGTGAGTCATTCCTTGCGCTATTCTTTGAGGGTGGGGGAGAATGTCACCTTTAACCTCAGTGGAGGGAAGAGTGCAGGCGAGCCTTTCTTTGGGGAGCATAACAGGTGGGGGTATGACCGTTATGCCTTTAATCTCAGGGTGACCCATGTGGGCAGGTTTAGCCAGATAATCCTGGGGCATTTTCGAGGGCAGTTTGGTTTGGGGCTGGTGTTGAACAATAATTTCACCCTGGGCAAACAGGGAATGCTGGCGGCAGTGGGGCGCAGGCTCACTGCGTTCAGTCCCCATAGCAGTGTGGGTGACTCCAAGCATTTTCAGGGGGCTGCTGCCATGGTCAGTCTTACTGATAGGATTCAGATGGCTGCGTTCTTTTCTTATCGCAAGATTGATGCTACGCTGAATGCTGATAGCACCATATCAACTATCCTGACATCCAATTACCACCGCACAGCCCTTGAAATGGGGAAGAAGAACAACTCGGCAATGATGACGACAGGCACTCACCTGAGCTATGAGCGAAGGAACTGGGGAGTAGGGGTGAGCGCGATATACTCATGGCTGAACCGTGAGATAAACCCCACCTACAGCAAGACGGGCAAACAGAACCCCTCCAAGCTCTACCGCCTGCACTACCCACGAGGCAAGTGCTTCTGGAACTTCAGCGCGGACTACCACTACCGCTACCGCGAGCTTCGCCTCAACGGCGAGACTGCCATAGACAAAGACTTCCACCTCGCCACCATCAACACCATGACATGGCGCACATCCAGCAATCTCACCCTGATGGCTGTGCAACGCTACTACACCTATCAGTATAACGCCCTATTCGGAAGCAGTTTCAGCGACGGCGGCAGTGTGAAGAACGAGAGCGGACTATACATCGGCGCAAGGTGGGACCTCACCCCCAGCATGGTGATTGAGGGCTACACGGACATAGCCTATTTCCCTTGGTATAAATACCTCGTCAGCAGTTCCTCCTACTCCTGGGACAACAGCATCACGGGCACATGGAACAAGAACAGCAGCTGGTCGTTCTCGCTACGCTATCGCATAAAGATGAAACAGCGCGACAAAACCACAAAGAATGAGACGAATGAAAAGAGAGGGATGGAAGGGACGAAGGAGAAAGCCTTGCTAACAAAATACGACCACCGTCTGCGTCTGCTTGCCATATATAATAAGGAGAAATGGAGTCTGCGCACTCAGGTGGAGGGTTGCTCCCTGTCGTTTGACGAAACGACGAAGGGATATATCATCGCCCAGTCAGCATCCTACAAACCCACCAGTACGTTAGAGATATATGCCAATGCCGCATGGTTCAACACTGACGACTACGACTCGCGCCTCTATTCCTACGAGCGTGGGGTGAGGTACTCGTTTGGCTCGACCTCTTACTATGGCAAGGGCATCCATGCTGCCCTGATGCTGAAATACAAACCACTATACAGGCTGACCCTGCAGGGTAAGGTAGGTCACACACGATACTTTGACCGTGAGACGATAGGCACGGCGGAGCGCATGATTTTCTCTTCGCACTACACGGACATAGAGCTGCAGGTGCAGGTGAAGATGTGAGGAATTGATAATTGATAATTGACAATTGAGAATTGAGAATTGAGAATTGAAATTAGGCTCTTAGGAGGGAAGGAGTTAGAGTTTATAGGAGTTAAGTAGTTAAGTAGTTAAGTAGTTAAGACAATACAGGGAGAGTTGAAGGGAGTTATCTTAGCCTCGTTGTTAAAAAAAATTAAAGAAGGAGCAAATTATGAACTATTATTTGTAAATTTGTGGCGGAAGAAAGTATAAAGAAAGTTATGAAACAGATTAAGTTTTTTGCAATGGCATTGGTTTGCCTCATGATGGTAGCTGTTAACGCAAAGGCTGACGACCGTCCAGTTCCAGTACAGAGCCTGCCTGCTGCAGCAAAGCAGTTTGTTGCCGCTAACTTCCCTGGTGCAACGATAGTATATGCTTCCAAGGATTATGGCAAGTACGAGACAACGCTGAGCACTGGCGCACAGGTGGACTTCACCAGAAAGGGTGCTTGGGATAAGGTGGACTGCCACACAGTGGCTGTGCCTGCTGCTATAGTGCCAGCTGCTATCGCTGCATACGTTAAGGCAAGTTTCCCTAACACCGTAATAACCAAGATTGACAAGGAGCGCTATGGCTACGAGATTGAACTGTCTAACGACATAGAGCTGAAGTTCAACCAGGCAGGAGTGATGATGACAATTGATAATTGACAATTGAGATCTCAGGAGTTAAGGAGTTAAGTAGTTAAGACAATTGATAATTGACAATTGATAATTGACAATTGAGCTATCAGGAGTTAAGTAGTTAAGACAATACAAAATTTAGGGAATAAAGAAATCCCCTCGCACAGATAAGTGTGAGGGGATTATAGTTTACCCTTCCCTTCAGGGAGGGGGTAGGCTTTACTTAGCGAGTTTGCCGTCAGAGCCGAGTACGTCGACAATCTTGTGGATGTACATCTTCTTCATGTTCTCGCGAGCAGGGCCGAGATACTGACGTGGGTCGAAGTGCTCAGGGTGCTCAGCGAAGTATTTACGGATGGCAGCTGTCATAGCCAGACGAGAGTCTGAGTCGATGTTGATCTTACATACAGCTGACTTAGCAGCCTCGCGGAGCTGCTCCTCAGGAATACCTACTGCGTCAGGCAGGTTGCCGCCATACTTGTTGATGGTGTCAACCTCTTCCTGTGGCACTGATGAAGAGCCGTGCAGTACGATTGGGAAGCCAGGAAGCTTCTTCTCAATCTCATGCAGCACGTCGAATGCCAATGGTGGAGGAACGAGACGACCAGTCTTTGGGTCGCGTGTGCACTGTGCAGGAGTGAACTTGTAAGCACCGTGTGATGTACCTATAGAGATAGCCAGTGAGTCACAACCAGTGCGTGTTGCGAAGTCGATAACCTCCTCAGGCTGTGTGTAGTGAGACTCCTCAGCCACTACGTCGTCCTCAACGCCAGCGAGCACGCCGAGCTCAGCCTCCACAGTTACGTCAAACTGATGAGCGTAGTCAACCACCTTCTTAGTGAGGGCGATGTTCTCCTCGTAAGGCAGGGCAGAACCGTCAATCATGACAGAAGAGAAGCCCATGTCGATACATGACTTACAGGTCTCGAAGCTGTCGCCGTGGTCGAGGTGGAGCACTATCTCAGGATTAGCGCATCCCAATTCCTTAGCATACTCCACAGCACCCTCAGCCATATAGCGGAGGATAGTAGGGTTAGCATACTTACGAGCGCCCTTAGAAACCTGCATGATAACAGGAGACTTAGTTTCTACTGCAGCCTGTATGATAGCCTGCATCTGCTCCATTGTGTTGAAGTTGAAAGCTGGGATGGCATAGCCACCGTCAACGGCACGCTTAAACATCTCACGGGTGTTTACGAGGCCAAGGTCTTTGTAATTTACCATAGTGTTTTATTTGTTAAGTTAGAAAAGTATTTGATTCAGTGGGTATGCAAAGTTAACGATTTCTTTTTATAACGCAAAATTTTTTAAGGAAAATGTGTAGAAAAGATACTATTTTTTCTACGCAAATCGTTATTTCAAAGAAATAAAACCATCAAAATGTTATCTGTTATGAAGAGAATGATGCTGTCAATACTGCTGAATGCCTTCGTCATAGGCATTATGGCTCAGAGCAATACTACTTACGAGTCGTTTGGACTCATCAAGTCGATGCCTGTGTTCTATGAACAGTTGAAGGACTCGCTACGGATGGAGCAGGAAAAGTCGATGAAATCGGGCATTTCGCGCGAGCGCATCTTTGCCACCATGCAGATGGCACCTCCTGCCCCTGCTGACTACAGCTATGAGGTGATAGCCTCAGAGCAAAGGGACGGCTATGTGGCACAGAAGATAGCATTTAATATAAATAGGTGGGAGAGGGTGCTTGCCTACCTGCTGACCCCAGACTCACCTGCTACGAGTTACCCTGCCATTCTGCTGCTCCACGACCATGGGGCACACTTCACCATAGGTAAGGAGAAGATGGTGAAACCTTTCGGAGTTGATTCGCTCACCCTTGCCGATGCTGACGACTGGGTGGCAAAGTGCTATGACGGGGTGTATGTGGGTGACGAACTTGCCAAGAAGGGTTATGTGGTATTGAGTACTGATGCCCTGTTCTGGGGTGACAGAGCACCTTCGCCTATGCCCTACGAGCCAAGCGAGAGAAACAAACAACTCTACGACCGCCAGCAGGCACTTGCCTCAAACATGTTGCAGATGGGCACCTCATGGGGAGCCTGGATAACGTGGGACGATATACGTTCTGCTGCCTTCCTTGCCCACCTGCCAATGGTAAATGCTGATAAGGTGGGATGCTTAGGATTCTCTATGGGTTCATACCGTTCGTGGATGCTTGCAGCCCTAAGCGATGATATCAAGGCGAGTGCCTCTATCTGTTGGATGAACGATACGGAGCACCTTATGACCATCGAGAACAACCAGAACAAGGGCGGTTCGGCTTACTCTATGCTCATTCCTGGCATTCGTAACATAGCCGACTACCCTCAGGTGGCTTCTTTGGCAGCTCCCAAACCAGCCTTGTTCTTCAACGGAACGAGGGACAAACTCTTCCCAGTAGATGGTGTGAAAGCCAGCTATGAGGTGATGCAAAAGGCATGGGCAAAGCATGGTGCAGCTGATAAGCTTATCACCAAACTATGGGATGAGAAGCATTTCTTCAACAAAGCACAGCAAAAGGAAGTGGTGGAGTTTTTTGAGAGGGAATTGATAATTGATAATTGACAATTGACAATTGACAATTAAGCTATCAGTAGTTAAGGAGTTAAGTAGTTAAGACAATACAAGGAGTGTTGTAATTGACAATTGATAATTGATAATTGACAATTGACAATTAGGAATTAGAAATTAGGAATTAGGAATTAACTGTGAACTGTGAACTGACAAAGGGTCGTTTCGCCCCATCCCCTACTGGGCGCATGCACTTGGGCAATGTGTTCAGTGCTCTGCTGTCGTGGCTCTCTGTGAAGAGCAAGGGTGGCAAGTGGCTGTTGCGCATAGAGGATATAGACCCTCAGCGCAGCAAGCAGCAGTATGCTGACCAGATAATGGAGGATCTGGAGTGGTTAGGTCTGACGTGGGATGAAGGACCATACTACCAGAGTGAGCGAGGCGAGATATACGAGGAATACCTTGAGAAACTACGTCAGCAAGACCTTCTATACCTTTCTTATAAAACGAGGGCAGAGAGACTGGCGGTGAGTGCGCCGCAGGAAAACGATAACGGGAACGTTAACGTTAACGATACGCTGACGCTACGATACGCTGACGCTACGATACGTGAGCAAGCTCACTACGATAACAAGCCTTCTATTGTTCTGCGCACCACTCCTTCGATCATCACTTACCTCGATCAGCATTATGGGGAGCAGACCATAAATATAAAAGAAGATATAGGCGATTTCATTGTAAGGAGGCGCGATGGGGCATGGGCTTACCAGCTTGCAGTGGTGGTGGATGATGCCCTGATGGGAGTCACTGAGGTGGTGAGGGGCAGAGACCTGTTGCAGAGTGCTGGTCAGCAGATATACCTTGG
>ODAJ012181361.1_pt1 | contig 25813 bp, 20 predicted proteins | sample 1539241 | NCBI WGS metagenome assembly ODAJ01 (sample SAMN02144231, study PRJEB22623) | gut metagenome | biome: sheep rumen | host: Ovis aries | place: New Zealand
CTACGTTGTCCGCGTGCCCTCGTTCTTCACCGCCCAACCCGATTCCCTTCAGGAGGAAAAAGGCCGTATACGTTTCGAGTACGGCGACCAGTGGATCACCGTCGTCATCGAAAGCTATGTGATGCATAACAACGGCCAGTCGCTAAAGGACGGTATGGACTCGCTGGCACAAGTGCTTTATGCGACAGACCGCAGACTCGGCAGCGATTACTTCATCCTCTCCGGTCCACAATACGAAAATGATAGTCGTATAGATGACTATAGCTATTATTCGCGATTCGTCAGTCGGGGAAAACTTTGGTTTGTCTATACGATGGTTTATCCAGACCGCTATCACGATCACCTCGACAGACTCTTCAAGGAAATAGACGACTGGCAGGTGTATGAGGATCAGCACACAGGCATCAGCCGTGCCGACAGTTTCATGCTTGATGCCACACGTAAAGGTCACAAAAAGAAAAGAGCCGTTTTCAATAATACTTCGTATATATCAAATAAAAAAAGATAATTCAGAAAAGGAACCTATTATATCTTCTCTCTCGTTTGAGTATTATATATTCTCTCTCTCGTTTGAGCAGTTGTCAGCCTTCATGCTGACGCTGTCCCTTTCACAGAAATCAAAAACACAAGAAATATGGAAACAATGAAACTTTGGAGAATCGCATTAATGATGCTTGCTTCTTTCTACCTTGCCTCTTGCAGCAGCGACGACAACGAAGACAAAGTTGAACAGGTGACGCTCTATGTGTCAGCAGAAACTGGAACTTATCAGAATGTTCCAGACAACAATTCTGTTGAAGGTATGCTGATTAGGGAGAATGGTGCAGCCAATTGGAAGTGCGTCAGCTTCATGGAAATCACAGGCTTCACCTACGAGCGTGACAACGAGTACGAACTGCTGGTGAAGAAAACGACCCTCGCCAATCCCCCACAGGATTCAGGGAACATCAGGTGCGAACTCATCCATATCGTCTTACAAAATAAACGCTCGTGAAGTCACATTCGTTTCATCTTGCCGAAACTGCCGCAAGAGGTTAAAACAAGCGAATTGTTTGGTTGTCTCAGTTTTTTGTTGTGCCTTTGCACCCGATGATGAGTCACAAAAACGGTTGGTGGCTCGTCATCGGGTGTTCTTTGATGCAATTTATGGCAGAACAACGAATTGAGAACGGTCTCTTATCCGTAACCCTCAAAATCCTCAATCTCCCAAACTGCCTTTATATAAAGAATCTCTGCAATTTCTTCCAAAGTTACGAAAAGTTTTTGAATATTGATGCTGTTTGCCATAAATTGTGTGAAAAGGCGGGGTAAGGTGTGTCGTTTATATAAGTTGTCGAATAATGAGGCAGGTTTCTGCATGGGCAGTGGAAATGGTTGGTTTGCAACTGTCAGGTTTCAGTACGTAAAAGAAGAAAAAAGAAAGCAGAACGTTGTGTTTGGTTGCATTCTGACAGAGGCGTAAAAATAACTTCGTTTTGGGACGAAAATTTTAGAGAAAAAATGGGGCTTTTCTATAATTATTTATTATTTTTGCAGAACAAAACACACACTCACTAACAGATGGTTTATATCTCGTTGCCCGAGGAGAAAGACCGCCCACTGGCGTTTTATCTGGCCATGGAGGAGTACGTGGCGCGTCATCTTGACGTGGAGCACGGTTTCTTCATGTGGCAGACCGAGCCCTCGGTCATCTTCGGGCGTAACCAGCTCATTGAGAACGAGGTGAACAGGGAGTATTGCCGACTGAACGGCATTGGGATGTTCAGAAGGAAGAGTGGGGGCGGCTGTGTCTATTCGGACAAGGGCAACGTGATGATGTCGTACGTGACGAAGGACGAGAACGTACACTTGGCCTTCAATCGCTACGTCGGTATGGTGGTGCTTGCGCTTCGCAAACTTGGCGTGGAGGCGAAAGCCACGGGGCGCAACGACATCCTCATAGACGGACGGAAGGTGTCGGGAAGCGCGTTCTATCATCTGCCGGGGCACAGCATTGTCCACGGTACACTTCTTTTCGACACCAACATGAAGCACATGGTGGGCAGCATCACGCCTACGGGCGAAAAGTTGGCAAGCAAGGGGGTGGAGAGTGTGCGCCAGCACATTGCGTTGCTGAAGGACCATGTAGATTTGTCGATTGACGGACTGATGGGCTTTGTCCGCGAACTGCTGTGCGACAGCAGGCTGACGCTGACGGCGAAGGACATTGAGGCCATCGAACGGCTGATGGAGGAGGAATATCTAGCCGACGACTTCATCTATGGCAAGAACCCTCGCTGCAGCGTGACGCGCCGCCGGCGCATCGAGGGCGTAGGCGACCTGGAACTGCGAATGCAACTGAAGAACGGCATTATAAAAGATGTACATTTGCTGGGCGACTTCTTTTTGCTGGGCGACCTGAACGAACTGCTGTCGCGGTTGCGGGGAGTGCCGCTGGAGAGCGAGGCTGTCTGGAGGGCGTTGCCCGAAAGGGTGGACGACGTGGTGCGCAACCTGCGCAAGGCCGACCTGACGAGTTTGCTTGTGGGAGCCCCCCTCTCATCCCCCCTGGGGGGGAAGACCCAACGCACAGACAATCTCTCCCCCCTTGGGGGGCGGAAAGGGCCTTGAACTCCATGCTGCTACTTGAACTTCTTAATCTCCCAGGAAGTTGAGCGATAGCGAAACTTGAATAACACAGAAAATACCTAAACCTTAAAGAAATATGGAAAACAAAAGAACCTGTCTTTACGACAAACATGTGGCTCTGGGCGCGCTCATTTCGCCGTTCGGAGGTTTCGACATGCCCATCCAGTATTCAAACATCATCGACGAGCACCAAGCCGTGCGACAAGCATGCGGCGTATTCGACGTTAGTCACATGGGCGAGGTGACCGTGCGTGGCAAAGATGCTGAACGCTATGTGAATCATATTCTCACCAACGACGTGACTGGGGCTCCCGACGGCCAAATCTTTTATGGCATGATGTGCTATCCCAATGGCGGAACTGTTGACGACCTTCTGGTTTACAAAATGGGTGAGGCCGACTATTTCCTTGTCATCAACGCCGCCAACATCGACAAAGATTGGGCTTGGATGCAGCAGCAGGCTGAAGGCTTCGACATCGACCTTCAGAATCGGTCGGACAACTATGCCCAGATTGCCGTGCAGGGGCCAGAGGCCGAAAACGTGGTTGAAGAGGTGCTCGGGCTTTCTTGCCGTGACCTGGTGTTCTATACTGGCAAGCGACTTGCAGGGCTGGGCGATGCTCCAGATGGCGTGGAGGCAATCATCAGCCGCACGGGCTATACCGGCGAGGACGGTTTTGAAATTTATGGCACGGCCGACTTTATTCGTGGCCTGTGGGACAAACTGATGGCCTCGGGTCGTTGCAAGCCTTGCGGGCTGGGATGTCGCGACACGCTGCGCTTCGAGGTGGGACTGCCTCTTTACGGCGACGAACTGAGTGCCGACATTTCGCCTATCATGGCCGGACTGGGTATGTTCTGCAAGTTGGACAAACCCGAGTTCATCGGCAAGGAAGCCCTGCAGCGCCAGAAACTGGATGGTGTAAGCCGCCGCGTCATTGGCATCGAATTGGCCGACAAGGCCATTCCACGGCATGGCTATGCCGTGCTGAAGGATGGCCAACAGGTGGGCGAGGTGACCACTGGCTACCACACCATCAGCACCGACAAAAGCGTGTGCATGGCGCTGGTTGATGCAGCCTACACCAAACTGGGCACAGAACTGGAAATACAGATTCGACGCAAGACTTTCCCCGGCGTGGTGGTGAAGAAGCGTTTCTACGAGAAAAGATATAAGAAAAGTTAGAAAACGAAAACATTAACAATAAAAACAAATATTGATCATTATGGCAAAAGTTATTGAAGGACTCTATTACAGCGAGTCGCACGAGTTTGTTCGCGTTGAAGGCGAATATGGTTTTGTAGGCATCACCGACTATGCCCAGCAGGCATTGGGCAACATCGTCTATGTGGATATGCCGGAAGTGGATGATGAGGTGGAGGCAGGCGAAGATTTCGGCGCCGTGGAGAGCGTGAAGGCTGCCAGCGACCTCATTTCACCTGTTAGTGGAACGGTGGTTGAGGTGAACGAATCGCTCGACGACGAGCCCGAACTGGTGAACAAAGACGCTTTCGAGAATTGGATTATCAAGGTGAAGCTCAGCGACGTGGCAGAGCTGGATGCACTCATGAATGCCGCCGACTATGCGGCCTTCTGCGAGAAAGAAGCTTAGGCGGTGTGAGGCAAACTGCCGACGATGGTTCACGAAAGAGAAAACATTTTCGAAATAAACGACTATGAACTACAAATATTTTCCTCATACCGACGAGGAAATCAGCCAAATGCTCAGCGTGGCTGGCGTCGATTCTCTCGACTCGCTCTATGCTGACATTCCTGAGAGTGTGCGTTTTCGTGGCGATTACGACATTCCAGAGGCAATGAGCGAACTGGAAATTCGACAGCTGATGCAGACTCTCGGACTGCTCAACGACCAACTGACCTGTTTCGCTGGAGCGGGAGTGTACGACCATTATGCGCCCGCCGTGGTGCAGAATCTGGTGCAACGCTCTGAGTTCCTGACCAGCTATACTCCCTATCAAGCGGAAATTTCGCAAGGCACTCTGCACTACATCTTCGAGTTTCAGAGCATGATGGCCGAACTCACGGGAATGGACGTTTCGAATGCCTCGATGTACGATGGGGCCACGGCCACTGCCGAGGCCGCTATGATGGCTGTTGCAGCCGGAAAGAAAACGAACAAAGTGCTTGTCAGCGAAACCGTTGACCCGAAGATTCGCCGTGTTGTGGATACTTATGCCCGCTATCATGGCATCGACATCCTTGTCATCCGACAGACCAACGGCATCACTGACCGTGCCCACATGCGGCAACTCTTGGACGAAGGGGGCGTAGCAGGAGTGGTGGTGCAGATGCCAAACTACTACGGCATTGTGGAGAACTACGAAGGTTTTGCTGAAGACATTCATTCCCACAAAGGTCTTTTTGTCATCAACAGCGTAGCAGCCGACTTGGCAGTGCTCAAGACTCCGAAAGAGTGGGGGGCCGACATTGCTGTGGGCGACGGCCAAAGTTTGGGCATGCCCATGAGCTTCGGCGGACCGGGTGTGGGCTATATGTGCTGCACCGAAAAACTCATCCGCAAGATGCCGGGACGCATCGTAGGCATGACCCGTGACAACCGAGGAAATCGGGCTTTCGTGCTCACCCTGCAAGCTCGCGAACAGCACATCCGACGCCAGAAAGCCACGTCGAACATCTGTTCCAACCAGAGTCTCATGGCACTCTACGCCACCATCTATTTGTCCATTATGGGCAAGCAGGGCGTAAAGGAAGCTGCTGAACTTTCATACGCAGGTGCCCATTACATGTGCCATAGGTTGCTGGAATCGGGCAAGTTTAACCTCGCTTTCAATCAGCCGTTCTTCAACGAGTTTTGCGTCACCACCGAAGTGCCGGCAGACGAACTGCTCAGACGTGCCGAAGAATACGGATTCCTAGCAGGTGTGAAGATTGACGATCACACCCTCATGCTGGCTGTCACCGAAAAGCGCAGCAAGGACGATATTGACGAACTTGTGGAAATATTAACGAAGGAGGAAACGAGCCATGAATAACAGACTTTACGGCCAATTGATTTTCGAATTGTCGCACACAGGACGCCGCGCCTACTCACTGCCACAAAACCGTTTTGATGGCTTTGCCACCGAGCAACTGCCCAAGGAACTGCGTCGCAGTGAAGATGCGGAGTTGCCCGAGTGTGACGAGATGACCGTTGTGCGTCACTACACCAACCACAGCGCCAACAACTTCGGCGTATTCAACGGATTCTATCCGCTGGGCAGCTGCACCATGAAGTACAACCCCATCATCGACGAGGAGATAGCCGCCATGAGCGATTTCTGTGCGTTGCATCCACTCCAGCCCGCCGACACCTGTCAGGGTGCGCTCGAGGTGTACTACAGCATGCAGTCGCTGCTGGCCGAGCTGACGGGGCTGAGCGAGTTCACGCTCAATCCCTGTGCTGGAGCACACGGCGAACTGACGGGGCTGATGGTGATCCGAGCCTACCACGACAGCCGTCACGATTTGCAGCGCACCAAGGTTATCATTCCCGATTCGGCCCACGGCACCAATCCTGCCTCGGCAGCTGTTTGCGGATTGCAGGTGGTCGAGGTGAAAAGCACCAACGATGGACTGGTCGATTTGGACGACCTGAAGCGCATTGTCGAGGCTGAAGGCCCCAACGTGGCTGCCATGATGATGACAAATCCCAATACGCTCGGACTGTTTGAGAAGGACATCCCGGAGATTGCCCAGATGATACATGGCTGCGGAGGACTGATGTACTACGATGGAGCCAACCTGAATCCCATGCTTGGCGTATGTCGTCCGGGCGACATGGGATTCGATGTGATGCACATCAACCTGCACAAAACATTTGCCACCCCTCATGGTGGCGGTGGCCCTGGTTCTGGACCCGTCGGTGTGCGCGAAGGCTTGGAGTCTTTCTTGCCCACACCGCGTGTGGTGGCCGACGAAAACAACACCATGCTCCACGTCGTTACAGGCGAATATGAACAGACACTGGGCAGCATCGGACAGTTCTTTGGCAATTTCGCCGTCATTCTGCGCGCCTACGTCTATGTGCTCTCACTCGGCCGAGAGCACGTGAAAATGGTGGGGCCGCTGGCCACCCTGAATGCCAACTACATCAAGCAACGGCTGAAGGACGACTATAAACTGCCCATCAAAGGGCTGTGCAAACACGAGTTCGTTTTCGACGGCCTGGCCGACAAGTCAACGGGTGTCACCACCATGGATGTTGCAAAACGGCTGCTCGACTACGGCTACCATGCACCGACCATCTACTTCCCTCTGCTCTTCCACGAGAGTCTCATGATCGAGCCTACCGAAAACGAGAGCAAGCAAACCATCGACGCATTCATCGACGTGATGCATACCATTGCAAAGGAGGCCCACGATACGCCTGACGTGGTGAAGAGTGCCCCCCACAACACGCCCATCGGACGCGTGGACGATGTGTTGGCAGCCAAGCATCCCGTGGTAACCTTCAAGCAAATGACTCATGAACAAGACTGATCTCATCATCATCGGCGCGGGGCCTGGGGGCTACCGCGCCGCTGCCTTTGCCGCCGCAAACGGATTACGTGTGGTAGTGTTCGAGAAAGCCCACGTCGGAGGCACCTGTCTGAACGAGGGCTGCATACCCACCAAGGCTTTTGCCCGCAATGCCGAAATCGTACAGACTCTGAAAGAGGCTGAGCAGTATGGCCTTGCTTTGACGGACTGTCAGTTGGACTTCCGCCGCGTGGTGGAGCGCAAAAACCAGGTGGTGGAGTCGCTGCGCAGTGGCATAGAGACGTTGCTTGGACATCCCAACATAGAGTTGGTGGACCGACAGGCGCAGTTTAAGGATGCACACACTATAGTCACCGATACGGGGGAGGAATATGTGGCAGACTACATCATCGTGGCCACAGGTTCGGAGCCCAAGCATTTGCGGCTTGAAACCTACGACGATGGTGCCGCCTGCGACTCGGAATATCTGCTGAGCATGCCAACACTGCCCCGTCGTTTGTGCATCGTAGGTGCAGGCGTCATCGGAATGGAGTTTGCCAGCATCTTCAACAGCTTTGGCGTAGAGGTAACTGTGGTGGAATTTCTCAAGGAATGCCTGCCCGTGCTCGACAGTGACATTGCCAAGCGCCTGCGCAAGACGCTTGAAAAACGCGGCGTAAAGTTTGTTATGCAGGCAGCTGTAAGGAGCATAACATTCAAACAGCCACTTTCTGACAGCAGGGATGGTGCCGATGGTTGCCTCTGCAAAGAGAATACTGGCGAGTACATGTGCAAAGAGACCATTGTTGGCTACACGCGCAAAGGCAAGGATGAAACCGTAGAAGCCGACCTGGTACTGATGGCCGTTGGGCGTAAGCCTCGCGTGAGTTCCGACTTTGCCTGTGCCGGTTTCGAGTACGACGAGCGCATGGGCATCCGCGTGGACGACCACATGCAGACCTCCATTCCTGGCATTTATGCCATTGGCGATGTGAATGGCCGTCAGATGTTGGCCCATGCTGCCGAAATGCAAGGTTTGCAGGCCGTGGCCCACATCCTCTCGCTGGTGCGGCCCGAGGCCAAAGGAGCCAGTGCAGCGCCAAGGCTCGACGTGATGCCCGCCGCCATCTTTACACTGCCCGAGGCAGCCTGCGTGGGGCTGTCCGAAGATCAGTGCAAAGCGCAGGGCGTTGGCTACAGTTGCCACAAGAGTTTCTATAGGGCCAACGGCAAAGCCTTGGCCATGAACGAAAGCGAGGGCATGCTCAAGTTGATGGCCGACGACGAGGGACGCATCATTGGGTGTCATGCCTTTGGGGCTCATGCTGCCGACCTGGTGCAGGAGGCCAGTGTGCTCATCTGTAAGCATGCCACTTTGGGCGAGTTGCGCCAAATGGTGCATATCCATCCCACACTCAGCGAGATTCTCCTTGCGGCTGCAGAGAATTAAGAGTCGAAAATCTCCTCCCATCAACAGCAACATTAGATTGCGTATAAAACGAATTCTACGAGTCTTACGGATTCTCAACACATCTCTGATTGTCATGATGATTTGAGTCCGTGAAATTCGTGGAATTTGTTGTTTTTATATTCTCCCAGTTTTTGATTTGGATTCATGAAACTCGTGAATTTCGATGTCATAAAGTCATCTCTCATTTTTTCACACTCCTTCTTTTTCTTGTTTTTTTTATACTTAATATTCCTCATCGTCATTTTTTTACATTACCTTTGCAGGCGTGAAAGTAACCAAATCCGTCTATCTCAAGTCGTTTGCCGCCATTGTGGTGGTGCTGGCATTGGTGAGGTGCGTGTTCCCATCAGTGGCCGAACCGCGCACAGCGGCAGAAGGTCAGCAGGTTTCTGCCCAAGCAGAAGTCTCTGATGCCGATGATGTCGATATTCCTGTGGAGCCCGATGAATCAACTGCCGATGGTCCAGCAGCCGATGAATCAACAGCCAAAGAACCAGCCGCCGATGAACCTGTGCCCGATGTTTCCTCAGAAGCAGCAGGTGAATCGTCTGTCGCTGCCAGTTGGACTCCTCATCCCATCCGCAGTGTGCCCAGCTATGCCGACGCTTTTCCCGACATGCAGGACGTGCAAATCCAGGCCGCCAACAAGTATGGGGTCTCGCCCGTGCAGAACCGTGCAGAGGCAGAGCGCAGGAAGATGGAGCTGGTTTATGTTGGAGCCAATCCTTATTTCTTTGTCGAACCGTTGCGCAGCAGCATCCCTTATCTGGTGCCCCGTGCCTCCGTATTGCTGCAGGACATAGGGCGCAACTTCTTCGACAGCTTGCAAATAAAAGGTGTGCCACTGAGCAAAATCATCGTCACCAGTGTGCTCCGCAGCAAGGACGATGTGAGCCGATTGCGTGGACACAACGGCAACGCCACCGAAAACTCGTGCCACCTCTACGGCACTACTTTCGACATCTGCTACAACCGCTACAAGACGGTTGCACCGCCCGATGACCCGCGCCGACGTGCCGTGCGCAACGACACCCTGAAGTGGGTGCTCTCTGAAGTGCTGCGCGATTTGCGCCAACAGCAGCGGTGCTACGTGAAGTACGAAGTGAAGCAAGGTTGTTTCCACATCACGGTGAGATGATGCGGAGAGAGAACGGAGAAAAAAAACAGATGACATTTGTTGACAGGTTGTCAATGAAACAAAACCATAAGAGAAACTTGAAAAAGACAGTTCTACTAACAGTAGTTGCCCTCTTGATGGGCATGGACGCAATGGCGCAAGAAAACGACGTGCCGAGTGTGGCCAGTGTGGCCGTGGGTGTAGGAATGACGGGTATTACTGCCGACTTGAACTTACGTCTGTCACCCAATTTTTCAGTGCGCGGCGGTGCCGACATCATGACCTTCAAATATGGTTCCGACCTGGAAGTGGAGTATCGAAACAGCGTAGCACAACGTGTTCTGCCCGAAACGTTTGCTGTGACAGGCAAATTGAGCATGACCACCGGCCACGTGTTGTTCGACCTTTACCCTTCAAAGGAAAGTTCCTTCCGCTTTACGGCGGGTGCCTATCTGGGAACTGAAAAAGTGGCCGAGGCATACAATAGTGAGGAGGGGGCGCTCTTGGCCGTCACGGCCTATAACCGAATGGTGCCCGACCAGCAGAAGGCCGGATACCTGCTGGGCGACTATTTCCTTACACCCGACGAGAAAGGCAATGTGAATGCCAACATCAAAACCAGCAAACTGCGGCCTTACGTGGGTATAGGATTCGGGCGTACTGTTCCCGCCAAGGGGAAAATAGGCCTCAATCTTGACCTCGGCGTCCAATTCTGGGGCAAACCGAAGGTGGAGTGTCAGGGACAGGATTTGGCGGACGAGGATCTGAAAGGCGACGACGGTGGAATTGTAAGACACGTGTCGAACATGTCTGTGTGGCCGGTGGTGAACTTGCGAGTGGTTCTTCCATTGTTTTAGCAGAGCGTAAAGAGTCCTTCGCGATGAACCACAGACTGTGCTTTGTCATTGCTTGTTGGCTGGCTGCCGGATTGTCAGCCGAGGTGGCCGGTCAGACCTACGACCGGCAAATGAGAGAGCGTGTGGACAGCGTCTTGGCTGCCCGCTACGTCCGTACGCCTTACGACACCAATTATGTTGTAAGGCCAGGGATACTGAAATCTGGCAAAGGGGATGCCGACGATGGGGCTTACGGCTTTAAGGGGGTTACGCTGAAAGGGCTGACGTTGAAGGTGAGGTTCAACCAGACGGGCAACTCCATCCATGCCAAGGGTACCGTCAACGACATCTATTCGAAAGCTGACCTCAGGACAAACTTCAAAACCACCTTTGCCATAGCTGCCATCTATCGTGGCATTGGCGTGGGGCTGGCCATCAATCCCGCCAAGTGGAAGGGTGCCTACAAGGACTACGAACTGAATCTCAATTTCTACAGCAGCAGGCTGAGCCTAGATGCCAGCTACCAGCGGTCGGAATCGTTGGCGGGCGACATCAACGGTGACCGGGGGGCGCAGCACATTAATGCTGGCGACGTGTCCATGAAGGTGCTCAATCTGGCGGGCTATTACACTTTCAACCACCGCCGATTCTCCTATCCTGCCGCCTTCACACAAAGCTACATCCAACGGCGCTCTGCCGGCTCGTGGCTGGCTGGCATCAGTTACCAAGGTGGCAGCATCGAAACCACCGAGCAGTTGAAGGAGAGGAGCGAGAATGCCCCCAATGTGCGCATTTATCTGGGCCACGTTGGCATTGGCGGCGGCTATGGCTACAACTGGGTGCTGGGAAGAAAGTGGCTGCTGCATTTCTCCATACTGCCCACTTTCGTGGTTTTCAACCGCAACAACATGACCGTGAACGGCGAGCGCAAAAAGGCACAACACATGCGTTTCAACATGTTGTTCAACGAGCGCGCCGCTGTGGTTTACAACTTTTCGCCGCGCCATTTTGCAGGTCTCACTCTTGTGATGAACAACTCCATCTTCGACGATGAAGCGGTCGTTGTCAATCAGAACAAATGGCGTCTGCGAGCTTTTGTAGGTGTACGACTGTGAGATCAACTTTCTAAAGCTCCGCTTTCTGGGAGTTAGCGGGAGTTAACTACAGCTAACTCCTGATAACTCCCGACATGCGAAAGTTGAACAAAAGTTTTTTTTTGCACAGTCCTTTCTCCGCAATCCCTTAAAATTTTATTCGCCGCGTGTCGGCCCCTACCTTGAGCACGAGGATTTGCCCTCTTGCCTCGTGGGGCAGTGCTATGAGCACGTCGCCGCCGTCGGCTTTCCGCTCGGTCAGGAGCATGCCCTGCAGGTTGTAGAGCATCACGTGCGTTCCGCCGGCAACCCCGCTGAGCACCAGCTGGTCGCCACTGCTGCGCCACTGCCAATCGCCGTTGGTTGTGGGCTGCTCGATGCCTGTGGCGTCGGCCAACATGGCCTTGATGCTCAGACTGGTGCATGAGGGCATGGTCATGCTGAGTGTTGCACCCTCCACGGTGGAACTCTGCAGCCCGTTGCTGCCGTTCACCTGATTGATGGTCCAGCCCGAGATGACCTTCCCCTCTGGAGCCGTGCCCTTCAACCGGATGGTGTGGTCGGGATAGAACTTGCCATCAAACAAACCGCTGCTCAGCTTCACGTCGTTAAACTCTAACCCTATTGCGGCCTGTTCGTCGGGGCTCATGCCCTTGTTGATGGTGAGCACCACGGGCTGCTTTTGCTGGTAGAAGTCGGCCAACTGGCGATAGAAGATGTCGGTGCGCTTGCTGAGCCAGTTGTTGATCATGTTCACTTCATCGGAGTAGTTGGGCCACCAGCGGTTGATGAGTTCGCGATGGTAGGGATATTCGATGCGTATCTGTTCGTACATTGGGTCCCACACCTCGTGGGTGCCACGGTAGTTCATGAAGTCGCCCATGTAGATGGCGGCGCGGTCGAGGAACTCGCGCTTGAAGTCCGTGTCCTCCATGAGCCGTCGGAACAGTCGTGTGTGCTCCCAGTCGTTGGCCCAGTTGTTGGCCGGGTCGTGGTCGTGGTTGTTGATCCACTGGACGGTGTTGTAGTTCACGTCGCGGTTGTAGAGTCCCAGTCCGAAGTCGGTGTCCTTGGCAATCCAGCGCCAGCGTCCCTCGTCGGTGCGTGGCCGCCACATGACGATGTTGTTGCCGGGGAAGTCGAGGTTGCAGTAGTAAAGGTTCATCACCATGAGGTTGATGAACTCTTGGCAGTCCATCCACTTTTCGTATTCGGCCATGGTGTGTCCGTGCTCGTTGTAGAATTCGCGGAATCGGTTGTAGTTGTCCCAGTCGCCCTCTTTCAGGTCCCACCAGTTCTCAATCAGGTCGATGTCCTCCAGTTTGTTGTAGTTGGTGTAGATGTTGTCCTCGTTGGCGCGCTCGCGGATGTTGAGTATGCCCGTGTATTCGCCGTTGATATAGACGATGACGGGTCGCCATGCCTGCCAGTCCAGATCAGTGTGCAGGGCCATGTTGCGCTGTATGATGGCATCGCGCAGGTAGAGGTAGTCGAAGTCGTTGCCCGAGTTGCGCAGCACGATGGATTTGAAGTCAGTGATGCCCGGACGTTGGTCGGGGAAAAATTCATATTCGAGTCGTTTCTCGCCGAAGCGTTTGTTGGCGTACATGGCCAGCGACTTTCGCATGTTGGTGCGTGTGGCACCGCCCTGTATGCGCGTTTCGCAGAGTTGGTTGAGCAGGCTCTCGGTGTCGTCTCCCTCGAAGTATTCGAAGTTGACGGGTCGCCGCCAGTCGTTGAAGTAGTTTTGCGACCGGTCGTCGGCATTTTTGTTGTTGTTTTTGTAGTAGATGCCAATCTTCGGGTCGTAGAAGTAGCGCTTGTCGGTGACGATGGACACCACGGGCAACGTCAGTTTGCGGTTGTTGGGGAAGTAGATATACGAGTGTACCGTGGAGCGTGGCGAGAGCCATCCGTTGCAAAAAGCCTTTGCGCGGATGATGGTGTTTGCCGTCACGCTGATGGGTGTGCCGTTGTAGAGCAGGCTGCCCTGAGTGGGTTCCGACCCGTCGCGGGTGTAGCGAATCTCCGATTCGGCGGGTGCTCCGGCAGGCAGTTTGAGTTCCACCTTTAGCATCTGGCTGGTGGTCATCACGCGACCCTTTTGGCTGAACTCCACCGCGCCCAGAATGTTCTCCGCAAGTGTGCCACAGTTTTTCTGCGCCGGGGTGGGTATGTACTGGTAACCCCACTCGTTGCTGCCCTCCGACTTCCGGCCATAGGAAATGTTGGGAGCGGGTTGTTTCTTCAGGCCTTTCACCTGGTCGGCCACCTGCCGTCCGTTGAACAGATAGACTTCGCACCCTTTGCCCGACTCCAGTCGGAAGTCGGTGTGCCGTCCGTTGGCCTCCTTGTCACAGTAGATGAGCATCAGTTGGCGGGGCCCCACTTGCATGGCAGGCAGGCTCCAGGCCATGTCGGGGTTGTCGCTCTCGCCCAATTTCCATCCCTGCAGGTTGACGGCATCGTCTCCGGGGTTGTAGATTTCCACCCACGAGTCGGGAAACTCGTTGAGGTCGTCCATCACACAGTCGATGTTCGACTGCATCAGTTCGTTGATTATCAGTTGGGCATCAGCGTTCTGGGTGCTCCAGGCTCCCACCAGTGCCAGAATGAATAGTCGTGTAAAATGTTTCATGGGAGTGGTATTGAGTATATATAACAATAATGCCCGTGTTCCGATGGGCGGTAGCGGGCTTGGTTTCTACTATGACGCTGCAAATTTACTACTTCTTATTGAAAAAAGTGCAAGGTTTGCGACAAATTGTTCGTTAAGCAATGATAAAAAAGATTTGGTGCGCATGGATATAGCTACAGGCCTGGTTGTTTCTTTTGGTATTTCGCATCAACAAAAGCGGCGACGGCAACGGTTCAGCTTTCATCTTTCACGCAGTTTGAACCCTAAAAGCGTGGCCTGTCCAGCTCTTGTTTTGTGGTTGCCTTCTCGCCATCCTTTCATTGATTCCTCAGTATGGTTTTGCCGTCACAAGCCATCTTTTCTGCGCCCTCCAACTGCTTGCTGATTTCATCAGCCTCCAGGAAATGCACCTTCAGTGCAGAAGAATTGGGGTAGCGGTTGAAGAACACGTTGTTGCTCATGTATAACTGTATGGAGGCGATGCCCCTGTCCGCCAACACATTGTTATAATAATAGAGGATGCTTCTGAGCACACGCGGCAGAACCTTTATGCCAGTCCTGCCATCGATGAAAGTCACTACGGCTATCACATGATAGCGGCTGCGCTTGTCCTGAAGCTGTTCGCGCTGCTCTTTGGTGCTTTTGTGCGACACCGTGAGGTGCCTGCCAAACTTTCGGTTGATTTCGTCCATGATTCTGATGAACAACGGCCCGTGTGCTGAGGCGTCTTCCAGTTTGTTGTATCCGATGTAGTAGTGGATCATCTCATGGATGATGGTGTCCTCCACCTCCCGTTCGGGCAAATCCACGCGTGTGTTGATGCGCAGTCTGAAGTCGTATAGCTCCGTCTTTCCGGCGGGATTCCTCCGCTTCTTATATACGCACTGTCCGAGAAAAGTCTTTGCGTCGCTCAACTCCACGGGAATCTTGGGGAGCTTGCCCTCAAACATCATGCGGTTGAACTCCTCGAACTTCGCCTCTATGTATGGAACTGTAGCTTTCATCTCTATTGATGTTTCTCGATTTCGTACGTCTTGTGCAGGTTCTTGCTCATGTCTTGTCAGTTGTTACTCTCCAATGTCCTGTCTTGTAATAGCGTTGCCAATGTGAAGATGGAGTCGCGGCAATGCTTTCAATGAGAACAAGGAAAGGGAATCCTGGGCAATGGCGTTCTGCCGGATGGCAGCGTTGCCCGGGATTCCCTTTCGCTTTTATAAGGGTGGCAGGAGCCGGAAGGAGGATTAAGAGAGTATGTGGGAGTTGAGTTACCAGCTCCTGCCGGGGTGTCTTTTTTTGTGGAGTTTCAGCAGTGTGTGCTTAGAGGATGGTCTTGACAGCCTCGAGCATGCCTTTCTCCTGAATCAGGTCGAGATCCTTCTTCACCAGTTCGGCCAGCCCCTTCACACCGTGCAGGTCCTCACCCCAGATGAAGTCGGCAGCGAGAACGCCGTCGGTCACCTTCTGTGTGTCGCCCGTAGCCCAGAGTTCTTTGAGCAGGTCCATGATTTTCTGGTCGTCGTTGGGCACGATTTCTGCACCGTCGGCGCGTTTGCCGCCCTTGTAGTAGGTGATGATGGCAGCCAAACCGAACACCAATCCCTGGGGCAGTTCGCCCTTGCGCTCCAGGTAGGTCTTCACGCCGGGGAGGTCGCGGGCCTGGAACTTGGGGAAGGAGTTGAGCATGATGCTCGTCACCTGATGATCGACAAACGGGTTGTTGAAGCGCTCGAGCACGTCGGCTGCAAACTGCTTCAGCTCGTCCATGGGCAGGTTGAGCGTTTCCATGAGTTCTTCGAACTGCACCTTGTGGATGTATTTGCCCAACACCTCGTGGTTGCAGGCGTCGCGCACGATGTCCACACCGCTGAGGTAGGTGACGGGCGACAGCACTGTGTGCGGGCCGTTGAGCAGTGTCACCTTGCGCTCGTGGTAGGGTTTCTCGCTCTCTGCGATGAGCACGTGCAGACCGGCCTTCTCGGCGGGGAATTCTTCGCGCAGTTCTTCGCACGTCATGTTCTCGGCCTTCTCGATGACCCAAAGGTGGAATATCTCGGCCTGTACGACGAGGTTGTCCTTGTAGCCAATCTTCTGCTGTATGTCGGCAATCTCCTTGCGGGGGAATCCCGGCACGATGCGGTCAACCAGTGTGGCGCATACGTAGTTGTACTTGGTGAACCACTCCTTGAAGCCCTCGTAGTCCTTTCCGAAGTCGTCCTTCCACAGTTCGATGTACTTGTAGATGCACTCCTTGAGATGGTGGCCGTTGAGGAAAATCAGCTCGCAGGGCATGATGATGAGGCCCTTCTTGGGGTCGCCCTCGAAAGTCTTGTAGCGGTGGAACAGCAGCTGCACCAGTTTGCCGGGATAGCTGCTTGCGGGAGCGTCGGTGAACTTGCAGGCGGGGTCGAAGGCGATGCCGGCCTCGGTGGTGTTGGAGATGACGAAGCGGATTTCGGGCTGCTCGGCCAGTGCCATGAAGGCCCAGTTCTGGGTGTATGGGTTCAGGGCGCGGCTGATGACGTCGATGCGCTCGAGCGTGTTCACTGCCTCGCCGTTCTGGCGGCCCTGCAGGTTGACGTGGTAGAGGCAGTCTTGTCCGTTGAGCCAGTCCACCATGCCTCGCTCGATGGGCTGCACCACAACCACGCTGCCGTTGAAGTTGGTCTTCTGGTCCATGTTCCAGATGATCCAGTCAACAAAAGCGCGCAGGAAGTTGCCTTCACCAAACTGAATGATTTTCTCGGGCATGACGCTCTTGGGAGCGGTTTGCTTGTTCAAAGATTTTAGGTTGCTCATGATTTGTTTTGTTTTTCTGTTTTTTAGTATTTTGAGTTTTTCTGATTGCAAAGATACTGTTTTTTTGTTTATTTCCCACCATTTCATTGCCAAAAACTCACGCAAAGGTTTACATTTCTTCGACAAACAGACAAATAGACAATCAGACAATTAGACAATTAGACAATTAGACAAACAGACATCTAGACAATCAGACAAGGGAGCTGAATAATTTGTTGGTCAGTCTAATTGTCTAGATGTCTGTTTGTCTAATTGTCTGAATCGTCTTGATGTCAGACGAGCGCGAAGGCCACGTCCATCATCTGTGTGAAAGTGTTCTGCCGCTGTTCGGCGGTGGTCACCTCGCCAGTGAGCAGATGGTCGGAGATGGTGCAGATGCCCAGTGCGCGGTTGCCCGAGCGGGCGGCGTTCATGTAGAGAGCGGCTATTTCCATTTCCACAGCCAGCACACCCATGTTCATCCATTTGTCGTTGTGGGCGTCCTCGGCATAGAAGATGTCGGACGAGAACACGTTGCCCACCTTGTATTTGTAGCCCAGACTGTCGCACGTGTCAGCGGCTCGGCGCAGCAGTTCGAAGTTGGCGATGGGGGCGTAGGTGCCTGGCAGTTCATACTGGTCGGCGTAGTTGGAGTTGGTGCAGGCCCCCATGGCGATGACCATTTCGCCCACGTGCAGGTCGGGGTGCATGGAGCCAGCCGAGCCCACGCGAATGATGGTCTTCACACCGTAGAAGTTGAACAGTTCGTAGGTGTAGATGCCGATGGAGGGCATGCCCATGCCGTGGCCCATCACGCTGACGCGTTTGCCGTCGTGGGTGCCGGTGAAGCCCAGCATTCCGCGCACGTTGTTGAACAGGACAGGGTTCTCCAGGAAATTCTCGGCCATGAATTTGGCGCGCAGGGGGTCGCCTGCCATGATGACGGTTTCGGCGATGTCGCCGTACTGTGCCCCAATGTGGGGAGTTGGTGTCTTTGCCATAATGATTAAGGATTTTTAGTTGATAGTTCTAAGTGGTGAGGATGGCTGAGGGCTTACAGTGCCGCCACGGCGAGGCTGTAGAGTTTGCAGCTCTTGCTGTCGCTGCGCGAGGGTAGCACCACAGGCGAGAGGGCACCCGAGAGAATGCCGGCCGTGTCGGCCTTGCAGAACAGGGTGATGGTTTTGTAGAAAGCGTTGGCTGCCTCGATGTCGGGGAAGATGATGGCGTCGGTCTCACCGGCCACCTGCGACTGTATGCCCTTGGTCAGGGCGCTCTCGCGGCAGCAGGCCACCTTCACGTCCAGCGGCCCCTCGACGATGCAACGGCCATACTGTCCTTCCTTGGCGGCGGTGATGATGTCGGCATAGCCTACGGTATGTGGGAAGAATTTCTCGTTCACTTTCTCCGAGCAGTGGTTGAGCACCAGCCGCGGCTCCTCAATGCCCAGCGCATGGCAGAGCTTGACGGCCACGCGCACCTGCTCGGCGCGCTGCTGCTGGGTGGGGTAGGGGATGACGGCTGCGTCGCCGAAGATGAGCAGTTTGTGGTAGGTGGGTATTTTCGATACGGTGAGGTGGGTCAGTATCTGGCCCTTGGGCAGTATGCCCGTTTCGCGGTTGAGCACGGCATGCAGCAGGTTGTCGGTGTTGATGAGTCCCTTCATCAGTATGTCGGCTTTGCCCTCGCGCACCAGTGCCACGGCCTTGCGGGCGGCGTCGTCCCTGTCGTCGGTTTCCACGAAGCTGATGTGGTCGCCGTAGGCCATGAGCTCCTCGTTGGCCTTGGCGGCCTCGGTGGCTCCCACGAACACTGCATTGATGAATCCGGCCTCCAGGGCGGCGACGATGGCCTCTTGGCTCGATTCGTCCTCGCCCCATACCACGGCTACTGTTTTTCTGTCGGCACGCTCACGCAGGTGAGCAATGAGCTGTTCAAAGTTTTTTATTGTTTCCATGTTTTCGTTGATAGCGTTAACGGGACAAAGATAGTCTTTTTCTTTGAAACAACGGCAACAAAAGGTTGAAAAATTTCCTTTTTTCTTCGCCTGCCGATGTTTTTCCCGTTGGTCCAATCGCTTTACTGCTGTTGGTGGGCCTTGCCGTTTCGCGGTGCAGAAACTGCCCGCCGGTTTATGCCGCCTTTGGCGGTCGTGTTGCTTTTCTGTTTGAATATTTTTTACACAGCCTTTTGCGGCGACGCGATTCATTCTAGCATCCAATCTTGCACAAAACAGCCTTTTTGTGCATGTTTTTCGCTCTCTTCTGCCCGACGCTTGGAAGTCTCTTTTCTCGATTCTTGACAAAATGTTGCACGAAATGCCGTTTTTGTGCAATGTTTTAACATTTCAAATCTTCGTCACTCCCGTTTTTTTTCCACGCGTGAAAAAAATAACGTCGGGAGATATTTTTTTATCTCCCGACGATAATTTTGCAACGCAAGGCGCTGTTGTTGTAATCGGCTGAAAAACAACGGTTTAATAAAAATGGCATTTTTCGCATATTCGGTGGCGAAAAATATTTTCTGGGTTTCAGCGGCCTCTATAGTGTTAAAATTGCGTTAAATTTGCTGAATATTCTTGACAAATCTGTTGTCATGCCATCCTCGTTGTGCGTTAATCTTCCGAAAAACGATGGTTTTCTCGCTGCTTTTGCGTAAATTTGTGGCGAGTGGGGCTGATTGCCATCGGTTCTCCCTTTCAACTCACGCTTGCGGAGGCTGTCAAAAGGGAGGGCAGGGAAGGGGTGGCGCCGTAACTAACAACCCTGTCCAAAACATCACCATAATCAACCCAAATCAAGAGAGCCAACTCAAATCACCAAAATCAACCCAAACCACAACAACCAACCCAAAACCACCAACCATGACAACAACCGGAACACCCATGCGTGTAGGCATCGTTGGTGCCGGATGGATAGCCGAGAAAGCTGCCATCACGCTGAAAGATTTAACAGAAGTAACCGCCTTGGCCATCGCCTCGCGCACACTCGCCAAGGCCGAAGCCTTTGCCCAGAAGTGGGGGTTGCCCCGTGCCTACGGCTCCTATTCCGAACTCATCGACGATCCCGACGTGGACCTCGTCTATGTGGCCACGCCCCATTCCCACCACTACGATGTGGCCCGCGAGGCCATCCTCAAGGGCAAGGCCTGCCTCGTAGAGAAAGCCTTCATGGCCAACTACGACCAGAGTCTCAGCATCGTCCGCCTGGCCCGCCAGCGCGGCGTGTTCCTGGCCGAGGCCATCTGGACCCGCTATCAGCCCGTGGTGCCCATGGTGCGTCAGCTCATCAGCGACGGCTGCATCGGCCAGCCGCGACTCGTCACCGCCACCCTGGGCTACAGCATGGGCGACAAACCGCGCATCATGCGCGCCGACCTGTGCGGAGGCGCCCTGCTCGACCTGGGGGTCTATGCCCTCAACTTTGTCAGCATGTTCTTTCCGTCGCCCATCGTCGAAATGCACTCCCAGTGTGTCAAGTCTGCCACGGGCATGGACCTCACCAACGCCATCACCCTCACCCTTGAAGACGGCCTGCTGGCCAACGTGCAGTCGTCGGCCTGCTGCGTGGGCGACAACATCGGCGTCATTGCAGGCACCGAAGGCAACATCATCATCGACAACATCAACAACCCGCAGACCGTCATCCTCAACGGCCCCGACCGCACCTTCGTCAAGCGCGTGGCCGTTCCCCGCCAAATCACGGGCTACGAATACCAGTTCCTGGCCTGCCGCGAGGCCATGGCAGCCGGGCTTATGGAGCCCCCGCAGATGCCCCTCGACGAAACCCTCCGCATCATGCGCCTCATGGATGACCTCCGCCGCCAGTGGGGCGTCCACTATCCCATGGACGACGTGAAATATAATGATTAGCAGCGACAGGGGTGACAAAGGGGTTTATGCAGAATCATTTGTAGAATGAAACCAGAAAAACAACAAACTGCCAGTCTGAACGCTACGGACTGGCAGCTTGCTGTTTTAGGCACAGGCTGTTTGAGAATTTGGATGATAGAACAGCGGGTGCATTTGCAGCTTAAACGAGCTTCGCTAATGCTATTCCTTCAGCAGTTGCTGGGCGGCCAGCACCAGGAACATGTAGTGCGACGAGCCGCCGCCGAGGACGTATTCCATTTGTTGCCACAGGTAGGGGAACTCCAACAGCTCGGGGAAGTCGGGACGGATGAGCGCCGTGCCCGAGACCACTCCACCGGGGATGTAGGACCAGTCGGCGCGGTTCAGACCGTAGGCCACAGTGGCCGAACGGGCTCCCACGCCCGAGGCGAACGAAGACGTGTTGCTGCCGGGATGGCATCCCAGAATGAAGTTGAGCGCATTGAACACGGTCTGGCGGGGGAAGAGGTCAGGGTAGGCCGAGGTGAGGAAGTAGTATTCGAAACCGAAGCGCTGGATGTCCCATCCGGCTCCCCAAATGGACGGGCGGTAGGGTACGCCATAGGGCGTTTCGGCCGACTGTTGGTCGAGCTGTGCCTTGTACTGGGCGAGTGCCTGCTTGAAGGCTGCCGCAAACTGCCTTGCGCGCTTCTCCTTCATGGTGGCCAGCCGTTGGGCCACGCGGGTGGTGAACCATCCGGTGCGACCGATGTTCTTCAGAATCATCTCCTGGTTGGCCAGCACGAAGTCCAGATACTGGCGTTCGTTGGTGGTGAGATAGAGTTCTACGGCTGTATGCAGTTTCGGCCCCGCCATCCAGCCTTCGGCCTTGGTCTGTCGGTAGAGCGTGGTGGCAATGTCGATGCACTGGCGGCTCAGCTCGTCGTTGAACCCTCGCAGCACACGTGCCGCTCCGGCCAGCTGTGCGGCGGTCTGCAGTTCGCGCATGGGGTTGTCCTCGGTGAAGATCCAGCGGTCGTCGTCGTTGCCAGCTGTGCCGTCGGTCATGGCGGCAGCATCGCCCAGGAGCACATACTGGCGCAGGTTGTTGCAGATGATGCCGCGGTAGAGTCGGCCCAGCGCCTGATAGGAGCGCACCACGGTGAGGGCTCCGTTCTCCACCTGTTGCAGCAGGTCGTTGCGCCCGTCGGGCTCATGAATCTCCACGCGGTGGCGGCTGTGGTCGATGGCGGTGACGTCGATGTCGGGGTGGAAAGCCTCGTAGGCCAGTGCCAGGATGTATGCCTCGCCGGCCTGCGACTCTACGCGCAGGTCGAAGTCGCCCGCGTCGTGCCAGCCACCTACGTTCACACCGCCCACTTTCTCGCCGGCCGCATATTTGGAGAGTCCGGGCTGCTGGGCATAGCCGTCGATGTGGTTGCCCACGGGAGCCATCAGCGCGTCGTCCATGTGGCAGGCGTCGTGCCAAACGCGGTATTTCTCGCTCACGCGCATGTGGCACATTTGCACGGGCAGGAAATATTCGAGCACAGGCTGCCACACGCCTCGGTCGTAGATGTTGCTGTCTATGCGGAACACGCTGGAGAGGGTCGGGCCGTACTTCACTCTGTAGAGTCCTGGCTCCGTGATGTCGGAAAAGTCGGCGGTAAGGTAGCGGTAGCGCAGGAAGTTGCCCCAAACGGTGGGTTTCAGCGTCCGTACCGTTTGTTCACCGTCTGCACCGATGCGCAGCAGTTGGGCTTCGGCCACGTCCGTTTCGCGTCGGTCGGTCTCTATGATGGCGCGTTTGGGCTGTGAGGGGTGGTAGCCCACTTGCGAGAGCTGTACCACAGGTTGGTAGCGCCAGTCGGCCACCACATTGGGCGTGATGATCCATCGCACGGCTCCCTTGGTGGCTCCGGCCCGTATCTCGCTGCGCAGCACAAACCATCCGTTGTTGTGGTTCATGCGCCCGTCGTAGAGTTTCAGCGGCTCGGTGAGCGACTCAACGGTGAGCCGCGTGTAGGGGTCGTCGGGGCGCGATGTGAATTTTCGTCCTTCGGCGTAGGGGAGGGCGGTCAGGTTGTCGGCCGTGAAGGGGCTGTATCCTTGTGCGTTCAGATGGTCGATGTCGGCCCGCAGACCTTTTCCGGCAAAGAAGTCGCCCGTGTGCAGCAGGTTGGTGGGCGATGCCGCCAGCGGCGAGTTGGGCTGCTGCGGATAGATGCCCGTCTGCTGGTCCATCATCCAAGGCTTGCCAAAGAGTGAGCCGGGGAAGAACTCCAGATTGAATCCCACTTTGCCCAAGAGATGGTCGGGCACGGGCTTGTCTATGTCAACGGTGACGGCGATGCCCTTGCCCTGGGGTTCAACGCTGACGGTGTAGTTGACCACGTAGTCGGGATAGACCATGGGGTTGAAGCCGGTGAGGTGGCGCGCCGAGTCGGGGTAGCACAGCGTGGTGACGATGCGGTTGCCCTCTGCGCGTCGGCTGAGCTGCTTGGGCACGGGTTGCCACTGACCGGGCGTCGGCTCCATGCGCAGGTCGCCGTTGGTGGCCACGCGCTGTCCGTTCATGATGACGCATACGCCGCCCTGATGGCCTTCGGGATAGAAGTCGCTGAAAGCCATCACATCCACTCCGCCCTGTTGGAAGTAGCCTTGGGAGTTCAGTGTGAAAGACTGTGCCGCCACGGTTTGCGCGGCACTGAGCATTAAGCCTAGCAAAAGATGTTTCATGGTTGTTGGGGTTGTTTGGATTGTTTGGGTCGTTGTTTGTTCTGTTGGTGGGTTGTCAGGCAGAGCGATGGCGGGCCTCCCTGTCCACCGATGCAAAGTTACGTTTTTTTGTGCTGTTTTTCTTTCCCTTATGTCACTTTTTTGTTCTGACATGTATAATAATGTGTAAAAACAGGGTGGCATTTGAAGAAAAATACTTACCTTTGCAAGTCTAAAAAGACAAAAACATAAACGAAACAATAGACTATGGCAACAAAATACCTAACATTCGGCGAACTGTTGCTTCGCTTTTCCAATCAACATCAGATGAGGCTCATGCAGGATAGTCTGCTGGCTGGTAAATTTGGCGGCAGCGAGGCCAACGTGGCCGTTTCGCTCGCAACGCTTGGCGACGACGTGCAGTACGTCACCCGTCTGCCCGACAACCGTGTAGGACATGCCGGCGCGCTGGCCCTGAGTGGCTATCAAGTGGGGGTGAAGCATGTGATTTTCGGCGGTCCGCGCATTGGCACCTATTATTTTGAGGAGGCAGCCGGCATGCGCAGTGCCAAGGTGATTTACGACCGTGCCAACTCGGCCTACTCCGAGCTCAAGCCGGGCATGATTCCCTGGCGCGAGATTCTGAAGGACGTTGACGTGTTCCACACATCGGGCATCACGGGCGCCATTACGCGCGAAGCGGCCGACGCCACCTTCGAAGCACTCGACATTGCCACCGAAATGGGGAAGACCATCAGCTACGACATCAACTACCGCAAGAACCTCTGGCAGTATGGGGCTGCCCCCAAGGAGGTGCTCTCGCGCATGCTGTCGTATGCCGACGTGGTGTTTGCCGACCAGATAGAATATGAGTTCATGACCGACAACTACAGCCTTCCCTTCCGTGCCGTGGACGCCAACTACCCCATCGACAAGGATGGCTACGCCCGATGGTTCGACGACATCCATGCCCGCTGGCCGCGCTGCCAGAACTGGCTGCTCGGCACACGCAATCTGGTCAGCTCGAACCACCACACCATGACGGCTCTGCTCTGGCACAAGGGCGAAACGCTCACCACTCGCATTTACGACATTCCCGGCATCATCGACCCCGTGGGCGTGGGCGACGCCTTTGCCGCAGGATTCATCCACAGCTATGCCCAGCATCCCGACAACCCGCAGCACTGTCTCGACTACTCGCTGGCAGCGGCTACGCTCAAGACGTCGGTGCCGGGCGACTTCAATCTTGTCACCGACGAGGAGGTCACCGAACTGATGAACCGCAGGCTGTGAGTTTTTTTCAGCAGAAAAATTCGTTCGTTCGGTTTTAAATGCGTAACTTTGTGGCACTTTATTTTTAGCTATCAAAAACATAACATTTAGTATTGAACTTCAAACATATTCATTATGAAGAAATTGCTTTTAGGCGACGAGGCGATAGCCCAAGGAGCGCTTGACGCCGGACTGAGCGGCGTCTATGCCTATCCGGGTACGCCCTCGACAGAAATTACTGAGTACATCCAAGAATCGCCGCTGGCCAAGGAACGGAACGTCCACAGCCGCTGGTCAACCAACGAGAAGACGGCCATGGAGGCTGCCCTCGGCATGTCGTACATGGGCAAGCGCGCCCTGGTGTGCATGAAACACGTGGGACTGAACGTGTGCGCCGACCCGTTTGTCAACTCGGCCATGACGGGCACCAATGGCGGCATCATTGTGCTGGTGGCCGACGACCCCAGCATGCACTCGTCGCAGGACGAGCAGGACAGCCGCTTCTACGGCAAGTTTGCCATGATTCCCACGCTGGAGCCCAGCTCGCAGCAGGAGGCCTACGATATGATGGCTTTTGCCTACGACCTCTCCGAGCGCATTCAGTTGCCGGTGCTCATGCGTGTCACCACGCGCATGGCTCACTCGCGCGCCGTGGTGGAAATCAGCGACACACCACGCCAGCAAAACGAGCTTAACTACAACGCCAAGGCTGCCAACTGGGTGCTGCTGCCGGCCAATGCCCGCCGCCGCAACGTGGTGGTGACCGAACAGCAGGCCGAACTGGAGCAGATGGCTGTGGAGAGCCAGTACAACAAATATGTGGATGGCAAGGACCACTCGCTGGGCATCATTGCCAGCGGCATTGGCTTCAACTACGTGATGGAGAGCTTCAAAGACGAGCCATGTCCCTATCCGGTGTTGAAGGTGTCGCAGTATCCGCTGCCCAAGGCACTGG
>ODAJ012191998.1_pt1 | contig 25773 bp, 24 predicted proteins | sample 1539241 | NCBI WGS metagenome assembly ODAJ01 (sample SAMN02144231, study PRJEB22623) | gut metagenome | biome: sheep rumen | host: Ovis aries | place: New Zealand
ACACCGACAGCCATGTCCATCACGTTGCCCTTCATGGCAAACTCTTTGAATTCCTTAATAAATCCCATAGTTGTTTTGTATGAATTAAATGTTATAAAACTGTTTTTTATTGCAATCTTGACGTTACAAATTTTCTTGCAAAATTGATATTTGTTAATTGTTTTACGCAAATTTGGCACAAAGATACTATTTTTTTTCTAATAACAAACAATTTGTCAAAAAAAAAACGTAAATTTGCATTGCAAATCTCAATTAACGATGTATTCGGTTACATTTTTATAGCGGGATAATTCAATTATTACAAGGTAAAAAGGATAATAATCCATATTAAACTAATTAAAAATTAAAAAACATGACAAAAGTAGCTATTAATGGTTTCGGCCGTATCGGTCGTCTCGCATTCCGTCAGATGTTTGAGGCTGAGGGTTATGAAGTAGTAGCAATCAACGACCTGACATCACCTAAGATGCTCGCTCACCTGCTCAAGTATGACACAGCACAGGGCGGTTTCTGTGGTAAGTTCGGTGAGAACAAGCACACCGTAGAGGCAACAGACAACTCTATCATCGTTGATGGTAAGGAAATCAAGATCTCTGCTGAGGCAGACGCAACAAACTGCCCATGGGCAGCTAACGACGTTGACGTAGTTCTCGAGTGCACAGGTTTCTACACATCTAAGGCAAAGGCTGAGGCTCACCTCAAGGCTGGTGCTAAGAAGGTTGTTATCTCTGCTCCTGCAGGCAACGACCTCCCAACCATCGTTTACAACGTAAACCACACTACTCTTACCGCTGACGATAAGATCATCTCTGCTGCATCATGCACCACTAACTGTCTCGCTCCAATGACAAAGGCGCTCAACGACTTTGCTCCAATCCAGAGCGGTATCATGACAACAGTACACGCTTACACAGGCGACCAGATGATTCTCGACGGTCCTCAGCGTAAGGGCGACGTACAGCGCGCACGTGCTGGTGCTCAGAACATCGTACCTAACTCAACAGGTGCTGCAAAGGCTATCGGCCTCGTAATTCCTGAGCTCAACGGCAAGCTCATCGGTGCTGCACAGCGCGTACCAACACCAACAGGTTCTACCACTATCCTGCACGCAGTTGTTAAGGGTGAGGTAGCTGTTGAGGACATCAACGCTGCTATGAAGGCTGCTACTAACGAGAGCTTCGGTTACACAGAGGAGAAGCTTGTTTCTTCTGACATCATCGGCATGAAGTTCGGTTCACTCTTCGATGCTAACCAGACCATGGTAAGCAAGATCGGTGACGGCAACTCACTCGTTCAGGTAGTATCTTGGTATGACAACGAGAACTCTTACACTTCTCAGATGGTTCGTACTATCAAGTACTTCTCAGAGATCTAATCTCCGACTACACATTATTTCATAATGATATTAAGTTCCGCTACTCACCAGAGTGACGGAACTTTTTTTGTTGAAAGCTAAATAGAACAAGAATTACCTTTACACCTTATATTTAATAATATTTAATAGGGACTGTCAGGCACACGGGTGTAGAAACGCTCCACACCCTTGTCAAAAATCTGGAAGAAGAGGTCTGGCTTGTCATTGACGATGAGTTCGTCAGGGAAGTCTGCCTCCTTGAGCAACGGCAGGGCATACTGGTAGTTGGCGATGTCGAAGGAGATATGGGCATCGCTGCCGAGGATGACAGGCATATCACGCTTCTTGCACAGGCGCAGTATCTCAAGGTTGTTGCTCACGGCATCGGGCTTATTGCGTATGGGGCGCAGGGATGAGGAGTTGAGTTCGAGCAACGTGCCCGTGCGGTAGGCGGCATCGACTATGGGCTCGAAGAGGAGCTGACAGGTGCCGTCGCCTGGATGGGCGATGATATCGGTCCACTGGTTTTCGATGGCGGCTATCATGCCGTCGGTGTTCTGCGAGGGCGTTCCCCCACTCCAACAGAACTTATGGATGCCTGCTATGCGCACATCCATGAGACGATAGTAGAATGGCTCAAGGTCGAGGGTACCCTGGGTGTCGAGGATGTTGAGTTCGGCGCCTATGAGCAGTCGCACGCCATACATCTCACGGGGTATGACATGGGTGTTGCGGAAATAAACTGGACGCACGCTGCCTGGTATGGAGGAGGCGTGGTCGGTGATGCCAAGTATCTCGAGTCCTTTCTCGGATGCTGCCTTTGCCATCTCCTGCAGGGTGGAATAGGCATGGCCACTGGCTATGGTGTGGGTGTGGATGTCTAACCTATAGTTCATAGTTGAGAGTTGAAAGTTTTGTGCAAAGTTAGCAAAAAAAATCGGAGTATTACGATTTTTTTTAGTAACTTTAAATAAGTTACAATGCACTCGGCATAAAAAAATAAAAAATTTTATTTTGTTCTGCGCTCGTTTTTTAGTAACTTTGTACCCAAAATATAAACAAGGAAAGAAATATGACTGAAATAGAAGAGAAAAACGAGGGACAGGAGAAGTCGCTTAACTTCATAGAACAGAAGATAGAGCAGGACTTGGCTGAGGGCAAGAACGGAGGAAGGGTGCAGACACGTTTTCCACCTGAACCGAACGGCTATCTGCATATAGGTCACGCTAAGGCGATAGCACTGGACTTTGGCGTGGCGGAGAAATATAATGGTGTGTGTAACCTGCGCCTTGACGATACTAACCCCCAGAAGGAGGATATAGAGTATGTGAAGGCGATAGAGAAGGACATAGAGTGGCTTGGCTTCAAATGGGGCAAGGTGTTGTATGCCTCTGACTATTTCCAGCAGCTGTGGGACTTTGCCGTGGAGCTGATAAAGCGTGGCAAGGCTTACGTGGACGAGCAGACGGCAGAAGAGATAGCCCAGCAGAAGGGCACTCCGACGACCCCAGGTAAGGAGTCGCCTTACAGAAACCGTCCTGTGGAGGAGTCGTTAGCTCTCTTTAACGAGATGAACAGCGGCAAGATGGAGCCTGGCAAGATGGTGCTGCGTGCCAAGATAGACATGGCGAGCGACAATATGCACTTCCGCGACCCTATCATATACCGTGTGCTGAACATACCCCACTGGAGGACTGGCAACAAATGGAACGCCTACCCTATGTATGATTTTACCCACGGTCAGTGTGACTACTGGGAGGGTGTGACCCACTCGCTCTGCACACTGGAGTTTGTGAGCCACCGTCCGCTATACGACTTGTTTGTTGACTGGGCTAAGGAGTGTGCAGGCGACGACAAACCGCTGGACGACAACCGTCCACGACAGACGGAGTTCAACAAACTCAATCTTACACACATCCTGCTCTCAAAGCGCAACCTGCTGATGCTGGTGAACGAAGGTGTGGTAAACGGATGGGACGACCCACGTATGCCTACCATCTCAGCATTCCGCAGAAGGGGCTACAGCCCTGAGGGCATCAAGGCTTTCATAGACAAGATAGGCTACACGAAGTTTGACGCGCTGAACCAGATGTCGCTCTTTGAGAGTGCCATAAGGGACGACCTGAACAAAAGGGCACAGAGAGTGAGTGCGGTGGTGAACCCCGTGAAACTGGTGATAACCAACTTCCCCGAGGACAAGACGGAGGTTTATACCGCCATCAACAATCCTGAAAACGAGGCTGACGGAACACACGAGATAGAATTCTCACGCGAACTCTGGATAGAGCGCGATGACTTTATGGAGGATGCTCCGAAGAAATTCTTCCGCTTAGGTCCTGGCAAGGAGGTGAGACTGAAGAACTCATATATAATAAGGTGTCCCGAGACGGACTGTTGCAAGAAGGACGAGAACGGCAACATCGTGGAGATATATGCCGAGCTGATACCAGAGACGAAGACTGGCGAGGCAAACTGCAACATGAAGATTAAGGGCAAGACCATTCACTGGGTGAGCTGCAAGCACTGCCTGGAGGCAGAGGTGAGAAACTACGACCGCCTGTGGATGGTGGAGAACCCAAGGGACGAGGTGTCAGCATATTCCAAGGAGCAGGGCAAGGAACGCATTGACATCAACGACATGCGTAAGTTCATAAACCCTGAGAGCCTCGAGATAAAGAAGGCTTACGTGGAGAAATACTGCGCTGAGTTTAAGCCGCTGGACTACCTGCAGTTCCAGCGTGTGGGCTACTACACTCCCGACTACGACTCTACCCCCGACCACCTTGTGTTTAACAAGACAGTGGGACTGAAGGATAATTGGAAGTAGTTGATAATTGATAATTGATAATTGACAATTGACAATTATGTTGACAAACTTATTACAGAGTTTTTTAGATAATTTGAATTACGGCACAATATGGTTTCTGATGCTGCTGGAGAGCACAGTGATACCTGTGCCATCGGAGTTCGTGGTGACACCAGCGGCATTCAACGCTGCTGACGGAACTATAGATATATGGCTGGTGATACTGTTTGCTACCATAGGAGCCGACTGCGGCGCCACGATAAACTATCTGGCAGGCTACTATCTGGGCAGACCGCTGATATACAGGTTTGCCAACAGCAAACTGGGTAAGATGTGTCTGCTGAACCAAAAGAAGGTGGAAGAGGCAGAGAAGTATTTTGACGACAACGGAGCGATAGCTACGGTGACGGGACGACTGATACCTGGCATACGCCATCTTATCTCCATACCAGCAGGACTGGCAAGGATGAACTTCTGGCGCTTTCTGCTCTACACCACCCTGGGTGCAGGAGTGTGGAACTGCATACTGGCTGGACTGGGATGGTATCTGCACACGTTCGTGACGAGAGACGAACTGATGGGTAAGATAGAAATATACAGCGAATATATAAAGTGGGGCATCATTCTGCTGGTGCTCCTCGTAATAGCATTCTTCCTCGTAAAAAGGGTGTCGAAGAAGGAAAAAAACGCAAAATAGGGCTCAAAAAACCGAAAAAATGCGATTTTCTTGAAAAAAGTCAAGAAAAAACTTGCAAATTAAGAAAAAATGCCCTAACTTTGCAACTGTTATCCTGAATACAATCTTTTTACCTTAAAGATGCTAATACCTATTGAGATTGGAACGCTTACATCGTGAGATGGGAGCGTTTCGTTTTTTTATACCCCCCTACCCTTATTCATCCATGGCAAGACGGAAGCCGAGGTTGGTCTGCTTATAGTCGGGCCAGTTGCCGTCACGTGACGATGTGCGGCACTTGCTCTGACGGTCTGTAAACGAACCTCCACGCACGCTGTGAGAGAGTGTGTCGTTAACATGCACCAAAGGGTCGGTAAGTTCACCTGGCTTATACTGCTGGAAGTTGTCCTCGACCCACTCCCACACATTACCACTCATATCATAGATGCCAATCTCATTAGGTCCGTACTGGGCAACAGGATGCGGACGCCCCTCGCTGTTGGTAGCCATGCAAGCCACACGGTCAACAAACTTGGAACCAGCATAAGGAAGCGAATAGCCCTTGCCAGCACCACGAGCAGCAAACTCCCACTCAGCCTCAGTAGGAAGACGGAACTTACGGCCTGTCAGCTCATTGAGTTTCTTGATGAACTCCTTGCAGTCATACCATGAAACGTTAATCACTGGCAACCCCTTTTCGGTGTCGTCATGAGCCTTGTACATGGAGGGGTTAGTGCCCATTACATATTCCCACAGTTCTTGAGTGACCTCAGTCTGCGAGATGTAGAACGGCTTGGTGATTACAACGGAGTGCTCGGGCTTCTCAGAATAGTAGTCGCACTCGGTCTGTTCGGATGTTCCACCCATAACAAACTTACCTGGCTCAATACGGACCATCATGATGTCGTTGCCACCAACGCTTATCTCTACTGAGCCTTCGGGCACGTCAGCCCTGCCGTTGCCGCATGACACGGTGAGTGATAAGACTATCACTGCAACGGATAATATGAAATAAAACTTTTTCAACGGATTAGAAATTAATTATATTAGTAGTTAGAGTTATATTCTGTCTATGCAAATGCCAGCGCCTCAAGCCGTGCCTTCAGCTGGGGCATCAGCGAACGGCGAATGGAGAGCGTGATGGAACAGGTGGTCTGGAAATCCTGTGCCACGATGCGAGGTTCCATATCCTTGACTATCTTCATCACAGCATTCATCTGCGGATAGGAGAAGGTGTAGGTTATCTGTTCCTCAACGAAACGCTCCTCCAGAGACGAGCGCGAACGTGCATCATCAACGGCAAGTGTGGCTGCTTCGCGATAAGCCACTATCAGACCGCCAGTACCGAGGTTGACACCACCGTAATACCTTATGACGAAAATCACAGCATCGGTTATGTCTGCACTGAGCAAGGCTCCAAGTATGGGTCTGCCTGCTGTGCTGCTGGGCTCGCCGTCGTCATTAGCCCTAAACGCCTCGCCTTCTGCCCCTATGCGGTAGGCATAACACACGTGACGGGCATCATAATACTTCTTCTTATACTCCCTATGCAGTGCCTGTACCTCATCAGCCGACTCCACATGATGCAAGAATGCGTAAAACTTGCTTCGTTTCTCGGTATAGTAACCTTCGGAAACACCTGTTACGGTAAGGTATTTGTCTCGCATCTATGCTTTCTTTTTCTGGAAGTTGAAGTTATGACAGTTTGTTCTGTATGTAGTTATTGATAGCCATCACGCGCTTTACAGGGTTTGTCACCACCTCTTCGCGTACGGTATTGAAGTCGTTGAACAGTTCGCTGAATGCCGTCTGCACCATGTTGGGCTTGCGTCGCTTCTTATCGGCAAGGGGATTTACGACTATCTGTATGCCCTTGGTGTGGAGCGTAACATGAAGGTCGGTGCCAGCCTCAACGGGGTCGCCGTCAAAGTGTATCACTCCTGGCTTGCTTCTGCGTATCATTATATCCTTAGCCTTGAAGCACTTTATCTTGGAACTCTTGTCGATGGTCTTATTCATAAGCTCTATACCTACCTGAGGTGCCTCGATGATATCGAAGGGTTCCATGATAACTACATCGAGCAGACCGTCGGACATACTTGCCTGAGGTGCTATGTATGCATCGTTGCCATACTGGGAAGCATTAGCCACGCTGACCAGAAAAGCCTTATAGCGCTGTGCATCATTTCCGTCAAGAGTAATCTCGTAAGTATCAGGCTCGTAGCTCAAACCCTCACGTAACACATTCTCAAGGTATGTCAGCATGCCACGCTTGCCTGCATCGGCGAATTTCTTGGATATGAAGGCATCAAAGCCCATACCGCATGTGCAGAAGAAAGGGTGATTGTCTATTACCCCGTAATCGAGTTGGTGTATCAGTCCCACGTTTATCACATCGAGGGCACCCTTCACACTCATGGGCAACATAAGATGGCGCGCCAACCCATTGCCCGAACCGCATGGTACGATACCCAGGGCGGTCTTGCTGTCTATGATACTTCGTGCCACCTCGTTCACCGTTCCGTCGCCCCCAACAGCCACAACGATGTCTTTTCCTTCGTCTTTGCATTTGGTGGCTATCTTCTGGGCATGACCTGCATATTCGGTAAAACGCAGCTCCACATCGTAGATGTCTCTGTCTATATGACGCTCAATAAGCGAGGGGATAACATCTTTGCTTCCCGTGCCTGAGATTGGATTGATTATAAATACTATACTCCTTTTCGTCATAATAGGTGTTTACAACAATGCATAATAAACAATGTACATACAAAGTTACACTTTTTTCTGTAAAGTAATCACTCTTGTTAATATATTTTTGCACAAATATTCATTTTATTTAATAAAAAATGCGCAAATTGAAATATTTTGTGTAATTTTGCACCCGATTATGCAAATTACTTTGCACATCGCATTTGAAAATATGTTCACACTAAATATATAATGGGACAGTTAGCAGAAAAATTCAAAAGTTATCGTTTGCCACAAAAATTCATGGAGGCAGGCGTTTACCCTTACTTCCGTGAAATTACAAGTAAACAGGGCACAGAAGTAGAAATGGGCGGACATAAGGTGCTTATGTTTGGCTCAAATGCTTATACAGGATTGGTGGGCGACAACCGTATTTGCGAGGCAGCCAAGGCAGCCATAGACCAGTATGGCACAGGATGTGCAGGCAGCCGTTTCCTTAACGGCACACTCGACATTCACGTTAAACTCGAGAAAGACCTTGCCGAATTTGTAGGCAAAGACGAGGCTCTCTGCTTCTCTACAGGTTTCTCAGTTAACGCTGGTGTCGTTGCTATAGTTTGCGGACGCGAAGACTACATCATCTGTGACGATCGCGACCATGCCAGCATCGTTGACGGTCGTCGTCTGAGCTTCGCCAAGCAGCTGAAGTATAAGCACAACGACATGGAAGACCTTGAGAACATACTCATGAAACTTCCTAAGGAGGCTATCAAGCTCATCGTTGTTGATGGTGTGTTCTCTATGGAGGGCGACCTTGCAAACCTGCCAAAGATTGTAGAACTCAAGCACAAGTACAACTGTTCTATAATGGTGGACGAGGCTCACGGCATCGGCGTATTCGGAAGAAACGGACGCGGCGTGTGTGACCACTTCGGACTTACCGACGAGGTAGACCTCATCATGGGTACATTCTCTAAGTCACTCGCTTCTATCGGTGGCTTCATAGCAGGCGATTGGGACACAATCAACTTCCTTCGCCACAATGCCCGCACCTATATCTTCTCTGCATCAAACACTCCTGCTGCAACAGCTGCAGCGCAGAAGGCACTCGACATATTGAAGGCCGAGCCTGAAATCATCGAGAAACTTTGGGATGTTACAAACTATGCACTTAAGCGTTTCAAGGAGGAAGGCTTTGAGATTGGCGACACAGAGTCACCTATCATTCCACTCTATGTGCGTGACGTTGACAAGACATTCCTCATCACTGCATTAGCATTTGAGCGTGGTGTGTTTATCAACCCTGTAGTGCCACCAGCATGTGCTCCTACTGACACTCTGGTGCGTTATGCACTCATGGCTACCCACACCAAGGAGCAGGTTGACCGCTCAGTAGAAATCCTCAAGGGTATCTTTAAAGAGCAGGGAGTTATTAAATAGTTCACAGTTCATAGTTAAGAATTGCTGAGTAAAAATAAGATAAAATTCATCCGCTCACTTGAGCAAAAGAAAAATCGCCGACAGGAAAACGCCTTCATTGCCGAGGGTCACAAGACTGTTGGCGATCTTCTTTTAGCAGGATTCCAACCACTCCTCATAGTGCATACTGAGGAATGGAAATCGCCCATATCCCTACCCTGTGGCGCTGAGGTTATAGCCGTTTCAGATGAAGAATTAAGAAAGGCAAGCCTATTGCTTCATCCTCAACAAGTTATAGCAATACTTAAAATACCGGACACAAGCAACAGGCTTACATCCTCTACAGCTTCAGACGATTTGGTTCTTTGTCTTGACGGAGTGCAAGACCCAGGTAACCTTGGCACCATAATCAGGACAGCAGACTGGTTTGGCATAAAGCACATAGTTTGCAGCCAGCAGACCGTTGATGCTTTTGCTCCAAAAGTGGTGCAGGCAACGATGGGTAGCATAGCACGAGTCAGCGTCCATTACACAGAGCTTACATCTTTCCTGACATCCCTACCCGAAGGTACACCTGTGTATGGCACTTTCCTAGACGGAAAGAACCTCTACCACGAGCAGCTGAAGCCAAACGGTGTTATCATTATGGGCAACGAAGGTAATGGCATCTCTCCAGAGATAGCAAGACATGTAACCCACCGCCTACTGATACCTCCCTACCCTGCTGACAGCGATACAGCTGAAAGTCTTAACGTAAGCATCGCCACAGCAATCGTCTGTGCAGAGTTTCGCCGTATTAACTTTGTTAATAATTCTTAACTTTAAGGCAAAAACAACCTTTTCTGCACAATAAAAGATATTTTTTCAGTAACTTTGCATCAAATAAGAACGAAAATAATGCCTATGGTAAAGAATATACTCACATCACTGATGCTTGTTGGAGCATTGACATTTGCGCCAGCATTCCTCTCTGAGGCAAGTGCACGCATAGAGTTGAGCGACATAGAAACACAGCAGCCTGTTATAAGGCAGTTTGGTTCTTCGCTCGTTATTTCAGGAGCGCAGGGCAAGACCGTCTATGTGTATAACCTTATCGGCGTTCAGCTATTGGCTATACATGTTGACTCATACGAAAAGCGTATAGATCTTGGCAACCTGCCAAGGGGCATATACCCTATTAGAATAGGCAACTACACCAAGAAGATACAACTCTAAAAGTTGCTCACTGAAAGACCATAAAAGCCTCCAACACCACGCTGGGGGCTTATTCAATAATTACGTCACGAGTATTCATAACTTAACACAACAAAATAACTACTACACAACAATGGAAAGAGATCAGAAGATTTTCGACCTCATCGAATCTGAACATCAGCGCCAGCTGAAGGGTATTGAACTCATCGCATCCGAGAACTTCGTCAGTGACCAGGTAATGGAGGCTATGGGTTCTTATTGTACAAACAAGTATGCCGAGGGTTATCCTGGACACCGCTACTATGGTGGCTGTCAGGTGGTTGACCAGATAGAGCAGCTTGCTATCGACCGTGCCTGCCAGCTGTTTGGTGCTGAATATGCAAACGTACAGCCACACTCTGGCGCACAGGCTAATGCTGCAGTGCTCCTTGCTGTACTGAAGCCAGGCGATTGCTTCATGGGACTCAACCTCGACCACGGCGGTCACCTCTCTCATGGTTCACTCGTCAACACATCAGGCATACTCTATCGTCCTGTAGGCTATAACCTCAATAAGGAGACTGGTCGCGTTGACTATGACGATATGGAACGTCTGGCTAAGGAGAACAAGCCTAAGCTCATCATCGGCGGTGGCTCTGCATACTCTCGCGAGTGGGATTACGCTCGTATGCGTAAGATTGCCGACGAGGTAGGTGCCCTCCTGATGATTGATATGGCTCACCCAGCAGGTCTTATAGCAGCAGGTCTGCTTGAGAACCCTGTTAAGTATGCTCACATCGTAACAACAACTACCCATAAGACTCTCCGTGGTCCTCGTGGCGGTCTGATCCTTCTTGGTAAGGACTTTGACAACCCATGGGGCTACAAGACTCCAAAGGGCGTTGTAAAGAAGATGTCTCAGTTGCTTAACTCAGCTGTATTCCCTGGTCAGCAGGGTGGTCCGCTTGAGCACGTGATTGCCGCTAAAGCAGTAGCATTCGGCGAGGCTCTTAAGCCTGAGTTCAAGGAGTATGCCAAGCAGGTGAAGAAGAATGCCGCCGTACTTGCTGATGAACTCATCAAGCGTGGTTTCGGCATCGTTTCAGGTGGCACAGACAACCACTCTATGCTCGTTGACCTTCGTTCTAAGTATCCAGACCTTACTGGTAAGGTAGCTGAAAACGCTCTCGTTGCAGCAGACATCACCATCAACAAGAACATGGTACCATTCGACACTCGTTCTGCCTTCCAGACTTCTGGTTTCCGTCTCGGTACACCAGCCATCACCACACGTGGTGCTAAGGAAGACCTCATGGTTAAGATTGCAGCATGGATAGAAGAAGTGCTCAACGATCCTGAGAACGAGGCTGTTATCTCAAAGGTACGCAGCGAGGTGAATGCTGAAATGAAGAACTACCCATTGTTTGCATGGTAAGACTGAAAAAAAGACGTTGGCACTGCCTGTCTGGACAAGAACCCACAGAGATGGATCGCACCATCATGTATTGGGAGAACAAAGGCAAGCTCGTACCAACAAGAGACCTCATAAAAACCCCTGAACAAATTGAAGGTATTAGGCGCGCTGGTGTTATCAACACTGGCGTGCTTGATGCTGTTGCTGCTGCTATTCATCCAGGAATGAATACGCAGGAGATAGACGACATCTGCATGGAGTATTGCAAGGAGCATGATGCCATCCCAGCATGTCTCAATTATGAAGGCTTTCCAAAAAGCGTCTGCACCTCTATCAATGAGGTGGTTTGCCACGGCATTCCTAAAGAGGAAGACGTGCTGGAGGTTGGCGATATAGTAAATGTGGATTTCACCACCATCAAAGACGGCTACTACGCCGATGCCTCTCGTATGTTCATCATTGGTGGTAAGACTACACCAGAGAAGGAACAGCTTGTGCGTGTGGCAAAGGAATGCCTCGAAATAGGCATGGAGGCAGCTAAACCTTATAGCTTCGTAGGCGACATAGGTCATGCTATCGAGAAGCATTGCAAAAAGTACCACTACGGAGTGGTTCGCGACCTTGCCGGTCATGGTGTAGGATTGAAATTTCATGAAGAACCAGACGTAAACCATTATGGTCATCGTGGCGAGGGAATGCTCCTTGTACCTGGTATGGTGTTCACCATCGAACCTATGATAAACATGGGTACATGGGAAGTATTTGTAGATGCAGACGACCCATACGAATGGGAAGTGATATCAGGCGACGAACTCCCCTCTGCCCAGTGGGAACACACCTTATTGATGACTGAGCACGGAGTAGAAGTGCTGACATATTAAAGGTTCAATAGTTCAAAGGTTTAATGGTTCAAAGAGTTTAAGTGACTTTGAAAGACAACGAGAAATACATACTGGCAATAGAATCCTCATGCGACGACACATCAGCTGCCGTAATGCAGGGGACCACCCTATTAAGCAACGTGACGGCATCACAAGACGTTCACAAAGCTTATGGTGGTGTAGTGCCAGAACTGGCATCACGTGCTCACCAACAGAATGTGTTACCCGTTGTTGACCAAGCTCTGAAAAAAGCAGGCGTCACAAAAGAGCAACTTGCGGCTGTAGCCTTCACACGCGGTCCTGGACTGATGGGTTCTCTGCTAGTGGGCGTTAACTTCGCTAAGGGTTTTGCAAGGGCACTGAACATACCGCTTATCGATGTCAACCACCTGCAAGGTCACGTTATGGCACACTTTATCGATGAGCCTGATTGTGACAATCCTCATCCACCCTTCCCTTTCCTGTGTCTCCTCGTTTCTGGAGGTAACTCTCAGATTATCAAGGTGAATGCCTATAACGATATGGAGATACTCGGTCAAACCATTGACGACGCAGCAGGTGAGGCAATCGACAAATGTTCAAAGGTTATGGGATTAGGTTATCCTGGTGGTCCTATCATCGACCGCTTAGCTCGTCAGGGCAATCCTAAGGCTTATCAGTTTGCCGAACCACATATTCCTGGACTCGACTACAGTTTCTCAGGTCTCAAGACCTCTTTCCTCTATAGCATGCAGAAATGGGTAAAAGAAGACCCAGACTTTATAGAGCATCACAAGGAAGACATTGCGGCAAGCCTTGAGTGGACTATAGTAGATATACTGATGAAGAAACTCAAACTCGCCGTAAAGCAGACTGGCATCAAACATGTAGCTGTGGCTGGAGGAGTGAGTGCCAATAACGGACTTCGCAATGCCTTTCGCGACTATGCCAAACGTTTCGGCTGGACTATCTACATACCAAAATTCTCATACACCACGGACAATGCCGCGATGATAGGTTGCGTGGCATCCTTCAAACTAAAAGATAACGATTTTTGTTCAATTGACGCACCAGCGTATTCAAAAGTAACATTAGAATAATATGGAATTCGAAAACAAAGTACTCAGCAAAGAGATTCTCTACAAACTATACGAATCAGGCAAGACTATCAGTACTGCCGAGTCATGTACCAGTGGCAGAATAGCCGAAGTGCTCACCTCTGTCCCTGGCGCATCCATGTATTATAAGGGTGGTACCATCTGCTATTCCAACGAGGCAAAAATCAACATCCTTGGTATTGATGCCGACCTTATAGCAGAGAAAAATGCAGTATCTGAAGATGTTGCAATAGAAATGGTTAAGGGTGTATGCAAACTCCTTAACTCTGACTATGCCATCGCCACTACAGGTTTTGCTGGACCTGGTGCCGACCCAGGTATTCCTGTGGGCACCATCTGGGTAGCCTGCGGTACCAAGGACGACATACGCACTATGAAGATAGAGGGTGACGAAGGTCGCGAGGAAAACCTTAAGAATGCCACTCATAAGGCACTCCAGTTCTTTGTAGAGTTTATCAAAGAATTCTTCCCTGAACCAACTGATATGGACTCTATACCAAAGCCTGAGGCAAAATAAGCTCTGGCCTGATAAAACAACTCTGGTATGAGGAATTTATCAGAGTCCGCTATTTATACGTTTATACACAAAGATGCCTCGGTCATTTTCAAGGGCTAACGAGTCCGGACCGAGGTATGCTACTTCAAAGGTATCACGATTAAGTACCAGATTGCAGTTTACCATAGACCAATGGGTATATGGATGTGACTCCACATTCTGCATACTCACTACGGTACCATCCTCCATTATCTCGAAATTACGGTCAAGAGCCACCCATCTTCCACAAAGGCTGGTGAGGTTGATTGCCTTCTTGACCTCTTTCTCTCCCTCTACATTTTTTTCTACCGTCATTGTAAGACGGTCATCGCAATATATACCGCCTTGCACATCGGCTTCCATATCTACGTTTAGCGGCACGATGACAGCCTTTCCGTCTTCGTCCACCAACTCTACGGAGTGCATAGCCGTTGCTCTGCCCACAGTACCATACAAGGCACTGTCAGCCACACCACCAACGTCCTCAGTCTTTTTGGCAGTCTCTTCTGTGTGTGTTTGTTTGTTGCCGCAGCCGACAACTATTGTTATTGCTACAGCAAACAATATACTATAGACGAGTTTCTTCATTTATTATACCTGTGCATTTACAGTATTACAACCCCTTGCTTTTGGCTTCTTCCCAGTATTGGTCCATCTCTCCAAGCGTCAGGTCTTTCAGTTCTCTCCCCTGTTCTTTTGCTTTCTGTTCCACATAGCCGAAACGGGCTATGAACTTTCTGTTTGTCAGTTCAAGTGCTGTATCTGGATTTATGTGGTACAGTCGCGCAGCATTGACTATTGCAAAGAGCACATCGCCCAACTCTTTTTCTGAGTTTGCCTTGTCGCCCTTCTCAAGTTCGGCTTTCAGTTCGTCTATCTCCTCATACACCTTTTGCCATACATCCTCAGGCTTCTCCCAGTCAAAACCCACGTTACGTGCTTTGTCTTGTATGCGGTACGCCTTGATAAGTGATGGCAATGAACGAGGTACTCCTGACAGAACAGTCTTGTTGCCGTTCTTCTCTTTTTGTTTTACCCGTTCCCACAGTTTGCTGACCTCGTCTGGGTTGGCACACTCAGGCTTTACAAATTCGCCTTTCTCGTTAGTGTAACCATAGATGTGCGGATGACGGAAGACCAGCTTGTCGGCTTCTTTCTTCAACACATCCCCCATATCAAACAAGCCCTGCTCCCTGCCTATCATGGCGTAGAACACCAGATGCTCCATCACGTCGCCCATTTCCTTCTGTATCTCCACAGGATTACCATCCATTATGGCATCACAGAGTTCAAAGGCTTCCTCTATGGTGTGAGGACGCAGCGACTCGTTGGTCTGCTTGTGGTCCCAAGGACATTTCTCCCTCAGTTCGTCCTGTATGTCGAGCAAACGGGAGAAAGCCTGTAGTATTTCTTCTTTTGTATGCAACCTTGAACTATAACCGTAAACTATTTCACGATTCCCTTTTCCAGATACTCAGCCAGATTGGTACGAACCTTCTCTGCAGCACCTTCTGATGCCACCTTTGCCATATCGCTCTGTACCATTATCTTTACGAGTTCCTCGAAGGTAGTCTTTGAAGGATTCCAGCCGAGTTCTTTCTTCGCCTTTGTTGGGTCACCCCATAGGTTCACGACGTCTGTAGGACGATAGAAGTCTTCCGATACCTCTACCAGTGTCTTGCCTACAAGGTTAAGACCTGACAGATGAGGGTTCTTCTCTGTATCTACTGCTACGCAGATACCCTTCTCGTTGATGTCCTCACCCTCAAACTTCAGTTCTATGCCTGCCTCCTTGAAAGCAGCATAGGTGAACTCGCGCACGGAGTGCTGCACGCCAGTCGCTATCACAAAGTCCTCTGGAGTCTTGTTCTGCAGTATCAGCCACATACACTCCACATAGTCCTTTGCATAACCCCAGTCACGCAGAGACGACAGATTGCCGAGGAACAGCTTCTCCTGCTTGCCCTGTGCTATGCGGGCTGCAGCGAGTGTTATCTTACGTGTTACGAAGGTCTCGCCTCGACGCTCGCTCTCGTGGTTGAACAGTATGCCTGAGCAGCAGAACATATCGTATGCCTCACGATATTCCTTCACAATCCAGAAGCCGTAGAGCTTTGCCACAGCGTATGGAGAGTATGGGTGGAAAGGTGTCTTCTCGTTCTGAGGCACTTCCTCCACCTTGCCGTAAAGCTCTGATGTAGAAGCCTGATATATCTTACAGGTCTTCTCGAGGTGATTGGTGCGAACAGCCTCCAGCACACGCAGAACGCCTGTAGCGTCAACGTCGGCAGTAAACTCTGGTGCGTCGAATGAAACCTGAACGTGACTCTGTGCCGCCAGGTTGTATATCTCCGTAGGTTGTACCATACCCACCAGCTTCACCAGCGACATTGAGTCGGTGAGGTCTGCATAGTGCAGGTGGAAGTTTGGCTTACCCTCCAGATGAGCTATGCGCTCGCGGTAATCCACTGATGAACGGCGAATGATGCCGTGAACTTCGTAACCCTTCTCAAGAAGGAACTCTGAAAGGTAGCTACCATCCTGTCCGGTAACACCTGTGATAAGTGCGATGTTTTTTGACATTATATCTTTTGTTTTTTTGTTTACGACTTTAAGGTCCTTAAGGTCTTTAAGGACTTTAAGGACTTTAGTTCTCTAACGACTGCCTGTACCAGTCGAAGAGTTTCTGCACGCCGTCCTCTATCTCTACTTTGTGCGTCCAACCCAGTTTGTGGAGCTTGTCAACAGAGATGAGCTTGCGCATAGTGCCGTCAGGCTTGCTTGCATCGAAGCTTACCTCGCCCTCGAAGCCTACAGCCTTCACCACGAGTTGAGACAGTTCCCTGATAGTCAGTTCCTTGCCTGTACCCACGTTGATGTGGCAGTTTCTTATCTCGCCCAGTGATGGTATCGCACCGCCTCTGCCTGCAGAGTGGTTTCTGTCCACCTGTCCGTCAGCCTTGGCACCATAGTGCACGCTTGAATACTTCTCTATGCCTATGATATCAGAGAAATCCACATTGAGCAGACAATGTACTGAAGCATCAGCCATATCCTCTGACCACAGGAACTCTCTCAGCGGAGTACCAGTACCCCAGAGCGTCACCTTATTATTCTCTATGCCATACTTGGCAAGTACTTTCTCTATTTCTTCATGCGAAGCACTACCATCGATACCCTCTACAGGACGCTTGTCCATATCCACCTTTATCGCATCCCAGTTCTGGTCGTGAATGAGTTTTGCAAGGTAAATCTTGCGCATCATCGCAGGCATCACGTGAGAGTTCTCCAAGTGGAAGTTATCGTTAGGACCATAGAGGTTTGTTGGCATCACAGCTATATAGTTGGTGCCATACTGCAGGTTGTATGATTCGCACATCTTCAGTCCTGCAATCTTTGCTATAGCATATTCCTCGTTAGTATATTCCAGCGGACTTGTCAGCAGACAGTCCTCTGACATTGGCTGTGGAGCATTCTTCGGATAAATACATGTAGAACCCAAGAACAGCAGTTTCTGCACACCGTGAGCATAAGCCTCACTTATCACGTTGCACTGTATCTTCATATTCATCATTATGAAGTCAGCCCTGTAGAGCGAGTTCGCCATAATGCCTCCCACGAAAGCAGCCGCGAGCACCACTGCATCAGGCTTCTCCTCGTCAAAGAATCGTCTAACAGCCAGCTGGTCCGTCAGGTCCAGTTCCTTATGAGTCCTGCCCACGAGGTTGTTATAGCCTCTGCTTTTCAGGTTATTCCATATAGCAGAGCCCACCAGTCCGCGGTGTCCTGCAACGTATATTTTACAACTTTTGTCTAACATATATTTTTTAGCTTTATTTCTTAACGTGCAAAGTTAACTAAAAAACTTTGTTCTGGCAAATTTTTCCTATCCTTATTTAATATAATTTGTTCAAGTTGTAGTGCTTCTTAACATAAGCAAAGAAAAACGCTACGCCCAGAGCATTCATCACAAATGCCGTCCAGAAGGCTGCATAGTAGCCACACAGCTCCACGGCTATGCCTCCTACCAGCACTCCCAACCCCACTCCGAGGTCCCACGAAGTGAGGAACGAAGCATTCGCCGTGCCCCTGCGGTTGTGTGGTGCAAGGTTCACAAACATATTCTGCACGGCTGGCATCATGTGTCCGTTGCCCAGACCTAACAACACAGCATTGGCAAAAACCCCAAAGAAATTGTGGAATGAGGCGAAGCATAGATAGCCGAACACCGAGATGCTCATACCTATCGCAGCATTGTGAATCACCTTACCCTGTCTTAACGATTTTCCACCTGTCAATCGACTCAGCATCAGACATACCGAGAGCACCAAAAAGTATGCTCCCGCACCCTTAGTCAGTCCTAATTGTTCTTTTGCATAAATAGCTATATACGTGCTAATTACACCGTATGGAAAAGCTAGTGCTGCAAGCATCAGTCCTACACTCCAACTCTTCACCAGGAAGAACCTGTCGAGGCGCATAAGACCAGCTCCCGTTTTCGTAGCAGCCATTGACTGCGTTTCGTAGGCGCTTGCGCCGTTTCGTAGCGTAGCGTTTCGTGGTGAGCCTTGCTCACGTTTCGTTTTCTTAGGAAACGAAACGGTATAATTGATGAACACTCCCAAGGCTGCCATAAAGAAACTGAGCAGGAAGATAATCTGGAAATTGCCCACTGCCTCATAGAGAAAGAGACCTATCGTAGGACTTATCGCCGTACCCAGGTTATTGGCAAGTCCGTAATAGCCTATACCCTCTGCCCTGCGCACTGATGGCAATACATCTATCGCCACCGTACTGTTCGCCACCGTCGTAGTGCCGAATGGCGCTCCGTGCATAGTTCTCACTATGGCAAAGAGTATCATCGAACCGCCTATCAGGTAGCCTAAAAAGAAACAGGCAAACAGTCCGTAGCTCAGCAACAGGACTGTCCTGCGGTTGAATGTATCTACTATATAGCCCGAGAACAGTCTGGCAAACAGCGCCGTCACGGTATATCCGCTCAGCACCACACCAATGGTGTGCTTGCCTGCCCCAAACTCCTCCGTCATGTATAGCGGCAACAACGGCATCACCAGCATAAACGAGAAGAATATCATGAAATTTGCCGTCCACACCTTGGTGTAGTTGGCATTCCACAGTTTTGGCAAAGCAGTATGTTCTATGGTTGAAGAGTTCAATGGGTCAAGGTGTTAACGTTCTTGCGCTCCAGTTGGTGTTCTTGCCCTGCAAGCGTAGCTTCGCGTCCGATTACAGGCGCTTCGTGGAGCCCGTTATCGTTCCAATACGAGCGAAGCGAGTATTTCAATGCAAAATTACAAAATAATTATGAAACCCGTACAAGATAACTCAAACTTTTTACATGCCCATGCTAAGCTTTTCCCTGCAGTAGCCTTGCTTTTATAGTGCCTTGGCAATGCTTTTAACTAACAAAACAGGTTAGTTTATAGAACAAAGTAAGTTAGTTTGTTAAACAAAGTAAGTTAGTTTGTTAAACAAAGTAAGTTAGTTTGATAAACAAAGTAGGTTAGTTTGTTATTTAGAAGCTATGCTATCAGAAGACAGAAGCATAGCAAGGTGAGACTATAAAGGTTATGCAGAAATAAGCAACAATCCCTTACAATTCTACGACAGAGGAGATATGTCACAATGTAGGCATGTCTCCTCTCTTTTTTTGGAATTTTGTTATGCGATAGTCTTGCACAATTTAACTGAAAGCAGTACCTTTGCAAGATAAATCATGAAACAGCAGTATATAGAAATAAAAGGTGCGAGGGTCAACAACCTCAAGAATATCTCAGTCAAGATACCACGCAACAAGCTCGTAGCCATCGCTGGCGTGAGCGGCTCGGGCAAGTCGTCGCTTGCATTCGACACGCTCTACGCCGAGGGTCAGCGCCGCTATGTGGAGAGCCTGTCGGCTTATGCCCGTCAGTTTCTTGGCAGGATGAAGAAGCCCGAGTGCGACTATATCAAGGGATTGCCCCCTGCCATAGCCATAGAACAGAAGGTGATAGCCCGCAATCCACGCTCCACCGTTGGCACCTCTACCGAGATATATGAGTTTATGCGAATGCTCTTTGCCCGCATAGGCAAGACCATCTCGCCCATCTCTGGTACTGAGGTGAAGAAGCACACCCCCGAAGACCTTGTGGAATGTATGCTCCAGCATGAGGCTGGCACCAGGTTTCTGTTGCTCTCTCCCCTCTCTGTTCCCAAGGGCAGAAGCCTTGCCGACCACCTGCAGATGAAGATACAGCAGGGCTATTCACGCGTCGTTTCCGTCAACGAGGCAGAGAATGTCTATGAGATTATCAACATCGAAGACCTCCTTGCCAACGACAAACCTGCCAAGGCAGAATACTTCCTGCTCATCGACCGTCTGAAGGCAGACGACACACCTGTCACCGTCTCACGCTTGCTCGACTCTGCCGAGACGGCTTTCTATGAGGGCAACGGCAAGTGCAACCTCTTCTTTATCGGCGAACCCAACCAGAACATTCCGTTCTCGTCTCTCATGGAGGCTGACGGAATGACCTTCGAAGAACCTACCGACAACCTCTTCTCGTTCAACTCTCCCGTGGGCATCTGTCCCACATGCGAGGGCTACGGCAGCATCATTGGCATCGACGAGAATCTCGTCATCCCCGACCCCACCCTCAGCGTCTATGACGGTTGTGTGGCATGCTGGCATGGCGAGAAACTGGGCGAGTGGAAACGCTACTTCATACGTCGTGCCCAGATAGACAATTTCCCTATCTTCACCCCTTACAACGAACTGAGCGAGGAGCATCGCGGATGGCTGTGGCATGGACTGCCCTGCGATGCCAACACCGACCCTTACGAACGTGTGAGCATCGACGATTTCTTTAAGATGGTGAGGGAGAACCAGTATAAGATACAATATCGTGTGCTCCTGGCACGCTATCGTGGCAAGACCGTCTGTCCTGACTGTCATGGAGCCCGTCTGCGTAAGGAGGCTAACTACGTTCAGGTGGGTGGCAAGACCATCACCCAACTCGTCAGCATGCCTGTCAGCGACCTCGTCACGTGGTTTGCTGAGCTCAGCCTCAACGAGCATGAGCAGAAAGCCTCCAAACGACTGCTTACCGAGATTACCAGCCGTCTGCAATACCTTCTCGAGGTGGGTCTGGGCTATCTTACCCTCAACCGCCTCTCCAACAGCCTTTCTGGTGGCGAGAGCCAGCGCATCAACCTCACCACCTCTATCGGTTCGCCGCTCGTGGGTTCGCTATACATTCTCGACGAACCCTCCATCGGACTCCATAGTCGTGATACCCAGCGCCTTATCACTATATTGCGCAAACTTCGTGACATAGGCAATACGGTGGTTATAGTGGAGCACGACGAGGAGATTCTGCGAGCTGCCGACCACCTCATCGAGATCGGTCCTGACGCAGGTCGTCTGGGTGGCGAGATAGTAACCAATGGCTATACGGCTAAGTACCTCTCTGGCGAGGAGACCATCCCTGTGCCTCAGTCGCGCCGTCCGTGGAACCTCTCCTTCACCCTTCATAAGTGCCACCTCCACAACCTCAAGGATATTGATGTCGAGATACCCCTCAACGTTATGACCGTAGTCACTGGCGTCAGCGGTTCAGGCAAGTCATCGCTCATCAAAGGCATAGTCCATCCATACGTCAAGAGCAACCTCGGCAAGGGCAATCTGCGCCACATCACTCATGTGGAGATGATCGACCAGAACCCCATAGGCAAGAGCACCCGCTCCAATCCTGCTACATACGTCAAGGCTTACGACTCCATTCGCCAGCTCTTTGCCAGTCAGCAGCTGGCTCGTCAGATGAACATCACCCCAGCCCACTTCTCCTTCAATGCCGACGGAGGCAGATGCGAGGAATGTAAGGGTGCTGGCGTGGTGACCGTCGAGATGCAGTTTATGGCAGACCTCACCCTCACCTGCGAGTCATGTCACGGCAAGCGTTTCAAGCCACAGGTGCTCGAGGTTACATATAAGGGCAAGAACATCGACGATGTGCTCAACATGACCGTTGACGAGGCACTCGAGTTCTTCTGCGATGAGAAAAACATCGTCTCTTCCCTCCAACCCCTCGCCGATGTGGGACTGGGTTATGTGCAACTGGGTCAGAGCTCCTCTACCCTCTCAGGTGGTGAGAACCAGCGCGTAAAACTCGCCTACTATCTGGCTCAGGAACACCAGTCGCCCACCTTATTTATATTTGATGAGCCTACCACAGGACTTCATTTTCATGATATCCGCCTGCTGCTGCGCTCCTTCGACCGTCTCATCGAACGTGGTCATACCATACTCATCGTGGAGCATAACATGGATGTCATCAAGTGTGCCGACCACATCATCGACCTCGGACCAGAGGGTGGCAACGATGGGGGCTACATCGTGGCACAAGGCACTCCCGAAGAAATCGTAAAGCAAGGCAAAGGCTATACTGCCGAATACTTAAAAAAATATGTTAGAGGTTAGAGGTTAAAGGTTAGAGGTTAGAGGTTAAAATTATCAATTGTCAATTATCAATTGTCAATTATCAATAAAATGCTTCAAGAATTAAATAGCATCAGTGAATTCTCCTGGGTGGCACTTGCCATCACAGCCCTCTTTGCAGGAATGTCAAAGACGGGCATACAGGGACTCACCACCCTCACCGTACCCCTCATGGCGATAGCCTTTGGAGCCAAACCCTCCACAGGACTCACCCTGCCCATACTCTGCTTTGCCGACCTCATCGGCGTGGCATACTACCGTCGCAGGGCAGAGTGGCGTTACATCCTTCGTATGCTACCCACCGCCTTGGCAGGTTTTGCCTTCGCCATAGGCGTTGACAGCCTCATCCCCACCAGCCAGTTCAAGACGCTACTCGGCATCTGCCTCGCCCTCGTTCTCGCCGTCATGCTGTGGAGCGAAATCAAGGGTAAACAGAACATCATAGCCACCCATTGGTGGTACGGTCCGCTCTTCGGACTGTTAGGCGGTTTCACCACCATGATAGGCAATGCCGCAGGACCAGTGATGGCTATCTACCTTCTCTCCGTCCGCATGCCCAAACTCGCCTTCGTAGGCACCAACGCCTGGTTCTTCCTCTGCGTCAACTACCTCAAGCTCCCCCTCCAGATGTTCGTGTGGGATAACATCTCCCTCAACACCCTCCTCATAGATGCCTGCACCATTCCCCTCATCCTCCTCGGCGGCTTCATCGGCATAAGGCTCGTCAAGATACTACCTGAGCGCGAGTTCCGCTATTTCACCCTCGCCGTCACCATCCTCAGCGTCATCATGATGCTGGTGGTGTGAGTTCAAAGTGTTTTTCACATTTTTCACGATTTTCACTTTTGCGACCTTGCGACCAAAGAAAAGTGCACCTATCCTCACGGACTGGTGCACTCAAAAAATAATAAAACAATCTATTAACTATAATTTCACGCAAAGAAGTTCTTAGTTGTTGCTGCAAGGTCGTAGCCTAACTCTGCGTATGGTCGCATCTTAGCCACCTGAGCGTGGTTTGCGCCCATCTCAACCCTCGTCATAGCCAATAGCAGTTGCACCACGAGGTCTCGGTTCTTGAGGTCAATCTCAGTGTCGCAATCCACCGTGAAGGGCTCTGACTGGCGAGGTGACATGAAAGATAGCACAGAATTGATATATGCCTCAGTGTCATTCTCGGAGCGTGGTGCCCACCTCTCGATTATCTCGCCAATGGTTCTCACGTTGCGCTTAGCGTATGAGCGTAGTATCATCACTGCTGCTCTGTAGCCATAGCTGAATGCAGCGAACTGGACGAAGCCTCTCTTATCTTTCAGCCTACTGCCAAACCAATTTGTCTTCCTGTCAAATCGGATGTTCAGTGGGTTCATGTTGACGTATGCAAGCGTCTGGTCAAAGTTTCTGTTACTCATGGCTTATCCCTCCTTCTTTATATCTTTCAGTTCGTATTCAGGTGGCAGGTAGCCTTTCACCTGTGGGAAATATGCTTTACCCTGAGTGCCGTCGTATTCACGATAGCCAAAGTACAATGACATCTCTATCTTCTCGTGGCTCTTCACGGCTTGCTCAAGGAGTGCTGGATTAAGCCTCTTGTTGATGCTCACCACTGTCTGCTGCTCATAGCGACCATTCGCACCCTCTTCAAACCACTGCACAACCAAATCACGATTGTACCACATTTCACCACTCTTACTGCTTACGCCTGAGCGCTCTGCGCTGTAGGCAATAATTTCAATTTCTCTTTTCATCTTTATTAAAATTAAATTTTAAACGGGAACGTTAACGGGAACGTTAACCCCTTGAACTATTGAACTATTAAACTATTAACCTTTAAACTGTCTCTCAACTCTCAACTCTAAACTCTAAACTATGAACTATGAACTATGAACTATGAACTATGAACCGCCTTCACCTTCCTCCACTTACCTTCGGCAAACTTCTCTACCACTCCAGCCTTGACCCAGTTACTGATAATCTTCTTCGTTTCAGTCTTGTAGCCGAGTATGTTAGCCACTCTGCGAACCTCTGCCTTATCAAACTCGTCGCCAAGACGTTCGAGCACGGTCTTAGTATAAGTGCCGTCAGGCAGAGCTGACTCCTGAATAGCCTGCTTGTACTTCTCGCCAAAGGTTTTGCAGATAGCGTTAAGGTCTTGCTCCATCCACCACTTTATCCACTTGGCGCAAGCCTTTTTGTCCTTGTCGGTCATGGGCTTGGCATAGAGCTGTGTGCAGAGCAGTGCTATGCGCTTACCCCTGTCGCCCACTCGTCTGCGGAAGGTGTCACGAGCCTCATCGCTATCAATCTGCGCCTTTCGGCACTGCTCCTTCTGAAACTCGTTGCAGGTAGGAATTATCCAGTCTATGTCCATGAATTGCAATGGCTTGAACTCGTATTTCCAAGGTATCTCCTTGTCAAAGTTGTCATCGTCCACTGCATAGACCTCTGCCATGTCAACATTCAGCGGCTCAGTGTATGTCAGTGCGTCGCATCGGTCTATGAAATTCTGCACCCTCTGCTTATCCTTCTTCGAGAGTTTCTTCCACTGAGGTGGCAGATACTGAAACTGCTGGTTGTCGATGTGCATGAACGAGCATCGTGTTACAAGTCCGTTGGTCACGTTCTTGAAGTAAGCAGCCACCTGATCGTCAGTGCCAGCAAGGAGCACATTCCAGAACAACTGCACCTTACCCTTGAAGGTGTTGGTGCTCTTGTAGTTCTGTCCGTAGAAACCATTCTCCCACGCTATGCGCACCATATCATCCTTGTTGCCACCAGCAGCTCTGATGCCCTTTCGCCATTGGTCTATCTCGGCACAGTAGGTGAACATGTGGTGACCTCTGTTGTTTCTCTGCTTCTCCAAAAACTCAGCCTCAGAGTTCTTAGCCTCCATGATACGGATAGACGTTGCAGGCAACTTCTCGCCCTTGTCGTTAGCACTCTTTTGCTGACTCTTGCGAGCAAAGACGGCATCACGAGCATCGTTCACCTCGTCACGTATCATTAAGTCACTCAGCAACCAGTTCGTGTAACGCTCCATGAAACTCTTACCTGATGATGGTGGAGCATACACCACAGAGAAGAATGAGGTGCTTATGGTCTTTGCATTCTGCGGGTCTTCAGCCCTCACGTATGAGGTCAGTGTGCCGATGATAGGTAGCAGAGCATTGATAGCAGGCAGTTTGAAGTCCTTAGGCGCAACCGAAATCAGCTCTTTGATAACTGGCGGTGGT
>ODAJ012128598.1_pt1 | contig 25747 bp, 27 predicted proteins | sample 1539241 | NCBI WGS metagenome assembly ODAJ01 (sample SAMN02144231, study PRJEB22623) | gut metagenome | biome: sheep rumen | host: Ovis aries | place: New Zealand
AGGTTTATTTATGCAATCAAAAAATAAAAGAAAAATCATTATATTAGAAGAAGTTTAATCTTTCTTAACTGACAGTAAATTTACTCTATCCTTTTTTTGATTGTATATTGAAATGTTAGAATATATGTGATATAATCAAACAAAAGTTCGATTAGATATTTGCAAATGTTTTTTTGGAGGAATGTGTTTATGTATACATCAATAGATTTATTCGCTGGAATAGGTGGTATAAGAAAAGGATTTGAAAATGCTTTTTGTGAAAATATAAGAACTGTGTTTGTTAGTGAATGGGACGAAAATGCACGAAAAACATATAGGGCAAATTATAAGGATGATTTTGAAATCGCAGGAGATATAACAAAAATAAGTGAAAAAGATATTCCAAATTTTGATATTTGTTTGGCTGGATTTCCTTGTCAAGCTTTTTCACTTGCGGGTAAACGTATGGGATTTGAAGATGATTATAAAGGATTGTGCAGAGGAACATTGTTTCAAGATGTAGTTCGTATTTGTGAATATCATAAACCTAAAGTGATTTTTTGTGAGAATGTCAAGGGATTAAAGATTCATGACAAAGGTAGAACCTATAAGGTAATTAAGAATGCTTTTGAACAAATTGGATATACAGTTTATGATCAAGTGCTAAATAGCAAAGATTTTGGAGTTCCACAAAACAGAGAGCGTATTTATATCGTTGCGTTTAGAAATGACATTGATTGTACTACCTTCAAATTTCCTGTTGGTAATAATTCTAATACAAGAATTAGGGATATTATGGAAAAAGATACAGTGAGCGTAAAGTATTATTTATCGGATGTATATCTTGAAACATTAAAAAGACATAAGGCAAGGCATGAGGCAAAAGGTCATGGATTTGGATATGAAATTCGAGAGTTAGATGGTCAAGCTGGTGCAATTGTGTGTGGTGGTATGGGAAGAGAAAGAAATCTGATTATTGATGATAGATTAAAAGATTTCACTCCAGTTACCCATATTAAAGGAGAAGTTAATAGACAGGGAATTAGAAAAATGACACCACGAGAATGGGCAAGATTACAGGGGTTTCCAGATGATTTTAAATTGGTAATAGCAGATACACATTTGTATAAGCAGTTTGGAAATAGTGTAACAGTAAATGTTATAGAAGCTATTGCAAAAGAGATTGAGGAGGTTTTGGAGAGTGGCAGAGAAGAAAAGAAGAGGTATGTGGGGTAATAAAGGAGAATGGTCAGAACTTTATGTTTTTATGAAATTATTAAGTCAAGGAAAAATATTTGCTGCAAACGACAAAACGGAAAAGATTGCAGATGTTTATTATCCAATATTGAATATTCATAGAGAGGAAGAGAAGGATAACGTTATAGAGTATAAAATTGATGAAGAAAACGTTATTGTTGAGAATAATTCAAAGATGATTGCATCTATTCCAAGGAGAAAGTTTAATGATAAAGCAGAATTATTGTTAAAAAAGATAATGGTAGGTAGTGGAAGTTTTGAGATTGAGGAGATTGAAAAATTTGCAAATGAAATAAAAGTAAAAAAGATTAAGGCTCCATCGACAGACAAAACGGATATTTCTATGGAAATAGTGGATATTAATACAGGTTTAGAAAGAAAAGTAGGATTTTCAATTAAGTCAGAGTTGGGAAATTCACCAACTTTACTAAATGCTGGTAATACCACTAATTTTATTTATAGAGTTGAAGGATTAGAAAAAAGCGACATAGAAGAAATTAATAGTATAGATACTAAAACAAAAATAAAAGATAGAATGGCTGCTATGGTTGAAAAAAATGCGCATATAGAATATATAGGAATGGAAAATTCTTGTTTTAAAAGAAATTTAATTATGATTGATAGTAATATGCCGCAAATAGTTGGAAATATGCTACTTTATTCATATTCGGAAAATATAAATGATTTAAAATCAGTAATAAAACTAATCGGGGAAAGAGATCCGTTAGAATATGGTGAAGAAGCTATATATACATATAAAGTTAAAAAGTTTTTATGTTCCTGTGCGTTGGGAATGAAACCAGCGAAACAATGGGATGGATTAGATGAAGCAAATGGGGGATATATTATAGTAAGATCTGATGGTGAGGTGTTGGCTTATCATATATATAATAGAAATTTCTTTGAACAATACTTGCTTGATAATACAGTATTTGAAAGAGCATCAACAAGTCGATACGGGTTTATGAAATTGTATGAAGATAATGGAAATATATATGTTAAGTTGAACATGCAGGTTAGATTTAAGTAAAGAAGTGAGTGGGTATGGATAAATATGTATTAAAAGAATATTACGTAAAATATTTACGTGATATAAGAGGGTTAAAGGAATCATCAATACGACATTATTTGGATGCACTTAGATATATTTCGAACTATTTAAAAAAATTAGGGAAGATACATGAGTCTATTTTTGAAGTGCATGATATAGGAGAATTGGAACTGTTGCGGCAGTATTTAAAAGAAGATTTGGAGTTTATGTCTTTAGATAAAAGAGGTCATCAGATGTATTCTTCGGGCTTGAATAATTACTTAAGATTCGCCGAAGGTGAGCAGTATGATACTATAGAGGGAAATATTGTATTATTTGATATAGAGGTAGCTCCAGATAAACCTGAACAAAGGGTGTATCAATATTGGAAAAGATCATCTATAGTAAAATTACAGTCAATTAAAACTGCAAAATATAAGTGTGAAATGGATGGTAATCATAGGACTTTTACTTCTAAAACGACTAGATTTCAATATATGGAAGGACATCATGCTATACCTATGAAGTTACAATCTTTATTCGTTGATAAGAGTTTAGATACATATGCTAATGTTGTTTGTTTATGTCCAATATGTCATAGATTGATTCATTATGGTATAGATGATGAGAGAGAAAGTATTATTGATAAAATCTATAATGATAGAGCAGATAGACTCGCTAATTGTGGAATTAGAGTGAGCCGTGATGAATTTAAAAAATTAGTTGATATGTAAGGTTTAGATTTTTATTTGTAGGAATTTATGCATAATATAAATGATATTGTAAAGAAATTATATCAAAGATATGGTCAGTTTGGGGAATATGAACATGTTTTTCCAATCAAGAATGTAAATACAATGCTTCAAATTTACAGGGAATCTAAAGAAAAAGATGTTGATTTTGAAAAAAGACTTATCGAACTAGAATTAAAAGAATATGGAAATCAGAAATGTAGTAAAGGTGAATTGGATGAGGAGTTTTTACAACCAGAATCGGTATTTGTAAGAATTTTTATGCTTGACTTGATACTTGAGTCAGTACCAGAGCAATATTTTGATTTTAGACAAATTAGCGCGGATAGTATCTTAGGACTGACTATGTCGATAGCAATTTATTACCATGGATTACATACGTATTCATTTTATGACGTTCCGATTACAGATACTGAAAAAAAGAATATACTTGGGCGTACAGATTTTTATATTGATTATGAAACTATAAAGATAGTACGTGGAATCACTTCTGAAGAAGAATATAATAATTTTCTTAATATTTTTGCTGTTGATATAAATGAAATTCAAAATGATAATTATGGGAAAATATATGTAGATAATGATAAAGTCTTTATCTTATATATTCCTGAGTTTGTTGATTATATTATTTACAAAATAGAAGAAGATGTAAAGAAAATTTTATCTAAGGAATTGATTGATGAATATTATACCAATAAAGGGAAGAGATTTGAAGTTTTAGTCTATGATTTAGTAAAAAAACATTTTGAAGAATGTTATCATACTGTTTTATATTATCCAAATGATAGTAAAATAGTCGAATTGGATATTCTTGTAAAAAATAATGATGATTTGATAGCTTTTGAATGTAAATCGGGAACATTTATAAAAAATAATAGTGTTAATGAAGAACATCTAATTTCTAAGATATCCAATAAAACAAAGAAAGCATATGATTCTTTGAAAAAATTGAATGATTACTTTTTCGATTGTAATGAATATGATTTTGTTGTTGATGAAAAACATATAATTGGAAAAGCAGAGTCGTTAATATGTATACATGTTTCTATGTATCCGATGGATTTTATTTCATCAAATCTGCACGTGAAATTTGATGAATATTATGATGAGAAAAATCCGATATTGACTCTTTCGTATGAACATCTGTATGCAATATTGCTGGATTCTTATATAAATAAAATTGATGTTATTGAATATTTTAAGAAACGAAAAAAATGTATTAAAGAATATAAAGACATATATTTTGATGTGAATGAGTTGGATTTATATTATCAATTTATGAGAATGAATAATGATAGTATGCTAAATAATATGCTAAATAATAGGATTATAGATAAGGTTAATTCAAAAACTCATTTGATAGCTTTATTTAGAGATGAATATGGGGTTGAGTGTAGGCCAAGTTTAGATATGTTGAAGAATATTGATATTACATGTACTGTTTGGTTGATAAAATATGGAAAAAATAATTTTGAATTAAACAAAAGATACCTAAAAAATTTAGGTAGTTTTTTACATCTAGATAATCTAATGAAATAATAAAAAAGAAGAGGATTAACATCCTCTTCTTTTGCATATAACCCACACATGCGATATAATAACTACATTGAGTTTTACAGCGAGGTATAATATGAAATTTATATATGTTGCGCTTGGTGGTGCATTTGGTGCGATGGCAAGGTATGCGATAAGTTTGCTACCGGTTAAGTCTGATTTTCCTATTCTTACATTGGTGACGAATATTCTTGGTGCCATTTTGATTGGATTTGTTGTTGGGCTTGCGGATAATCATGAAAATGTTTCTGACGAGGCTATGTTGTTTTTGAAAACTGGCGTGTGCGGAGGCTTTACGACGTTTTCTACATTTTCGCTTGAGGCGGTAAATATGTTTGATGAGAAGAGGGTATTTGCTGGAGGTTTGTACATGGTGCTTAGTTGTACTTGTTGCGTTATTGGCGTGATTGTAGGAAGAAAGATTTCCAAAGCATTTTAGAAAGTGAGGTTCACTAATGGTTGGTATTATTGCGGCGCGATCTATTAACAATGTTATTGGTAAGGATGGCAGGATTCCCTGGAAGATTAAGGGTGAGCAGAAGCAGTTTAAGGAGCTTACCACTGGTAATGTTGTGGTGATGGGACGTAGATCTTTTGAAGAGATTGGAAGAGCTTTGCCAAACAGAAAGACTATTGTTGTTTCGAATAATAAGGTGTTTGAGGGGGAGAATCTTTCAACAGTTTCATCTGTTAAGGAAGCTATTGATATGGCTGGCAATGAGAATGTTTTTATAGCTGGCGGGTACGGTCTTTATAAGGAGGCTATGCCGTATGTTGATGTAATGTATATTACTGAGGTGAAAACATATATTGAGAATGGAGATGTGTTTTTTCCGGATTTTAACAAGGAGGATTTTGATGTTGAAATTGGGGAAAGTGCTGGTGATGATATAGAGTTTACGAGGGTGATTTATAGGCGTAGGAATGCGTAAGGAATGTAGTGGGGTGGCTTATGAGTTTTAAATTTAGTTTTAAGAGAAAGCCTATTTCAGATTCGATAACTTTTAATCCAAGTTGTGAGGATGCGGTGATTCGTAGTTCAATCTGTACTGGTGAGAAGGTTGCAGGTTTTAAGAATCGTAATAATGGACATTTCACTGAGGTGATGATTATTCGTTCACCAGAGGATGAAGCGTTCTTTAAAGAGAAGTATGGAATTGATGAAGTTAGAGTGGAATATTAGGATGAATAAGGTTTTTCTTACTTTTGAATGATTTTCTGCGAAAAGAAAGAATGATTTGAGTTGAAACAGTAGTATGTAGATAGGTGAATTCTTACTTTTAACTTGTTTTTTAATATAAGTAAGAAAGAACCAATATTGAATAGGTTGATTGAACAAGTGAAAGTCTTACTTTTTATGAAAAATTTCTTAGAAGTAAGACTTTATTAATTTGGAGCAAGACAATTCCATAATGATAATCTTACTTTTTAGAATAAAATTCATAAAAGTAAGACTGAATCAACTTTGAGTATGGGTATTATATAAAGCAATTCTTACTTTTGGATGATTTTAAATAAAAAAGTAAGAAAGTGTTAGGAAGAATAACAGAAAACCAATAACAAATCAAAATTTGAATATGTTTTTCAATTTCAATATGTATAACATAACACTAATCAAAACCTAAACTCAAACTCAAAATCCCACCTGTAACCATTTCTTGCAATACTCCTTTCTAATGTTAATAGCGTCTTTTTCTTGTTTAGAAAATTGTGATGCGATATAATAAAAGACGTGTTGAGGAATCAATAATAACTAGGAATAATGGAGATTTTTAATATGATAAAAGGATATGTACATTCAATAGAAAGTTTTGGAGCAGTAGATGGACCAGGTGTAAGATTTGTAGTATTTATGCAAGGTTGTAAGATGAGATGTAAATATTGTCATAATCCTGAAACTTGGAAGATTCCTAGTGAATTGAATGGGGACTCTTCAGAAGAGAGTATAGAAGCAGAGAAAGAAGATGCAAATTCTAATGATTCTCTCTGTTCATACAAAGTAGTTACACCGGAAGAAATCTTTAAGCAGGCGCTTAGATACAAACCATATTGGAAGAATGGCGGTGGAATCACTGTGAGTGGTGGTGAGGCACTTTTGCAGATTGATTTTATTATTGAATTATTTACACTTGCAAAGAAGGAGGGCGTGCATACTACTCTTGATACTTCAGGTAATCCATACATGAATGATGGAGAGTGGTTTGAGAAGTTTAAAAAGCTTTGTGAAGTAACGGATCTGTTTATGCTTGATATAAAGCAGATTGATGATGAAAAACATAAGGATTTAACCGGTTTCTCTAACAAAAACATATTGGATATGGCTACTTGTCTTTCAGATAATGATAAGGCTATGTGGATTAGATATGTCTTGGTACCAGGGCTTACTGATGATGAAGGTGATGTTAAGAAACTTGCTGAATTTATCGATACTCTTAAAACAGTGGAAAGGGTAGAAGTGTTACCTTATCATAGAATGGGTGTTCCAACATATGAGAAACTTGGAATCAAGTATAGATTAGAAGGAGTATCTGCGCCTGATGCAGATACAATAAAAAGAACGAAAGAAATTTTGAACATAGAGAGATAAGATAAATTAATGATATTTATAGATAATAAATATCATTAACGCCTAAAGTGTTATACTTATTGAGGACGGTAAGATAGAAAATTATAATCAAAAACTATAACGAAAATACAAAAATATTTAAAAATTGAATAAAATATATCAATAATTTTTATCAATAAGCGCATTTTGGATTAAGAAAAATCAAACGAAAATGACATGATTTTTCTAGCCTAAAAATGCGCTTTTTGCTTGTAAAAATAAGGTTTTTACAACGCTTTGAAATTATGTTAAAATATTGCTTAGGTGAGTTTTCACGGGCTTTTTTATTGTTAAAATTTTATCAATAAGACATGTGACATTATTAGTTCACATGATGATAAAGAAATCTAATGGTTATATAACAATGAATAATAATCCAACAACAAGAGGATATTAATAAAAAGTCAAAAGAATAAAATGAAGGAGGAGCAGTACTAATGAAAAAGAAAATTAGCAGTTTGCCTTTCAATGGTACTCCAGAACAGGAAGAAAAATTAAAAGCTGTAATCGAAGCTAACAAGAGTGACAAGAGCCGTCTTATGGCTGTTATGCAGGAAGCACAGGAAATCTACGGTTATCTTCCAAAAGAAGTTCAGCTTATGATTGCTGAAGGTATGGATGTACCTCTTGAGAAGGTATTCGGTGTAGCTTCATTCTATGCTCAGTTTTCTCTTACACCAAAGGGAGAATACAACATTTCAGTATGTCTTGGTACAGCTTGTTATGTTAAGGGCGCTCAGAGTCTTGTTGACAAGCTTGAAGAAGAACTTGGAATTGGACTTGAAGAATGTACAGCTGATGGTAAGTTCTCACTTACAGCTTGTCGTTGTATAGGTGCTTGTGGTCTTGGCCCAGTACTTACAGTTAATGATGAAGTTTATGGTAAACTTACAGCTGATGATATCCCAGGTATCTTAGCTAAGTATCAGGGTTAGTTAATAGCTTAGGTGGAGAAGGTTAAATTTATGATAATTGAAGAATTAAAAACATTATTGGATGCTGAGGTTCTATGCTGCGAGGAGAATTTATCACATCCTGTATATTCCGCTTGCGGATGCGATCTTATGAGCGATGTTTTAGCTTATGTTAAAGACCAGGGAGTTTTACTTACAGGACTTGTTAATCCACAGGTTGTAAGAACTGCAACCATGATGGATATGGTTTGTATCGTATTTGTTCGTTCAAAATTACCTACAGAGGAGATGCTTGAGCTCGCTAGAGCTAATGGCATAGTCATTATGAGAACGAAAAAGAGATTGTACGAGGCTTGTGGAATACTATATACGAATGGGCTTACAGGAAAAAGTAGCGAATGAGCCAATGCTGGTATATCATTTTGATATAGACGGTGATGATTTTTCATCTGCCGGACAGGCCAGCGTGGTTATAAAAAATAACTTAAGACAATTGGGACTATCTCCCGAAATTATAAAGAGAGTTTCTATCTCGATGTATGAGGGAGAAATCAATATGGTTATTCACGCTAAAGGCGGCACAGCCGACGTGAAGGTTTATGAAGACTGTATTGAGATTATTCTCGCAGATAAAGGTCCTGGAATTAAAGATATTGAACAGGCTATGCAGGAAGGGTTTTCAACTGCTTCTGATACCACAAGGTCTCTTGGATTTGGCGCCGGAATGGGGCTTCCAAATATGAAGAGATATTCGGATGAGATGCATATCGATTCTGTAGTGGACGTTGGAACGACAGTTACAATGAAGATCAATATAGCATAAAGAGAAGGATTATGAATAATTATCAACATTCAGTGCTGCTGGATCTTAGCAAATGTACCGGCTGCACAACTTGTTTGAAGCATTGTCCTACTGAAGCAATTCGTATTCAAGATGGTCACGCGGTGATTAATGATACGAGATGCATAGACTGTGGTGAGTGTATAAGAAATTGTCCTCACCAAGCGAAGAAGGCGGTATCATCAAAGTTTGAAGAAATGGATAAATTCAAATATAAAATCGCACTACCTGCACCTACGTTGTATGGTCAGTTCGAAAATCTTGATGATATTGATTATGTTTTAGACGGGTTATTAAAAATTGGATTCGATGATGTATTTGAGGTTTCAAAAGCGGCTGAACTAGTTTCGGCGTACACAAGGTTATACCTTAAGACAGATGGCATTACAAGGCCTGTGATTTCATCTGCCTGTCCGGTTATCGTAAGACTTATAGAACTACGATATCCATCACTTAATTCCAATATAATTCATATGCTTCCACCTATGGAAGTTGCTGCTAATCTCGCAAGAGAGAAGGCTATGAAGGAACATCCTGAACTTAAGGATGAAGACATTGGAGTTTGTTTTATAACACCTTGCCCTGCAAAGGTTAGTTACGTAAAGAACGGATTTGCTGATTATAAGAGTAAGGTTGACGTGGTGGTTTCAATTAGTGATATCTATTTTAAACTGATTGATGAAATGAAGTATGGTAGCGATATCAAGAGTCTTTGTGAAACGGGTATTATAGGGTTGTCTTGGGCATCGTCAGGCGGTGAGGCTACAGCAATTTTTTCAGAAAAATATCTGGCTGCGGATGGCATAGAGAATGTCATGAGAGTTCTAGATCAGGTTGAAAATGGAAATATTTCACAGCTTGAGTTTATCGAGCTTAATGCTTGTCCTGGTGGATGTGTGGGCGGTGTTTTAACTGTTCAAAATCCATTTATTGCAAAAGCAAGACTAAGATCATTAAGACGTGGTCTTCCAGTTTCAAGAAATACTCTTGATAAGGACAAGGATCAATATATTCCGGATTCGTATTTGTTTAATGAACTTCCAAAGTACGCGCCAATAGCAAGGCTTTCGGATAATTTAGCTGAGTCTATGAGAATGATGGCTGATATAAGAGACCTTAGAAGTTCCCTACCGGGAATTGATTGTGGCGCATGCGGTGCTCCAAGTTGTAGAGCATTTGCTGAGGATATTATAAGAGGAAGAGCTGATATTAGCTCTTGTATAATCAAGGGAGTTAGTGAAGATGACAGTAAGTGAGTTAGCACAGGAGTGCGGATTTGATGTTTTAGCAATGCCAGAACCTGACAGAGTGGTGAAGGGTGCATATATAGGTGATCTTTTATCATGGGTTATGGGAAGAGCAAGTGAGGGAAATGCATGGATTACAATTATGACGAATGTAAATACTCTTGCAGTTGCATCATTAAGTGATTGCTCATGTGTGATTTTATCTGAAGGTGTTGAACTTTCAGAGGATTTAGTTGAAACGGCCATGGCTAAGATGGTCAATGTTTTATCGACTAAACTGCCATCATATGAAACGGCTCTTGCGATTAGTGGAAAGATTGATGAGTAAGTATTATTACGATTTGCATTTACATTCCTGTTTATCACCTTGTGGTGATGACGATAATACGCCAAATAACATAGCTGGTATGGCTAAGTTGTGTAACCTAGATATAGTTGCACTTACAGACCACAACAGCACTAAGAATTGTCCTGCTTTTTTTGAAGCGGCAAGGCGTTATGAAATCGTACCGATTGCAGGCATGGAACTTACAACAAGTGAGGATATTCATGTTGTTTGCCTTTTTGAAACATTAGAAAGGGCGATGGCATTTGATGAGGATTTGCAAAAGCATAGAATCTTAGTTAAAAATAAGGTCGATATTTTCGGTAAGCAGCAAATTCTTAACGGTATGGATGAAGAAATCGGGCAGGAAGAGTATTATTTACCAAATGCAACAGATATATCATATGAAAATGTTAAAGATTATGTGGAGGAGTTTGATGGAGTATGCTTTCCGGCGCATATTGATAGAAAGTCAAATGGCGTTGTTTCAGTACTTGGAACATTACCGGAATCCCCAAACTTTAAGTGCGTTGAATTTAATTTAAGTGGAAGCATAATCACTTATAAAGATAAATATAATCTAGGGGATAAGATTATTTTAGTCAATTCAGACGCACACTATCTTAATATGATGCGGGATGCACAAAACTGCATCGAATTACCAGATGGTCTTACAACAGAACAGGATATAGTTTCTAATCTCTTTAAAGTTTTGAGAGGTGAAACATTATGAAAGAATTATCTTTAAATATTTTGGACGTTGCGGAGAATTCCGTTAAGGCGGGAGCAACACTCACACAAATTCTAATTGAGGAAGAGGGTGAAAAATTCACTTTATCTTTCATAGATGATGGATGTGGAATGAGTGAGGAAGTTGTTAAATCCGTGGTTGATCCATTTTATACGACTCGTACCACAAGAAAGGTTGGGTTGGGAGTTCCGCTTCTAAAGCTTGCTGCGGAACAGACTGGTGGTTGCCTAGAGGTTGAATCTAGAACTGCTAAAGATTATCCTGATAATCATGGTACGAAGGTTGTTGCAAAATTTAATAAAAATCATATAGATTTTACACCCCTTGGTGATGTGATTTCCTCAATCACTACACTGATTCAGGGGCATCCTGATACAGACTTTTTGTTCATTCACAAGGTGGATGGAAAAGAGATTAAGCTTGATACAAGAGAGCTTAGAGAAGTATTAGGTGGAGTTTCACTTGGTGAATATGAAGTAATCAAGTGGATTGAGGAATATTTGAAGGAACAATATGTTGAAACTGAATAATGATTTTACAAAAATATTCAGTGATTAATTGAAATAAGGAAGGATGGATTTAATATGAAATCATTAGCTGAACTCCAAGCAATTAAAGAGAAGATGCAGAATAAAGTTGTTCTTCGTGAAGGAAGTAATGAAATCCGTGTAGTTGTTGGTATGGCTACATGTGGTATCGCAGCTGGCGCTCGTCCAGTACTTAGCGCACTTGTTGAAAGTGTTAATGAGCTTGGATTATCCGACAAAGTAACTGTTTCACAGACAGGTTGCATTGGTATCTGTCAGTATGAACCTGTTGTTGAAGTATTTGAAGCAGGTAAAGAAAAAGTTACATATGTAAAAATGACAGCAGAAAAAGCTAGAGAAGTTGCTGAAGCTCATCTTCAGGGCGGCAAAGTTCTCACTGACTATACACTCGATCAGGGTGAATTATAATTTGGAGGTAAATTTGTATGATACGTTCACAAGTTCTTATCTGTGGCGGTACAGGCTGTACCTCTTCAGGTAGTAAAAAGATTCAAGAAGCTTTCAAGGAAAATCTTACTAAATTTGATCTTGAAGGTGAAGTTAAGCTCGTACAAACAGGTTGTTTCGGTTTATGTGCTTTAGGTCCGGTTGTTATCGTATACCCAGAAGGTACATTCTATAGCCAGGTTAAGCCTGAAGATGTAGCTGAAATCGTTGAAGAACATTTGCTCAAAGGTCGTGTTGTTGACCGCCTTGTTTATGATGAAACTTCAACACCTAAGGAAGAGTTAGAAGGTGGTGTTTCACTTTCAGATACAGACTTCTATAAGACACAGCACCGTGTAGCTCTTAGAAACTGTGGTGTTATTGATCCAGAAAATATTGAAGAATATATTGCTATGGATGGTTACGCAGCACTTGGTAAGGTTCTTACTGAGATGTCACCAGAAGACGTTATCGAAGAAGTTAAGAAATCAGGTCTTCGTGGTCGAGGCGGCGGTGGATTCCCTACTGGCGTTAAGTGGTCACTTTGTGCACCAAATAAAGCAGACCAGAAGTACGTTGTATGTAACGCTGACGAAGGTGACCCAGGTGCGTTCATGGACCGTTCAGTATTAGAGGGTGATCCTCATTGTATCGTTGAAGCTATGACAATTTGTGGTTACGCAGTAGGCGCAACTAAAGGTTTTGTTTATGTTCGTGCTGAGTATCCTATCGCTGTACATAGACTTCAGATTGCTATCGATCAGGCTAGAGAATATGGTCTTTTAGGTAAAGACATCTTTGGTTCAGGTTTCGATTTTGATTTAGAGATCCGTCTTGGTGCCGGTGCTTTCGTATGTGGTGAAGAGACAGCTCTTATGACATCTATCGAAGGTAACAGAGGTGAGCCAAAGCCAAGACCACCATTCCCAGCAGTTAAGGGTCTTTTCGGTAAGCCAACAGTTGAAAATAACGTTGAAACATTTGCTAACGTTCCACAGATCTTACTTAAGGGTGCTGACTGGTTCGCATCAATGGGTACAGAAAGATCAAAGGGTACTAAGGTATTTGCTCTTGGTGGAAAGATTAAGCATACAGGTCTCGTAGAAGTTCCTATGGGAACAACTCTTAGAGAAATCATTTATGATATCGGTGGTGGTATCCCTAATGGTAAAGAATTCAAGGCTGCTCAGACAGGTGGTCCATCAGGTGGATGTATCCCAGCAAGCCTTATCGATACAGAGATTGACTATGATAACCTTACAGCTATTGGTTGTATGATGGGTTCAGGTGGTCTTATCGTTATGGATGAAGACACATGTATGGTTGATATTGCTAAATTCTTCCTTGAATTTACAGTAGATGAATCATGTGGTAAGTGTACACCATGTCGTATCGGTACTAAGAGACTTTTAGAGCTCCTTACAAAGATTACAGAGGGTAAGGGAACAATGCAGGATATTGATGATATGGAACAGTTATGTTACTACATCAAGGCTAACTCAGCTTGTGGTCTTGGTCAGACTGCACCTAACCCAGTTCTTGCTACACTTAAGTTCTTCAGACATGAGTATGAAGCTCACGTTAATGAGAAGAAGTGTCCAGCAGGCGTATGTAAGTCACTTCTTGAATATGTTATCGACAAGGATAAGTGCGTAGGTTGTGGAATGTGTGCTAGAAATTGTCCAGTTTCTACAATCGTTAAGACTGACTATGTTGCACCAGGTAAGAAACTTCCTGCATTCGAAATCCAGCAGGATAAATGTATCAAGTGTGGCGCTTGTATGGCTAACTGTAAACCAAAAGCCATCAGCAAGCAGTAAGAAAGGAGCATAAGATAATGGAAATGGTAAATTTAAAAATTAACGGAATCGATGTCAGTGCTCCAAAGGGCTCAACAATTTTGGACGCTGCTCGTTCAGTAGGTATTGAAATTCCTACATTATGTTTTATGAAAGAAATCAACGAAATCGGTGCTTGCCGTATCTGTGTAGTTGAAGCTAACGAAGGCAGAGGATTTCGTCAGGTAACAGCTTGTGTATATCCAGTATCAGAAGGTATGGAAGTTAAGACAAATACAGAAGCTATTCAGAAAGCTAGAAAGACAACACTTGAACTTATGTTATCAGTTCATGATATGAGCTGTCTTTCATGTACAAGATCACAGAACTGTGAACTTCAGAAATTATGTTATGATTACGGCGTAGACCAGAAGAAGTTCGAAGGTGAAAAGCCAGAATATGAACTTGACTTCTCAACTCCACATCTTGTAAGAGATAACAATAAGTGTATCCTTTGTAGAAGATGTGTAGCTATCTGTAAGGAACAGTACGTAAGTGTAATTGGTCCTAACGATAGAGGTTTCGATACATCAATCGGTCAGCCATTTAGAATTTCTCTTAATGAGACACCTTGTATCTCATGTGGACAGTGTACAACAGTTTGTCCTACAGGTGCTCTTACAGAGAAAGATGATACAGATAAAGTTTGGGATGCTCTTAATGATCCTGATAAGTATGTTATCGTTCAGACAGCTCCATCAGTTAGAGCTGGTCTTGGCGAATGCTTCGGTTACCCAATCGGTACTAACGTAGAAGGTAAGATGGTAACAGGTCTTAGAATGTTAGGTTTCGATAAGGTATTCGATACAGACTTCTCAGCTGACTTAACAATCGTTGAGGAAGCTAACGAATTAGTTGAAAGAATTAAGAATGGTGGAACACTTCCAATGGTAACATCATGTTCACCAGGATGGGTTAAGTTCTGTGAATTCTATTATCCAGACTTACTTCCACACCTTTCAACATGTAAGTCACCACAGCAGATGGCTGGTGCAGTATTTAAGACATATTATGCTGAAAAGATGGGCATTGATCCTAAGGATATCGTTTCAGTTTCAGTTATGCCTTGTACAGCTAAGAAGTTCGAAATTGGTAGAGAAGATCAGTCAGCTTCAGGTTATCCAGATGTTGATATCGCTATCACAACAAGAGAACTTGGCCGTATGTTAGATAGACTTGGTGTTGACTTCACTAAGTTACCTGACAGTGAATTTGATTCACCATTAGGTATTGATACAGGTGCTGCTGTTATCTTCGGTGCTACAGGTGGTGTTATGGAAGCTGCTGTTCGTACAGCTAACGCTTGGTTAAATGGCGCTACAGAAGCTATCGAACTTGAAGCAGTTCGTGGTACTGAAAGTATCAAAGAAGCAACAGTTAATGTTGGTGGTACAGACCTTAAGCTTTGTGTAGCTTCAGGTGCTAAGGCTGCTAAAGAAGTTATGGAAAAAGTTGCTGCTGGTAACCCAGAAGGATGGGGATTCATCGAAATCATGGGTTGTCCAGGTGGTTGTGTAACTGGTGGTGGTCAGCCAGTAGTTCCTCAGTATGTTCGTGATACTGTTGATGTTAAGGCTCTCCGTGCTAAAGTTCTTTACGATGCTGATAAGGCTATGGAACTTCGTATGTCACATGAATCACCAGTAATCAAGGCTCTTTACGAAGAGTACTTTGGTGAATATGGTAGTGAAAAAGCTCACCATACACTTCATACTTCATATGTTGCTAGAAAGAGATATGAATAGTCGCAATAAGCGAGTTGGATAAAAATAAGGCGCGCATGCTTGCATGCGGCGCCTTATTTTTTTGAGGTGTAATGGCAAGTTTACTTGCTGGTGGCGTATTTTTTATTTAACGAGTAACGGAACCAAGGAATAAAGCAAAATCGCCCTTTTGTAGTGGGGCTGAGCTGTGTATGGTTTGGGGTTTGTTGTTCTGTGGGGTCCAAGTTGCTTTTGTGGGTGGAAGGTTGTGTCAGTCTTACTTTTGACTGAAAAAGCATGAAAAGTAAGAAAAAGCAACTTGCTAATGATGAGTAGAGGCCTGAGGTATTCTTACTTTTGACTGAAAAAGAGTAAAAAGTAAGAAAAAGCAACTTGCTAATGATGAGTGGAGGTTTGTGGTATTCTTACTTTTGACTGAAAAAGCATGAAAAGTAAGAAAAAGCAACTTGCTAATGATGAGTAGAGGTTTGTGGTATTCTTACTTTTGACTGAAAAAGCGTGAAAAGTAAGAAAAAGCAACTTGCTAATGATGAGTGGAGGTTTGTGGCATTCTTACTTTTGACTGAAAAAGCATGAAAAGTAAGAAAAAGCAACTTGCTAATGATGAGTAGAGGTCTGAGGAATTCTTACTTTTGATTGAAAAAGAGTAAAAAGTAAGAAAAAGCAACTTGCTAATGATGAGTGGAGGTTTGTGGCAGTCTTACTTTTGACCGAAAAAGTGTGAAAAGTAAGAAAAAGCAACTTGCTAATGATGAGTAGAGGTTTGTGGTATTCTTACTTTTGACTGAAAAAGTGTGAAAAGTAAGAAAAAGCAACTTGCTAATGATGAGTAGAGGTTTGTGGCAGTCTTACCTTTAAATGAAAAAGCGTGAAAAGTAAGAAAAAGTAACTTGCTAATGATGAGTGGAGGTTTGTGGCAGTCTTACCTTTGAATGAAAAAAGTGTAAAAAGTAAGAATAGACCTGGAATAAAAATAGATAAAATGACAAAAAGATATTTACTTTTTGATGTGCAATGTATATAATTGCACTATACGTGCTAACCTATAATATAAAATCCTAAATTGAAAATAATAATATAAACAAAAGAAAGGATATATTATGGGTAATAATATTAATAAAGAAACAAAAGAGATAGCTGGATTTGAGGGAATGAATATTTTCTTATATTTTAGGAAAAAGAGAGAATATCTCGAGAAGATTTTGGTTGAATTAAAAAAGAGGAGTTATGAACAAGATAACTGTTTAAAAACTGAAAAAAGAAACAATTTCATTCAGTATGTAGTCTACAAAAAAGGCAACCCTCAAAATCTAAAATACATAACCAAATCCAACCTCTCCATTGCAAAATCTATAGCTCAACGCGACTATGAAAAGCAAGTTGTTAAATCAATCGAAGAAGAAATAAAGTGCATAGAACGATTTTTCAAAACTATGCCGAAGATTACTTACGAGCAGATTTATGATAAACTTGTAGATGGAAGAAAAGCATTAGTAACTCCAATAGTCATGACGGATGAAGAATATGCAAAGGAATGGCAAGAGCAAACTTTTGTAGCTAAGAAACTTGAATCCGGTTTGGTTGGATATGAAACACAACGTGGTGAAATAGTTAGATCAAAGTCTGAGGTTATTATTGCAGATGCTTTGTATTTTGCAAAGATTCCGTATCATTATGAGAAGCCTCTAAAGGTTGGCAATAAGGTCGTTCATCCAGACTTTACGGTTTTGAATGTAAAGAATAGAAAAGAGTATTATTGGGAACATCTAGGTTTGCTTGATGATGAGGATTACTTGAATAAGTTTCTTGTAAAGTTGGATTCCTATGAGAAAAGTGGAATCAGAAGTGGAGAGAAACTTATATTGACTAAGGAAACAAAAAAGCATCCATTAAATACAGCAAATGTTAAAGAAATGATTAAATATTATTTAAAATAGAAAGATGTAAAAATCTAAATAATAAAAGATATAATAAAGTGAATAAATTAATTCATATATAGAAAGAAAAAACGGTGTTTGAAAAGATAGAATACATAGTTGAAAATAGATGGAGAACGATTAATGAATGTAAAAGAATACCTAGTAAAACATAAGGTTGAAGAAATTACAAATGGACAGAGTGGTGCTGGAGTATATATGATTGATGGCGAGTATATTTTAAAGCATGTTAAGAAGGAAAAACTTGATAGTAAGGTTTTCGATACGTACAAAAGAGAAGCTTTGTTTTATCAGGAGAAAAAAGGAAAAGATCTATTTGTTCCAGAAATAAAGGAATTAGAGTTATCGGACGATGAGATAATTCTTATTATGAAGAAATATTCGGAGCTAAATCGCGCCGATATAGATGACGAATTGATAAGCAAAATTGCGAATTTGCTGGCAGGTGTTCATGGGAGCGACATTCCAGGCTTTTTGAATGATAATTCAGACAAGCAAAAACTCTTATCTGACAATGGAATTGAGGATTGTGTGAATGGCTGGAAGAGTGTTTTGAATGAACATGAGGGCGTGTTTTCTGAGGGGATTCTTAATGATGTTGCAGCAAATATCAACGACATCATTTCGCTTAAGAATAAAGAGAAAAGCGTACTAGTTCATGGCGATTTTCATTGGGAAAACATTTTGAAAGATGATAGTGGGAATCTGATTCTTTGCGATTGGCAAGGTGTTAAGGTTAGTGGTCCGTCAGAAGATTTGAGTTTCTTTTTGAGTAGACTTGGAGCTGATGGGGTTAACATTGATGAAGATAAATTTTTAAATGCATATGCTGATGCATATAGAAATATCAGTGGTGAAAATTTGGAGATTTCGGACATTAAAAAATATATGTGGGCGTCGCGAATCATAACAACATTTTTGTATTGGCATTTTTTTCTACATGGAAGCGATGAAGATAGAGTTAAAGAAGTTTATGAAAAAATGAGTATTAAAATGTGAGTAGTTTTAAGAAAAACCATGGCATTAGAGATGAAAAATGATTGAGGAAAAATACAGCATTATAGATTAGTGTTGTATAAGAGAAAAAATATAGCAATTAATATAAAAATAATGGATACAAAAGTTATAAAAATATAGCAATTAATATAAAAATAATAGAAACAAAAATTATAAAAATATATCATTTAAGATAAAAATAATAAATCAAAAAGTTATAAAAATATAGTAAGGAGATTTAGGAGGTAAAAATGATTAAAGTATATTGTTACAGCAAATGCACAACTTGCAAGAAGGCACTTAAGTGGCTTGATGATAATAATGTAAAATATGAATTGATTGATATTAAGGAGAATAATCCTGATGAGGCAACTATTAAAAAGTATTATGAGAAAAGCGGGTTGGCGCTTAAGAGGTTTTTTAATACAAGTGGCATGATTTATAGAGATTTGGGATTATCAAAGAAGTTGCCTGATATGACTGAGGAGGAGCAAATTAAATTGCTTGCAAGTGATGGTATGTTAGTAAAGAGACCATTGTTAGTTAGTGGTAATTTGATACTAACTGGTTTTAAAGAAGTTGAATGGGCAGAAAAATTATTAAAATAAGGATGAAGATAATATTATGTTTGAAAAGATAGAATATATAGTAGAAAGAATAGATGGAGATTATGCTTTCTTAAAAAACTTAGCTGAGCCGGATGCTGAGTTAAAATGTGTAGCGCGAGCATTATTACCTGAAGAAATCAACGAAGGCGTAAGACTTGATTATGAAATGCTCCAGTATTCACTAGTTAAAGAGTAAATGTATAAAAAGCTACAATACATACTAATTAAAAGAGTAAACATTTAAAATCCCCATACCATTTCATATATTGTAAAACAAAGAAATATAAAATTACAAATCTGTAAGGTAAATGTAAGTATAAAAAATGGTAAGTCTAACTGGTATTTGCTAAGATATATACAACGAAAGAAAAACTATTTAATTAAACATATAAATACCAGGAGGATTAGAATATGAAAAATTTATTTGGAGATAAGAAAAAAACATATACTTATAAGCAGTTAGAACAGATGAAAGCGTACTATATGTTTGCTGCTTCCGCAACTTGTACTTTTGCTACATTTGGTGGGATGATGGCAGCGTTAAAGTTAAGTGGAATCGATGTGGATATGGGGCTATGCAATAGTTGTATAGCTTACGCAGCAGTTTGCGGAGTGATGAGTTTTGTTTGTTCTAAGTTTTATAAAAGAGCTAAGAATGAAAAGATGAGAGATATTGTTGATTCAGAATTCAAACTAATGAATCAAATTGAATTTTAAGATTAGAGTAATTTAGTTAGTTGAAAAGTTGATAATTTAATATATTGCGATAAGGATAAACAAGTTTTCGAAAAGTATGATTATTCTATAAAAACCGTGGTTTAGATGCCACGGTTTTTGTTTATATGATGAGAAAATGCTAAAACTTGTTTTCAGATGTTTGAAGACTATGATATTTATTTCACCAAATGTTTATTTTTCAGTATAATATACATTAGAAAAATTTTTGTGACCTAAGTTATGACTTATTTGTGTAGTATGTGAAAAGGATAAACCGGTTAGACTTTTAGGAAGTAAAGGAGATATTATGAGTGACCAGAATATAAGATCAGATATAGAATATTTAATGAGCAAATATGGAGATCTTTTATTTAAGACCTGTGTTCTTACGGTTAAGAATAAGTATGATGCTGAAGACATTGTACAAGAGACAATGCTTAAGTATTATATGTCCGATACGGATTTTAAAGATGATGAACATAAGAAGGCATGGTTGCTTAGAGTGTCGCAGAATTTATGTAAAAATCTTCTTGACTATAAGAGGAGACACGCTCACATATCATATGATGAATTAGAGGGATGTATTGAAGGTGGAACTAGTTATAGCGTTGGGTCCATGGAGGAATTTATAAAGATTGCGAATTTAGATTACAAATATCAAAGTGTAATTGTTTTACACTATTTTGAGGATTTGTCAGTTGAGGAGGTTGCTGGTGTTTTAGAGATCTCGGTATCGGCGACTAAGATGAGATTAAAGAGGGCGCGTGAGAAACTTAAGAAGATATATAAGAAACATTATTCAGAGGAGGTGTTATAGATGAGTACAATTAAGAACGAAAACAAAGAAATCTACGACGGTATCAAGCTTAACACTGAGTCTAAAGAAAGAATTATTGATGAATTAGTTGAGAAAATCGAATCTAATTCTAATAATATATCGGAATTAGACGGATTGAGGAGGGAAAGAATGATGAAGAATAATAAGATGGAGGGAACAGTGAAAACTGCTCTTGTTGCAATTGGTTCGATTGCGGCTACATTTGCTATTATTGTTGGCGTAGCAAATTATAATAATTCAAGTAAGAAAATATCTGGTAAAGGTGTGGTAAGTGAAAGTGTTACAGCAAGGGAAACAATAACTGAAAAGGGAACAGAAAAGGAAACGGAAAAAGAAGTGGTTAAAGAGACTGAAAGAGTTAAAGAAACAGAGAGTAAATTAAACCTAGCAAATGCTAAAGATGCACCGGATTTTACACTTGTAAAAGAGCCAGATGAAGTAAATGGTAAATGGAATAACGATCCTTACGAGTATGAATATGCTGAAAGTGATATTGATGGCGATGGTAAGAAAGATGTTGTAAATCTTTCTTTTGAAACTTCTACAAAAAATGAAGGTGGGATGACTGGTAAAGTTATTCTTTATATGAATGATGTTGAAAAGGGTACATATAATTTTGAACTTTGTCGTGATCCTAGAAATGTAAAATTTATCGAGATGGATAATAAGTATTTTGTTTACTTTGATGCAGGAGAGTTGACTTCATTAGGTGGTCAGAAACTAGTAAGTTTACAGGATTATGAAGAGGTGTTATCTGATGCTAATCTACCATTTATGTCAAGAGTTGCTAATGTTATGGTTGATAAAACAGAAAAAAAGTTAATTATTAATTATGCAGCTCAGCTTAGATACATTGGATTTTCTGCAGATTTATTCCTAGATATCAACTATGCTGATGGAACATTTAAAACTGATAATAAATGGATTGAAGTTGGTGAAGATTATTCAAATAATGAATGGCTTAAGGATACTGACGGAAAATATGTATTGAAAAAAGATGCGGAATTCTATGATAGCGTTAGTGATAATGCTAAAATGGTTACTCTTAAAAAGGGCGAGAAATTAATTCTTAAGAAAGTTCATTGGAATGATACATTAGCTGCAAGTGGAGATGTATCAATAGAAGGACTTAATTGTTTTATTGATATGTATCATTTTGTTACTGAAGAAGGAAAGGATATTTACTTAAATCCGTTTAAAGTAGATGTTAGTGATTATATGACAGTTGATGATGATAAATATGCTTTGTTTGAAGGAATTTTCTGGGCTCAGTAAGATGCTGACCAAATAATTTAAGGAGCTACACGGTTAATGTGTAGCTCCTTTTTTAGTCCTTGTAAATGTGCAAAGAATCTCCAGCAAATGCCTTCCTGCAGCCCCGACAAAATTATGGATGTGACCAATCGCTCCTTTTAAGTGTATTTATAGTGTAGGAACAAATTAATATAATAAGTTTCACGACATGTTTTAAAAATATTTATTAGATTTAAAAAAGAAAAAAGGAGAAAAATATGAAGAATGAAAAATTTGAAAGAGCGGTCAAATATATAGTAGTTGTGGCGTTTTCTGTTATTGCTACAGGCTCAATTATTTTAGGAGCAGCAAAGTATCAAAATGATACTAACGAAGAAACGGAGTCAGAAAAGGCAATAAAGGATACAGTTTTAAAAGAAACTCAGATGGTCGATAATACATTAAGTAGCGATAAGGAAGAAACAAAAGAGGAGACTAAGGAATCAGAAACCATAAATGATGATGGTATGTATGAATCTGTTTCAGGTGAATTTGCTGATTTTAAGCTTGTTAATCCTGAAAAAGGTGGAGTTAATGAGGAGTATTCAGAGGTACTTGCAAAGTATGAGTATCTTATTGATGAATATGATATTGATGATGATGGACTGAATGATGAACTTAAGTTTACTTGTAAAAGTGGCTATGATAAAAACGGTGAAAATGTAATGGAAGCGGCCATATCCTGTAATGGAGAGGAATATTATACGGAAGATAAATTTGATGGAAATTTCTTTGATGATGTAAAGTTGATTCATTTAAGTGATGGAAATGATTTCGTATATTTTGATACTGCAGTATATGGCGAAGGCTGGATAAGTTCACGTAGATTTGTTAGTTTACAGGATTATAAGGTGGTTTTAACTGAAGTTGATTTACCACATATGGATAAGGCATCGGATGATATGTTTAAAAGCATGGAAGAAAACGTATTAACAATGGTCTTTAAGGATGAGTTAATGTATACAGGTTGGATTCCACTTTGCTATGAAATCAGCTATAAAAACGGGACATTTGTTACAGATAGTGAAAAGATTAAAGTAATTCATGAAGATGAGTACAAAAACTTCTTTGATGATGATAATGCGAATATGGTTCTTATGAAGTATGTTTTGGATAAGCCTATGGATTTTTATTCTAATAATGATAAGAGTGGAGAAAAGATTAGAATTGATAAAGGTGAGGAAATTGATTTTGAAGATATAAGCTGGAATAAGAAAGACCATGTAATCGCCATGGAAACAAAATCCGATGAAGTAGCAAATAGTTTTTACGATCTATACCATTTTGTTACAAAGGATGGAAAAGATTTGTATATGGACCCGGTTGAATCAAATAAAAAGAATGGTGATGGCTATGAGAATAATGAGTCAGTATTTAAGGGAGTTGAGTTTGTAGAGTAAAAATTTTTAGACTTGTCACAAAATAGAGCCTTCAAGTGTTTATATAGTGTAAGGGTAATTGATAAGGGCTTATATAAAAACAGTAATCTTACAAATATGTAAGGTAAATGTAAGCATCGCAGATGGATATAATAATATGCATTTGCTATGATATATGCATGAAGAAAAAATTTATAGAGAATTAACCGTGAAAAAATTTATTTAGAGGAATCGAACAAGAGGTTCAGGAAAAGATTTAGGAGGGATTGTAGTGAAAAAGTTTTTGAGGGAAAAGATCAACAATTTATTTGCAACATCGAAGAGAACAAAGCGTGAGACAAAAATTAAAGAAAACATTGATTTCGAATTTAGATTCGTAAATCAGATGGAAATGTAGGGCGAAAAGATTTAAATAAAATCTCTGGAAAGCAGGTTGAGTAATACCTGAGTTTCCGGAGATTTTTTTATGCAGAAAATGCTTGATAAATGGATTTCGTAATAATTTTGTAAAATTTAGGATTTTGTCGTATAATATAGAGGAGTGTGGGTTAACGTAGGGTAGATGTTAACTCAATTCATGGTAAATATGTGGGGATACATAGTTTATATAGGAAGGATTATAGAGAAAAGATGAAGAAGAAAAAGTATTTGGCGATAGGCGGAGCTTGTGTTGTTTTAACGCTTGGGGCGTTTTTCTCAACACAGAATAAAGGGAAATCGGATGACAATCAGAATATAAGCAAGGCAGCAGGTGCAGTTACAAATGTTGAGAATACTACATCAGAGGGGGCTGCAGGATCATCAAATAATGGTGAGGCTACTACTGAAAAGTCTGAAGGTGGTGAGGGCTCAGGTGAAATTAATGATCCTGAGACTAAGGAAATTGCCACGCCTAATAAGAAACTTACAAAGTATGAAAAGTATAAGGAAACGCTTAAGGGCATGGGTGTCGTTGATCTTGGCGACATCGATGTTGAGGCTTTGTATGTTCATGAGACTATGGATAAAAAATCAAAAACTGTTGGGTATATTCCTCATGGTGGAAAGATGAAAATCCTTGAAAAACTTGATGATAACAATTGGTATAAGATTAAGTCTGGTAAGATAAAAGGATTTGTTCGCAGCAAATACGTTCTTACAGGTAAGAAGATGAAGGAAGCCATAGTTTATAATAAGGACGTTATTGCTCATGTTGAAGGTGAGAATGTAGGAATACTTGGTAAGGCAAATAGAGATAGTACAGTTGTTGCAATTGGATATAAGGAAGCTGATTATCCAATTGAGGCTTTTAGTGATAATAGAAAGTATGCATATGTTGAGAGAACAGCCACAATAACAGGCTGGATTCCTATTTCAAAGATTAAGATTCAGGTTACTTGTCCTAAGGCTATGGATAAAGAAGAATTTAAGGAATATCAGAGAGAGTATTCTGAAAAAGAAAAGAAGGAATTAGAAAGTTATCTTTCAATTTCATTACAGCCTACTGGTAATTCTTTATTGGATTCGATAATTAAACTTGTATCTCATAATGAATCTGGTAATTTCAAATCTGCTAGAAATCCAATTACAGGTGGTGAAAAGACTATTACTGTTGGTGCATGGCAGTGGTATGGTGAGAATGCTCATAATATTTTAAGACAGATTTGTAATGCTAACAGGGATAAGGCTGCTGAAATAATTGAGAGTGCATTTGCTGGAAGACGAGGAAGAGATAAGGCAGAGAAACTCTATGAGGATATTTTAGGTAGTAAAAACTGGGTTAACGAAAAGAGATTATTTAGTAATGAGGAACTAATTGCAGTTAAGGGTCTTCTTGGAAGTGATCAGGGTGTTAAAGTTCAAAGCTCTAAGATTCAGTCTGACATTCAAGCTAAGGTTACCGTTGCAATTCGTACATATAATTTATCAAATGATGCGTTAGTTGCATATTTTTGTGATTTATTCTGGCAGAATCCTGCACAGGCAAGAGCAGTTGTAGATGAATGCATTGATCATTTTGGCGGGGCAAGAGGTTTTTCTAGAGCAAGAAATGGTCTTAGATATCTTCACAGAAAAGCTTTAAATAATCATACATTTGGTAGATTTACAAGACGTCGTGAATATACATATTCATATTGCCAGCGTCTTGATGAAAATTAGAAGAAAAAAAAGAAATATACTAGGAGGGTATAATAATGAATAAGAAACT
>ODAJ012142769.1_pt1 | contig 25746 bp, 24 predicted proteins | sample 1539241 | NCBI WGS metagenome assembly ODAJ01 (sample SAMN02144231, study PRJEB22623) | gut metagenome | biome: sheep rumen | host: Ovis aries | place: New Zealand
TACGAAGAGAGACTGAAATCGGTTATGAACCGGAAACTGCAGATGGCCAAGATGAGGGTAAATTCCTATCAGGTACGCATTCAGGCAGCATCCCCGCAGAAGCGGACGGATGCCAAACGCATGGAGTGCGCAAGGCTTGAGGAAAGACTGCAAAACCTGATGCAGAAGAAACTGTCGGATCGAAGAAACCGCATGGCTTTATACATCGAACGCATGAAACGGGTCAACGTACTGGACCGACTTGAGAGCGGTTATTCGTATGTGTCGGATTCGGACGGAAAACGTCTTACTTCGGTGGACGATTTTAAGACGGGAGAAGACATCAGGCTCTTATTCAAAGACGGTGCGGTATATGCAAAGACCGTATCGGTGGAAAAAGGAGTGGAGGGGATTATCAATCATGAGTGACAAAGCAGGAAATGAAGGCGTGGATTCCACGCTGGAAGAAGATTTTAAGAAACTGGACGCGTTACTTGCGGATATGGAAAAAGACGACATCGGAATCGAAGATGCCTTTGCAAAATATGCTGAAGGAATGAAACTGATTAAAAACTGTAATGACCGTATTGACCGGGTGGAGAAAAAGGTACAGCAGTTATCCGATGATTTGAAGACGGAGGATTTTGAATGATGAACGAAGAACGTGTCAGTGCGCTGACAAAAGAGATGGACCGGCTGATTCTTCCGTATTTTCCGAAGGAAGAAGGACTGCAGAAGAAGCTGTTTGAGTCGATGAATTACAGTTTTGAGGCAGGCGGAAAAAGAATCCGTCCTCTGATGATGCAGGAAAGCTACAAGCATTTGGGCGGCGATGAGAGCGAAATTGAGATTTTAGATCCGTTCTTTGCCGCAATGGAAATGATTCATACCTATTCGCTGATTCACGACGATCTTCCGGCCGTGGACAACGATGATTACCGCAGGGGAAAAGCTACGAACCATAAGGTGTTCGGCGAGACCACGGCGATTTTTGCGGGCGACGCCATGTTAAATCTTGCGTTCGAAACCATGGTAGAGGCAACCGTGAAGGAAGTCGATCCGATCTGGAAAACCAAGAAACTCGAAGCCATGAACGTGCTTGCGAAGAAGGCCGGAGCATACGGCATGCTGGCAGGACAGATGGTGGATACGCTTTGCGAGGATAAGGAAGATACCGGACTTGAAGAGCTGATGTTCATTCATGAGAAAAAGACGGCAGCCTTAATTCAGGCGCCGCTTGTCATGGGTGCGATTTTTGCCGGAGCAAGCCGTGAAAAAATCGCCAGAATGGAGCAGGTCGGCTACCTTGTCGGCATTTCGTTCCAGATTCAGGACGATATCCTTGACTGCATCGGAAACGAGAAAAAACTCGGCAAAAAGACCGGTTCGGATGCCAAAAACGATAAGGCAACCTATGTGACCATCAAAGGATTAAAGGAAGCGAAAGAAGATCAGGTACGTATGTCCAAGGAAGCCGAGGGACTGCTTGCATCCATGCAGGACGGCCCGAGTGAACTGATCGAACTGGTAGACTATCTGATTTCGAGGGAATACTAATGTATCTTGAAAGAATTAATAAACCGAATGATATCAAGAAGATTCCGAGAGAAGGACTGGATGTACTTGCGCAGGAAATCCGGGAATTTTTAATCGAAACCATTTCGGAAACGGGAGGTCATCTGGCAGCGAATTTAGGTGCCGTGGAGCTTACCATGGCTCTGCATCTCGTCATGGATTTCCCGGATGACAAGTTAATCTGGGACGTCGGACATCAGTCCTACACCCATAAGATTTTAACCGGCAGAAAGAGCGAATTCAACACCCTTCGTAAATTCCACGGTCTGGCCGGTTTCCCGAAAACCAAGGAAAGCGACTGTGACGCTTTCAATACCGGACACAGTTCGACATCCATTTCCGCTGGCCTCGGAATGGCGGTTGCAAGAACGCTGCAGGGAAAGAACAATACCGTGATTTCCGTAATCGGTGACGGATCCTTAACCGGCGGTATGGCATATGAAGCAATCAACAATGCAGCCAAAGCGCAGACACCGTTTATCATTGTGCTTAACGACAACAATATGTCCATTTCCGAGAATGTGGGCGGTGTATCTTCCTACCTGAACAAAATCCGTACAACGGAAGCCTATCTGGAATTAAAGGAAGATGTGAAGAACAAGTTAAAAACCGTTCCGCGGGGCAAGAGCATGATTCACCGCATCCAGAATGTCAAAAGCGGTTTCAAGCAGTTAGTCCTTCCCGGCATGATGTTTGAAAATATGGGACTGACTTATTTAGGCCCCGTAAACGGACATGATATTGCCGCCATGGAGAAGGTGTTAAGAGAGGCGAAACGGTGCAAAACACCCGTGCTCGTGCATGTTTTAACGCATAAGGGACGCGGTTATGTGCCTGCGGAGAGACATCCCGCAAGATTCCACGGTGCGGAACCGTTCGATATCGAAACCGGACTGCCGTTAAAGAAAAGAACGACACCGAATTACACGGATATTTTTTCAACGGTGATGTGCAAACTCGGAGACAGCAATCCGAATGTGGTTGCCATTACGGCCGCCATGCCTGACGGTACCGGCCTTAAGAGGTTCCGGAATATGTATCCGGACCGCTTCTTTGATGTCGGAATTGCGGAACAGCATGCCGTAACTTTTGCGGCAGGCCTTGCATCAAGCGGTTTAAGACCCGTGGTTGCCATTTATTCCTCCTTCCTGCAAAGAGCTTACGATCAGATTCTTCATGACGTCTGCATTCAGAAACTGCCGGTGGTATTTGCAATTGACCGTGCGGGATTGGTCGGTTCCGACGGAGAAACGCATCAGGGTATTTTTGATTTATCGTATCTTTCCGAGATTCCGAACTTAACGGTGATGGCACCGAAGAACAAGTGGGAACTTGCGGATATGCTTCGTTATGCCGTGCAGTACGACGGACCGATTGCGCTGCGTTATCCGAGAGGACAGGCATTTGAAGGTCTCTATGAAATGAGACCCGCCATCGAATACGGTAAATCCGAGTGGCTGTACGAAGAGTCCGAAATCTGTCTGATAGCGGTCGGATCCATGGTGAAGATTGCACTTAAGGCGAAGGAACTTCTTGAAGCCGAAGGCCATAAGGTCAGCGTGGTAAATGCAAGATTCGTAAAACCGATTGATGAAGAAATGGTGGCAAAGGCCGCCAAGAAGCATAAATATGTGGTGACTCTGGAAGAAAACGTACTTTCCGGCGGTTACGGAGAGAATGTCAGAGAATACTTTGATACCTTAAGCACCAGGGCGAAGCTTTTAAACATTGCCATTCCCGACTGCTTCGTGGAACACGGCAAAGTGGACGAGCTGCTTGAGGAGTTAAACATGGATGCAAAGGGCATTACAAACAGAGTTCTGGAATGGATGAAATAAGCGCACGCCCATGAAAAAGAGACTGGATTTATTATTAACCGAAAAAGGGCTGGCGCCGTCACGAGAGAAGGCGAAAGCCTATATCATGTCGGGCATTGTCTATGTCAACGGACAGAAAGAAGACAAAGCCGGAGATCTATTTGACGATGAGACGGCAAAGGTGGAAGTCAGGGGTGAGACGCTGAAGTATGTAAGCCGCGGCGGACTGAAACTTGAGAAGGCTTTACAGGTATTTCCGATTGATCTTAAGGAAAAAACATGCATGGACATCGGAGCCAGCACGGGTGGATTTACGGACTGCATGCTGCAAAACGGTGCGGCAAAGGTTTATGCCATCGATGTGGGGCACGGACAGCTTGCGTGGTCTTTACGAAACGATGAGCGTGTAATCTGCATGGAAAAGACGAATTTTCGCTATGTGACGCATACCGAGGTGCCGGAAGAAATTGATTTTGCATCCTGCGACGTATCGTTCATCTCACTTACAAAGATTCTGGGTCCCGCATACAATCTGATTAAGGACGGCGGTGAGATGGTCTGTCTGATTAAGCCGCAGTTTGAAACGACCCGGGAAAAGGTCGGGAAAAAGGGCGTTGTACGTGAACCGAAGGTGCATAAGGAAGTAATTGAAAGCACCGTGGCATTTGCGATTGCGACCGGGTTTGAAATTCTCGGTCTGGATTATTCTCCGATTCGCGGGCCCGAAGGAAATATCGAATATTTACTTTTCCTGAGAAAGAAGGCCGGAGAGGCTTCCGAGGAAATTACCGGAGAGATTTCCGAAGAAATTTCCGGGGAAAACACTGAAGACAAAGACGCGGCAGTACAGGTTGCGGAACTTAACGATGAACTGAAAAAGACCGTCGAGGCGGTTGTGGCAGCATCTCATGAGTCTCTTGAGAAGGGGAATGAATAGATGAAGAAAATTCTCGTAATTACGAACCGGTTTAAGGATACCGACAATAAGACGACGCAGAGAGTCTGCGATTATCTTACCTCCATGGACGTGGACGTGACGCAGATCGGGGTGGACCGCAAGGTCAGCATCCTCGGCGCATGGATTCCGGAAGGAGTGGAACTTGCCATCATTCTCGGAGGCGACGGTACCATCATGCAGTTTGCAAGCGAGCTTTCGGAACATGACATTCCGATTCTCGGAATCAACATGGGGCATCTGGGCTATCTTGCCGAAGTGGAAGCCTCAAACGTGGAACTTGCTCTGAAACGGGTTTTGGACGGCGAATTCACCATTCAGGAGCGAATGATGTTAAAGGGTATTGTTCACAACAAAAAAGGTGAAATTACCGAGAATTACGCCCTGAATGATGTTGTCATTACCAGAAGCGGTAAAATGCAGATCATGAGTTTTAACATCTACATCAACGGCAATCTGTTAAAGAATTACAGCGCAGACGGAATGATTCTGTCCACGCCGACGGGTTCCACCGCATACAACTTATCCGCGGGTGGTCCGATTGTGGATCCCGGTGCGGAACTGCTTTTGTTTACTCCGATCTGTCCGCATACGCTGATGAACAGAAGTATTGTTTTAAAGGCTGCCGACAATGTGGAAATCGAAATGCTTGCGACGCATGAAGACGAAAGGGACGAGATTCTGGAAGCAAACTATGACGGAAACGTTACGGTCCGCTTAAGCGCGGGAGACAGGGTCAGCGTTTCGAAGGCGGACAGAATCGTAAGACTGGTTCGTCTCGGCGGCGTCAGTTTCCTTGATACCCTTCACCGGAAACTGAAGGAAAGCTAAACAGGGCGTGCAACAGACGGAAAAGAAAGCCAAATGGCAGGAAATAAAATAAAAAAGCGGGAATTTCAGGGAATCCAGACATGAAACAGAAACGACAGCTTCGAATCATAGAAATTATTCAGCATAATGACATCGAGACGCAGGAAGAACTTGCGGACCGCCTTCGGGAGGAAGGGTTCGGCGTAACGCAGGCCACGGTCTCGAGAGACATCAGGGAATTAAACCTTTCCAAGGTTCCCGGTGCAAACGGAAAGCAGAAATATGCCTATATTTCCAACTCCGGAAGCCATATGTCCGACAAATACGTCCGCATGCTTCATGACGGATTGATCAGTATGGAAACGGCAGGAAATCTGCTTGTTTTAAAGACGGTATCCGGCATGGCCATGGCAGTTGCGGCGGCACTCGACGCGATGCATTTTTCGGAAATCGTTGGAAGTATCGCAGGTGACGATACCATCATGGCAGCAACGAAAACACCGGCCGACGCTCAGGCGTTAAAAGACAGGATTAACGAATTTATAAATGCCTCTTTATAAGTTGATTGGACGAAAAACAATACTTTTTAAAAAAGAAAAAAGGTTAAGCGGGGACCCAGTCAAAGGGAGGAAAAATGTTACTTTATTTACACGTAAAAAACTATGCACTGATTGATGATGTCGAGGTGGAATTCACTGACGGACTCAATATTCTAACCGGTGAGACCGGTGCCGGCAAATCTGTTTTGCTCGGAAGTATTTCTTTAGCGCTCGGCACGAAAGCGAAATCGGATGTCATCCGACAGGGTGAGGAAAGTGCTTTTGTGGAATTGCATTTTGCAATTGACAATGAAAAACAGCGCGAATTTCTTAAGGAACTGGATATCGAGTGCGAGGATGACGTGGTTGTCATCAGCCGCAAGATTACGCATCAGCGTTCCGTGGGTAAAATCTGCAACGTAACCGTAAACTCCTCGGACCTGCGTGCCATGGCGGATCTTTTCTTAGATGTCTACGGTCAGCACGATTATCAGAACCTCTTAAAAGAATCCAAACACATTGATTTACTGGACGGATACTGCGATGCTTCTATCCGCGGTTTAAAAGATGCCGTAGCGGCTTCTTATGATGCATATGCCGAAATCAGGCGTGAACTCGACGGCCTGGAAACAGATGAAAATAAGCGGCAGAGAGAGATGGATCTTCTGTCGTATCAGTTAAACGAAATCAAGGCTGCGAATCTGAAGTCCGGGGAGGAAGAAGAGTTAAAAGAATACCTGCGTCTTGCCGAAAACGGCGAAAAGATTGCGTCCGCGCTCGGAAGAACAAGCCTTTGCCTTTCGGAAGACGAGGGGGCGCTCGGGCAGTTATCGCATGCATTTTATGAATTAAGAGCGGTATCCGGCGTATCCGAAAGAATCGGTGAAATTGAGGATTCCCTAAGCCAGGCCCAGGATATCCTCAAATCCGTAAGCCGCGAAATGCAGGATTATCTGGAGTCTTTAGACTTCGACGAACAGACGCTTAAAGAGTCGAGAGAGCGTTACGATGAAATCTGTTCTCTTATGATGAAATACGGAAAGACCGTCGAAGAGGTATGGAAATATTATGACGAAAAGAGCGAAGAATATGAAAAACTCTGTGATTTCGAACAGTACCGTGACAGCCTTGCCGCACGGTTAAAGAAGGCGGAAGGTGCATTAAAAGAGGACTGCTCGAGATTAACCGACCTTCGTCTGAGGGAAAGTATCGAGTTTGAAGAAGAGATGGCGGCGGCGCTTAAGGAGCTTAATTTTAACCACGCCGATTTTCATGTCGAAATTTCCCAGAACGACCACTATACCGCAAACGGAACGGATCTCGTGAAATTCTATATTTCCACCAATCAGGGCGAAAGCCTGAAACCCTTAAACGAAGTTGCCAGCGGCGGCGAGCTTTCAAGAATCATGCTTGCCATTAAGACATTAAGCGTCGGAGATTTGGTGCATACACTGATTTTCGACGAGATTGATGCCGGAATCTCCGGACAGACCGCATGGAAAGTGTCCGAACGGTTGGGCCAGCTCGCACGTGATCTGCAGGTAATCTGTATCACACATCTTCCGCAGATAGCGGCAATGAACGATTCTCATTACGAGATAGTCAAAAAAGAGGAAAACGGTCATACCACTACAAACGTAAGAGTATTAAAAGAGTACGAATCCATCGAGGAACTGACCAGGCTTCTCGGCGGAGCACAGGCATCCGAGGCGGCAAAAAAGAACGCAAAGGATCTTCGGGCGCAGGCGAAGGAAATCAAAAAACAGATGAGGAAATAAATATTTTTTATTATTTTCACGGAATAACGGATTTTGTTGGACATGTGTTGGACTTAAGCGGTTAAACTATAACCGTAGTTTGGAAATATTATACTTACCGGTTATAGAACGGAGGACAAAAATATGCCTAAAGGAACAGTTACAAGAAATGATGTTGAGCAGGCCTGGTGGTTTTCGGGAACCGCGCTTTTCGGCGACATGCTGAAAGATACCGCAAGCCTCGAAGAGAGAACGGCAATCTATAAAAAAATATCTACGATTCGTGCACTTTATAATCAAACAGATGTTGCACCCCAGCTTCTGGCTGATTATCCGGACCTTCTCAGAAAGGTTCAGGAAGATGAAGAACAGTTGGGTGAAGCAATATCGCTTATGGGAGTGAGCGGGGAGAAACTGCGAGCAGTGGATTATGTCGTATTTAAGTCTCCCGAGTGCGATAAAGTAATCGAACTGCATAAAGAAGGACTGAAAGAACTGTCCAGGCTTCTTGAAAAAAGATTGGCACAGGGTAATTTTAAGTCTTTGTCGGAGCAGAATCATTGCTATATGATGAAATCCTATATTGATGATTTTGCAGCCGGAAGATCCTTTTCGCGGGATAAATTATCTGACGAACAGTATCAGTTCTCACATGCCGTGACGGCGAAATTCAGAACATCAGGCAGCGCTTTTACGGTATCGGATGAAGGCGAATTTCAGGTCCTGCCCAGATATGCAAACGATGCCGAAGTTTTTGAGAAGATTGATTCGACAGGAATCATTCATTCCACGGCGGGAGGCAAAAGAATTTTTGATTTGACAAGAAATCACTTAGAGACCGGTGATACCGCACGCGGAGAACTCTACGAGGAATATAAACAGCAGAGGAACAGAATTGCCAATCATTTTCGCTTTTCGGAAGAAGATTATAACAAGCTTATCAAGGATAATCCCAATCTGATACTTTTTGATAATGCTTATTCCGAACTCTCCGGACAGCGTGGACGCGGATTTAACTGGGCCATGATTGATATTGATGCAAAAATCGAGGCGATGAAAAACGGGTGGCCGGTCAGCGACTTAAATGCCCTTGGTACGTATGCAGTTTTGCTTGACAATCTGGACGAAAATATTCAATCAAGCAAAACGCTTGTTGAGAAAAATAAGTCATCTATCGAGGCGGAGAAGGCAAAAGAGAAACCGAATCAGAAAAAGATAGAAGATTGGCAGAAAGAAAACAACAAATTCAATGAACGTATCGAGAGGCTTTCTACGGCTTATGACAAAATGAAGGACGCCTGGGAGGAGGCCAACGGAGGTCTCGTTAATGAGGAGAAACGTAAGGAAAAATTACAGGTTCTCAAAAATGCTTTGGATGACGTAAAATCCAATGAACTAAAGGATTACGACAAAACTCTTGACAGAACAAAATATATGATTGACGAGCGCGTAAGTGCAAAACTGGCAGAACACGAAAAGGCACTGCTTACGGAAACCGCAACCGAAATGCTGGCAATGCTGAACGATGTAGACCCGACGCTTGTTAAATCTTCCGACGCATTTAAAAAATTTAAAGAAGAACTTAAAAAACTCGCGGAACTGGATGATTCCGCGGAAAAGAGCGGATCTGACAAATGGTTCCAGGAACAGGCAGAGAAGGTTATGAAGGCCGGCGCGGCCTATTTACAGTATAAAACGAAGCAGCTTCACAAAGATCCTTCTCGCAAGCGCTCCGATTTGGAAGCAAAACGTGTTAAAGTAGTGGATGCAATTATCGGAAAACTTACCATAGGTAAAGTTCCCGGAACCGGTCACGCAATATACGGAGATGATTTTAACCCCATTCATACCAGAGGACATGAGCCGGATGTGATTTTTGACGAATTCATTGATACATCCGCAAAGAATTACGATACTTACATTAAACTTCATACCGGTCGTGCCGCTGAAAACGGAACGAGAGAAGAAATGATCGAGGATCTTGCGAAAGTAACTGCTGCATGGGCATTAAAGAAACAATTCGGAGAGCCGTTCAGCAAAAAGGAAATCGATAAACAGGCAAAGAATATCCGCCTTCTTTATAATCTGGATGCAGTTAGTACGGAAGATTTAAGAAATGCGCTTCGAACCCCCAAGACGGCGGATTCCTTTATCAAAGAAAGACAGAAAGATCTTTCCGAGGTAAAAGATTTTGACTTGAAGAATGAAAAGGGTGAAACGAGATATTCAATCTGGTGGAATAACATGTCCGCTCTTTATCGTATCATGAAGGATCCCGGGAGGGTGAATTCCGAAGCCTATACGAAACTGTTTGAAACGGTGAAAGAAGCAGCGCATATGCCGCGCCCCGGCGTTGTCCCCAAAATGAAAAAGGATTTGCTGGAGAATAAAGTGGCGCAGCTGAATTTTAAGATGATGCAGTATGCGAATATGGCAGTGGACGAGAAAGGATTCAGCGAGAAGAAATTAAATCATGATTCGCTTCATGTTCTCCACACATTAAGAGGTTTCACTTCAGGCGCAGAGAATATCATCAATAACATTGACGAACGTGTCGACAAAAAACGTTACGATAAAGATCCGGAAAGCCTTAAGTTTGTATCCTATGGCTTTTACGGTGCAAAGATGCTTTATGAAGGCAGAAAAGAGATAAACAACGGTAATGAACTGCGCACACCGGATGATGATAAAATTCTTGAAAATGAAAAGAAGTACAGAAAGAGCGCAAACACCATTACCCTCGGTAAACTCAACGTAAATAAGGCATTCAACGGAAAGTATAAGGAAGCAATCAAGATTAACGGAAAGCTGCCCAGGAATACAAAAGCTCCGAAGGGGCCGAAGGAAGAACCTGCACCCAAGGTGAACAGACCGCATCTGTAAGAAGTTGCAAAAACGGTGAAATAATTGTTAAAACCTGTTCAAAACGGAGTTGTTTTGGTATAATGTTTTAAGGTATTTTTACGAAAATACATTTACCGGAGGGTTGCAGAAATGAAGAATATCCTGTTTGTTGCATCGGAAAGTGTTCCGTTTATTAAAACAGGCGGTCTGGCCGATGTTGTCGGATCGTTACCGAAATGCGTGGACAAAAAGTATTTCGATGTGCGTGTCATGATTCCCAAGTACACCTGTATTTCACAGGAGTGGCGGGATAAAATGGTTTTCAAGACTTCCTTCTATATGGATTTCAACTGGAGAAGTGAGTATGTCGGCATTTTAGAGGCCAAGGTGGACGGTGTTACCTACTATTTCATCGATAACGAGTCCATGTTCGGAGGTTTCCGTCCTTATTCCGGAAATGTTCTGGATGATATGGAGAAATTCATTTTCTTCTGCAAGGCAGCCTTATCCGCAATGCCTCTTCTGGACTTCCGCCCGGACATCATTCACTGCCATGACTGGCAGACCGGACTGGTACCCGTCTATTTGAAAGAGCGGTTCCAGGGAAATGAATTCTTCCACGGAATCAAAACCATTATGACCATCCACAACCTGAAATTCCAGGGTAAGTGGGATGTTAAGACCGTAAAAGAAATCTCCGGACTTCCGGATTACTATTTTACACCTGACAAACTGGAGCATTACAAGAATGCAAACATGTTAAAGGGCGGTCTGGTTTATGCAGACGCAATTACGACGGTTTCCGAAACCTACGCAAAAGAAATCATGACCCCGTTCTACGGAGAGCAGCTTGACGGACTGCTTCGTGCACGGCAGAACGACCTTCGCGGTATTGTAAACGGTATTGATTATTCGGATTATGATCCTTCGAAGGATAAATGTATCGAGTTTCCTTACACGCCGCAGAATTTCCGTAAGGAAAAGGTAAAGAATAAACGTGCGCTTCAGAAAGAACTCGGACTGGAAGAGAACGACAAGATCATGATGATCGGTATCGTATCGAGACTGACAGACCAGAAGGGCTTCGATTTAATCGCATACATGATGGATGAGCTTTGCCAGGATGCGGTTCAGATTGTGGTTCTCGGAACCGGCGACGAGCAGTACGAGAACATGTTCCGTCACTTCGACTGGAAATATAACAATAAGGTTTCCGCGAATATTTATTATTCCGAAGCTTTGTCCCATAAAATCTATGCGGCATCCGATGCCTTCTTAATGCCTTCGCTGTTTGAACCCTGCGGTCTTTCCCAGCTTATGGCACTTCGTTACGGCACCATCCCCATCGTCCGTGAAACGGGCGGCCTGAAGGATACGGTTGAGCCTTACAACGAATACGAGAGCACCGGTACCGGCTTCAGTTTCGTAAACTACAATGCACACGAAATGCTTGCAAGCATCCGTTATGCAGAGAAAATCTACTACGATCGCAAACGCGAATGGAATAAGATGATAGACCGCGCCATGGCAGTCGATTTCTCCTGGAGCGTTTCTGCGAAAAAATATCAGGAAATGTATGACTGGCTGATAGGCTGAGTCAGAAAGCTTGAGACATAAAGAAAATACCCTCTGTGCTCGCACAAGAGGGTATTTGATTTATAATCACCAATATCCGGGTAAAATAAACACAGGCGGAGAAGCATATGCCTTTTGACGGAATTTGCGTTGCGGCGGTTGTTGACGAGTTAAACCGTAACCTGACGGGCGGCCGGATCGTTAAAATCGCGCAACCGGAAAAAGAAGAAATACTGTTACAGATTAAGACGGAGAGGGATACCGCACGGCTTTTTATTAACGTGTCCGCGGGGATGCCTTTTCTTTACCTGACGAATGAAAACAAGCCGTCGCCGATGACGGCACCGAATTTCTGCATGGTGCTTCGGAAACACCTGCAGGGCGGACGAATTCTTTCGGTGACGCAGCCCGGACTGGAGCGTGTCGTTGAAATTACCGTGGAACATCTGGATGAAATGGGCGATCTTTGTAAAAGAACACTGGTTTTTGAACTGATGGGAAAGCACAGTAATCTGATTCTGACGGATGATAAAAATATCATTTTGGATTCCATCAAACATGTCAGTGCGCTTGTTTCTTCCGTGCGCGAAGTGCTTCCGGGACGAGAGTGGTTTATTCCGAATACGGAAGACAAATTCGATCCGCTTGTTTCGAAAACAGAACTTTGGGATTCTTTTGAAACGGCGATGAAGAAACCGGCAGGTGTATATAAAAGACTCTACACTTCCTATACCGGACTGAGTCCTTTTGCGGCGATGGAGCTTTGCAATGCGGCCGGCTGCGACGGAGACAGGGAGATTACAGAAGAAGAAAAAGAGAAACTTTTTGAGGAATTCTTCGGTCTTATGCAGAAGGTAAGAACCTGCGATTTTACCCCGCAGATTCTTTACGAGAACGGAAGAATCAAGGAATTTTCCGTAACGGAAAGTGAGAGTTTTACCGAAAAGCGAACCTTTGATTCGGTGTCCGAAATGCTTGCGACCTATTATTCCGATAAGAACAAGGCGGATGTCATGCGTTCGAAGACGGCGGATTTAAGACATCAGATTCAGACCCTTCTCGAACGTGATTACAAGAAAGCGGATCTGCAGAAAAAGCAGCTTGCGGATGCCGAAAACCGCGAAAAGTTCCGAATCTGCGGCGAACTGTTAAATGCCTATGCGTATCAGATTGAAGACGGTTTAAAAAAGGCGGAGGTTTTCGATTATTACGAAAACAAAACCCGCACGATTACGCTGGACGAGAATAAAACGGTTGCGGAGAATGCGGTAAGATATTTTGACAAATACAACAAACTGAAACGTACGGCGGGAGCGCTGGCGGAGCAGATGAAGGAAAACGAAGAAGAGATTGAATATCTGGAAGGTATTCTGACCTATATTTCCCTGGCTTCGACAGAGGAAGATCTGTCGCAGATTCGCAGGGAACTCTGGGAGAGAGGATTCGTCAAACGTCTCGGAAACGTCGGTACGAATCAGAAAGCCGCAAAAAACGGTGGTGCCGGAAAAGGCGGGATCTCAGGGAAGGCCGGAAAGGGCGGAAAAATGCCGAAGGCGAAACCGCTGCATTATCTGACCAAAGACGGATACGATATTTATGTCGGACGCAACAATCTGCAGAATGAGACGGTGACTTTCGAAATCGCAACCGGCAACGACTGGTGGTTTCATGCCAAGGGTGTTCCGGGTGCTCATGTGGTTGTAAAATGCTCTTTTGCCAATCAGGCACAGGAATGGGATATGCCGGATGAAATCTTCGAACTGGCCGGTGCGCTGGCTTTGATGTATTCTAAAAACAAGGACATGGAAAAGGGCGAAATCGATTATCTGAGAAAGAAAAATATCCGTCGTCCGAACAATGCCGCAACGGGATTTGTGGTTTATTACACAAACTATTCGCTGGTGGCAAAAAATTCCATCGAGGGGTATGAACTGAAGGAAGTTTAGGAGATTAAGCGGGAATCCTCGGCAATTCAATTGCCGAGTAGTTCACGAATCATTGGTTTTTGTGTTTCGAAAGAGGAGAATTCTATAGGAGTGGAAGATGCGGTTGTAACAAAGAAAAAAAGTCCGGTTCCTTTCATCATTATCGGCATCGTTTTAGCCGTTGCTGTGATTGCCAGATCAGCTCTTTTACGGGCAGATTTACGAATGTAAAAAAGGTGGATGATTTTACATATTCCGTCGAAGTTGCGGATTTAAAATATGAGCAGGAAGTCGGCACATCGTTTTCCGAAACCGATTCCTACGGACTTAGGATCACGGAATATGTGGAGGCACGCGGAATTGCGGGCCCCGGTCCTCTTTTGGTTTATTTAAAGGGAGCGGATCTTTCGACGCTTCCGGAAAGTTTCTTAAAATACATCGATTACGATGCTTCGACGGGAAAACTTCCCTGTTACGGACTCTATAATCCGGACGGCGGAGGGTACGGATTTGAAGGAAAATATACCGGGGAGAATGCGGATGGATAAAGCGGACAAAAAAGTAAAATGGGGTGTGCTCGGAACGGCCGGAATCGCAAAAGGATGTACGATTCCCGGGATGAAGGAAGCGGACAACTGCGAATTATATGCGATTGCGGGCAGATCTTACGCAAAAGCCGAAGCATTTCGTGACGAGTTCGGGTTTGAAAAAGCCTATGGCAGTTACGAAGATTTAATAGGTGACGAAGCGGTGGAGGCGGTCTACATAGCCCTTCCGAACAATCTGCATTTTCCGTGGGTGAAGGCCGCACTGGAACATAAAAAACACGTGCTTTGCGAAAAGCCGCTTGCGATGAATGCGGCGGAGGCTAAGCAGATGTTTGAAATAGCCGAAGCAAACGGCGTGTATTTAACGGAAGCATATGCATATCTTCACAGCCCCTATGTAAAGGCATTGAAGGATGAGATTGCAGGCGGTGTTCTGGGCGAAATCGAATATGTGGAATCGGCCTTTCTTGCGCAGGGACATATCGAGGATTTCCGTCTGCACAAAGAATCCGGCGGCGGAGCGGTATACGATCTCGGATGTTACAGTACGACGATGATTCTGTCCCTGGTTGATTCCGAAGTGAATTTTGTCAGGGCGGCCGCGGAGATCGGGGAAACCGGAGTCGATTTGAATACCGCCTGCATCCTGAAATTTGAAAACGGCGTCAGGGCATCTTTTAACGCGGGAATGATTTTTAAACCGGGAACGCATGCAAGATTCGACAGACTGTATATTCACGGGGACAAAGGACAGATTCGTTCCGAAGTGGAATATAACAGGTCGGGAGAGTGCAGCTACCGGATTTGTACGAAAGAAGGGGAAACCGTAAAAACGGTAACGGCGCTTTCAAACTACCGGCTGGAGGTTGAAAAACTCGGCCGGTGTATTTTACAGGGAGAGAAACCTTTGGTAACACCCGGGTTCTCGATTAAAAACGCCGAAGTTCTGGACCGGATTCTGGAACAGATCCGTTTATAGAGCATCGACTTACAGAGCAAAGACTTACAGAGCAACAAAAAAGAAAGGAAGAAACGGTTTTTTTCGCACAATGTGAAAGCCCCGTTTTTTTATTGACGCAAAGTGGGTTATTCAGTATAATATTATGGACTATGTGTGGGCTTATGCCCAGTGATCGGGGGATAAATAAATGATAAAAAGCATGACAGGTTTCGGACGGTATGAATACAGCGATGAACGTTGTAAATGTGTGGTGGAAATCAAGTCCGTAAACCACAGATATCTGGATTTGACGGTGAAAATGCCCAAGAGACTGAACTTCTTCGAAGCGTCTTTGCGTACCCTTTTAAAGGATTACATGAAACGCGGCAAGGTTGACGTATTCGTATCCTATGAAGAGTTTGAGCAGGAGAGCGTAAACATCCGTTATAACAAGGCCGTTGCCGCAAAGTACATGGAATACTTAAACCAGATTGCCGAGGATTTCGGTCTGGAGAACGATACCAGGGTGTCCACGCTTTCCCGTTATCCGGAAGTGTTTGATACGGACGATGCCGAAATCGACGAGGATGCCATCTGGAAGGTACTTGAGGAAACCGCAAGACAGGCAGGCGACAACTTTGCACAAAGCCGTGCAAAGGAAGGCGAGAATTTAAAGAACGATCTGATTTCAAAACTGGACGGAATGCTCGGAAATGTCGATTTTATTACCGAGCGTTCTCCGAAGATTATCGAAGAATACCGTAACAAACTGACCGCAAAGGTGAATGAACTGTTAGCGGACAGCACCGTGGATGAGAACCGTATTCTTACGGAGGTTGCGATTTTTGCGGACAAATCCTGTGTCGACGAGGAGCTGGTTCGTTTAAAGAGCCACATTCAGGCGACAAAGGACGCACTCGAAAACGGCGGAGAAGTCGGAAGAAAGCTTGATTTTATCGCACAGGAAATGAACCGTGAAGCGAACACGACTCTTTCGAAAACCACGGATTTGGAGATTGCAAATGTGGCAATCGATTTAAAGACCGAGATCGAAAAGGTCCGCGAACAAATCCAGAACATAGAGTAAAGCATAAAACTCCCGCAACCGGTGAAGCACCAAAGAAAGGCGGGCGGAGATGATATGGCGAAATTTGTACACATCGGATACGGAAATATGGTAAACACGGACAGGGTGAACGCAATTGTCAGCCCGGATGCGGCCCCGATTAAGCGTCTTGTGCAGTCGGCCAAGGAAGAAGGCCGCGCCGTCGATGCGACACAGGGACGTAAAACGAAGGCCGTGCTTGTCATGGAAGACGGACAGATTATTCTTTCCGCGCTGCTTCCGGAAACCATAGCAACAAGAAATTCGTAACGGAAAGTCAGGTGGACACCTATGGAGAAAAAAGGCGCATTAATTGTTATCTCGGGATTCTCCGGGGCCGGAAAGGGAACGCTCGTAAAACGGCTTCTTTCCGACTATGACCGTTTTGCCTTAAGCATTTCCATGACGACAAGAGCACCGAGAGAAGGCGAGGAAGACGGCAGAGAATATTTTTTCGTAAGCCGTGAAACATTTGAAAAGACCATTGCCGAAAACGGTCTTTTGGAACATGCCGAGTATTGCGGGAATTACTACGGAACCCCGAAGGCTTATGTGGAGAGCAAACTTTCGGAAGGCGTCGATGTAATTCTTGAAATCGAAGTGCAAGGCGCGTTTCAGATTAAGAAGATTTTCCCCGAGGCCGTTTTATTCTTTGTAACCCCCCCTTCCGCAAAGATTCTCGAAGAGCGCTTAAGAGGCCGCGGAACCGAGAGTGACGAAGTGATTCGCAAACGACTTCTTCGTGCGGATGAAGAAGCCGAACTTATGGAGCAGTACGATTACGTACTTGTAAACGATTCCCTAGAGGAGTGCATCAAAGATGCGGTATCCTATATCGATGCGGCGAAAGCCACCCCTCTTCGAAATAAAGATTTTATCAATCAGTTAAAGGAAGAGCTTGATAGCTTTTCGAAAGGAGTTTAATTATGATGTTACATCCTTCTTACTCTGACTTAATGGCTGTTGTAAACAGCGAGGTTGAACCCGGCGAGGCACCCATCGTTAACAGCCGTTATTCCATCGTTATGGCAACTTCCCGGAGAGCACGTCAGATCATCGACGGAGCGGAACCCCTGGTAAAGGCTGGCGACAGAAAGCCTTTAAGTATTGCCGTTGACGAAGTATTGGAGTCTAAAATCAAAGTAGTCGGAGACGATGAATAATTTGAAGATTTATTTGCAGTCCTTAGGCTGTGATAAAAATCTCGTGGACTCCGAGATGATGCTCGGAATTCTGTCCAAAGAAGGTTTTGAAATCACAGACGATGAGAACGAAGCAGACATTGCAGTCATCAATACCTGCAGTTTCATTCATGATGCAAAGCAGGAGAGTGTCAATGCAATCCTTGAGATGGCCGATTTAAAAGATGCGGGCTCACTGAAGGTACTTTTGGTGTGCGGATGCCTTGCACAGCGGTATTCCGACGAGCTTTTAGAAGAAATTCCGCAGATTGACGCGATTCTGGGAACGATGGCAACTGACCGGATTGCAGAGGCGGTCCGTAATGTTCTGAAGGAGTCGGAAACCGGAGCCGGCAGCACAAAGAACGGTACACCAAAAGACGATAAACCCGTTATTCTGCCCGACATCGACAGTCCGCTTCCGGCCTATCAGAAGCGCTTCCTTACGGGAGCCGGACATACGGCTTATTTAAAAATCGCTGAAGGCTGCGATAAGCACTGTACCTATTGTGCAATCCCCTCCATGCGGGGAAAATACCGTTCCTATCCGATGGAAAGCCTGTTGCGGGATGCCGAAAGTCTGGCGCAGGCAGGTGTAAGGGAACTGATTCTCGTCGCACAGGAAAGCACTTTGTACGGTGTGGATTTATACCAAAAGAAAATGCTTCCCGATCTTTTGCACAGGCTTTGCGGCATTGACGGGATTGAATGGATTCGTATTCTTTACTGTTATCCGGAAGAAATCACGGATGAGTTAATCGAAACGATTGCAACGGAAAAGAAAATCTGTCATTACCTCGACGTTCCGATTCAGCATGCATCGGATGTCATACTGAAACGCATGGGAAGAAAAACTTCCAATGCAAAGCTTCGTGAAATAATCGCGAAATTAAGGGACAGAATTCCCGACATCTGCATTCGTACAACATTAATTACCGGTTTTCCGGGAGAGACGGATGAGGATTTTGCGATTTTAAAATCGTTCGTGGAAGAAGTACGGTTCGACCGTCTCGGCGTTTTTACCTATTCCATGGAAGAGGGTACACCGGCAGCCGAAATGCCGGATCAGGTGGACGAAGAAATCAAGGAGGCAAGACGCGACGAGCTGATGCTTCTGCAACAGGAAATATCCTATGAGAAGGCGGAAGATTTAATCGGTGAAACACTTGCAGCTTTTGTGGAAGGCAAACTTCCCGATGAGGATGTTTACGTGGCCCGTACCTACAGGGATGCGCCGGATGTGGACGGATATTTTTTCGTTTCCTGCGAATATGAATTAAACAGCGGTGATCTCGTATCCGCGGAGGTTACGGATTGCAACGAATATGATCTGATTGGAGCAGTAGTCAATGAATTTAGCGAATAAACTGACAATATCAAGAGTAATCATGATTCCGGTCTTTTTATTCTTTTTAATGAATCAAAAAGGATATCTGCCTTTCAACATTGTGGCCATCGAGTCTTACTGTAAGTGGATTGCACTGGGAATCTTCATTCTTGCATCCCTTACGGACATGCTGGACGGCAAAATCGCCCGCAAGTACAACATGGTTTCCAATTTCGGCAAATTTATGGATCCGCTGGCCGACAAACTTTTAGTCAACCTTGCGTTAATCGGACTTATGATGCTTGATAAAGTCAACATCTGGCTCGTCATGTTAATCATCGCCAGAGATTTTATCATCAGCGGATTTCGTCTGGTGGCTGCGGAAAAAGGAGTGGTCATCGCGGCAAGTATCTGGGGCAAGGTCAAAACCGCGGCACAGATGGTTATGGTATGTTTCTTAATTGCCGATATCGAGCGTATCGCCTTCGTCGGCATCGTGCTGCAGTGGCTGGTTTGCATCCTTACCCTGTTCTCACTGATTGATTATCTCGTAAAGAACCGGGGGGTTCTTAAGGACGAGAAGAAAGAAGAAAACGTATGAATGCGGAATTTGTTTTTGTAGGAACGGAACTTCTTCTTGGCAATATTTTAAATACGAATGCACAGTATTTGTCCGAACAGTGTGCTGCACTGGGCATTTCCTGCTTTTATCAGACCGTGGTCGGGGATAACAGTCAGAGAATCAAAGATGCCTTTTTAGCAGCATGGAACCGTTCGGACTGTGTTATTTTATCGGGAGGACTTGGGCCCACAGAGGATGATTTGACAAAAGAATCCGTTGCGGAAGCATTGGGACTTGAACTGGTCCTCGATTCCAAAGCCATGGCAGACATCCGTGAATTCTTTGCCAATCGCGGATTCGAGATGCCTGCCATCAATGAAAAACAGGCCTATATTCCGAAAGGAAGTATTCCTTTATACAACGACAACGGTACGGCGCCCGGCATTATCATCGAACAGGATGAGAAATGTGCCGTCCTGCTTCCCGGACCGCCCGTGGAACTGACCGGCATGTTTGAAAAGGACGTTCGTCCGTATCTTCAGAAGAAGAGCCCGTATGTGATTGCATCTAAAATCGTCAAAATGTGCGGCATCGGCGAAAGCCGCGTGGATGAGAAAATCCGGGATCTGACGACGGGAGAGAATCCGACGGTTGCACCGTATGCAAAAAGCGGTGAAGTACATGTCCGCGTTACCGCAAAGGCTGAGACCGAGAAGGAAGCGGGCAAGTTAATCAAACCGGTGGTAAGAGAGTTAAAGAACCGCTTCGGCGATTATATTTATTCGACGGATCCCGCGGTAACGCTGGAAAAATCCGTTGTGGATCTGCTTGTATCCAACAATCTGACGGTATGTACCGTGGAATCCTGTACAGGCGGCCTGGTTGCCGGAAGACTGATTAACGTACCCGGTGTTTCGGAGGTTTTAAAACTCTGCTATGTGACCTATTCGAACAAGGCAAAGAGAAAACTACTCGGAATCAAGAAGGGTATTTTACAGAAACACACCGCGGTCAGTCAGGAAGTCTGCGAGGAAATGTTAAAAGGAGCGGCACTGATTAACAAGGCGGATGTGGTTGTTTCCGTTACCGGACTTGCGGGCCCGGACGGCGGAACCGAGGAAAAACCGGTCGGTCTGGTATACATCGGATGCTCCGTAAAAGGGAAAATTACGGTCGAAAAACATATTTTTAAAGGAAATCGTGCAAAAATCCGCGAAAATGCGGTGGCTTATTCGTTAATATTAATGAGAAGATGTATTTTGGAATATTTAAACGAAATTGCATTCGGTTCAGAGGATAAATAATGGATTACGGAATGGATACCAAATTCATATTCTGCCCGCGTTGCGGAGCAATCATGGAGCCTCCGGTATGCAGGGTCTGCGGCTATGACATGAACGCGCCCGAATATTCCGGGGAGCAGTATCCGCAGGACGGACAGGGAGCATACCCGGACGGACAGGGAGCATACCCGGACGGACAGGGAGCATATCCGGACGGACAGGCCGGATATATGAATCCCACGCAGCCGGATACTTTCGCGCAGGGAGACGGCAGCCTCGGACAGGGCACCGGTAACCCGGATCAGATCAATACTTCCGCGCCGGGGGCTGAGAATTACGCTCACGGCGGAAACTATGCCGGCAATGCCAATTATTCGCAGAACGTTCCGAACTATACGCAGGGCGTTCCAAACTATACGCAAGGCGCCGTGCCGATGGGAGGACCGGGAGCGCAGAGCTTTGCATATTCGCAGCCGAACGGACAGCAGCCGATGGGCCAGCAGGCGGCAGGCGGACAGCAGTATGGCAACGGTCAGCAGTACGGAAATGCCAAACAGCGTCCGAACGGATATTATCCGAATCCGGACAAGCAGCCGGGACCGAAATTCCAACCCGCGGAAAAAAAGAAGAAAAAATGGTGGGTTCCCGTTATTATTGTATCCACCGTCATACTGCTTCTTATGTTAGTCTGCTTCGGACTGATTCCGACTATGGCGGTCTTGTTCCCGCAGATTTTAAAACAGAAAATAAAACAGCAGGCCAGCAACATTCCTTCTAATCTGTATTCCGGAATGCCGTTGTCCTCCTCCGAGTCCGATGAGGAAACGGCGATTGTCAAACGCCACTTCGGACGTTTCGATCACGAAGGAATGGATGTTTCCTTCTATACGCAGATGGCGGACATTTCCGTGGTTACAAAATCAGGCTGCTTCGATCCTTACATTAACGGAAATCAGGATACTTACCGCGATTCACAGTCTGTATTTGATATTACGCATAAAAACTGGAAGGTCAGCGATTTTACACCTCCTTACTATGAACCGTTTGCGGACAGTATCGATGAAATCAGCTACAGCGACCAGTATCAGATTAGCAGAGAATATTATTTCTTCGATGATACCATGGGCAGCCAGCGTGTAATTGCAAGCGTTGCGTACCCGCAGCTTTCCGGAAACGTTCCGAATCTGGATGACTTAAATGCGGAGATTTTTGACCGTTGCGTATCGGACCTTTACAATTTTATGGGCGGAACATCACCGTATAACATGTATGTTTTCGATACCATTACCTTCTCCGTGGACGCTTACATTCCGTACAACGACGGAAAGAAAATGAGCATTTTGCTCGATTGTGTGGTACATACCGATGATTATTCCGTAAATCTGGATTCCTATATTTATACGATTAATGTAGACCTTGAAAAGGGCAAAATCATTGAAAATGACCAGATTATCAATGTGGATAAGGATTTTGCACAGCTGTTTTTGGACCGCTGCTTAACGCAGAACGGACGAAACGAGACCTATACGGTGCTGACACTTGATCAGCTGGCCGATTTTCTGAGCGATAAAGAGAATAACATTATTTTCTTTACCCCGCTCGGTCTGGAAGTGGGAACGCATTTCTGCGAGCCGGAAGATATTCTCTACCGCGGATGGTCTACCATTACCCTGCCATACGGCGAATTCGAAAAGTATTTAAAAGATCCCGATCTTGCGAAGACCGGAACGGCGACGAAAGACCCGAATCAGCCGCAGTACAAAAACCATAAGGACAACTGGACCAAAGTGGATAAAGCGCTCGGCAGGGAAGAAGAGAAGAAGATTAAACAGGATTACCCGGATTACGACTGGGAAAACAAAGAAGCCAAGGAAGGTTCCGGTGAAGACGATCCGGAAGATGGCGATAATCCGGACGATGATGATAAACCGGAAGACGGCGATAATCCGGACGGCGACGACAGCGGCGAAGATGACGGCGGTGAAGACGGCGATGGAAGCGGGAAAGGCAACGGCGGAACCGATATCATATTTTAAATGACGCAACCAAACAAAAAAGTTTAAGGAGGGAACGACATGAAGGGAAAAGACAAATGTAAAGCTTTGAAAGAAATCAGAGCAAAAATAGCCGAAGAAAACGATATCGAATATGTCGTTTCCGAATGCAAACATAAGGGTGACTGCAAAGGAACCTGCCCGAAGTGCGAGGCGGAACTGATTTATCTGGAAAAAGAACTTGAGAAAAGAAGAAGCCTCGGTAAGAGAGTCTGTGTAACGGGTCTTGCCGTCGGAATGGCAGCAACCGTTGCAGGCTGCACACCGGCTTCCGTTATCGATCCGATTGTGGAGTTTTTCGGCGGAGGCATCGGAACGGAGGATCTTGCAGGTGCGGCACAACCTCCCGAACCGGTTATGGGCGAAGTGGAACCGCCGATTGAAACGCTGGACGGAGAAGTAGAATATGTCCCGGACAGTGAGAATTCTTCCGAAGAGGACTGCTCAGGGGAAGACTGTTCCGAAGAGAACGGATCCGAAGAGAACGGCTCCGAAGACCCTAACGGCGGATCGGAAGACGGTAAGGGCGACAATGATATACCGGATCTGGCAGGGGAGGCATTGCCGCCGGAAGAGTTTTAATTCACGAATGAGGTTACGTATATGGATGAGGCGGGTTTACCGATTCTAGCCATACAGAGACTTCGAATGACCACGGACGGCACCGGGGTGACTACCTTGATTTGTTCAATGGGATGTCCCCTGCGGTGCCGGCTTTGCATTAATCCGGCCTCCTGGGATAAAACCGTTCCGGGAGAAATCCTTTCGGTAGACGAACTGTATGAAAGAGTAAAAATCGACAATTTATATTTTCTGACCACAAACGGCGGACTGACCTTCGGCGGAGGCGAGCCGCTGCTTCATTCCGCGTTTTTAAAATCATTCATGGAAAAATACCGTGAAACAAACTGGCTGTTCAATCTGGAGAGCTCCTTAAATGTTTCACGGAAGAATCTGGATGATGTGATTCCGTATATCCATGATTTTATCATCGATACAAAGGATTTTAACGAGGAACGCTACAAAGCCTATACGGGCGGCGAATATGGGATTTTCTTCGAAAACCTGATGTACTTAAAAGAAAAAGTCGGGCCGGACAGAATTCTTCTTCGTATTCCCGTGATTCCTTTTCTTCACAAAGGAAACGAGGCCGAAGAAAACCGTGCGGAGTTTGAAAAACTCGGCTTTACGAGGTTTGATGTATTTCCCTATGTCAATCCGGAGAATCGTAAACCGATTTCCGAAAAAGCAAAAGAGAATCGGGAGATTTTACTTAAGCCTGCGAAAGAGGAACTGGCAAAAGAAGAATCTTAAGGAGAACCTGCAAAAGAAGAAAATACAGCGAAATAAAGAGGGACGTAAAATGGTAATTTATCTTCTGCGTCACGGAATGACGGCGTGGAATTACGAATACAGGATTCAGGGAGCGACGGATATTCCGCTGCACGAGGTCGGCATAAAAATGGCCGAAGAGACCGGAAAAGCCCTGGCAAAAGAGGGCGTGGTTTTCGATACGGTTTATTCCAGTCCGTTAATTCGTGCCGTACAATCGGCAAAAATCGTATCGGGAAGAGACGATATCGTTACGGACGAGAGGTTAAGGGAGCTTTCCTTCGGTGTTCTGGAAGGACTGAAAGTAACCGAAATGAAGAATAAAGAGGAATCTCCGTTTCGCTATTTTAAGGAAAGACCGGATCTTTACGAGGAAGCAATCAAAAAGGAGCCTTCGATTGAAACACTCAGTGCACTTTGCAAAAGAGCGGCGGATTTCTGCACCGATTTCATCGAGGAACATCCCAAAACGGACGGGACCGTTCTGATTTCCGCACACGGGGCTTTGAACCAGGCAATTTTAATGCATATGCGTCGCGACAATGATATCGCAAACTTCTGGAAAGGGCAGCTGATGCCGAACTGCGGCATTCACATTATTTATTACGATCCTGCAAAGAAGGAATATTCCATGCTTTGCCCCTCGCAGAGATTTTATTCGGACGAACTTTATAAAATTGCGCCGGTACTGCTGAAATAATGCGGTTGCCGGCATTTTTTAATTTTTTGTAAATTTCTTCATTTTCTTCTTTTTTCCTTGCTCTCAATTTGGTAAAATAGGTATGTTACATCGTTAACAGGCTTTGCGGCCCGATGCCTTGTAGCGGTTCATACAGTGTTATGTAGAATCAATATAATATAAAGGAGGACTATATGATTTACTCAACAGAAGTCAAGAATATGTGCCCCGTTACCCAGGGTGTACATCATGGCGCTGCTCCCATCCCCGAAGAGGCAAAATGGGTACAGGCAAAAAAGGTTGAGGACATTTCCGGCTATACTCACGGTATCGGCTGGTGTGCACCTCAGCAGGGAGCTTGCAAGCTTTCCTTAAACGTAAAGGACGGTATCATCCAGGAAGCACTGGTTGAAACCATCGGATGCTCCGGTATGACTCATTCCGCAGCTATGGCTGCTGAAATTCTTCCCGGACTTACCGTTATGGAAGCTCTGAATACCGACCTTGTTTGCGACGCAATCAACACCGCAATGAGAGAGTTATTCTTACAGATTGTTTACGGCAGAACCCAGTCCGCTTTCTCCGAAGACGGACTTCAGATCGGTGCCGGTCTGGAAGACCTTGGAAAAGGTTCCCGTTCCATGGTTGGTACCACTTACGGTACTCTTGAAAAAGGACCCAGATATCTGGAACTTACCGATGGCTATATCACCGGTATCGCTCTTGATGAGAACGATGAAATCATCGGCTACAAGTATGTAAACTTCGGCAAGATGATGGACTTCATCAAGAAGGGCGATGATGCCCAGACAGCTCTTGATAAGGCTTCCGGACAGTATGGCCGTGTTGCAGATGCAGTTAAAATCGTAGATCCGAGAAAAGAGTAAGAAAGGGAGGACAAATCATTATGGCATTATTTGAATCATATGAAAGAAGAGAGCCTCAGATTCTTGCTTGCT
>ODAJ012179471.1_pt1 | contig 25735 bp, 22 predicted proteins | sample 1539241 | NCBI WGS metagenome assembly ODAJ01 (sample SAMN02144231, study PRJEB22623) | gut metagenome | biome: sheep rumen | host: Ovis aries | place: New Zealand
GTCACCAGACGTACTTTCCTCTCCAGACCATGGCCGCGGATCAGGTCCCATACATAGTCCTGATCGCCGTCCGATACGGTGATAACGATATCCGTAATGACGCCGCTGCGCGTCAGGGTACGGAGAGAATGCAGAAAAACAGGCATTCCCTGCAGTTCCAGATACTGTTTGCTGACCGATGTCTTCATACGGGTACCGCGTCCCGCTGCCAGCAGAATCGCCGTAGATCTTTTCATATCTGTCCTTCCTTCCGGAATCTTCCTAGCGGGCACGTACTGCTGCGCGGACTGCCCTTCTTTCCATAAACGGATCCTTTATCTCTGTCCCAGGCGCAGGCCGGGTATGGCGTTCAGGTCATAGCCGCTGCGGACCCCGCGGATGTATTCATAGTAGGCCGCGCTGCCGATCATGGCCGCGTTATCCGTACACAGGATGGGCGGCGGGCAGTAGAAGGCCGTGCCCCTTTTTTCACATTCCGCGCGCATGGCAGTCCGCAGGGCCGTATTGGCGGCCACGCCGCCTGCCAGGGCGAACTTGTCCAGGCCATACTCGTCAATCGCCCACATGGCATGGGAGACCAGCACGTCCACGACCGCCGCCTGGAAGGAAGCTGCCACATCCTCCACGCAGATCTGCTCCCCTTTCATTTTCGCTGTATTCAAGTAATTGAGTACAGCGGATTTCATGCCGCTGAAGCTGAAATCATAGCGGGAGCCATCCACCTTGCCCCGGGGGAAGCGGATCGCCTCCGGATTGCCCAGGGCGGATACCTTGTCGATCTTGGGCCCGCCGGGGTAGCCAAGCCCGATCTCCCGGGCTACTTTGTCGAAGGCTTCTCCGGCCGCATCATCCTGGGTCCGCCCCAGGATCTCATATTCCCCGTAATCCCTGACCAGGACCAGATGGGTGTGGCCGCCGGATACGACCAGGCACACAAAAGGCGGCTCCAGATCAGGCGCCGCGATATAGTTGGCGCTGATATGTCCTTCGATATGATGGACGCCGATCAGGGGAATCCCGGTCCCGAAGCTCAGGGCCTTGGCCGCAGACACGCCGATCAGCAAAGGGCCTACCAGGCCGGGACCATAGGTGACCGCGATGGCATCCATTCCGCCCAGTGTCTTTCCCGCCTCCGAAAGGGCTTTGCGGATGACCTGGTTGATCCGCTCCGTATGCTTTCTGGAGGCGATTTCGGGCACGACGCCTCCGTATAAAGTATGGATATCAATCTGGGATGAGATCACGTTCGACAGCACCTGTCTGCCATTGACGACCACAGAAGCGGCGGTCTCATCACAGCTGGATTCGATCGCGAGTATTGTGACTGTTTCTTGATTGCTTTCCATTCTGTTCAATATCATTCCTCTTCAAATCTGAGTTCCATGCTCATGCCGTCCCGGCCGGCCCGTGCCGCCGGAAAGATCTTCCGGACAGGCTCCATACACTCCTCCGGCTTTGTCAGGGAAGGGCTGTAATGGGTCAGCCACAGGCGTTTTGCCCCGGCTTTGGCCGCCAGACGGCCTGCCTCGCAGAAGGTCATATGCTTATGCTCCCTGGCTTTGGCGATCTTGTCCTCTTCCCCGTACATGCCTTCGCAGACAAAAAGATCCGCTTCCCGGGCCGCCCGGACAATGTTCTCGCAGGGCCTGGTATCCGTGCAGTAGGTCAGCTTGAGGCCTTTTCTGGCCGGGCCCAGGACCATATCCGGGGTCAGGATCCGTACGGTTTCCCCACGGCTGTCCTCTATGGTCTCTCCCCGCTGCAGGCGTCCCCACCAGGGTTTGGGAATATCCAGTTCCATCGCTCTTTGCGCGTTAAAACGGCCGGTCCTGGACAGTTCCATGGTATAGCAGTAGCAGGTGACATTATGATTGACCCGGAAGGCTTTGATAACAAAGTCTTTTTCCCCTGCCAGTTCTATGGTCTCCTCCGGCTCCCGCAGTTCCCGGAAACGGATCTCAAAGGGAAGCTCCGGGGCGATGGTCCGCAGGGCGCCGACCACTCTCTCCAGACCTTTGGGCCCGGCCATATACAGGGGCTCCGTACGCTCCGCGTTGCCCATGGTCAGCAGCATGCCGGGCAGGCCGCTGATATGGTCGGCATGGTAGTGGGTGAAGAGCATCATGTCAATGGGCTTGGGACTCCATCCCTTTTTACGCAGGGCCACCTGGGTCCCCTCTCCGCAGTCGATCATGATTCCTTTTCCGTTATAACGGACCATCAGGGCCGTCAGGTATCTGTAGGGCAGGGGCATCATGCCCCCGGTGCCCAGCAGGCAAACATCTATCATCTGTCTTCCTTTTTTCTCCTTTTCCAGTAGATCAGGGCGTCCTCCCGGGGCCGGTCGTAGAAGCCGGGCCGGCGGCCTTCCGCTGTGAATCCAAAGCTTTCGTACAGGCGGATGGCGGGCAGGTTGCCTGCCCTGACCTCCAGGGTATAATCCCCGATCTCATCTTCCGATTCCTCGAACAGGCGCTCCAGCAGTCTCCTGGAAATCCCAAGGCCACGCCAGCCTGGCAGAACCGCCACATTGGTGAGCTCTCCTTCTCCGGCCAGATTGTAGAGGCCGCAGGTCGCGATGATCCTGCTGCCGGCCGCCGTCAGGGACCGCGTCCCTTCCGCAGGCACCAGATCCGCCACCACTGCTTCTGCCACGTAATAGGTCGTATAGGGCTGCAGCAGGGCGGCCCGGTAAGACGCTTCCGACCAGGGCTCTGTAAAGCAGGCCCGTTCCACTGTCAGAACGCCCGGAAGATCCTCCGGCGTCATCCTGCGTATGATAAATTTTTCTTTCATGATCTTTTACTTATTCTGATCTGTATCCACCAGGGAATAGCTGCGTTTGTCGCCCCGCTCCCGCTCAGCCTGGGACTGGCGCAGGTATTCGGGACGGAAATCATCCGCACTGACAAGACAGGCTTCTCCCTGTTCCCGGTACAGGCGCATGGCCAGATCCGCCAGGGTACCCGGTTTCTGCCGGGACAGATGGGCAGGGGCAAAGCTGTAAGGAACCCGCATTTTCTCCTCCAGGGCCTCCCGGTTGACCGGAACCCCGTCTCCCAGGAAGATCACCCGGCGCTCCAGGGCATTGATCCTGTCTGCGATTTCCGTCAGCGCTGCGGCGCGCTGGGGCAGAAGGACCCGCAGGGACTCCCGGCACTCGTAGATACCGGTATAGACCTGCTGACGTCTGGCATCCATCAGGGGACAGACCAGGCTGTCCGTTCCGTACAGGTTCCAGGCAATACAGTCTACAGTGGGAACAGGAATCACCGGCTTCTCCAGGGCCAGTCCCAGTCCCTTGGCGGTTGCTGCTCCGATCCGCAGGCCCGTAAAGGAACCGGGACCTTTGGTGACCGCAATGGCGTCAATCTCCTGCAGGTCCAGCTCCAGACGGCTGCGGATTTCTTCCATCATGGGGACCAGGGTCCGGGAATGCTTCATTTTATCCTGGATGGAATATTCCGCTCTGAGAATATCATCCTCGATCAGGGCACAGCCGGCGACCGGGCCCGATGCTTCAATGGCGAGTATTTTCATTCTATTGTAATTCTCCTGTAGTCAAGTCCTCTGGACAGGTCTTTCTCAATGGTCACAAAGCAGGTGTCCGGGGGCAGGATTTCTTCAATCCGGGAAGCCCACTCGATCAGGCTGACCCCGTCTCCATCCACGTATTCATCAAAACCGACCTCTTCCATTTCTTCCGGCTCTTCGATCCTGTACACATCGAAATGATACAGAGGGAGCCTGCCATCCTCATAGATCTGCAGAATGGTAAAAGTGGGGCTGCTGACATATTCCGTAATGCCCAGACCCCCGGCAAAACCTTTGGTGAAAACAGTCTTGCCCGTTCCCAGATCTCCGTTCAGGGCATAGACCTGACCGGCCCGGGCCTGTCTCCCCAGGCGCCAGGCCAGCGCTCTGGTCTCTTCTTCACTGAATGATTCAAAAACCTGCATATCTGTCCTTTCTTCTTCCGGTGTATCTCCCTTTTCTCCTCTGCATACCATTAAGCCCCATACAGATCGTCTCTGTATGGGGCCGTAAATATCAGCTATGCAGCGTCAGTTGCCATCTTTGCCGCGGCCGCGGGATGAACCGTGTCCCTTTCAGCCGGCTCGGAAGATGAACCGCCGCTTATCGTCCTCCGTATCGACCTTGTCGATCAGGGCACCCAGCTTCCGGAGCTTTTCCGGGAAGTCCTCGTAGCCTCTCTCAATATAATGGATATCATAGATCTCCGAGAAGCCTTCCGCGGCCATGGCCGCGATCACAAGGGCGGCGCCGGCCCGCAGATCCGGTGAAGAAAGATTGGCCGCCGTATAACCGGAAACGCCTTCGATAATGGCGGTGTTTCCTTCCACAGTGATGTGGGCGCCCATCTTGGTCAGCTCGTCCACATATTTGAAGCGGTTCTCAAAAATGCTTTCCGTTACGATACTGGTCCCATTGGACAGGCCCAGCAGGATCGTAATCTGAGGCTGCATATCCGTCGGGAAACCGGGATAAGGCAGTGTTTTAACATTGGTATTTCCCAGACGCCTGGTCGCGACCACTCTGACCGCGTCATCTGACTCCTCAATCTGACATCCCACTTCCAGAAGCTTGGCGGAAATGGATTCCAGATGCTTGGGAATGACGTTCCGGATTACGACATCTCCCCTTGTCGCGGCTGCCGCGAACATAAAGGTGCCGGCCTCGATCTGGTCGGGAATTATGGAATATTCGGTGCCGTGCAGACGTTTGACGCCCCGGATCCGGATGACATCCGTTCCGGCGCCCTTGATGCTGGCACCCATACTGTTGAGGAAGCTGGCAAGGTCTACGACATGAGGTTCCTTGGCCGCGTTCTCGATAATGGTCAGGCCGTCTGCCATGGCCGCTGCCATCATGATATTGATGGTGGCGCCGACTGATACGACGTCCATGTAAATGTGGGCCCCCGACAGGTTCTCCGCTCTGGCGTCGACCAGTCCGGGCGGCCGGAGACGGATATCGGCACCCAGGGCTTTGAAGCCCTTGATATGCTGGTCGATCGGGCGAAGTCCGATATTGCAGCCGCCGGGCAGGGCTACGGAAGCCGTCTTGTACTTGCCCAGCAGGGATCCGATCAGATAGTAGGATCCGCGGATCTTGCGCACGTACTCGTTGTCGACCGGGGCCGCGCGGTTGATCGGAGAGCCGTTGATCCTGTAGCTGTGCCTGTCGACCTTCTCGACATGGGCTCCGATACTCCGGATGGCATTCAGGAGTGTTCTGATATCACTTACATCAGGGACATTTTCGATCAGTACTGTCTCGTTGGTCATGATCGAGGCTGCGATAATGGGCAATGCCGCGTTCTTCGCGCCGGCGATCTCGACTTCTCCGGACAGAGGCGTTCCGCCTTTTACCATATAATGTTCCATTTTTATCCTCCAGGAAATCCGGCCCCCCGAGGTCCGGACTGTCCTGTTCCTTACTTTTTTATTTTCCGGTTCCGGTGTTTTTCCGTTCCCTTTTTGCGCACGGAGAAGCCGAATTTTCCCAGCTTCCTGCCCAGCGCAAAATACTCCCCGTGAGAATAGGCGATCAGTCCCGCCTTCTCCAAATCCAGCCTTCCCCTGCTGTCCAGATAGGAATCATCCACGCTGACGCCTGCCACTTCCGCGATGAAGAGATCATGCACACCCAGGCGGCGGATCTCCGTCACCCTGCATTCCAGGCTGACGGGGCTTTCCGCAATTCCGGGTGCCCGTACATGCTTCGAGGGAAGCCTGGTCAGGCGCAGATGCTGAAACTTATCGACGTCCCGTCCCGACCGGACCCCGCAGAAGTCGGCCGCGAAGGCAAGCTCCTGTGTTGTCAGATTGAGGACGAATTCACCGGTCCTTTCAATAATGTCATGGGAATAGCGTTCCGGACGGATGGCGACTGAGACCATGACAGGGTCGCTGCAGAGCGTTCCCGCCCATGCGGCTGTCATGATATTGGCCTTTCCCTCTTCGTCCATGCAGCTGACCATGACGGCAGGTACCGGATACAGCATATTGGCCGGTCTCCAGTATTCTCTGGCCATATTCAACCTCCGAAGGATCAGTGGGCCAGGGTAAGCAGCATGCTGATCAGGCCGATTCCTTCTATGATCTGCAGGATCAGTACGCCGATCACAAGGCCGAAGGTGACTTTCTGCAGGAATTTCCCGGATGTGCCTGCCTTCTGTTCTTCGAACATCCTGGTCTGGGACTCCTCCAGCGCGTGGATGGCATCTGTCAGCTCCTGTGTCTGTTTGCCCAGTTCGCTGATCATGGATGCCTGGATATTCCTGTATACCCTGACATTCTCCCTGTGATTGAACTCATCGGACTTCTGCTGCAGGGCTTCCGCTTTGCTGCGGCTTTCCTCCACAGAACCGATGATGGCAGTCCTGGTGTCCCCGACGGCCGAGATTACGGAATCACCGGTCCGGCTGACGGACGCGGTAATCCTCTCTTCCATGGCCTGGGAATCCCAGCTCTGCATCTGCGCAAGCTTATCCGATATCTTCCGGTTATTTTCTTCCAGCAGGGATTTGATATTATCCGTCGTACTGATATTCATGAACTGCAGCCTCTGCACCAGTTCATTGTTCTTATCGTACAGATCCTGAAGCTGGGCGATCACCTTGGCGTAATCGCTGACTTCGGTCCTGAGCCGGTCCGTCTGGGCAGCCTCGGCTGCGCCATTGGCACGGATCAGCTCATCCGGATTGGTCAGATCCACGAGCGGGATGGTATTTTCCAGATTGAATGCTGCCTGCTTCCTGTTCATTTCTGTTCCCTGAAAATCTCCATTCGGAGCCAATTATCCTTAATTACGTTCTTTATCATAGCATTTCCCCTTTTCTTTTACAATCCGAACAGCTGTGCCACGGAGGTCGCATTTCCGTAACATTTGCTTAATATTTTAGGGATTTGTCATAAAAATTCTTCAAAGAAGTTCGGATTTATTTATGAAAAATGCTGTGACGCCGCCCCGGAATGCCGTGGCAAAATATGAACATTCTGTTTCGTTCACTTTTTGTTCGAAAAATGTGCAAGTTTACTGAAAACTCCGCCTTCAATCCGGAAACATGCTGCTTTCGTCCCCATAGTGGCTGTGGTTCTGCGCTCTGAACTTGGCCTTTCTCCGTTCCTGTTCCAGAAGAGCTGCCGCCTTGTCCTCCATCTCGGACTGCTCCATGATCTCCTGGTTCAGGGACAGCATCTTGGCGTCCAGGGCGGAAATCATGGCAGAGCACTCCAGAAGTTCCGCCCGGATGTGCTCCGGTGCCTCTCCCACGAATTTATACTGGATCTTGTGCTCCAGGCTGCCCCAGAAATCCATGGCAATGGTCCGGATCTGGATTTCCACTTTGGTCTCTATGATCTGCTCGGAAAAATAGACCGGCATCATGACCAGCATATGGTAGCTCTTATACCCGCTGGGTTTGGGCCTTTTGATATAGTCCTTGATCAGAATGACCTCCAGATCCCGCTGGCTGCTGATGATCTCAGCCAGATGATAAATATCGGATGTAAAGGAGCAGATGATCCGGATACCGGCAATATCATTACAGTAGCGCACCATATTCTCCAGAGAGGATTCACATCCTCTCCTGCGGAGCTTTCTGGCGATGCTGTCGCCTGACTTCATTCTGGATTTAATGTGTTCTATGGGGTTGTATTTATATCTCTGCTGGAATTCCTCGCTCAGAATCTCCAGCCTTGTATTCATTTGTTTTAACGCAGCCCGGTAGATCAGCATCACCTGTTCATAAGAGTTGATGCCGTCTTCCCTGATTTTCAGTTCCATTGTGTTTTGTTACCTCTCCCGTCAGGCCCGTCCGGCCTTTTTGCTTGTGCGGCAGATCCCGGTGGATCCCCCGCAGGCCTGCCGCCTCCGCGGCAGGATCATGGTCATATGGATATTTTATATTCCGGATATTTCTTATTTCCCCTTCGGAAACTCCAGACATCCCGCCAGCAGCATCCCTTCCAGCCGGATCCAGGCCGGCAGAAGATCCATGCCCGGGCAGATCCGTCCGCCCAGATAGAGGGGCAGGACCCGGTCCAGAGCGGGATCGGAGGCCGTCAGGCAGGAGGCTTCCGGAATGGACATACCCGCGCAGTTATCCCCCGCGTCCCTGCGGCGGTCCTCATGGGCCGACAGGGCGATCAGATCCTTTCCCCGTCCGGCGCCGGCAGGCTCTTCCTGTCCGCTGCCGTTCTCACGGCGTACCTTTCCTGTCCATCGGGCCGCTGTTTCCAGGGGTCTGTGCAGCCCCCGCAGCAGGAATGGGATATTCTTATACTGCAGGTATGGAAGATTCCCTGCCTCCAGAGTCCTCCTGTAACGCTGCTCTTCCGCTGACGCGTCCGGCTGGCCCTTTCTGCAGACGGCCCGGGGTTCCAGCATGCTGGTCCATCCGTACAGATTCCCCCGGATGCCCAGATCCAGCTGCTCCAGTGTCTGGTAATGGCGCTCATCGAACAGGCCGATCTCACGCAGGGCTTCCATCCGGTACAGAACGGCGTGGCCTGCCGCCATGATCCTGCCTGCGCGCCGGTATTTCCCGGGCGCGCGGCCCTGTCCCCGCTGAAAGGTCTGTCCGAAAGCGTTCAGGCCTTCCCCGGCGCTCCAGACACGCCGCGGTTCCCGGCCGGACAGGACCAGAGCCTGTACCGCCATGGCCTCCGGATGGGCGCCGGCTGTCTCCAGCAGCCTCTCCAGGCAGTGCCTGCCGCATAGAATATCCTGGTCGATCAGAAATACGTATTCTGTTCTGGCCAGATGAAAACCACTGTTGGCACTGTTGCAGTAACCGGTGTTGACGGTCATGGGGAACCGCCTCACCTGCGGATAACGTTTCTGTATCATCCGGCAGCTCCGGTCTCCGGAAGCCCGGTCGACCAGCAGGACACCGGGAACGATCGTCCCTGTCAGCAGCGCCCTGACTGCCTTATAAAGATCTCTGCCGCCCCGGCGGCAGACGATTACCGCTGTAACGCGGCTGTCCTCCCTGTTTTCATTCATGATCTGATGATCCCGTCCCGTATCACACTGACCATTTCAGGATCCCATACGATCAGATAACCCAGGGACCTGACCCGGTCACAGAAATCTATGCTCTTTTCCTTCAGACCGGTCTGTCTGTTCAGAAAATGGCTCTCATAGGAATGGCCGAAAATTTCTTTATAGACAGAATACAGCTCCCGGCGGATCTTCATACAGCGCACATCGACTGCAGGGGCATCCTGCATGGTCATGGCCGCGCAGCCGGGTCCTTCTTCCAGTTCATCCAGGCCTTCAAAGAAAACATTTCCATCTTCATCCATCATGCCGCCGATGACCCTGTGCCTTCTGTCCAGGACCTTGCCGCCGACAACGCCGACTTCTTTCCGGGCTGTAAATATATCCGGCAGATATTCCACTTTCAGGAAGCCTTCCTTCCTGCCCGGGGTGACCCGGGCCCGGATGCCCCGCTCCCGGAAATATTCCTCCAGAGCAGCCCTGCAGGCTTCTCCGGTCCGCAGGCGCAGCGCCGGCTGCCGGATGCCTCTGACATGATAAAGGATCCTGGGGACATGATAGATTCCGGACTTGGGCGCCCGCAGAATCATATCATAATCATGGGCCCCGTCAAATCTGGGCCGCAGACGCATGGCCAGAAACAGTTCCCTGCGTATGGTCAGAAGATGCCGGGTATAATTATTGGCGAACAGATAGTCCTTATTGAAATCCGGTTTAAAGACAGGTTCGAAAAAGCGTCTTCCGGCCATGTCGCAGTGATCCTCATCCGTATAGATGATCTCCGCGCCTGTCTCCATGACCGCGCACGCGATCTCGTAGAGAGCGTCCACTGTCAGCAGATCCCCGTATTCGAGGATCGCCACGTAATCTCCGGCTGCTTTCCTGGCAGCGGCGTTAAGCTCGGCGGAGGGGCCTTCCGGCTGCCGCAGGCGGCAGTAGCGGATCCGGTCATCCTGATATTCGGCCAGGGTGTCCCGGGCCACATTGGTCAGGCTGCTGTCCGCCACAATCAGCTCCAGATTGCCATATGTCTGGCCCAGAACGGAAATAACCGACTCCTCCAGCTTTTTCCGGTCCGGCTCGCAAATCGACATAAGGATGCTGAACATGGGGGCCCGGGCGGCCCGGCGCATACGAAAAGAGGAAAAGACCTCTGAAGGTTCTTCCCCTTTTTTGATCCGGTCATAGCGGGCCCGCTGGGAGAAGACCTCCGACGGGGCAGGCTCTATATACCTGTACCTGCCCGCCCTTCTGAGACTCCTCAGTCTGGCCACGCTGCCGCGGACGTTTTTATATCCTGCCTGACCTGCGGTGCTCAGCAGATTTCCAATCACATTCCAGACTGCCAATACTTCACTCCAATACCGGAATCCGGACCGGTCCCGGGACGTGCCCGGGGCACTGTCAGATCGTCAGGGAACCCGCGTCCAGAATAAACCCGGCTTCTTTAATGTTCTGTGTCAGATACCTGTGATAGAAAGGATCCCGCGCGCTCAGCTCAGGGTGGACGGCCCGGAGGGTCTCCAGTTCGCTGCTGCGCTGCAGTTCTCTCTGCCTTCTTACCTCTTCTACCGGAGCGGACGCTTCGTGGTAGAAAAGATACATGTTGTTGCGTACCACATTGTAAAATCCCTGCTCATGGATCCTGTAGCAGAAATCGATATCACTATAGCAATGGGGGAAACGTGCTTCATCGAAGCCGCCTACTCTGTCGAACAGCTCTTTGCGGACCATCATGCAGGCACCCGTGACCGCCAGGACATTCCGGATTCCCTTATTGAATCCAAAATACTGGGTCTCCGCATTCCTGCGGTACTGCAGCTTGTAGACCGGCGTCCCCTGCACGCTCATGATGCCGGCATGCTGGATGATATTGGAGCTGGGATAGAGCAGCTTCATGCCGACCGCTCCGACATAGGGGAGTTTGGCCTTTTCAGACAGGTGGGACAGCCACTCATGTCTCTGCACGACCACATCATCATGCAGGAACAGGAGCAGACCGCCGTTCGCGTAGGACGCGCCCAGATTGTAAAAGGCGGACATGTTGAATTCCATTTCCCGATATACATAAATGGCGCTGTTATTCTCATTGATCTCGTCGACCAGCGCCTGGACCTTCTGCCGGTTGGCGTTATTGCTTCCGTTATCCACAATGATCAGTTCAAAGGGAATCCTGGTATGTTTCTCGACCGATTTGACGCACCGGCGCAGGATCTCCGGATTATCCTTGCTGGGCAGAATAATGCTGATCAGCCGGGTCGCCGCGGAATCCGCGTCATAGCGGCCGGTCAGGGACCCTTTGATCAGGTCGGAATCCCAGGCCTGGAATTTTTCTGTAGCATGGAACAGTACTTCCGGGATATGGCCGATGGGGAATCTTCCTTTCCGCCGGATCGAAAAGCCGCCTTCCGCCTGCGCCAGTTTCATACAGAGCTTGCCGTAGATCCAGGACCGCAGTGATTCGTCCGGTTCATCCCTTCTGGCCAGCTGTTCCTCAACGGAATCGGCCTTGATCGTAGACACCGATTCGATATCCTGGGCCCTGCGGGCACCCGGATTGACAACGGACAGGGCGATGGAACGGATCGCAAAGATATTACCGAAATAGAAGGTCGACAGGAAAGTATCCGGGGCCCAGTCCGATTTCAGCCAGGGATCCACATACTCTCCCTTGGAGGTCACCCTGTCCTCATCCGCGTACAGAAGGTTAATATCCGGATTCTCCGCGAAATAATCCCGTATCATGGTCCTGGCGCAGTCGGTCAGGTAACCGTCATCATCACAGGCGATGATGATATCCGGCCGGGGCTCGCCCGACAGTATATAATTTTTCAAATGGGAATAGCGGACGACGCCGCAGCTGAGGGCACCGCTCTCCGAATGGTCTTTTTTGGCCAGCGCCGCCTCCAGCTCGATCTCATGGAGCTGGTACCAGGCATGATAGTAGCCTGTGATCTGAGAGGATGCCTGTCTGCTGAATAAATATTCTTCTCCGTAGTTGGTCATAATGCTCCTTTTCCTGTCCGGCGGTCCGGCCGCCGCGGCAGACTGATACAAAATTATGATACCTGCGTTTCCCGTCGCAAACCATAAAAATCTCATTAAAAAAGTCTTATATAAGCATAACATCATTTGCCCTTTTTCACAATGCGGGCATGCCTGTCCCCGGCAAATGAACCGGGAAGTCTGACGCCCGGTTCACCGTCTGCGGCTTTTTGGGCAATTATTCCCGAAATAACCCGGACTACAGGCGGATTGTAGTCATTTATTGACAATAAACATGGAAACCTTTAATATTGAGTTAGGAATTTTTTCTAAATTAATGGTGCATCAATAACTGGAATTTTTAAAAGAAAGCAGGTGTAGATTATGTATCAGGATGAATACAAACGCTGGCTGGAAGCTGATCTCGAGGACCCGGATCTCAAGCCGGAACTCCTTGCCATTGCCGATGACGACGACGCGATCAAAGAGCGCTTTGCCGTTTCTCTGAAGTTCGGTACCGCGGGACTGCGCGGCACACTGGGTGCCGGCACGAACCGTATGAATATCTGGGTAGTCCGTCAGGCTACGCAGGGCGTTGCCAACTGGGTCAAGACACAGGGCGGCAACCAGACTGTTGCCATCGCTTATGACAGCCGTCTGAAGAGTGATATCTTCGCCAAAGAGGCTGCCGGCGTTCTGGCAGGCAACGGCATTAACGTCCGCATTTACGATGCCCTTATGCCCGTTCCGGCCCTCAGCTTTGCGACCCGTTACTACAACTGTAACGCAGGTATCATGATCACCGCGTCCCACAACCCTTCCAAGTACAACGGCTTTAAGGCTTATGGCCCTGACGGCTGCCAGATGACTGACGACGCCGCAGCCATCGTTTATGACGAGATCCAGAAGACCGATATCCTGACCGGCATCACAAAGATGTCCTTCGCGGCAGGCGTCAACCAGGGAATCATCAAATATGTCGAAGATGACTGTAAGAATGCCCTTTATGAAGCCATCGAAGCCAGACAGGTACGTCCCGGCCTCTGCAAGACCGCCGGCCTGAAGCTGGTCTACTCTCCTCTGAACGGCACAGGTCTCGTTCCTGTTACCAAGGTTCTGGGCGATATGGGCATTACGGATATCACCATCGTTCCCGAGCAGGAATATCCCAACGGCTATTTCACCACTGCTCCTTATCCCAACCCTGAAATTTATGAGGCAATGAAATACGGCGTAGAACTGGCCATCAAGACCGGCGCTGACCTGATGCTGGCCACCGATCCCGACGCGGACCGTGTCGGTATCGCCATGAGATGTCCGGACGGCAGCTATGAGCTGGTTTCCGGTAACGAAATGGGCGCCCTGCTGCTCGACTACATCTGCGCGGGCCGTATTGAAAAAGGCACCATGCCCGAGAAGCCCGTCGCTGTCATGTCGATCGTTTCCACGCCTCTGGCAGACAAGATCGCGGAGAACTACGGCGTAGAACTGCGTCATGTCCTGACAGGCTTCAAGTGGATCGGCGACCAGATCGCCCAGCTGGAAGCTGCCGGCGAAGTAGACCGTTTCATTTTCGGTTTCGAAGAGAGCTACGGCTATCTGGCAGGCCCTTATGTTCGTGACAAGGACGCCATCATCGGCTCCATGCTGATCTGTGAAATGGCTGCCTACTATCGCAGCATCGGTTCCTCCATCAAGCAGCGTCTGGAAGAGATTTACGCCCAGTATGGCCGTTATCTCAACAAGGTCGACAGCTTTGAGTTCCCCGGACTGACCGGCATGGACAAGATGAACGGCATCATGAGCGGCCTCAGAGAGAACGCTCCCGCCGAGTTCGCCGGCAAGAAGGTCGTTGAGGTCGTTGACTACGCGGAACCCGAGAAGACCGGCCTGCCCAAGGCAAACGTACTGCTTTACAAGCTGGATGACGGTGCTTCCGTCATCGTCCGTCCTTCCGGAACCGAACCCAAGATCAAGACCTACTTCACGACCCTGGGCAAGGATCTGGCAGAGGCAGAAGCTGAAAAGGATGCTCTTGCGGAAGCCTGCAAACCTATCCTCAGCTGATCATCACCGATCTTTGTTTTTCATTCTCATATAAAGAAAGCCGGACGTTCACACGTCCGGTTTTCTTTTCTGTTTCTGTCTGTGCTCCTGCTGCTCTTCTGAGCGGCGTTTCTCTTACGCTCCGGTCCAGTCTGTGCCGGTCTCTCAGCTTTCTTCTGCGCCGATCCCGGCTGTCTTGAAGATGAATCTGACACTGTTGTTATCATCTCTGACCGCGCCGGCGTAATTGTTGTAATCAACCGCCGCGTCCTTCAGGCTCCTGATCCTGTCCGTGACCTCTGTCAGGTCATCGCCGAACATGCCGACCAGTTTCTGGATGCCTTCTTCGTTGTACTCCTTCAGTCCATCCACCAGGGTCTGGACGCCGTCATCCAGCTCCGCGCTGCCGTCCGCCAGCTGACCCGCGCCGTCTGCCAGCTGAACCGCGCCGTCAGCCAGCTGACCCGCGCCGTCTGCCAGTGTATCACTGCCATCGGAGAGCTGGGCCGTACCGTCTTTCAGCTGATCCATGCCATCCGCAAAAGCGCCTGCGCCGTTCGCGACCTGAGATGCGCCGTCCGCCACCTGGGCAGCGCCCTCTGTCAGTTTGCCTACGCCGGCCGACAGGAGAGACGCCTTACTGTCCAGCTGTCCAAGGCCATCCGCAACCTGGCTGCTGCCTGTATAGAGCTGGTCAACGCCGTCCGCCAGAGACGATGTCCCTCCTGCCAGAGGGGTCATTCCCTGTTCTTCCAGCTGCTGAATGGCTGCCGCGATGGCGCTTGTGCCTGCGCTGACCTGGCCGGCACCGCTGAGCAGACCGGTCTCATTCTGTTCCGTTTCAGGATCATCGGTCGACTCAATGCCGTCAATGATCTGGCCAAGGCCTCCATAGGCCTGCTGCATCCCCTGATTGAGGGTGGGTACGCCCTGTCCTGCCGCTTCCGGAACAGCTTCCGCCATGATTTGGGTTCCCGTGTAAAGCTGTTCGGCACCAGCCGCGAGAGCAGGCAGCCCCGTCTGGGGGTCAGCCAGCTGGCTGACCGCCTGCCGCAGCTGCTGCAGTTTGTCCGCGTCCGCCAGGGCGCCGTCCAGCAGCTGTGCCTGCGACGCCAGCGTCGACATCTGTTCCAGCAGGGAACTCAGTTCCTCCGCTGATGCCGTCATGGCTTCAACCGTGCTGTCGTCCGGCAGGGAGGATATGGCAAGCCCGGCAATACCTGCGACAGCGGTCTGCTGATTATATTCTGCCATGGCATCCTCATAGGAAGCCTGGGCGCTCTGATAACGGCTAAAAGCGTCATCATAATCCGCTTTGTCGCCGGACTGATCCGCCGGCCCATTGGCTTCGGCATAAGCCTCCATATCCTCCTGATACGCGTTGACCGCGCTGACATAATCATCCAGCGCACTCTGAACATCTCCCCTGCCGGTCAGGTCGGCACCGGTAACATTACCTTCCTCATCCTTGTTTTCACTGACGCCAAGATTGTCAATAGCGGCGTATACTGCGTCCGCGCTGGGTTTGGAAGGCTCCTCCGCGCCGCCTTTGGAAGGGGTTTCCGCCAGCTTCGCAGCCGCTGCTTCCATATCTGCTTTCGCGCTGTCCATATCGCTCTTATATCCGTCTGCCCGGGATCCGGCGGCATCCCGTGCGGATTCCGCGGCAGACTTCAGATCCTCCAGATTCTCACGCAGTCCGTTCAGCCTGCCTGCTGTCGAGCTAAGCGATTTCGCTTTACTGCTGAGCTCTTCCGGGTCGACCTGGGTCAGCGCGGACAGAGAGGAGCGGATCTGATCCGGATCCAGGTCATCCAGCCCGGAAAGGCCCTTGTCCAGCTGCTGGACCGCCTGGCTGGCCTGCTGCAGGCCGCCGGCCACCTGGGCCATACCGGTATTCAGGTTCTTTGTATTCTCCTCCAGAGAGGCCGTTCCTTCCGCCAGTTTTCCCATACCGTCGTACAGGGTATTCAGATTCCGGTCCACCAGTCCGATCCCGTATGACACATTCTGCGCGCCTGCTGCCAGCTGATCCGCGCTGTCCGAGAGCTGGCCGCTTTTGATCAGGAGCTCGGCAGCTGCCGCTGCCAGCTGATCCGCGCCGTCTTTGGCCTGGGAACTGCCCTCTCTGAGCTGTTTTGCCCCCTCATAAAGGGCACTGACGCCTTCCGTAAGCGCAGGCACCTGGCTGTTCAGCTGAGAAGTGCCGTCGGAGACCTGCGCAGCCCCGTCCGAGACCTTATTGGCCCCTTCCGCCAGCTGGTCTGCCTTATCCTGCGCCTGACCGACAGACGAATCCAGCGTTCCGGCGCCGTCCGCAAGTTTGTCCGCGCCATCCGAAAGCTGTCCGGCACCGTCCGAAAGCTGACCGGCGCCGTCCGCAAGTTCACCGGCACCGTCTGCCAGCTGGCCGGTCCCGTCTTTGAGCTCATCTACGCCGTCGATCAGTTCCTGTGTCGCCTCATCCAGATCCGTCATGGAATCCTTGAGTTCACTTGTATCGATGTCATCCAGATCCAGGTCGTTGAGCAGATCCGAGGACGCCATCGTCAGGGTCATATCCAGCTTGAAATCCGTGACATCTGCAGTGATCTCCACATAATCAGGTATATCTTCTTCAAGATCATCCAGTTTCTTTTTATCCTCTTCTTCCTCAAAATTCTTTTTGAGTGCCGACAGATTCAGGCTTTCCTTCAGACCCGGAAAAGCCATGCCGACAACAATATTGTTGCTGCCTTCGGAAATCACTTTTCCATTGGTGACTTCGATATTGCTGAACCGGTCTCCGTCCAGAACAGCACCGCTGATCATGGCAAAAGGAACCGCAATGGTCTCCTCTTTTCCATTGATCATGGCCTCCGCAGTCAGGTTATTGGTATAGTTAAAGCGAATCGTGACCCTGCCGCTCTTTCCGGACAGGTCATCCGCCGCAATCTCTTTTCCGTCCAGCTTGTAGGACAGGCTGACGCCGACCGGAAGCTTCGCGTCGGTCTTTCCCTGATAATAGATGTCAGAGCCGTCCGCCTGCCAAATCAGGGAGCCGTCGCTGTTCTTTGTGAATTCCTCATAGCCTTCTACATTTTCAATATCTGTCAGGTTGGAAAAGTCCTCCAGAACAGAAGCGCCTCTCTGATTCCGCAGCCATTCACTGACGATGATCTCATTGGCGGCGCCGCCGGCATCCGCCATGACATATACGGTCTCAGCCTTACCGGACTCGCTGCTGTGTTTTTTGCCAGTCCTGCGGGTCTCCGTTGTCCGGACTGTTTCAGTGGAAGATCTTTCCACAAAAGATCTTTCCACAAAAGATCTTTCCTCGGCCTGTACGGTGGTCGCAAAGTTTCCGAACATGCTCATGCCCAGTGTGACCGACAGCAGTACACCGAGAACCCTGGGAGATTTTGCGACTGCAATATTCCATCTTTTCATAATCTGTTTCCCTTTCCGGCAGCATTGCTGCCGCGACCTGTCCATAAGGATATTGACAGGTTAGAACAATCTAACTATTAACTTACCCGTTTTTCCGGGAATGTCAACCTTAAATCTTATATGCAAAATTCTGTTTACACCGGCTCATTCCATATCGGCCGCCCGGCTTCCCTTTCTGGTGGAAGTGGCCATAATGACCTTATCCAGGAGCATCAGGAAGGCAGGCAGGACCAGAATGACACAGACCATGCTGATCAGAGCGCCCCGCGCCATCAAAGTACATAACGAACTGATCATATCGATGTTGGAATAAACACCCACACCGAAAGTGGCCGCAAAAAAGGAAATGGCGCTGACCATAACAGACTTGGCACTGGTGTCGACGGCCGTCTCGATCGCCTCTGTCTTTTCCCGGCCGGCCAGTCTTTCCCGTCTGTAGCGGGTCGTCATTAATATGGCATAGTCTACGGTCGATCCCAGCTGTACCGTGCCGATTACGATCGAGGAAACGAAAGCGATCACCGTACCGGTAAAGGCCGGAATGCCCAGGTTGATGAAGATACCGAATTCAATGGTCGCGACCAGGATGAAGGGAAGCGACAGGGACCGGAATACCAGCAGGATGATCAGGAAGATCACGCCGATCGACACTGCGGAAACAGTCTTGAAATCCCTGTCTGTAATCCGGATCAGGTCCCTGGTGCAGGGAGCTTCGCCGATCAGCATGGCCCCGGCATCATATTGCTTGGCAACGGCCTCCAGGGCATCACACTGCCGGTTGACCTCTTCACTGGCGACTGCGTATTCGGAACCGATGATCAGCAGCTGCCAGTTCTCATTTCTCAGACTCTCCTTCAAATGGGCAGGAATCATCTCGTCCGGCAGGGCACCGCCTTTGATCGTATTCAGTCCGATTACAAAATTAACGCCGTCGACCGATTCCATCTGTCCGGCCATGGCTGCTATATCCCTGGCCGGGATATCCGCGTCGATCAGGAGCATGTCCGTCGCGCCCATGTTGAAAGAAGCGTCCAGCTTCTCATTGGCGACGACGCTGGGCAGATCCCTGGGCAGGGTGGAATCCAGATTGTAGTAAACACTGGTATGGGTGTAGCCCCAGACTGCAGGCCCCAGCAGGGCCAGGAAAAGGACCAGCCAGATCCTGTAATGCCCGGTGATGAAACGGCCCAGTCCTTTGAAGTCCGGCAGCAGTGGTCTGTGACGGGTCTTCAGCAGGATCTTATCCATGCAGAGGATCATGGAAGGCAGGACTGTTACGCAGGCGACTACGCCAAAGCATACGCCCTTGGCCATGACAATGCCCAGATCCAGGCCCAGTGTGAAACTCATGAAACACAGGGCGATAAATCCGGCAATGGTAGTGACCGAGCTGCCTACGATGGAACTGAATGTCTCCTCGATCGCGGCTGCCATGGCGTCGTCTTTCTCTTTCCCCGTGTCCAGCTGGGCTTCATAACTGTGCCAGAGGAAAATGGAATAGTCCATGGTGACACCCAGCTGCAGGACCGCTGCAATGGCTTTGGTCACATAGGAAATACTGCCTAAGAAAAAATTGGACCCCAGGTTATAGATAATGGCCAGGCCGATACTGGCCAGGAAAAGATAGGGAATTATAAAAGAATCCATGGTCAGGGAGAGTACGATGGCCGCCAGTATGACCGCAATAGCTACATAGGCCGGTGTCTCCGCTTCAGACAGATCCTTGGTATCGACCAGAATCGCCGACATTCCGCTCAGGAAACATCGCTCATCCGCCACTTTCCGGATCTCCTGGACCGCCTCCAGCGTGCCGTCCGCCGAGGTCGAATCGTCGAAGAGAATGAACATCAAAGTCGCGTCCCCTTCGTTAAACGCGTCATAAACTTCCGTCGGCAGCATTTCCTTTGGAACAGACAGGGGCAGGAAGGAATCATACCAGAGCACCTTTTTGACATGGTCGATCTGTTCAATCTCTTTTTTCAGATCTGCCGCCTCCCGGTCTTCCAGCCCGTCTGCCACAAAGAGGGAAAAAGCGCCTGTGCCAAATTCATCGATCAGGATATCCTGCCCCTTCATGGTATCGATCTCATCCGGCAGATATACCAGCAGATCATAATTGACCCTGGTATGGATGTAGCCAATGACTGCGGGGACTGCCAGTAAAACCGCCAGGACCAGAATCAGGACCCTGTTTTTTACAATTGCCTTGCTGATATTTCTCATTTTCTACTCCCGAAAATATACCCGGCCGGACAGGTCCGGTCCGTAATATGCTCCGCTTCTGCAGTCCGAATTCTTTTTGCATTTCTCTTGCAAAGAATCCCGTCCTGCGTTATCGTATCAATATGACCGTTGGTCATTTTTATTTTGCATGAGTGTTATACCACATTAATGACCATTGGTCAACATTTAAACCGGCCATTTGGGATTCTTCTGCAGATTATTTTGATTTTTTTTAACAATCCTGCAAACATGATGCATAATCTCATAAGCATTTCAGGGCGGAACATACAGGATCATACCGGATCCGGGAAAAGAGGCAAAACAGTGAAATCGAACGGCAAAGCCGCAGCAAATAAAAAGCAAAAAAAAGACGCCCTTCTGAATACAGCTTTTGAGCTGTTCACCAGACAGGGCATCCACAATACCACTATTTCCAATATCGCCGAAAAGGCCGGGGTCGCCAAGGGGACCTTTTATTTGTATTTCAAGGATAAATACGATCTGCGCAACCGGCTGATCGCCAGAAAGGCTTCCCAGGTCTTCCTGCTGGCCGACAGAGCCCTGCAGGAAACCGACCTGCAGACACTGGAGGACAAAATCGTCTTTCTGGCTGATCATATCATCAACCAGTTCAGCCGGGATCCGGTCCTGCTTCGATTTATCTCCAAAAATCTGAGCTGGGGCATTTTCAAGTCCCAGCTCATGATCGTAGGCGAGGAAGACGATGTCAGCCTCCCTTCTATTATTGATGAAGCGTTCCGTACCTCCAAGGTACGATATAAAAATCCGGAAGTGATGATCTTTATGATCATCGAACTGCTCAGCTCCTGCTCCTACAGTCCGATCCTGTACCAGGATCCCCTTCCCATCGAGGCGCTCAAGCCTTATCTGTTCGAATCCATCCGCAGCATCATGCGGCAGCAGGAAATCACCCCCACTGCTGAACAGCCAGCACGATCAGATAGAGGATGGGCTGGTGGAGCAGATAGACCGCCAGAGAGTGCCGGCCCAGCCAGTCCGCAACGGGAATTTTGATCTTAAAAATCCTGTTCCTGAACAGCCTGGCCTGCTTGAATGTTCTGCAGAGAAAATAGCCGCAGTGATACAGGAAGATCCAGGGTATGACCGAAAAGTAGTCGGTCGACCGGAAGCCTGCGGGGGGAAATCCCAGATAGGCGGAGACCCAGCCGCTGTACAGGGACGCCGGAAGCTGCAGGAGTTTAAGCGGGCCGATTCCAAGATAGCCGCTGTTGATAGACCTGGTCAGAAGAAAGAAGAGGAAACTAAGCGGCAGCATTTCCCAGGCGGGCAGCCTTTCCAGAAGGGGCTCGAATATCCCCAGCAGGATCATACAGGTCCCGATCAGTGTAAGAACACCGAAGACCACCCTTTCATCCGGTACGAATACCATGGTCACGCCGGTGATCAGGGCTCCCATGACAAAGATCAGGATGCCTCTGCGGACCGGCTTGCGGGACATGGGTATGCAGAATCCCGACAGGAGGATAAATGTCCAGCATATACTCTGCTGCCACAGGAAGGCGCCGCTGCTCCGGTACCATCTCCATGGATAATCCAGCAGATAGACCGCATCCCAGGCAGCGTGATACAGGATCATACTGATCAGGGTCAGCCCCCGGATTCCGTCGATCAGATGCAGGCGCCTGCGGCTGTTTCTTTTTTTTCTTTGATTCTTTTGATTCACTACGTTTCTGCCGCTGTCATCTCTGCGGACACCCATCAGACATCTCTTCCTTTACTGTACTTTTTGTTTATTCTGTATCTGCAGCCGGCTCCGCCGGCTGCTTTTTGTGATTTCATGTGAGCATTATATCATTTTTTACAGGCGGCTCAAGTGTAGAATGAATTTCCGCTTTTATTTCCCTGTTTCCGTGCTACACTATAAGCGAGCCGGCATATCCGGCACCCTATGGAAAGGAATCCCGGTCAGTCCGGAACAGAAAATGGAAATCGAAAGAAAATGGATGGTAAAGGGATGGCCTTCTCCGGAGCTTCCCCTTTTATTTGAACAGGAGATGCGTCAGGGTTATATCAGTCTGGCGCCGACAGTCAGAATCCGGGAGGAAGCCACGGTAGGCGGCAGGACCGAATATGTACTCTGTATCAAATCTCCCGGGCTTCTGGCCCGTCAGGAGATAGAGATCAATCTGGAAAAAGAGACCTTTGACCAGCTGGAGGATCTGATCGGACTGCCTCTGATTCCCAAGACCCGCCGCACATATCAGCTTCCTGACGGCCTGCGTCTGGAAGTCAGCCATGTCGATCAGGGCCTGCCTACAGAGTTCTGGTATGCCGAAGTAGAATATCCGACAGTGGAACAGGCCACTTCCTGGAAGCCCGCTTCTGTTGGCCTGGCGTCTTATCTGGATGATGAAGTGACCAGCCAGCCGGGCCAGTCTATGGGCGCCTACTGGCAGCAGACAAGAATAAAGGAGAGAGAGAACTGACCGTTCTCCCTCTCCTTTTTTCTGCATATTCCCGGTATTCAGCGCCGCGCAAGCCGGGCGACTGCCTCCATATCTTCAAAGGCTGCCGGAATCTTAAGGACATCCGGTCTCCTGCCGTTCTCCCGGTTCAGGATATCTCCCTTCAGTGTCAGATAGCGTTTGGACTGCTCGGCCGTCCTGATTCTTTCAACGGACAGGGGCGTATAGTGGGGCGTATTGAACGTCTTACTGTCACATTTATAGTAAATAATACTGTCTTTATAGACTTCAATATAACTTTCTTTCAGCAGGCGGATCCTGCCCTGCTGGATAAAAAAGCTGGTAGGCCAGACAAATACACAGATACTGCCGTAAATGATTCCAAGATAAAGAAGGATTTTGGCCGGCAGCGGCAGGCCTGCCACATCCATTCCGGCGTTTATGACTGCCAGGACCAGTGCCAGCACCAGAACACCGGGAAGCGACCACCGGTTGATTCTGTCGTAGATCTCCCCGAAACCTTCGTTAAATACAGCTCTGCTGAATACCAGCCCCTTTTCCAGTTCTGCTGCTTTTTTCTTTTTTTTGGCCATACGCCTTCTCCTGTCTCTTCTTCCCGGCCGCCTCCGGACGGCCGTTTGTCTACGTTTACATCTGCTGCGCTCTTCCTGTCTGTCAAAGCCGTTGGTAAAGCTCCGTCAGGCTGCGGATCCGGTCCGCCAGCTGCTCCGTCAGCTGGCCCGGGACCAGCCGCCACTGCCAGTTGCCGCCAAGGATGGATGGGGTGTTGAGCCTGGCTTCGTCACCCAGTTCCAGATAATCCTGCATGGGAATGACGGCCAGAGAAGCCACACTCATCAGGGCAGTACGGATAAAATCTTCAGGAGTGGCTTCCCTTCCGAAAATTCCCAGATATCTGTGGATAAAAGCCCTCTCATATTTAGCAGCGCTCTTATACCAGCCAACTGTCGTCTGATTGTCATGCGTCCCTGTATAGACCACACTGTTCTCCACATGGTTATGGGGCAGATACAGGTTGGCAGGATCGCCGGAAAAGGCAAACTGCAGGACCTTCATGCCCGGATATCCCGAATCCTCCAGCAGACGGTGGACAGAGGGCGTCAGATAGCCCAGGTCCTCTGCAATGATATCCCTGTCGCCCAGTCTTTCCTTCATGACCCGGAACAGGTCGATACCGGGCCCCGGCTTCCACTGGCCGCCAATGGCAGTCTGTGAACCGCTGGTAATCGTATAATACTCATCAAAACCTCTGAAATGGTCTATTCGGACCATATCGTAGAGGCGGAAAGCATGGCCCAGACGGTCCATCCACCAGCTGTAGCCGGTCTCTTTATGATAGTCCCACCTGTAGATGGGATTCCCCCACAGCTGCCCCGTTTCGGAAAAGGCATCCGGCGGACAGCCCGCTACCACAGTCGGATAGCCGTCTTCATCAAATTCAAAAAGCTCCGGATGACTCCAGGCATCCGCGCTGTCAAAGGCCACATAGATCGGCAGATCGCCTATAATACGAATCCCCTTCTCATTGGCGTATTTTTTCAGCTCTGTCCACTGACTGAAGAACATATACTGCTGGAACTGGATAAAACGGATATGTTCTGACAGGCGCCCTGTCCATTTGGCCACAGCCTCCGGCTCCCGCAGGCGGATGCCGCGTTCCCATTTGATGAAGGGAATGCCGCCCATCTCCTGCTTCACCGCCCAATAGAGGGCGTAATCCTGCAGCCAGTCAATATTTTCCTGGATAAAGCGGTTGAAATCCTCTCTTTCCCGGTCATAATCAGGGCTCTTCCATCGGTCTTTAAGCTGCAGGGCAAAAGGACTGTTCCGGTAGGCTTTGGCCAGCAGCAGGTGGCGCCTGTCATACAGGTCCGCATAACTGACCCTGGCAGGATCCCCGCTGCAATCGGCAGCATCCGCCTCTTCTCTGCTGATATATTCCAGCTGGATCAGTTTCTCCGGATCGATAAAATAAGGATTGCCCGCGAAGGTTGAAAAAGACTGGTAGGGCGAGTCCCCGTAGCCGGTCTGGCCAAGCGGCAGGATCTGCCAGTAGGTCTGGCCTGCCCGGACCAGATAATCCACAAATTCATACGCCTCTCTGGAAAAACAGCCGATGCCGTATCTGGAAGGAAGACTGCTGACCGGCAGCAGGATTCCGCTCTTTCTCTCCATAGTATTCCCCCTTTATACATACAAAGGTCAAACGATACTGTACTGTAATCGTTCACCGGATTGTATGTCCACTGCGGGACCGTCCGGCAGTCCCCTCAGAGTTCCTGTTCTATAATGCCTCTACCTGATCACGCTGCAGCATTTCTGCAGCCGCTCAATCTCTTCCGGTGTCGCGCCGGTAAAAACAATCTCGAGCAAATACGAATCACTGGCCAGAAATATCTCCCGTTCCAACAGGATCTGCCCGTCTTTCCGGCAGCTGATCTCCACCGTTCTGGTTTCTTTCCCCAGAAATACAGCATTCGCCGCTGTCACTTTAATATCCTCCGCCCCTTCTGCCGTCAGTATCTCCGAGACCCGGGATATGGCAGTCTGAATGGTCAGGTCCATGGTTTCCGGACTGATCCCGGAATCCAGGCTGCCCAGAAGAACTGAAATGGACTGGAGGGATTCCTCCCCTTCCTTACGTCCATACATATCCATAAAACTGTTGGCGGTTCTGGCAGATTCCAGCCGGCTCCTGCCCTGAAGCTGCTCCGTCACATTGCTGCCATAGAGGGAGAATCCTTCCGGCGCGGCAATCTGCAGCCTGAAACAGGGATTGGTATAAATCCTGCCTTCAATCTTCCCGGCTGCTTCCTCCAGCTTTCTATAGGATTCCGGGATGTCCTCCTCTGCTTCCTGCGCAGCCGCCGCTGTCGCGGATGCTGTGTCCGCCGTACTGCCTGTCTGGGATGTCCCGCCGCCGCAGCCGGACAGGACCAGCAGGACCAGGAGAATCCACAGCAGGACCTTCTGTTTTCTCTCTGTTCTTTTTTTCTCCTGTATGCAGCGCCTGATTTCCAATATAATCTTCTCCTGTCTTCACCCGGCCCGCGGCCGGAATTTTTCATGTTTCTGCCACGCCCGGATCCTCTTTTGTATGGATAGCACAAAAATATCCGTCATACCGTCAAGGCCCTTTTGATTATAGCAGATAATTGAATTTCTTCCTAAAAAAAGTCACAGCAGACAGCGAAAAATGATGCTTCTTGAGTAATCCGCCTGTTTGTTATATGATGCAGACAGGATTCCACCTATAGCCGATACAGGAAAAGGAGATTTATATATGCATACCGGATTGCAGGGAACTCATGATTTTATTGTTACAAAAGCCCATCTGGCAAGCAGCGTCGGAAGCGGACAGGTTGATGTCCTGGCCACTCCGATGATGATCGCAGCCATGGAATACACGGCCGCTTCTTCTGTAGCGCCGGTCCTGGAAGCAGGCAGAACGACTGTCGGAACACAGATCAGTGTCTCCCATGTCGCCGCTACGCCGGCGGGCATGGAAGTCCGTGTGGAGACCGAACTGACAGAGATTTCCAATAACGGCAGGG
>ODAJ014735121.1_pt1 | contig 25726 bp, 20 predicted proteins | sample 1539241 | NCBI WGS metagenome assembly ODAJ01 (sample SAMN02144231, study PRJEB22623) | gut metagenome | biome: sheep rumen | host: Ovis aries | place: New Zealand
ACTTCAATTGCGCCAGACGAGGCGAAGGCCGCAGAGCATAATGGAGATATATGGTCAAGGGCTTCAACGAAGTATGGCACAATTCTGGCCGCAAGACTTTAAAGATTTCTATTTGAAAGTAGTATATGTTGCCAACGGCGGACGCTTCGTGTATGATAGAAGCGAACGATTATGAAGGTTTCGCCTATGAAGAAAAACAAGATCCAAAAAGTGAACAAGCGCCGGGATTTTCTGCGGAGCCTCTGCTTCCTGTTCCCGAGCCTGCTGGGCGTGGGCGTGTTTTTCATCGTCCCCTTCGGCGTGGTGGTCTATTATTCGATGATCGACGGCCCCGCCACCCGGAATTTCGTGTTTCTGGACAACTTCGCCAAGCTCTTCCAGAATTCGGCCTTCCGGCTCGCGGCGAAAAACACCCTGACTTTTTCCCTGATGGCGGTGCCGCTCGCGGTGGCGCTGGCGATGCTGCTGGCGCTGATGCTCGAGTGCCGCATCCCGATGAAATCGCAGTTTCGCACCTTCTTCCTCAGCCCGATGATGGTCCCGGTGGCCTCGGTGGTGCTGATCTGGCAGGTGATTTTCAATTACAACGGCACCTTCAACGAGCTGCTGCTCCTGTTCGGCCGCGACAAGATCGACTGGCTGCAGTCGAACTACGCGCAGATCGTGGTGCTGCTGCTGTTTTTGTGGAAGAACCTCGGCTACAACATGATCCTGTTCATGGCGGGGCTGGCGAACATCCCGAAGGAGCTGCTGGAGGTGGCCGACGTCGAGGGCGCGAGCGAGGCGTATAAATTCTTCGCCATCAAGCTGCGCTACCTCTCGCCGACGGTGCTTTTCGTCACGATCCTCTCGCTCATCAACTCCTTCAAGGTCTTCCGCGAGGTGTATCTGCTGGCCGGCTCCTATCCCTACGACCCGCTCTACACCCTGCAGCACTTCATGAACAACACCTTCGGCTCCATGGACTATCAGAAGCTGTCCGCCGCGGCGGTGATCATGGCGCTCGTCATGGTCGTCATCATCGCGCTGCTCTTTAAGGCGGAGGACTGGTTCGGAAAGGACGTGGAGGGATGAAGAAAAAGCATCTTTTCGGCCGGGGAGTCATGTTTTTGCTCTGCGCCGTCTTCGCGCTGATGTTCCTGCTGCCCACGGTGCTCACCATCACCAACTCCTTCATGGCCGAGAGCGAGATCGTCTCGAACTACGGCATGATCTTCTCGACCACCACGGGCGGCTATGTCTCCAAAACGGTCAATCTGAAATTCATTCCCGACAAGGTGACGCTCGACCAGTATGTGACGGGCCTCATCAAGTCCCCGGAATACCTCATCAAGTACTGGAACAGCATCCTTCTGGTGCTGCCCATCGTGGTCTTCCAGGTGGCGATCGCCTCGGTCGCGGCCTACAGCTTCACCCGCTGGCGCGGGAAGATCCGCAGCGGCATCTTCTTCTTTTATGTGATCCTGATGCTGATGCCCTATCAGGTGACGCTGGTGCCGAACTACCTTGTCAGCCAGTGGCTCGGCCTCATCAACACCCGCTGGTCGATCATTCTGCCCGGCATTTTCGCGCCCTTCTCGGTCTTTCTGCTGACCAAGTTCATGCGGCGCATCCCCTATTCGCTCATTGAGGCCGCGAAGGTCGACGGGGCGGGCGAGTGGCAGATCTTCACCCGCATCTGCCTGCCGCAGTGCCGCTCGGCGATCTTCTCCATCGCGATCCTGGTCTTTATCGACTACTGGAACATGGTCGAGCAGCCGCTGGTGCTGCTCAAGGACGCGGATTCCCAGCCGCTGAGCGTGTTTCTCTCCAGCATCAACGCCGGAGAGATCGGCCTGGCCTTCGCGATGGCCACGGTGTACATGATCCCGTCGCTGCTGCTGTTCCTCTACGGGGAGGAATATCTGGTCGAGGGCATCGCAAACTCCGGATCAGTCAAGGGATAATTTAGTTTTTAGTTTTTAGTTTTTAGGAGAACGGTTTAGAGAGGACAGGGAACAATGGATATGCAAGTAAAGAACAGGGCCTGGGTCAAAAACGCGGTGATCGTGTTTCTGGCCGTGCTTCTGATCCTGACTTTTTTCTCCAATACCATCATGAACCGCTCGCTCGCGGAGGTTGCAACCCAGAGCGTGACGAGCGGCTCCATCACGGCCCGCGTGCGCGGCACCGGCACGGTCACGGCGACCGGCGGCTATGAGGTCAAGGCCACGCAGACCCGCGAGATCCGCGCGGTCAAGGCCAAGGTCGGCCAGACGGTCAACGAGGGCGACGTGCTGTTCATCCTCGGCGAGGGCAGCAGCGAGGAGCTGGAGCAGGCGCAGGAGGCGCTGCGCCAGCTGGAGCTGAACCGTCAGCGCGCCGGAGCCACCGCCCCGAGCTACGACTACTCGCTCGACGAGCGCAAGCTCGAGCAGCTGCGGGAGAAGCTGGACGAGGCCCGCGAGGCCGAGGCGCTGGCCTATCTCGCGCTCGAGAATAACGGCAGCGTCCCGGCGAGCGTCCTGCAGACGGCCTCGGCCAAGGTCGAGACGATGCAGGGCCGCGTGGACGCGGCGCGCCAGGCGCTCACCGAAGCCCAGACGGCCTTTGCCGACAAGCAGCGCGAGGCGCAGGCTCGCGTGGACGAGGCGCTCGCGCGCCTCAACGCCCTGCTGGACAATCCCCCCGAGGGCGAGCCGGCCGAGGCCGCCGAGGGCGAGGAAAAGACCGGGTACCAGCTGCAGCTCGACGAGGCCGAGGCCGCCCTGCAGGCTGCCCAGCTTGCCCAGACGGCGCTCGATCCCGCGACCGACAGCGGCATCCTCGAAGCGCAGGAGGCGCTGACGGCCGCCCAGAGCGAGCTGGAAAATGCCGAGAAGGAGCTCAATGAGCTCGTCAGCCAGTCCGGCAGCTACGCCGACGCCTATACCGAGGCGCAGAACGCCCGCAAGGCGCTGGAGGACGAGCTCTTCACCGCGGAATTCACCCTCAACCAGCAGAAGATTTCCGACGGCAAGAGCGCCGCGAGCAGCTACATCGAGATGCAGGATCTCAACTATCAGATCGAGAAGGCCCGCGAAAAGCTCGAACAGCTCAGCAGCGAGGATGGCGAGGAGGTGCTCGCCAACGTCTCCGGCATCATCGAGACCGTAAACTTCACCGCCGGCAACACGCCCGCCAAGGGCGACACGCTCTGCACCATCCAGGTGCCGGACCTCGGCTACACGCTGTCCTTCTCCGTCACGAACGACCAGGCGCGCCGTGTTCGCATCGGCGATGAGGCGACCGTGTCCAACTACTGGTGGGGCCGCGAGATCCACGCCACGCTCAGCGGCATCCGCACCGACCCGCAGAATCCGCAGGGCAGCAAGATCCTGACCTTCGACGTCACGGGCGACGCGACGCCCGGCAATGAGCTGACCCTGTCCGTCGGCTCCAAGAGCCAGAACTACGACACCATCGTGCCCAATTCCTCCATCCGTTCGGACTCCAACGGCAGCTTCGTCCTCGCCGTGGAGGCCAAAAACTCCCCGCTCGGCAACCGCTACTACGCCAGGCGCGTCGAGGTGACCGTGCTCGCGGAGGACGACCTCAACTCCGCCGTCTCGGGCGAGCTGGGCTGGGGCGACTTCGTCATCACCACCAGCTCCCTGCCCGTCAAGAGCGGCGACATGGTGCGCATGCCCGGATGATATGAAAACATTCTTGTCAGAACATAAAAAGCTGCTGTGGGCGCTTTTATGCCTGCTGCTGGCGCTGCTGGGGCTCGGCTGCCTCTGGCGTATCCACGCCCTGAGCCGGAGCCTGAGCGCGCAGCAGGCGGCGGAGCGCTGGCAGGGCGGGAGCGAGCGGGACTTCGTGCAGGTCTCCTGCTTCGTCCCGGTGGACGAGGCGCTGAGCCGGCAGCAGATCTACGCCTTTCGCGGCGCGATGGCCGAGGCGCTGAGCAAGGCCGCCGTCGAGCCGGAGGAGGGCGAGACGCTCTGGCGCGACGCCTGGAGCGCGGTCGGCAAGCTGCCGGTCTCCAGCCCGAAGGCTGCGAGCGATGCCTCGGTCATCGCCGTCGGCGGCGATTTCTTCAGCTTCCATCCGCTGCGGCTGCTCAGCGGCGACTATCTGAGCGAGGACGATCTGATGCAGGACCGCGTCCTGCTGGACTGGGATCTGGCCTGGCTGCTCTTCGGCGGCACCGAGCTGCAGGGCATGGAGATCAAGATCAACGACCGCATCTTCTATGTCGCGGGCGTCATCGAGCGCGAGACGGACAGGGCGAGCAAACAGGCCTATACCGCCGGACAGGGCCTCTACATGAGCTATGACGCCTACGCCGCGCTCACCGACAGCGAGAGCATCACGGCCTATGAATACGTCCTGCCGGAGCCGGTCGGTGGCTTTGCCGAGAATCTGGCGAAGGAGAAATTCCCGATCGGCCGGGGCGAGATCCTGGTCAACAGCGGCCGCTTCTCCTACAGCCGTCTCTATCAGGTGCTGCGGCACATGGACGAGCGCGCGATGCAGGGCATGGGCATGATCTATCCCTACTGGGAAAACGCCGCCCGCGTGACGGAAAACCGCTGCGCAAGGCTGCTGCTTTCGGCGGCGCTGCTTTTCCTGCTGCCGCTGGTGAGTCTGATCGTCTTTCTCTGGCGCCTCGGCAGACGCGGCTGGGAGGCCTTTGTTGAAAAGCTCTTCCCGCGCATCCGCGACGCCCTCGAGGAGGCTGTCCGCCGTCCGGCCCGCCGCCGCTGGGAAAAGCAGCACCCCGGGGAGGATTAGTTTTTAGTGTTTAGTTTTTAGTTTTTAGTTTTTAGAAGAACGTGCGGCGGATACGGGAGTCTTCCCGTATCCGCCGCATTTTTGCCCCCACCTTTTCCCCGTAGGGGCGATTCACGAATCGCCCGCCCGTACAAGCCCCGTCCACCCCGTAGGGGCGATTCACGAATCGCCCGCCTTCCCCTCAAGCCTTCCCCTTGAGGGAAGATTCCCCCGGCGGGGGCGCGGCGCGTCGTAAACGTGCCGGGGGCACGTTTACAGCCAAAGCGGGGAGCAAGCTATGCTTGCGACCTGGGCCGAAGGCTGTCTGCGAAGCAGACAAAAAGGGGGAGGAAAGGTGGCACGGCGCGCCCCCCGCAGCGCCGTGACGGATGAGGTGTCCGTTCCATCTCGCACGGCAGAAAAGAACAAAACAGCAACAAACGTTCGGCGAATACGTAAAATCTTTCGTATTCGCCGAACGTTTTCTTCTAAAAACTAAAAAATAAAAACTAAAATCTGATTTCCCTCTTTAATTCCTATTAAATCTATGGTATATTAACAGAGAACGTGAGGTGAATTCTGTGAATGTAACCAGCAAGGGGCGCTATGCGCTGCGGGTGATGATCGACCTGGCGCAGCACCCGGACGAGGGCTTTGTCTCGCTCAAAACCGTGGCCGAGCGGCAGGGCATCTCGATGAAATATCTGGAAATGATCGTCAGCGCGCTGAAAAAGGCGGAGCTTGTGGAGAGCACGCGCGGCAAGGAGGGCGGCTACCGCCTCAGCCGCGAGCCGGAGGCCTACAGCGTCGGGGAGATCCTGCGCTGCCTCGAGGACAATCTCGCGCCGGTCTCCTGCATCCGGGACGGGGAGATCCAGTGCGACAAGGCCGCCGCCTGTGTGACGCTGCCGATGTGGAAGGAGCTCGACGACATCACCAACGCCTATCTCGACGGCGTGAGCCTGCGCGATCTGCTGACGGGCGAAAAGTGGAAAACTGCCCCTTGACAATCCCGGCGCGTATGATATAATTCCCAGTGAAATGATAGGAAATAACCATGAAAGGATGAACCACCATGTTTGTATACGCGGATAACGCGGCGACCACCTGCGTCAGCAAGACGGCGCTGGAGGCCATGCTGCCGTATCTGACGGAAAACTACGGCAATCCCTCCAGCCTCTACGCCTTCGGCCAGAAGGCCGCCGAGGCGTTGGCGCAGGCGCGCGAGGACGTTGCCAAATGCCTCAACGCCGATCCGAAGGAGATCTATTTCACCTCCGGCGGCAGCGAGGCCGACAACCAGGCCATCATTTCGGCGGCCCGCAACGGCGCCAAAAAGGGTAAAAAGCACCTCATCTCCACCAAATTTGAGCACCACGCCGTACTGCACACGCTCAAGCGTCTGGAGAAGGACGGCTTTGAGGTCACGCTGGTGGACGTGCATGAGGACGGCGTCGTGCGTCTCGAGGACATCGAGGCCGCCATCCGGCCCGACACCGCGCTTGTGACCGTGATGTTTGCCAACAACGAGATCGGCACCGTGCAGCCCATCGCCGAGATCGGCGCGCTCTGCCGCGAGAAAAAGATCCCCTTCCACACCGACGCGGTGCAGGCCGCGGGCCATATGCCCATCGACGTGAAGGCGATGAACATCGACATGCTCTCCATCTCCGGCCACAAGTTCCACGCGCCGAAGGGCGTCGGCGCCCTGTACGCGAGAAAGGGCGTGCTGATCAGCAACATCATCGACGGCGGCGCGCAGGAGCGCGGCAAGCGTGCGGGCACCGAGAACGTCGCGGGCATCGTCGCGATGGCGGCGGCGCTGAAGGAATCGGTCGCGCACATGGAGGAAAACACCGCGAAGATCATCCCGATGCGCGACAGGCTCTTTGCCGAGCTGTCAAAGATCCCGCACAGCAAGATCAACGGCAGCCTCGAGCACCACGTCCCCGGCACGGTGAACATGTGCTTCGAGGGCATCGAGGGCGAGAGCCTGCTGCTGATGCTCGACGATCAGGGCATCTGCGCCTCCTCGGGCAGCGCCTGCACCTCCGGCTCGCTCGATCCGAGCCATGTGCTGCTGGCCATCGGCCTGCCCCACGAGGTGGCCCACGGCTCGCTGCGCCTGTCGATCGGCGAATACAACACGATGGAGCAGATCGACCACATCATCGAGGTCGTGCCGAAAATCGTGGATTATCTGCGCAACATGTCCCCGGTCTGGGACGAGCTGCAGAAGGGCGAACGCCCGCATTTGATCTGAACCAATGGATTTTTGAGTAATCGGGAGGGAAACACAATGGCACTTTACAGTGAAAAGGTAATGGAACACTTCCGCAATCCGCACAACATGGGCAAGATTGACGACGCCGACGGCATCGGCGAGGTGGGCAACGCCAAGTGCGGCGACATCATGCGCATGTATATCAAGGTCGACGACGAGGGCGTCATCACCGACTGCAAGTTCAACACCTTCGGCTGCGGCAGCGCGATCGCGACCAGCTCCATGGCGACCGATCTCATCATCGGCAAGCCCATCGAGGACGCCCTTCAGCTGTCGAACAAGGCGGTCGTCGAGGCGCTCGACGGTCTGCCCACGCACAAGATCCACTGCTCCGTGCTGGCCGAGCAGGCCGTGCGCGCCGCGGTCAAGGACTACTACGACCGCAAGGGCATCGCGTACAACGCCGACGACTTCATCTTCCCCGAGGAGGACGAGCCCGGCCACGTCGCGGAATGAGCGTCCGGATCCGGCAGACAACGGCGGCCCCGCCAGTGCGGGGCCGCCGTTTTTGCGCTTGTCAAGCGCCCGGAAATATGAGATAATAAGCGAAGAATTTCTGTCAAGCGAGGTGCTGAACATGAAGCTGCGAATCGTACTGGACGAGGGCGCGAAAATGCCGCTGCGCGCCCATCCCTCCGACGCCGGGCTGGATCTCTTCACCCGGGCGGAGACCGTGATCCCGGCCCGCGGCAGCGCGGTCTTCGATACCGGCGTGCACGTGGAGATCCCCGCGGGCTATGTGGGCTTCATCAAGAGCAAAAGCGGCCTGAACGTGAAGAAAAACCTGCTGGCCGAGGGCGTGATCGACGCGGGCTACACCGGGCCGATCGTCGTCAAGGTCTACAACCACGGCGACGAGGACGTGCGCCTCCGCGCCGGCGACAAGCTGACGCAGCTGGTGATCCTGCCGGTCGCGCTGCCGGAGCTGGAGCTGACGGACAGCCTCTCGGAGACCGAGCGCGGCGCGGACGGCTTCGGCAGCACGGGCAGGTGAGGGCATGGAGCGCCTGAAAAAGACCCTCGTGATCGAGGGCAAGCTGAAAAGCTCCGACCTGCTGCGCCTGCTGCAGGACATCGCCGGGGAGGACGCGACGCGCCGCGGCGGCGGGCAGGAGCTGCTGCACAGCCGGGGCTGCGCCTGGGTGCTGGTGAAAAACCGCCTCGCGATCCGCTGCTGGCCCGCGCCCGGCGAAACGCTGACGCTCGAGACCTGGCCGATGCAGGGGCGCTTTGCGCTCTATCCGCGCGGCTTTACGCTGTGCGGCGCCGCCGGCGAGCTGCTGATCTCCGTCGAGAGCGTCTGGGCGATCATGGACGTGCAGAGCCGCACGATGCTGCGCGGCGAGGATCGCGGCATTACGCTCGAGGGCGTGGAGGAGGGCAGGCTCCGTCCCCAGCGGCGCATCGCGCTGCCGGAGGGCGGCGAGATCTTTTCCCTCAGCCCGACGCCGGAGCAGATCGACGTCAACGGCCACATGAACAACGCCGCCTATCTCGACGCGGTGGAGCCGCTGCTGCCCGCGCCCTTCCAGGGCAGGCATCCCTGCGCCATCAGCGTCGACTACGAGCATGAGATCCTTCCCGGACGCAGCGCCGCGCTGCGCGTCGCCACGGAAGGGGAGAGCTGCTTCTTCGAGGGCAGCATGGAGGGCAGGGTCTGCTTCCGCTTACGCGAGGACTTCGTTCTCAGTTAGGAATTAGGAGTTAGGAGTTAGGAATTAGGAATTAGGAGTTAGGAATTAGAAGTTGATTGTATAATTTCACTCCTCACTCCTCACTGCATGCCCGTTCAGCACCGCCTCGACGAGCACATCCCTGCGATACCGCAGCTTGAGCGAGAAAAAGGGCGCGTCCTCGTCGATGAGGCGCAGGAAGATCTTGTCTCCCTCCCAGATCGGCAGCCGCGGCAGCCGTTCCCAGGGCAGCCACTCCAGCACGCCCTCGTCGCAGTCGTCCCGGAGCGTCCCGTGAAAGGCCTCGCTCGTAAACAGGTGCATATACTCCGTGTAGCTGTCGTCGAGCACGAAGGTGACGATGCCGCGATAGCGCCAGGACTCGAGCGTCAGCCCCGTCTCCTCGCGCACCTCGCGCAGCATGCAGTCCTCCGGGCTCTCGCCGGGCTCGAACTTGCCGCCGATGCCGATCCACTTGTCGCGGTTTTCGTCGTGCTCCTTCTTGACCCGGTGCATCAGCAGCACCTCGCCGCCCCGGCGGATATAGCAAAGACTGGTGTTCTTCATCGGAAATCGCCTCCGCGCACCAGTATAGCACATTTTGCTGCGATTGGAAACGAAAAGCCTTGTAATACGGACATGATATGGTATAATACAGTTCAATGACGGTTTTTTATCACTTTTTCAAGGAAAAAACATATGAAAACGAACGAAAAACAAGCCAAAAACAGCGCGGCGCTGATCTGGGACTTCCTGCACGGCAGCAAACGCTTCTTTGTTGTGGCGATCCTGTCGGCGGCGGTGAGCTCCCTTGCGGAGATGGTCAATCCCCAGATCATCCGCATCGCGCTCGACCATGTGATCGGCTCCCAGCCGGCGGACGCCCTGTCCGCCCCGGTGCTGGGGCTGGTGGAGCGATTCGGCGGCTTCGGCTATCTGCGGCAGCACCTCTGGATCATGGCGATCGCCATCGTGATCGTGGCCTTCTTCGGCGTGGTCGGGCAGTATCTCTTCCGCGTGTGCAACACCAAGGGCGCCGAAACGCTGGTCAAGAGCATGCGCGACCGGCTCTACGCCCACATCGCGCGCCTGCCCTTCGGCTGGCACATGAAAAACCGCACCGGCGACATCATCCAGCGCTGCACCTCGGACATTGACACGCTCAAGCGCTTTGTGGCCGAGCAGCTCACGTCGGTCTTCCGCATCGTGATATTGCTGGTTCTGTCGCTGATCTTCATGATCAGCATGAATCCGCTCCTGACGCTGATCGCCTTCCTGCCGATGCCGTTCATCATCGTCTACTCCCTGCGCTTCCACAAGAAAATCGGCGCGGGCTTTCTCGACTGCGACGAGAACGAGGGCAAGCTCTCGGCCATGGCGCAGGAAAACCTCACCGGCGTGCGCGTCGTGCGCGCCTTCGGCCGCGAGCGCTACGAAAAGGACCGCTTCGAGGCGCACAACGAATATTACACCGGCCTCTGGGTGAAGCTCTCGCGCGTCATGAGCACCTACTGGAGCTCGGCGGACGTGTTCTCCGGCCTGCAGGTGATGCTGGTCGTGGTCTTCGGCGCGGTCTTCTGTCTCCGGGGGCGGATGATCCCCGGCGAATACGTGGCCTTCCTGTCCTATAACCAGCTGCTGGTCTGGCCGATCCGCATGCTCGGCCGCATGATCTCCGAGATGAGCAAGGCGGGCGTGTCCATCGACCGCATCGCCTACATCATGAACTCCGAGGAGGAGCGGGACGAGCCGGACGCGGTCGACGCCGACATGAGCGGCGACATCCGCTTCGAGCACGTGGACTTCGGCTATGAAAACAGCCCGCAGATGCTCTTCGACATCGACTTCACCATCCCCGCCGGTACGACCCTCGGCATCCTCGGCGGCACCGGCAGCGGCAAATCGACGATGATGGCGCTGCTCGACAAGCTCTATCCGATCGAGGAGGGCAAGGGACGCATCACGATCGGCGGCGTCGATATCCGCAAGATCCGCACCGAACACCTGCGCCGCCATATCGGCATGGTGCTGCAGGAGCCCTATCTCTTCTCCCGCACGCTCGAGGAGAACATCGCCATCACGCGCCCGGAGCTCAGCCGCGACGAGGTGCGCGAGGCGGCCCGCGCGGCCTGCCTCGACGAGACGATCGAGAGCTTTTCCAAGGGCTACGAGACCTTCGTCGGCGAGCGCGGCGTGACGCTCTCCGGCGGCCAGAAGCAGCGCGCGGCCATCGCCCGCACGCTCACGCAGAATACCCCCATCATGATCTTTGACGACTCGCTCTCCGCGGTGGACACCGAGACCGACGCGAAGATCCGCGCCGCGCTCCAAAAGCGCTTCGGCACGGCCAGCGTCATCCTCATCTCCCACCGCATCACCACGCTCTCCAGGGCCGACCAGATCCTGGTCCTCGACAAGGGGCGCATCGTGGAGCGCGGCAGCCATGACGAGCTCAAAGCCGCCGGCGGTATCTATCAGAAGATCTACGAGATCCAGTCCGGCGCGGGAGAGGAGGCGGCGGTATGAACGAAGAAAAAGAAAAAACCCGCTCCCTGCCCTTCTTCGGCGTGCCGAAGCTCTATCCCTATGTGCGCAAGTACAAGCCGCATCTCATTTTCATGGTGACGCTGGGCCTGCTCGTCACGGTGATCGAGGTGGCGATGCCGCTGTTCCAGCGCTACGCGCTCAACCACTTCGTGGCCGAGCGGACGCTGGACACGATCTGGATCTTCATCGCCCTGTACGTGACGGCGATCGTCCTGCGCTCCTTCATGGACTTCCTGACCACCTACCGGGCCTCCTGCGTCGAGGTCTGGATCGGGCGGGACCTGCGCAATATGGCCTTCGACCATCTGCAGACCCTGTCCTTCTCCTACTTCAACCAGAACAGCGTCGGCTACATCCACTCCCGCGTCATGAGCGACACCTCGCGCATCGGCGTGCTCTTTTCCTGGAGCCTGATGGAGTGCGTGTGGCAGCTGTCCTATCTCGTCGGCGCGATCGTCGTGATGCTGGCGGTCAACGCCCGGCTCACGCTGATGGTCATGCTGATCCTGCCGCTGGTCATTCTGCTCTTCTCGATTTTCCAGACGAAGCTGATCCGCGTCAACCGCAAGGTGCGCGAGATCAACTCCAAGATCACCGGCGACTTCAACGAGGGCATCACCGGCGCCCGCACCATCAAGACCCTCGCCATCGAGGACAAGATGGATAAGGACTTCGTGGCCGACACCGCCGACATGCGCCTGACCTCGGTGCGGGCGGCCCGCCTGCGGGGCCTCTTCGCCGCCACGATCAGCTTCGCCTCTTCGCTGGCCCTGGCGATCGTCCTCTGGAAGGGCGGCGTCATCGCCGAGAGCGAGATCGGCACCTTCACGATGTTCATGTCCTACGCGCAGAACATGATGGAGCCCGTCCGCTGGGTCATCGACGCGATCTCAGACCTCATCACCACCCAGGTCAACATCGAGCGCCTGACGCGCCTGCTGGAAACGAAATCCGACGTCACCGACACCGCCGAGGTCATCGAGCGCTACGGCGACAGCTTCGAGCCGAAGAAGGAGAACTGGGAGGAGCTGCGCGGCGACATCGAGTTTGAGGACGTGTCCTTCCAATACCCGGACGGCGACGAAATGGTGCTCGAGCACTTCAATCTCAAGATCCCCTTCGGCTCCAACATCGCCATCGTCGGCGAGACCGGCGCCGGGAAATCCACCCTCGTCAACCTCGTCTGCCGCTTCTATGAGCCGACAAAGGGCCGCGTGCTCATCGACGGGCGCGACGCGCGCGAGCGCAGCCAGCTCTGGCTGCACTCGGCCATCGGCTACGTGCTGCAGACGCCGCACCTCTTCTCCGGCACCGTGCGGGAAAACCTGCTGTACGGCAATCCCGACGCCACCGAGGAGCAGATCGGGCGCGCGCTGGAGCTGGTGTCCGCCACCGACGTGGTGGCGCGGCTGGAAAAGGGCCTCGACAACGACGTGGGCGAGGGCGGCGACCTGCTCTCCACCGGCGAAAAGCAGCTGTTGAGCTTTGCCCGCGCCATCCTCGCCGACCCGAAGATCCTCGTGCTCGACGAGGCGACCAGCTCCGTCGACACGATGACCGAGCAGAAGATCCAGCGCGCCATCGACACCATCGTGCACGGGCGCACCTCCATCGTCATCGCGCACCGCCTGTCCACCGTGCAGAACGCCGACTGCATCCTCGTCGTCAAAAACGGCCGGATCGTCGAGCGCGGCACGCACCGCGAGCTGCTGGCCATGAACGGCTACTACAAGCAGCTCTACACCCGCCAGTATGAGGACGAGGCGACCCAGAGCATCCTGACCTGAACCCGCGCATCCCCGGTCTCTTGCGAGACTGGGGATGCTTTATGTTAAACATATTATGTAAACAATAATATGACAACTAAAAATATAGTTATGTAAACTAAAAAGGCCCTGTTTTTCTTGACTTTTTCGCTGATTTGCTATACAGTAACTGCGTTTTATGTGCGTTTTTTGGGGGAGAGAGTGAGTCATGAGACTGTTTGAACTGCTGCTGATCGCCGTCGGTCTGAGCATGGACGCCTTCGCCGTGTCGGTCTGCAAGGGGCTGAGCGTGCAGAAGCTGCGGCCGCGCCACGCGCTGCTGGCGGGGCTGTATTTCGGCGGCTTTCAGTTTTTGATGCCGGTGCTCGGCTGGCTCCTCGGCGTGCGCTTTGAGCATCTGATCGAGAGCATCGACCACTGGATCGCCTTCGGTCTGCTGAGCGTGATCGGCCTCGGCATGATCCGCGAATCCCGGAGCGGGGCCGAGGAGCTGAGCGACGATTTTGGCCTGAAAACTATGCTTTTGCTCGCCGTGGCCACCAGCATCGACGCGCTGGCCGTCGGCGTCACCTTCGCCTTTCTGCAGGTGCGCATCCTGCCCGCCGCGGCGCTGATCGGCGGCACGACCTTCCTGCTCTCGGCCCTCGGCATCTGGATCGGCAGCGTTTTCGGCGCGCGCTTCAAGTCCGGGGCGGAGCTCGCCGGCGGCGTGATTTTGATCCTGATCGGGCTGAAGATCCTGCTGGAGCACCTGGGGCTGGTGGAATTTCCCTTTTAAGGAAAATTCTTAATTTTCTGAAAATTTGGCTTAAATTTATTAAGAATTCGCAGAAAGGATACAAAATGCGCTGCAAATGCGCTATACTGGGCGCGTGAGAAAATCTCTTGATCGCAGAAGAACGGAGGGATGCCGGTGGACGGGACAAAACCGAGACCGCCTCGGGCAAAAAAGAGACTGCTGATTCTTCTGGCCGTGATCCTTCTGGTCGCGCTGAGTCTGGCCTTTCTGGCCACGCGCCTGCACTCCTGGGTGGAGCAGCGGGAGAAGACCCGGCTGCTGACCCTGGTCGACCGGGAGCATCCGGTGGAAGACGACTATAACGTGGAATTTACCCTGCTCGGCGAGGGCCAGATGGTGGACTCCCGCTGCGTGGACGATCTGGAGGATATGCTGGAGGCCTGCCGCCGCGCCGGCGGGAAGCCGGTGGTGACGGCGAGCTTTCGCACCTGGGGCGCGCAGGAGCGGGCCTGGGACGAGACCTTCGCGGCGCTGATCGAGAGCGGGCTGAACGAGGAGCAGGCGCTGCGGCGCATCGAGCGCATGATCGAACCGCCCGGCTGCAGCGAGCACCAGCTCGGCCTCGCGGTGGATCTGCTGGAGGAGGGGAGCGAGCTGGAGCCGGCGCAGCAGGAGGACACGCAGACACTCCGCTGGCTGCGGGACAATTGCTGGCGCTACGGCTTTATCCTGCGCTTTCCGGCGGACAAGACCGAGATCACCGGCATGGATTACCGCCCCTGGCACTACCGCTATGTCGGCCGCGACGCCGCCGCCCAGATCCACGAGCTGAACCTGAGCCTCGAGGAATACATCGAGCTGTTTTACAACGATTGAAAAAAACTCCCTTTCGGCACAGCCGAAAGGGAGTTTTTGCATTATCTGCGGGTTTATCTCCGGACAAGCAGGATGCCCATGGCGGGCACGCTGACGGCACCGGAGAGGGCCTCGCCGCCCGCGGGGAGGATCTCCTCGCCGTTCATCAGCAGCGTCCAGCTGCCCTCAGGCAGCTCGGCCTCCATCGCCTCGGCGTTGGGGTTGATCCAGGCGTAGGCCTCGGGGCGGCCGTGGATCGAATAGGTGACGAAGATGGCGTTATTGTCCAGCAGCTCGCCCTTCACCTCGCCGGTGGTGAGGAAGGCGTTGGCCTTACGCAGGGCAATGAGCGCCTGGTAGTACTCGACCATCTTCATCGCGTCGCTGTCGGGGCTGAGCACGTTCCAGTCGATGTTGTTGATCTCATCGGAGGAGGCGTAGCTGTTCGCGTCGCCGTCCTTCGTGCGCAGCATCTCCTCGCCCGCGAGGAAGAAGGGCATGCCCTTGCTGAGCAGGACGACGCCCGCGCCGAGGCGGTTCATCGCCAGACGCTCGGAGACGGTGGAATCGGGATTGGTCAGCAGCAGCTTATCCCAGAGAGTGTTGTTGTCGTGGGAGGACATGTAGTTGACGACCATGGCCTTGTCCACCTTCCAGCTCGCGCCGGGGGAGGAGATGCCGCCCTGGATGCCGAAGATCACCTTCTGGCCGGTGAGCTTGCCGGGCTTGCCGTTGATGTAGCCGGGATCCTTCGCGTCAAACACACTGCCCTTGAGGCCGTCGCGGATCGCGTCGTTGAAGACCGCGACGGAGCCGATGCCGCCGTTCGTGGCCTTGACGGAGCGGATGTTGGCCTGGGTGGCCTGGAGATTCGGGTTGAGAGGCGTGCTGCCGCCGGTCCAGCCCTCGCCGTAGATGACGGCCTTCGGATTGATGGCGTGCAGGGCGCTCTCGATGGCCTGCATGGTCTCCACATCGTGCAGGGCCATCAGGTCGAAGCGGAAGCCGTCGATCTTGTACTCCTCGGCCCAGTAGCACACGGAATCGACCATGTACTTGCGGAACATCGCGCGCTCGGAGGCCGTCTCGTTGCCGCAGCCGCTGCCGTTGGAGGGCGCGCCGTCGGCGTTGAAGCGGTAGTAGTAATAGGGGACGATGCGGTTGAGGTTGGAGTCGAGAGAATAGGTGTGGTTGTACACCACGTCCATCACGACGCCGATGCCGTTTTCGTGCAGGCTCTGCACCATCTGCTTGAATTCATTCACGCGCACCTCGCCGTGGAAGGGATCGGTGGAGTAGCTGCCCTCGGGCGCGTTGTGGTTCTTCGGGTCATAGCCCCAGTTGAACTGCGGCGCGTCGGAGCTCTCGTCCACGGTGGCGTAGTCGTAGACCGGCTGCAGGTGGACGTGGGTGATGCCGAGCTCCTTCAGATAATCCACGCCGATCGAGGCCCCGCTGCGGTTCTGCAGGCCGGTCTCGGTGAAGGCGAGGTACTTGCCGGGGTACATCGAGCCCTCGATCGTGTTGGAGAAGTCGCGCACATGCACCTCCCAGATCACCGCCTCCTCGTAGGAATCGATGCCCTGGTAGTAGCCGCTGTCGCGGAAGTCGCGGGGATCGGTGAGAGAAAGGTCGATCACCATGCCGCGATCGCCGTTGACGCCGACCGCACGGGCATAGGGATCGACGGCCTCCTGCGTGCCGAGGGAGGTCGTGACGGAGTAGGTATAGTAGGTGCCGTGGCCGCAGGAGGCGGTCGCCGACCAGACGCCCCTGTCGCCGAGGGTCATCGGGAGCGTCTCATAGGCGTCCACGCCGTCGCCCGCGGTGAAGAGATTGAGCTGCACGGCGCTCGCCGTGGGCGCCCAGACCTTGAACACGGTCTCGTCCCCGTCGATCACGGCGCCGAGATCGTCGCCGTCGTAAACATAGGCGTCGATGAAGTCCTGACTGTCAAAGAGGCCCGTCGGAACCGCGGCCTTGACGCCGTAGCCCTCGAGCTCGACCGAATAGGCCTTGCTGAGATCGAGGGGCTCGGCGAGGGTGATGACGCCGGTGACGACCTCGTTGTTCAGGCTGCTGAGCGAGGCGATCTCGAGGGCCTCGTCCCCGCAGAGGACCTTCAGCTCGTCAAGCGAGGCGATGCGCTTGGCCGGGCTGATGAAATACTGGATCTCCGTGGGCGAGACGATGCCCGCCATCGTAAAGAGCCGGATCGGACTCAAGGTTTTTCCACCGTCCTCACTGGTATACTGCATTTTGTCGCCGGACTTGAGATAGATGACCGTGTCCGCCCCGGTGATGACGGCGAAGCGGTCCTCGTCATAGTCCTTGGTGGCCTCGCCCCAACTCGTGCCGCCGGGGTCGGAGCAGTCGCGCCGGACGATGAAGCCGACCTCGCTGACTGATTCGGGGACGTTTACGACGATCTTCGCGCCGTAGGGGCATTCATGGAACAGCTCGCCGTGCCCGTCCGCGCCGGGAAACCAGACCCAGACGTCGCATTTCGCGTAGTCCGCGCTCGGGTGGCTCCAGTACAGCGTCAGCTGGTTATAGCCCTCGGCGCGCGGGAGGCTGTACTCGTCCGCGGCGGGCGCAGGCTCCGCAGCGGGGGCCGGGGTGCTGTCAGCCGCGGGCGCCTCGGTCTGCGCGGGCGCGGGCGCAGGGGCGCCGGTGCAGCCGGACAGAAGGGCAAGCAGCATCAGCGCCGCCAGCGCAAGGGCAAGAGAGCGTTTATACTTCATTTGACCCACCTCGCAGTTTCTTTGTATAATAATATCGTAGCATTTTCGACCCGGTTAGTCAACGGGAGTTTTGGAGTTAGGAGTTAGGAGTTAGGAGTGAGGAGTTAGGAGTGAGGAGAAAGCCGTAGCGCCGAGCAATGCTCGGCGTCCGGACAAGCAGCACCCGCCTCCAATCCGTAGGGGCGATTCACGAATCGCCCGTGCAGAACCAGCGTAGCCTTTGCTTCCCGCACAAAAGTATTCCCGGGCAAATTCATGCAAATGATGCGAATTTGCCCGGGATCGCCGGTTGGATTTGTGACGCCGCGCAGGGGCGATTCGTGAATCGCCCCTACGACCGTTAAGCCCTTTCCGCAGCCAGCAGCTTCCTCAGCGCCGCGAGACGCATGCTGACGCAGTAGATCTCCATGGCCTTCTCGAGCTGCTCGATCGGCGGCAGGGAGGGAGCCACGCGCATATTGCTGTCCTTCGGGTCCCTGCCGTAGGGGAAGGTGGCGCCGGCGCCGGTCAGCGTCAGCCCCGCGTCCTTGCAGAGCTGCCAGGTCGCCTTGGCGATGCCGGGCATCGTGTTCACGCTGACGAAATAGCCGCCGTTCGGGCGCTGCCACTCGGCAATGCCGCGCGGGGCGATCTCGCGCTCAAGCGCGTCGAGCACGCAGCGGAACTTCGGCCCGAGGATGGCCGCGTGCTTCTTCATCAGGGCCATCAGGCCGTCCCTGTCCTTGAAATAGCGGACGTGGCGGAGCTGGTTGACCTTGTCGTAGGAGATGATCTGGGCGTTCAAGAGGGTTTTCATGTAGTCCATGTTGCGCGTGCTGCACACAAAGACGGACACGCCCGCGCCGGGGAAGGTAATCTTCGAGGTCGAGGCAAACTCAAACACCATGTCCTCATTGCCGTATTTGGCGCACTCGGAGAGAATGTCGGGGAAGGGAACGTAGTCGCCGAAGAACTCGTGGATGCAGTAGGCGTTGTCCCACATCAGCAGGAAGTCCTTCGCCGCGGGCTTCATCGAGGCGATGCGGCAGATGGTCTCGGCGCTGTAGATGATGCCGTCGGGGTTGGAATACTTCGGGACGCACCACATACCGCGCACCTCGGGGTCGCGGATCAGGGCTTCGACCGCGTCCATGTCGGGGCCCTCCGGGGTCATCGGGACGGTGATGAGCTCCATGCCGAAGCTCTCGGAGACCTTGAAGTGGCGGTCGTAGCCGGGGGCGGGGCAGAGCCACTTGACGCGCTCGAGACGCGCCCAGGGCTTGTCGCTCATGACGCGGCCGTGGGTGTAGCACTTGGCGATGGTGTCGTACATCAGCTGCAGCGAGGCGCTGCCGCCGATGAAAACATTTTCCGGCTGTACGCCGAGAACCTCCGCGAAGAGCCTGCGGCAGGAGGGGAGACCCTCAAGGTTGCCGTAGTTGCGGGCGTCGATGCCGTCGCAGATAAAGTCGCTGTCGGATTTCAGCACCTCGGTGATGTCGCTGACCATGTCGAGCTGCTCCTTGCCGGGCTTGCCGCGGGCCATGTTGAGTGAGAGATGCTGCTCCTTGAGCGCCTCATACTGCTTTTCAACAAGAGCCAGCTCCTGCTGCAGCTCGTCCTTCGTCATTTCGGTGTATTTCTTCATCGTCTGTTCCTTTCGTTTTCCGCGGCGCGCAGCGCCGCTGTAATGAGCGCAGGGGTCGAGACTGTGAATCTGTGTTCATCATAGCACAAAGCGCGCGATTCATCAAGACGGGGACGCGGCTTTTCCACTTCCGGACCGTCCAAATAAATGATGCACAATTTTTGCAATTTGTACTTCCATGAATTGGTTTCCTGTGATATGATGAAGAAAAGAGAGCAAAAAAGGAGGGACGCGCGTGCAGAGCATGCTGTTTCCGATGGAGCTGTCGCTGCGGATGGTGCTGATCGTGGTCGTCGGAGTGTTCCTCGCGTCCTTTGTGGACGGGGTCGCCGGGGGCGGCGGGATCATCTCCGTGCCGACCTATTTCCTGGCGGGGCTGCCGGCCCATCTGGCGCTGGGCACCAACAAGCTCTCCTCCTGCATCGGCACCACGGTGTCCACCGCGCGCTTTATCCGCGGAGGCTACGTTGACTGGAAGCTCGGCGTGCCGTCGATCCTGCTCGCGCTCGTCGGCGCGCACCTCGGCACACGGCTGCAGCTGGCCCTCGACGAGCGGTATCTGCAATGGCTGCTGATCCTCGTGCTGCCGCTGGTGGCGCTTGTCGTGCTGCGGCAGAAAAAGCTGCCGGAGGAGCCGGGGGAGATCGACCGGGGCCGGCAGGCGGCGATCGTCTGGGGCGCCTCCTTCGTCGTCGGCGCTTACGACGGCTTCTACGGCCCGGGCACCGGCACCTTTCTGATCCTGATCTTCTGCCAGCTCGGGAAGATGGATCTGCGCACCGCCTCGGGGAACGTCAAGCTCGTCAACCTCGCGAGCAACATCGGCGCGCTCGCGACCTCGCTGATGAGCGGCAAGGTGTTTATTGTGCTCGGCCTGATCGGCACGGCCGGCTCCATCGCCGGACACTGGCTCGGCGCGGGACTGGCCATCAAGGACGGCTCAAAGATCGTGCGCCCGATCATCTTGCTGGTGCTGGCGCTGCTGGCGGTGAAGGTCATTTCGGAACTGTTTTGAATCCTGGCCCCCCTTGCGAAAGGGAAGATTCCCCCGGCGGGGGAAATGTCCGCGCAGCGGACAAAAGGGGGGAGGAGCTGGCAGCAAAGCTGACTGGGGGATTTTATATGAAAAAAACCATCGGCATCCTGGGCGGCATGGGGCCGCTGGCGACGGCGGATCTGATGATCAAGATCACGACCGCCACCAAGGCAAGCTGCGACAACGAACACATCCGCGTCTATGTGGACAGCGACTGCGCGATCCCGGACCGCACGGCGGCCATCCTGCACGGCGGGGAGGACCCGGTGCCGGAGATGAGCAGCGCGCTGCGGCATCTGGAGGCCTGCGGCGCCGACTGCATCGTGATGGCCTGCAATACCGCGCACTATTTCCTGCCGCGGCTGCAGGCGCTGACCGGGACGCCGATCCTGAACATGCCGGAGATCACCGCCCGGCGCTGCCGGGAGCTCTACCCCGGCAAGACCGCCGCGCTGCTCGGAACGACCGGCACGCTGCAGACGGGCATTTACAGCGAGGCGCTGGAGCGGGAGGGGATCGCGTTCCTGCTGCCGGAGGCGTCGGAGCAGCAATGGCTGATGCACCTGATCTACGACGTCATCAAGGCCACCCGGCCCATGCAGCCGGAGGAAGAGGGCTGGAGCGGCCTGCTGCGGGCGCTGCGCTCGCGCGGCGCGGATTACTTCATCCTCGCCTGCACCGAGCTTCCGATCGTGGCGGAGACCCTGCCGGACGAGGGGCCCTTCGTCGACCCGACGGCGGAGCTTGCGCGCGAGGCCGTGCTCTTCTGCGGCTATGCGCTGAACGATTAATTTTTTTACCCCCTCGATTTTACCATTTAAATAGCTAAAAAACCTGGAAATAAACTATGCAAAACGACGAAAATAGGTGAATTTGCATAAAAAGTCTTAACTTTTCGGGAACAATCATATATATTATATACAGATGCCTTTTGGGCAATCAAATTGGGGAAAGGAGAATCAAGTCCGTATGAAAAAGAAAGTGAATCTGGGCGTAAAAATCCTGATCGGTCTGGTGCTCGGCATTATTGTCGGCGCGATCTTCTGGCTCGCCATGGGCGCGGAAGCCGCCGGCGCGTTTACCGCCAAATACATCAAGCCCTTCGGTGATATCTTTGTCAATCTTCTCAAATTCATTGTCGTTCCGCTGGTGCTGCTGAGCATCATGGACGGCGTGATCGCCATGGGCGACATCAAGAAGGTGGGCAAGATCGGCTGGAAGACCGTGGCCTACTTCCTGGTGACGACGGCGATCGCCTGCGTGATCGGCCTGGTCGTGGCCAACCTCTTCAAGGGGAGCTTCCCGGTGCTCCAGCTTGCCGAGGACGCGGCCTACGAAGCCAAGAGCGCAAACCTCATGGACACCATCGTGAACATCTTCCCGTCGAACGCCATCAATCCGCTCTCGACCTCCGCCATGCTGCAGATCATTTTCATCGCGATCATCTTCGGCTGCGGCGTGCTGGTCGCCGGCAAGAAGGGCGAGCCCTTCGGCAATTTCATCAGCTCCTTCAACGAGGTCACGCAGCGCGTCATGGCCTTCATCCTTGAGGTCTCCCCCTACGGCGTGTTCGCGCTGATGGTCTGGGTCGTCGCCGCGCAGGGCCCGAAAATCCTCGGCTCCCTCGGCCTGGTGCTGCTGGCCGCCTACATCGGCTACATCATCCACACGGTGCTGGTCTACAGCCTCTCCGTCAAGGTCTTTGCCAAGATGTCCCCGCTGCACTTCTTCCGCAAGATCTTCCCGGCCGCGGCCTTTGCCTTCACCTCCACCTCCTCCGTCGCCACGCTGCCGATCACCAAGGAATGCTGCGACGAGATGGATGTGCACAATGAAATCTCCTCCTTCGTGCTGCCGCTCGGCGCGACCGTCAACATGGACGGCACCGCGATCTACCAGTGCGTGGCCGCGATCTTCCTCGCCAAGTGCATCGGCGTTGACCTGACGCTGACGCAGATGATCATCATCATCGTCACCGCGACGCTGGCCTCCATCGGTACGGCCGGCACCTCCGGCGCGGGCATGATCATGCTGGCCATGGTGCTCGACGCGGTCGGCGTGCCCCCCACCTATATCGGCATCATCTACGGCATCGACCGTCTGTTCGATATGGGCCGCACGACGCTCAACATCATCGGCGACGCCTCCTGCGCGATCTGCGTGAACGCCTGGGAGGGTGCGAAGAACGAGAAGAAGACGGCATAAACATCCGCGAAAGATCAGAACAGATCATAAAAAGCGACCGGGAGCTGCGGCTGTTCGCAGCTCCCGGTTTTTTTGCCCACAGGGCGAACGGATGACTTACCTGATCAGATTCTCCAGTGTTTCAAACAGCAGCTCCGGCTGCACCGGCTTCGACAGATGGGCGTTCAGACCGGCCTGCATGCTTCGCTGCACGTCTTCATCAAAGGCGTTGGCCGTCAGGGCGATGATGGGGAGCGCCTTCGCGTCCGGGCGATCCATGGCCCGGATCACGCGCGTGGCCTCCAGACCGTCCATCTCCGGCATGCGCATATCCATCAGGATCGCGGCGTAATAGTCCGCCGGATGCGCGGCAAAGAGCTCCACGGCCTGCCTGCCGTTTTCGGCGCGGTCCGTCTCCATCTCCCGCATCTGCAGGAGCATCCGGATGATCTCCGCGTTAACGTCCATATCCTCTGCCAGAAGGATGCGCCGTCCGGTCAGATCCGTCCTGGCCTGCCGCTTTTTGGCGAGGATATCCTTCCTCTTGAGCGCGGACCTGAATTCATCCAGGACGGCGGCCGCAAAGAGCGGCTTCGGCAGAAAGCTGTCAACCCCGGCCTCCAGCGCCTCCTCCAATGCATCATCCCAACGATAGGCGGTGAGAATGATGATGGCGGATTCCTGCCCGATTTCCGCGCGGATCCGCCGCGCGGTCTCCACGCCGTCCATCTCCGGCATTTTCCAGTCCACAAGGATCAGATTATAGGGCTCCATGCGGGCATGGCACAGCTTGACCATTTCAACGGCCTGCTTCCCCGAGCCCGCCAGCTCCGCGGCGATGCCGGCCTTCTCCAGCACCAGCTGCGCGTGCCGGCAGGCGATGGGATCGTCGTCCACGATCAGCACCGTCATCTCACCGGGGCGGAGCTCTTCCTCTCCCTGCAGATCCGTCCTGTCGGAATCGGAGAGCGTCACCGTGACGACGAAGGTCGTACCGACGCCCTTTTCACTCTCCACGTCAATGTGGCCGTTCATCAGCTCCACGATGCTCTTCGTGATGGCCATGCCGAGACCGGTGCTGCCGTATTTGGTCGTGGGAGAGGAATCCTCCTGGGAGAAGGTGTCGAACAGACGGGGAAGATAGTCCCTGCTCATGCCGATGCCGGTATCCGAGACCGTAAAGCGCAGCGTGGATTTGCCGTCAAACTGTGCCGCCCGTTCCACCTGCAGCTCCACCCTGCCTCCCGACGGGGTGAACTTGACCGCGTTGCCGAGAATGTTGATGAGCACCTGCCGCAGCTTCATGCTGTCGCCGATGTAGTAATCGTCCACCTCGGAATTGATGCGGCACTGGTACTCCAGACCCTTGTCCTGACATTGACCGCTGAACATGGTGTTGATCGCTTCCAGCAGCTTCCGGAAGGAAAATTCCTCGTTTTTGAGCGTAAGCCGCCCGGATTCGATGCGGGACACATCCAGAATGTCGTTGATCAGCCCCAGCAGATGCTCGGCGGAGGCGCCGATCTTCTCCAGATACTCTCTGGTTTTTGCCGGGGTGTCCGGATCGTTCAGGGCGATGCTGTCCAGACCGATGATGGCGTTCATGGGCGTGCGGATCTCGTGGCTCATGTTGGACAGGAAGGCGGTTTTGGCCTTGCTGGCCTCCTCCGCGGCCGTCAGCGCGTCACTGAGAGCCTGCTGCTGCTCCATGCTGCCGCGGGTATCCGCGTCCACGTCGACAAAGCAGGCGCCCACGCTGTCGATCCGCTGCCCGTCCTGATCGTCCGCCTGGTGGACGCGGGCGAAGCGGACGGTCTCATAGCTCTCCCGGCCGTGGCGCTTCACCATATAGGTATGGGAAATGACGCGCTGCTTTTTCAGCCCCTCCCGGATGGCGTCCGGCTGAATGAAGCGCAGGAACTCCTCGCGGTACGGGTCTGTGATGTATTGATTGGCATAGGCTGTCACAGAGGGGAGATAGGCAAAATGCTCCCCGACCTGGAAGCCCGGGGAATCCAGGTCCGTATGGGCCTGATAGCATACGCCCGCGTCCTTGTCCAATTCCAGATAATACACGCTCCAGTAGTCGGCGGCCAGAGCGGTGATCATCCGGTCCTGCTGCTCCCGGTGCCGTTCCTCCTCCAGCAGCTTTTCCTGCAGCGCGAGGCGTTGCTCCAGCTCCTCCTGCTTCACACGGCTGGCCGCCTCGGCGGTCTCCTGCTCCAGCAGGAGAGTGCTGTTCTTTTTGGTCTGGCTGAGGATAAACCCGAACATCACCAGCATCGCCGCGACGGTCAGAACGGATTGAACGATGCTCCTGCTGACGGTCCCCTTCGAAATGGCGCTGATGCGCTCGCTGATGACGCTCTCCCGGATCAGATAGGTGAGCTGCCAGTCCGTTCCGCCCACCGGGATATAGGTCAGGGTCTCCCGAATGCCGTTGAAGGTAAAGGAGACGACGCCGCGTGTTCCGGACCGAAATTCCCGCGTGAAGCTCTCGTAGGAATAGGGCGGCTCAAACTCAGCGATCCCCATGGCGTCCAGCAGATTGTCCTCCATGGCGAGACCGCCGAGCACGGAGTCGGTCAGCGCCATGCCGGACTGCGTGTAAATGTTGCAGAAGGTGGCGTTGCCGGTATTGGTCGACAGGGAGACCCCGGAGAGCATTTCCTGCATGTCGATGGCCATGAAGCAGACCGACAGCGTCCGGCCCTGAAAGGGAATGTCGACCGGTACGGCAATGATGACGCGCTTGTCCGGGCTCTCCGGATGGAAGATGGAGATCTCCGGCTCGGAGAAGCTCCGAAAGTCGAAGCTGTATTCGTCTATATTGCTCTGCGTCCCCGTAGAGGTATAGATCAGCCCTTCCGAATCCACAAAGGCAAACTTGTCCAGATGATAGAGCTGCTTCATCCGCGCCTGATAGGCCTCCAGATGCGCCTTGTCGCTGAGATCCTCCCGGCTCATCAGGTCGATGGCGACGCGGATCGTCTGGATTTTTTCCTGAAGGTTATCCTCCACGACCTGCTCGCGCCGTCCCGCCAGCTCGTCCAGGTACAGCAGGCTGACGGAGCGGACGGCCTCTTCCGTATCGCGCCTGGCGCGGGAGCCCATCCACATCGTTCCGGCCACCAGAATGATCGCGAGGATCAGACTGCCGATCAGCGCGATCGTTGCGGTGGAATTGTTATTTCTTTGATTCATCAGGGCTTCACCCCTTCCCCCTTTTTTTCCATTATCCAGTATAGCATGAAAAAACACATCTGAAAAGGGAAAACTCCGACTTGTTCGATCAGGGCCCAATTCATAATTTCTCTTAACTGCCTTGCCGTCCCGGCGTCTTCATGCTCGCGGGAGCCGAGTGAATGTTCGGCTCCCGTCTCATATGCGTGGGCTCATTGATGGGACAAGTTAACAAAATGTGTTAGGATTGTTCACAAATTTTTAGCACTCTCGGCTTGACAGTGCTAAAAATGGTGATATAATCATAATCGAACAGAGGAACGAAGATCGAATAGATGACCTCCATCCCCC
>ODAJ014744399.1_pt1 | contig 25708 bp, 23 predicted proteins | sample 1539241 | NCBI WGS metagenome assembly ODAJ01 (sample SAMN02144231, study PRJEB22623) | gut metagenome | biome: sheep rumen | host: Ovis aries | place: New Zealand
GCTTGCTTTCTGCAAGTCAATGACGACAAGCCCAAAAGCGCCGAAAGATCGCCGTTTTGGCGGGTTCGGATTATCCCGCTTACCTTATGGGAGACTAGTATGAAACCTGTAACCTGGCAAGCAGAGCGTATTCTGCAAAATGACCCGGAATCACCGGTATGTGCGTACCGGTGATTCCGGGTCAGGTGCTTTTCTGGCAGACCCCTGTCTGCTTCTTTGTTATCATTCAGTCCGCAGAGCCTCGACCGGGTCTTTCTTCGCGGCGATGCCCGCCGGGATCAGACCCGCGATAAAGGTCAGGAACATGCTGATGAGCACCAGAGCGAAGCCGCCCGCCGGAGGCAGCGCGGAATTGAGCGACTGGATACCGGTCAGATCGTGGACGATGAGGTTGATGGGGATATTCAACAGCAGCGTCATAATGATGCCGATGGCGCCAGAGCTGAAGCCGATGATGACGGTCTCGGCGTTAAAGACGCGCGACACATCCTGCTTTGAGGCGCCGATGGCGCGCAGGATGCCGATCTCCTTGGTGCGCTCAAGGACGCTGATATAGGTGATGATGCCGATCATGATCGAGGAAACGACCAGCGAGATCGCGACAAAGGCGATCAGCACATAGCTGATGACGTTGATGATCGTCGTAATGGAGCTCATCAGCAGCGCGACGATATCGGTATAGCTGATCTGATCCTTCTCGTCGACGCTGTCGTTGTAATGCTCGATGGCCTTGGAGATCGCGTCCTTATCCTCAAAGGTGCTGGCATAGATGTTGATGGTGCTCGGGGTCTCGAGATCGACATAGCCGAGCTTTTTCAGATTGTCCTTGAGGCTGCCCGTCGAGTAGACCGGGGGCATGGCGTTATCATAGATCCAGATGAGATCCTCGTCCTCCAGAAGCAGCAGGTCAAAGTCCTCCGCCAGCTCCTCCGCCGGAAGCCCCGCGTACATCGCCGTCATGCTGGCCGCGTACTGCTCGGAGATCTGCTGACCGATCATCTGGCTCATGTAGCTGGAAAGCATCTCCTCGTCCATCTGCTCGATCATCGAGGCGTATTCCGGATACTGATCCAGGATCATGGACTTGATGTCCTCCTGCGAGGTGTCGCCCATCTGCTCGTCGATGAGCTCCTGGATATAGTCGTCGCCGGGCTGGGACATGAACTTGACGTAGAGGTCGGCCTTCTGCTCGTCGTCGGCCTCGTCGATGTAATTCTGCGCCGCTTCCTTTTTGCGGTTTTTGGTCATGGCCTCGTCCTCACGGTCAAGGAAGGGCAGGCCGTTAAAGACGTCGTGCTCGGGATCGTCCAGCTGGCGGATGACCAGCTCCTTCTGCTGTGCCTGGCCGATCACATACTCGACCAGATCGTGCGTATAGCCGATCGCGCCGCTCATCATCCCGCTCATCGCATCGTCGTTCTGGCGCAGGATGCCGACGATCTTCACCTCAAGGCCGTTGCTGTACAGGGTGCGCAGCGCCAGCTCCTCGCCGCTCATATCGACGTAGCTTTCGCTCTCCTCGTCATAGCGGTACTGGTCCGCCGGATAGATGAAGCGGAAGGTCTTTTGGCAAAGCTCCTCATAGCTCCAGCTCTCGAGCTTGGTGTCGAGCACCTGCGCGTCCATCAGCGCCTGCATGTCCTCGGCGATGGTGTCGTTGGACTTGAGGCCGAGGGCATAGAGCATCAGGTCGGAGATCTCGTTGTTCTCGCTCACGACCAGCACGACCTCGTCATATTTCTCCGGCCAGTGCCCGTAGAGCAGGTCGTACTGCTCCTTCAGCAGCGGGCTGACCATCTCGCCGTTTTCCCCGGGCAGCATCTCCTGCCAGACGTTCATCCCGGAATACATCTGCCCGTAAGTGGAGAAGAAGGAGCTGTAATCACCGCCGTAGGTGACGCTCATCGCCTTCTGGATATACTCGACCACGTCGGTCTTTGCGATATTTCCGTCCACGTCCTCGGCAAAGAGGTTCATGTCCATGTCATAGGAATACTGCACGGAGCTGATATAGGGCGCGACCTCGCTGTTGGGGTCTTCCAGATAGGCCTTGAAGGGCTTGAGGTTGTTGGTCTCGGTCTCGGCGGAGAGCATCGAGTTCATCATATCGTAAAGGACGGTGCTGGCATAGACCGCGTCGCGGTCATGCTTTCGCCCGCTCTCCTCCGAGCGCACGCCCATCATCGAGCTCATGAGGCTCGTCATGTCCACCCGCTCGGCCTGGATCGTGATCGGGTAGCTGGAAAGCGTATCCTTCTGCACCTTGTCGATGTAGTTCTGGATGCCGTTGGAGAGCGACATGATGAGCGCGATGCCGATGATGCCGATGCTGCCGGCGAAGGCCGTGAGGATCGTGCGCGCCTTTTTCGTCAGCAGGTTATTGAGCGAGAGGCTCAGCGCGGTCATGAGGCTCATCGAGGTCTTCTGCGTCTTCCCTGCCGCGGCGGTCGCCTCCTCTGCTTCGAAGGGATCGCTGTCGCCGATGATGAGGCCGTCCTTGAGCCGGATGGTGCGGCTGGCGTAAGCCGCGGCCAGCTCGGGGTTGTGCGTGACCATGATGATGAGCTTGTCTTTGGCGATCTCCTTGAGGATCTCCATGATCTGCACGGAGGTGTCCGAGTCCAGGGCGCCGGTCGGCTCGTCGGCCAGCAGAATGTCGGGGTTATTCACCAGCGCGCGGGCGATCGCCACGCGCTGCATTTGACCGCCGGACATCTGGTTGGGCTTCTTGTCGAGCTGATCGCCGAGGCCCACCTTTTCCAGCGCCTCGGCGGCGCGGCGGCGGCGTTCGGCCGGACGGACGCCGGAGAGCGTCAGCGCAAGCTCCACATTCGCAAGCACCGACTGGTGCGGGATGAGGTTGTAGGACTGAAAGACAAAGCCGATCGAATGGTTGCGGTAGCTGTCCCAGTCGGCGTCGGTGAACTGCTTGGTCGACTTCCCGTTGATGATCAGGTCGCCGGAGGTATAGTGGTCGAGGCCGCCGATGATGTTCAGCATCGTCGTTTTGCCGCAGCCGGACTGGCCCAGAATGGCGACGAACTCATGCTCCCGGAAGGTGAGATTGACGCCCTTGAGCGCATGGACGGTGGAATCGCCGGCCAGATAGTCTTTTTTGATGTCAGTGAGTTTCAGCATATCGGAGCTCCTGCCGGAAGAAATGTTTGACAGCGGATGCAATCTGCGTTACAATAGCCAAGGTCTGATAAGCCCACGTAGCTCAGCTGGATAGAGCACGAGCCTCCTAAGCCCGGGGTCGCACGTTCAAATCGTGTCGTGGGTGCCAGAAGAGATGCCGGAAGCCTTTGGAATCAAGGGGTTCCGGCGTTTTCGTTTTTCGCTCTATCATACTACCGCTCCGATCATGATTGGTGGACAGACTGTAAACAATCCTCAGGCGGTCAGAAAGTCCCGGATGAGCTGCTTTGCCGTCCGGCGGATTCTGTTCGTTTTTCCCGTTTTACGCAATCTCCCACACGACCGTCACGGTATCGGAAACTTCGATATCGTCCGGTTCGATGTCCATCTGATAGCTTTTTGCCTCCATCGGCGCTTCGCAGCGATCCATCAGCACGTCACAGCGCATGGGTCGGTACTCGAGGTCGATCTCTCCCCAGGAGTAGTCGATGCTCTGGATATCCTTCAGCGCGACGCCGCCGGCCTGACTCAGAACAGCCGCCTTTTCTCTTGCATCCGTCACCGCCTTGCCAAGCAGCAGATTTTTTGCCGCTTCCGGGTCTTTTACCGTGTAGCTGATGCGAAACTCCGGTCTGATCCTGCCGTTGGCCAATGCGTACAGGATCTTGCCGAGACGATCATTATCCGATTCGAACTCGACCTTCAGCAAATGATTGAACCGGTAGCCGACGAGTCTCTGCTTGTAGTCGTTGTTTCTGTCTCGATAACTCTCGTACTCCGTATCCACGGTAAAGCTGAGCGTTTTCAGATCCGACCGCTCGAAGCCGAATTCAGCAAGGACGTCTTTCAGCGCTTCCGTATCCTCGGAGGAACGGCGCAGTGTCTCGCCGTACTCCGGACAGAGGCCGGTGAGCGTCACGGTGATGCGGGTCATGTCGGGCTTGACTTTGATTTGTCCCCTGCCGGTTACTCGAATCGTTCTCATGGTGTTCTCCCTTCTTCAGGCTTCTGCAAAAGCAGATGAATCATATCTTTTGTCAGCAGGAACGATTGTCCCCAGGGATTGACGATGATCCCTTCCTCCTGCAGATCCGCGCAGAAATTGAGAAACATGTCAATGAAAAACGAGATGGCAGTCGCTCTCGGCCCCTTCTCATACTTTTCCGGGGAGGTAAACACCGCAAGCCACAGCTTGCCGTCCCCGGTTCGGACGCGGTGCAGGGCAAACGACCGTCCGTCCTCCTGTGCGGCGGCCGAGATCAGGAACTGCCCTTTCTCGCTCATCCGGCAGCGGATCGCCTCAAGCACCGCATCCCGATACTCCGGACTCCTTTCCCGGTCATAGCGGGAGATCGCCTCCTCGATCATGAGGTTTCCGGAAAGGAACGAATCCGGGAAGGGATCCTTCCCGTGCTCCCGGGCGATGTCAAAGCGGCCCAGGATATCGAGCATATCCTCGGGAAGGCGGTTCCGGCATTCGACCTTCAGCGGCTCCGGCACTCCATAAAACGCCTCCGCGATGCTGCCGGCAATGCAGGTCAACGTATCGCAGTCGCCGCCGAGAGATACTGCCATCCGAAGGACGTCCTCAAAGTCCGATCCCTCCAGGAAGGCTGTAATCGCCTCCGGCACGGTTTCCTGGCAGCTCTCCAGGTGATGATAGCCCGGGCGGATCTGATCGCAGGTTCTGGACAGGTCATATCCAAATTGCTGCGTGATGTAGGTTCTGATTTCATCCTTGCCGTGCCCCGTGCGGGCAAGGTAGATCGCGCTGGCGGTTGCCTCGGCACCTTTGACGCCCTCCGGATGGTTGTGCGTCACTTCGGCGCTCAGCCGTGCCTTCGTCCGGGTTTCTTCCAGCGTGTCGAACAGCCAGCCCGCAGCCGACACGCGCATGGCCGCGCCGTTTCCATAGCTGCCGTAGGGCTTGGGCTCCTTGGCGCGCAGCCAATGTCTGAACCGCCCGCCATACCCGGCATTCGGATAGTTTCTGCCCCACTTGCGCATTGCGTTGACAAGGGCATCCTTGACGCCCTCATCCTCCTGAAACTGGCTGTCAAGCAATGCCTCCGCCACAGCGATCGTCATCACGGAATCGTCTGTGAAGTGTGAATCCGCGCAAAAGAGCGGAAACTCTTTGGATTTGTTCCCCCTGTCGAATTCATAAGGGGCACCAATCATGTCGCCCAGGATCGCTCCGTACATAAACGTGCCTCCCTTCTGTTACTTACCCTGCTTCTGATAATTTGCTTCGATCGGCGCGCACCAATCTGCCGCGATTTCCTGATGTCGGCGCACCCGGGAGACGGTCTCGCTGACGACCCGGTAGTTCAGCTCCGTGCCCTCGCCGCACACCGAATAGCGCACGGCGCGATTCGGGCGGATGCCGAAGCTGCGGGCCGCAGAAATAGCGTCCATATTCGCCCCGAGGAAGAGAAACTCCCAGCCGTGCTTTTCCTGCTCATGCTTTACCATCCGCTGCACCTCCCCGTAGGTATAGGCGCGGCTGGCGTTTTCCATGCCGTCCGTGGTGATCACGAAGACCGTTTTTGCCGGGCGATCCTCTTCCCGGGCGTATTTGTGGACATTGGCAATGTGGCGGACGGCGCCGCCGATCGCATCCAGGAGCGCGGTGCCACCGCCGACCCGGTACTGCCGGTCGGTCATCGGCTCGACCTTCTGAATGTCCACGCGGTCATAGATCACCTGGCTTTCGTTGGAAAACAGGACGGCGGAAAGCAGCGCCTGCCCCTGTTCCCTCTTCTGCTTTTCCACCATGGCGTTAAAGCCGCCGATGGTGTCGTCCTCAAGCCCCGCCATCGAGCCGCTGCGGTCCAGGATGAATACGATTTCCGTCAGATTGTTGTTCATAAAAAAATCCCCTTTCCTTTGTTGTGGCCTGATCATACCGCAAAGGAAAGGGGCTTCGGTCAACTCGCCGTTGACTTTTTCATGATTTCAAACCTGTTTTCAGAAGAGGCAGGCCGCAGTCGTAGAGCGCCTCGTTGATAAATGTGACATTGTAGATCTTGCGCTCGATATAGTACTGCACGACCAGATCCGACTTGCTGCTGCGCGTCAGCGCATAGCCGGCTGTTTCAAGAAATTTCTGGGTTTGCGGCAGATCCAGCTGCAGACCGATGGCCAGCTGGATGGCCGTGCTCTTGGTCGGCTGATAGTCGGGGTTGTTCAGGATCTTGCTGAACAGCTGCTTGCTGACCTCGGCCCGCTTGTACACCTCGGAATCTCTGCCGCTGCGCTCCCTGAGAAGATCGAGCAGGGATTCGGAAAAGGTTTTCTCATGCTGTTTCAGTATATGGATCAGCGAATGGCGTTCGTTGGTCTGAAGCTCGGCCATTGGCGCCGGCTGCGCGCTTCCGGCGGCCGCCTCCGGCCGGGCGACTCTTTTCTCTCTGCCGCGCCTGCGCAGTTCCTCCGCCCGGTTCGACAGGACGGAAGGCGCACTGAGCATGGGAGAAGCGTCGATGCGGTATTCTTCCTCGTTTTTCCCGCTGACGTAATGGTCGTCGATATAGCTTTTCAGATCGTCAAAGATCGACCCCGCTATGCCAAAGGCCTTCCCGTTGAAGAGGACAAGGTCGATTTGCATCTCATGCTCGAGCAGGAAATCGGTAAAGGCGCGAATGGCCGTCGAAAGAGCCAGATCCTGCGGGAAGCCGTAGGTCCCGGCCGCCATCAGCGGAAAGGCAATCGAACGGCAGCCCAAGTCTGCGGCAAGCTTCAGCGCCGCATCGTAGGCCCGGCGGAGCTCTTCCTCTTCATGGTGCTGCCCGTCGATCCAGACGGGGCTGACGGTATGCAGCACATATTTTGCGGAGAGCCGATACGCCGGCGTCGCGGCAGCTTGGCCGACCTCGATCGCGCCGATCTGTTTCCGCGCCTCGAGCAGCTCCGGCCCGGCCGCCTGGTGGATGGCATAATCCGTTCCGCCGCCGATGACCGGCTGGGGATTGGCGGTATTGACAATGGCGTCCGCCGCGACCCGGGTGATATCATTTCGAACGATTTGAAGCGGCATGTTTCTTCTCCCTTCGCTCATCCTTGCTTTCCATGAAAATCATACCAAACGCAGACAAATAACGCAATCATTACAGGAAAAATTTGTGCCTTGAAAGGAAAATCTCCGCGCCCTACAATGGAGCGCGGAGGTGAAAGCCTTGAAGCTCAAAAACATTTTTCAGCGCATGGGCCGGATGAGCGAGCCCGCGTGGTACATATTCCGCGGCAGCGTCCTGCTGAGTCTGACGCTGCTTGCCTGCGGACTGCTGCTCACGCTCGGCTCCTACGCGCAGCACAAGACGGCCGAGGCCATCTATGAGACCGTGCAGGCCGTGCTGCTGATCGGGATCCTCGGCTCTGTGCTCATTGAGGATCAGCAGTCCAGGCGGTAGAATTCCTCTTTCGTCATCAGCGCGTTGAGCACGTCGAGCAGCGCCGTGGCGCTCAGGCGCTCCGGCAGATCGAGCATCTTCATCAGACGCTGCCGCCGCTCGGCGCTTCCCTCTCCCCCGCTCAGCCCCCGGGCGTAGAGATCGGCCTTCGTGATGCCGCTGCGCGTTTTTTCAGCTTCTCCCGCAAAGGTCGCGCCGGCGCGGCGCAGAGCCTGGAGCAGGATTTCCGGCTTCATGCCCTCAACGCCGAGCTTGCCCGCCTTCGAGGGAGCAGCCTTGCGGCGTTCCTTGCCGGATATGTCCGGGATAAAGGCATGCTTGACGAGGCTCGGATCGACGCAGCCCTTGATGAAGTTTCGGATCACAAAGCCCGCGCCGTCGGAGTCGGTCAGTACGATGAGGCCTCGCTGCTCGGCGAGCGCGCGCAGCAGTTTCTGCTTCTGGCGGTCATGGAAGATGCCGAAGCCCGCCGTTTCGAGGATCACGGCGTCCACGACCTGGCTGAGCGTATTTTTGTCATAGCGCCCTTCCACAAGGATCACTTCACGAACGGTAAGCATGGTCTTCCCCCGCGGCGATCCGCAATACCAGCTCCTTGAGCAGCTCCAGATCATCCGAGGAGCTGCTTTTCATTTGATAGTCCGCCTCCGCGCATAGCTCCACCGCCCGCTTGAGCTGCGGCAGGCTGAAGCCGCGCGAGGACGCGATGAGCCGCGAGGCGATGGAGTCGTAGCGCAGCTTGCAGACGTCCATCACATAAGCGGCGCCGAGGCCCTTTTCCGCCGCGAGACGCGCCGCGTAGAGCCGCCGCATCTGCCCGCCGATCACCGCGAGCATGGCGATCGGCTCGTTGTTTTTATCGGACAGCAGCTCGTCGAGCACCTCCATGGCGGCGTTATACTCCCTGCGCGCCATATGATCGGTCATCTCGAACACGATCGCCTCCGGCAGATGGTGCGCCACCGCGTCCACGTCCGCCACGGTCACGACCTCGCCTTTGGCATAGGCCGCCACCTTCTCGATCTCCGGGATCAGCCGGTTCATCAGATCGCCGCTGACAAAGATCAGATGCTGCGCCGTCTCCAGCTCCACGCGTTTGCCGTAGGCCGCAAAGCGCTTGGCGATCCACTTGACCAGCGATTCCTGCGTCTGGCCGGTAAATTTGAGCTCGAAGCCGCTCTCCTTCAGAAATTTGATGAGCTTGAGCCGTCCGTCCGGCTCAAAGGCCGCCGACTGTACAAACGCAATCGTACAGTAGTCCGGAATGTCCTCCAGCAGCTTCTGCAGCGAGTCGGCGTCCGGCAGATGGTTCAGATCGACACCTCGCAGCTCGATAAAGCTCCGCTCCGAGAGAAACGGGATCGCGTCGATCGCCGCGGCCAGCTCGTGCAGATCTGGCTCCGGGCCGTCCATGCGCTTGTAGCTGAAGCTGTCCTCCCCCTCGGGGACGCAGAGCTCCCGCAGCGTCTGCACATACAGCTCGCGCAGGTAGTCCTCCGGCCCCCAGAGCAGGTAAAGCCGCCCCGGGCCCTCGCTCTTGAGCTTTCTGATCTCGGCATTATAGTCGAGCAGCTTCTCTTCTTTCTTTTTCTTCGCCATTTCACACCTCAGGGAACGCGGATCTCCACCGTTCCGTCTTCGTCTGTCCGATATACAGTATACCCGCATTCGCCGAGACGTTCAAGTGTTTCCGTCGTCGGATGCCCGTAGGTATTGTAGCCGCAGCAGATGATCGCGGTATCGGCACCGAGCTCCCGCAGAAGCTCCGGGCTGCTGGAATACTTCGAGCCGTGGTGCCCGACGATCAGCAGCTCCGTTGCGCGCAGATCATGAGTCCGCAGCAGCTCCCGCTCCGCCGCCATGTTGATATCTCCCGTCGTGAGCAGCTCATAGCCGTCAACGCCGATCCGCGCCGTCAGACAGCGCTCGTTGGTATCGCCCGAGCGGCCCGGGGTGAAAAGCTCCAGCCTGATCGCGCCGAGTGAAAGCTGCCGGTCGCTGCGGATGATCCGTATCGTCGTTCCGTATCGCTCCGCCGCCTCGTAGAGCTGCGGCAGGATGCCGTTCGGATCGTCCATCTCCGCGCCGAGCAGGATCTCCCTTACCGGGAGATAGGCCATCAGGCGGCATACGCCGTCGGCATGGTCGGCGTGCAGATGCGTCAGCAGCAGGCAGTCGATGCTCTCGCGTCCGCGGCTGCAGAGATAGCTGCCGGTCAGGTCGCCCGCGTCGTCGAGACTGCCGGTGTTGCCGCAATCCACAACGACGGTCTGCTCCCCGGAGAAGACGACGAGGCTCTGCCCCTGCCCGACGTCGACCGCGGTCATGATCCCAGGCGCATTGCCGTAATACAGTCTTGTTGCGGTCAGCAGCGCAAAGAGGCTGAACACCGCAAGCCCCGCCGGATAGACCCAGCGCGTCCATACGCCCTTTCGATACAGCGCGGCGGCGAAAAAAAGCGCATAGACCAGCAGGAGCCACAGCCAGTTCCATTTCAGACAAAGATACAGGCAGGAAAAGCCCGGCGCTGCGATCACGCCCGCCATCCAGAGGATGTAGCGCGCAAGCCACGAAAGGACCGCCGCCGTCAGCCGCGCCGCCGGAAGAGACAGGAGCGACACCAGACAGCAGAGATAGCCGAGGCCGAAGCAGAACGGCACGGCCCAGAGCGTCAGCAGATTGCTCAAGAGCGACAGCGTGGACACATAGCCGAAATACAGGCCGATAAGCGGGGTCGAAAAGACGAGCACCGAGAGGGAGTTGGAAACATTGGAGGCAAGATAGCTGCGCAGCTTCCACGGCAGGACCTTCGGAATCGAAGGCATCAGCGCGCCCCGGATGCGGTCGGAAAAGAGCTCGATGCCCGTGACCGAGGCGAAGGAGAGCTGCAGGCTGACGCTGCCCGCGGCAAAAGGATTTTGCAGCAGGATGAGCGCGAGCGCGAGCATCAGCGAGGTCGGCGGGTCGTCCTCGCGCCCGAACACCGGGGCCAGCAGCACAATGGTCTGCATGACCGCGGCGCGCACCGCGGAGGGGCTCGAGCCTGTCAGCAGGACGAAGGCCCAGACAAGCAGGAGCGCAAGGATCGAGGCGCGGCGGGTATTTCCCATCAGCTGCCGCAGCATGCCGACAAGGAAGGCGATGTGCATGCCGGAGACCGCAACCATGTGCATCAGCCCCGCGCGGCTCAGACTCAGATGCTGCGCGTCGTCGTCATAGAGCTCGGACTTTTCGCCCAGCATCAGCGCCTGGAAGAAGGCGGAGGTATCCTCCGGAAACACCGTCCGGATACGCTCGCAGAGGCGGGCGTTGAGTTCGGAGGCAAGGCCGCGCAAAGAACTATGACGCCCCTCCGTCACCGCAAGATTTCCCTTCGCATTGGCCGTCAGATAGATGCCGCGCGTGGGATCGTTGTCATAGCGCTTCCCGTAGCGGGTATCGGCGGCGCGCAGCGACAGGCGGCCCGACACGAGGTCGCCGGGCCGAACGCGCTTGAGGCTGCCGTCCGAATCGTAGAGAATGGCGCTGAGCTTCGTGCGCTCATCGAGCTGCAGCCGGATCTCGACTCTTGTCCAGTTGTCCCGGGAGGTAGGCGCCGTCAGTACGCGTCCGGTGCAGACAAGCTCCTGCCCGTCCAGCTCATGGGCGCGCTCGAGCGTCAGCATCCGGTGCATCCCGTAGAGATAGAAGCCCGCCGCAAGCGCGCAGAGGCTGAGGATCACAGGCAGCAGCCAGCGGCGGCGCAGCAGCACCAGAGCGATCCCCGGCAGGGCCAGCGCAAGCGCCAACGGAAAGAGCCAGGACGCCGGGAGCAGATACTGCGCCAGAAATACGCCGAGCGAAAACACGCCGCAGCTTATCGCCAGCTTTCTCATACGATCTCCTTAAGAAAAAGCCGCATGGGAACTCTCATGCGGCTTGTTATTTGTATTCAGACGATTTTTTCGGTGAGCTTGACGCCGCCGATCAGATGGAAATGCAGGTGCATCACGCTCTGACCGCCGTCCTCGCCGCAGTTGGTGATGACGCGATAGCCCCTGGAGAGGCCTTCGCTCCCGGCGATCTTCGCGATCGCTTCGAAGCAGCGCGCGACATAAACGGAGTTTTCCGCGTTCACCGCCGCGGCAGAGGCGATATGCGCCTTGGGCACGACGAGCACATGCACCGGTGCCTGGGGGTTAATGTCACGGAAGGCGTAGACGTACTCGTCCTCATAGACCTTCGCGCTGGGGATTGCCCCGGAAATGATCCGGCAAAACAGGCAGTTGTCGTTCATGCTCTTCCCTCCTCAGACTTTTTCGGAAACGAAATCAAAAACGGCCTTCAGCGCGGCGTCGAGCTTAGTCAGATCGCTGCCGCCGCCCATGGCGGAATCGGGCTTGCCGCCGCCCCTGCCTCCGGCGATCGGCGTGACGGCCTTGATGATATCCCCGGCGCGGATGCCTTTCGCGACCGCGTCCTTGCCGCAGACACACTGGAAGGTGATCTTGTCGCCGTTGACGGCCGCGAGCATCGCGACCACGGCCGCGTCCTTGTCGCGCAGCACGTCGCCCAGCTTGCGCAGGGCGTTGGCGTCGCCCTCGACCTTCGCGGTCAGAACGTGCGCGCCGCCGATCTCCTTCGCGCCCTGCAGCAGCCTGTCGGCGCCGCCGGCGGATTCCTTGGCCTTGAACTGCTCGATCTGGCGGCGGGCCTCCTTGAGCTCCGCAGCCTGCTGCTCCACGCGGGCGAGCAGATCGGCGGGGCTGGCCTTGAACATCGCACCGAGCGCGGAGAGCGTCTCCTGGCTCTGGTACAGGGCCTTCATGGTCTCCGGGCCGGTGACGGCCTCAATGCGGCGCACGCCGGAGGCGACGGAGGACTCGGAAATAATGTGGAAGGGGCCGGCCTTGGCGGTGTTATCCAGATGCGTGCCGCCGCAGAGCTCGACGCTGTAGCCGCCCATATTCACCACGCGGACGATATCGCCGTACTTTTCACCGAAGAGCGCAGTCGCACCGGCCTTTCTGGCCTCGTCGATCGGCATTTCCTTCGTATCCACCGTGTAACCGGTCATAATAGCCTTGTTCACCATGTCCTCCACGGCGCGGATCTGCTCCGGCTCCATGGCGGAGAAGTGCGTAAAGTCAAAGCGCAGGCGGTCGGGCTCGACAAGAGAACCGGCCTGGTGCACATGATCGCCCAGCACATCGCGCAGCGCGCGCTGCAGCAGGTGGGTCGCGCTGTGGGCGCGGCGGATGGCGCCGCGGCGGACGGTGTCGATCGTGACCGTCACGGTGTCGCCGACAGAAAGCGTTCCTTCGCTGAGCTTTCCGTAGTGCATCACCTTGCCGCCCTTGTTCTTCTGCACGTCGTTGACAAGGAAGGCGCCGATGCTGCCGTGGTCGGCCACCTGGCCGCCCATCTCTGCGTACATCGTGGTCTGGTCGAGCACGACGATGGCCTCGGCCCCGGCGGAGATCTCGTCGCGGCTTTCGCCCTCGGCGACGATGGCAAGGACCTTCGCCTCGCAGCTGTCCAGATCGTAGCCGACAAACTTCGTGTCGGGGATCTCCTTGCCGAAGCTCACGCCGGCCCAGCCGAGATCGCCCAGCGCCTCGCGCGCCTTGCGGGCGCGGACGCGCTGCTCGTTCATCAGGCTGCGGAAGGCGTCCTGATCGACGCTCATGCCCTCATCGGCACACATTTCGATCGTCAGATCGATCGGGAATCCGTAGGTGTCATAGAGCTTGAAGGCGTCGGCGCCGGAGAAGGTACTCTCCCCCTTGGCCTTGTGCTCGGCGAGCAGATCGGTGAAGATCTTCATGCCGGCGTCGATGGTGCGGGCAAAATTCTCTTCCTCGGTCTTGACGACGCGGGTGATATAGGCCTGCTTCTCGCGCAGCTCGGGGTACTGGCCCTCGCTTTCATGCACGACCGTGTCGATGACCTGGTAGAGGAAGGGCTCGTTGACGCCGAGGAGCTTGCCGTGGCGCGCGGCGCGGCGCAGCAGGCGGCGCAGCACATAGCCGCGTCCCTCGTTGGAGGGCAGCACGCCGTCGCAGATCATAAAGACGCCGCTGCGGATGTGGTCGGTAATGACACGCAGGGACACGTCCATCTTGTGGCTCTTGCCGTAGTAGGCGCCGGTCAGCTCGCTGACCTTGTGCGTGATGTTCATGATGGTGTCGACGTCAAAGAGGGAGTCGACGTCCTGGCAGACGACCGCAAGACGCTCAAGGCCCATGCCGGTGTCGATGTTCTTCTGCTTGAGCTCGGTGTAGTGACCCTCGCCGTCGTTGTCGAACTGGGAGAAAACATTGTTCCAGACCTCGATATAGCGGTCGCAGTCGCAGCCGACGGTGCAGGTCGGCTTGCCGCAGCCGTACTTCTCGCCGCGGTCATAGTAGATCTCCGAGCAGGGGCCGCAGGGGCCGGCGCCGTGCTCCCAGAAGTTGTCCTCCTTGCCGAAGCGGAAGATGCGCTCGGCGGGGATGCCGATCTCCTTATTCCAGATATCGAAGGCCTCGTCGTCATCCTGGTAGATCGACGGATAGAGGCGGTCGGGGTCGATGCCGACCCAGTCGGGGCTCGTCAGGAACTCCCAGCTCCAGTGGATCGCCTCGCGCTTAAAGTAATCGCCGAAGGAGAAGTTGCCGAGCATCTCGAAGAAGGTGCCGTGGCGGGAGGTCTTGCCGATGTTTTCGATGTCGCCGGTGCGGATGCACTTCTGGCAGGTACAGACGCGGTGGCGCGGCGGCTCCTGCTCGCCCTTGAAATAGGGCTTCATCGGCGCCATGCCGGAGTTGATGAGCAGAAGGCTCGCGTCATTCTGCGGGATCAGCGAAAAGCTGGGCAGACGCAGGTGTCCCTTGCTCTCAAAGAAGCGCAGGAACATCTCGCGCAGTTCGTTCAGGCCGTATTTTTTCATGTGTGTTCCTCTCTCAAAAAGTAATAACAATTCTAATAGATGCAAAGGGGCAAGATGCTTGCTGAAAAGAGAATCCATCGTTTTTGAGGCAGCTTTGCCGCCTCAAAAACACCCTAAGGCGAGCTGAGCGAGCCCTCGCTTCGACCAAACGAGGCTTGTCCCTCATAAGCCGAGTGCGATAAAAGCGAGTGTGCTCAAATGCGAAACACCGTTTCGCATTTGAAAGAAAATGCCCCTGTCCCGTAAAAGGCACAGGGGCGAATTGTGTTCGCGGTACCACCCTGATTATCGCAAAAGCGATATCTCATGACTCTTTAACGCAGATCTACGCCCCGTTTTTCACAGGGAGGCTCGGAAGTGGCCGACAGGCAGCGTCCAAAGCCTCGCACCGACCGGCTTTTCTCTGTGCGGCGGCTGCTTCTGTCTCGTTTCGTCAACGCCTATGTAACTATACTCATTGCGCCGCTTTTTGTCAAGAGATTCCACGGTTTTTTCTCACAACAGCGCCCTTTGGGGCGCAGGCCGGGAGCTTGAGCCGGAATTCCATCATCGCGCGGCGGGTGTCCTCCAGCTCATTGCCTTCGGAATCGAACAGCTGCTCTGCGCAAAAGCCGAGAGGCGCCTGACCCGGAAGCAGCAGCTCCAGCTCATCGCCGCGGAAGAATTTGTTACGCTGCGTGAGCAGAGCATTCCCCTCCCCGTCGCAGTCCTCCACCACCGCGACAACATCCGCCGTCGCGCTGTAGGAGGCCTCGTCGTAGTGCTGTCCCGGATAGCCGTAGTAAAAACCGGTGCTGTACGGGCGGTGGCTGAGCTTTTCGGTCTCTGCCACCCAAAGCGGGTCGAGCGGTTTTCCCTCTACGGCTGCGTCGAGCGCCTGCCGATAGGCGTTCGTGACGACCGCGGTATAATAGGCGGATTTCATGCGTCCCTCGATCTTGAAGCTCGTGATGCCCGCGTCCAGAAGCTCCGGCAGATGCTCGATCATTCGCAGGTCGCGGGAGTTTAAAATGTAGGTGCCGCCGTCCTCCGTGATCTCGAAATACTGGCCGGGGCGCTTTTCCTCCACCAGATGGTATTTCCAGCGGCAGGGCTGCGCGCATTCGCCGCGGTTGGCATCGCGCCCGGTGAGGTAATTGGACAGCAGGCAGCGGCCGGAGAAGGAGACGCACATCGCGCCGTGGACAAAGGCCTCGAGCCGCAGCTCCGGCGGCGTATTGGCGCGGATGCGGCGGATATCCTCGAGCTTTGTCTCCCGGGCGAGCACCACGGTGTCCGCGCCGAGCTCATAGAGCGCCGTCGCGGAGGCGCTGTTGATGACGCCAAACTGCGTGCTCACATGGCGCGCGAGCTTCGGCGCGTGCTTTTTGGCAAGGCTCAGCACGCCGAGATCGGCGATGATGAGCGCGTCGACGCCGATCTCCTGCAGAAAGCCGAGGTAGCGCGGCAGCGCGTCCAGCTCTGTCTCAAGCGGGAGCGTGTTGCAGGTGACGTAAAGCCTCGCGCCGGAGCCGTGGGCAAGCGCCACCGCCTCCGCAAGCTCCTCATCGCTGAAATTGGCCGAGGCCGCCCGCATCCCGTAGGCGCGGCCCGCGAGATATACGGCGTCCGCGCCGTACAGCAGCGCCATGCGCAGCCGCTCCATATCTCCCGCCGGGGAGAGAAGCTCCGGGCGCTCACTCATAGTTCTGCGTGGCGACGAAGGCGTCAAAGTCCTCGGCGTTGGTGAAGAATTCATGCATTTCGGTCTCCGTGTTCAGCGCGTAGTAGTAATAGTTCGTGGACGCAGGATTGAGCGCGGCCTTGATGGAGGCAAGGCTCGGGCTGCAGATCGGCGTGGGCGGCAAACCTGTATACAAGCGCGTGTTGTACGGCGAGTCATAGGCCAGCATCTCGCCCGTCGGCGCGCCGCTGTGCTCTGGGAACACATAGAGGATCGAGGCGTCGACGCCGAGGGTCATGCCCTCCTTGAGACGGTTATAGATGACCGAGGAGACAAGTGCGCGATCGTCTGTCTCGTTCTCGAGATCGACGGCGGCCTCCTTCTCGATGAGGGAGGCGATGGTGACGACCTGCTTGATGCTCAGACCGCGGTCATTGGCCTGCTTGAGCATATCCGCCGTCCAGAGATAGTGGAAGGTCTCGAGGAACTTGTTGATGGCGCTCGAGGCCTGCATCCCGACATAGAACTGATAGGTATCCGGGAAGAGGAAGCCCTCGAGACGGAGCGGATCGCCGATGGCCTCGGGATCAAGGAAGGAGTAGTTGTACTTGTAGTTGGCCGCGGCTTCCATCAGATCCTCATAGCTGCACACCTCTTTCTCCTCGAGGCGGCGGAAGATCTGCTCCATGGTGAAGCCCTCGGGGAAGGTGACGTCGATGGTCACGGTCGCGCCGGAGCCGGCCCGCATGTTCTGGATCAGCGCGCGGTAATCAAAGCTGGATTTGAGCTCGTAGTTGCCCGGGGTGACCTTCTGATCGGCGTGAGAGATCTTGCAGAAGGCCTCAAACAGCCACTGGTACTGAATGAGTCCCGCCCGCTTGAGCTCGTCCGAAACATAGGAGATATCGGCGCTGCGCACGGTCTTCGTGCCGATCACATTGCCGTCCTCGTCCAGGTCGTCCACCGTTTTGGTCTCAAAAATCGAGGACGGGAGATTCACCACGGCGGTAAAGCTCTCTTTGTTGAGCGCGAGCGCATCGCTCGCCGCCATCCACGCGAGGCAGGCCAGGATCACGCTGACGCAGACGATGAACACGAAATACATCAGGCCGCCGAGGCAGCCGGTGTGGGATTCGTGGCTCTGCCGCACCGGGCGGTAATCGCGCTCGGTCATCTTGTCACCCGTATAGTTGTGGGCCTCTTCTCCGCTCTCGTCCAGGAACAGCTTATCGACAGAGGACACGCGCTTCTCCTTCGCCTTGCCGCCGCTTTTTTTCACGGCGCTCTGAGCGCCGGTCGCTGTGCGCGCGCTCTGGCTCCCGCCCTCGGCGGGCTCGGAGCGCCTGTCGTGCTGTTCAAAGAGTTCGTTCAGTTTATCCAGTTCTTCAGCCATTGCTGACCTCCTTGGGCTTCGATGATTCACGCGCTTTCGCCCTGCGGCATAGGATGGCATGAACGGCCCGGGAAAAGGCCGTTGACCGTCGCCGACGTCCGCCGCGCGGGACACGGCGATCAAATTCCTCCAGCGCGGAGAAAGGGACTAACATGTTCTGCAATTCCTGCAATAACAGCTCCATCTGGCTCATCATCCTGATCATCATCCTCTTCGGCTGGGGCGGCAACGGCTTTGGCTGCGGCTGCGGCTGTGGCTGCGACAATAACAACAACGGCTGCGGCTGTGGCTGCGGCTGCAACTGAAGAATCAGAGGACAGGGGGCTTCTTCGGAAGCCCTTTTATTTTTTGATGGTATCCAGGATCAGACGGTAGATCTCGTCGTTTTTCTCATCCAGCGCCCGCTCGGCGCCGTCCTTCATGAAGGGTATCTTCGCCCAGCCGTAGTAGTCGGCGGCAAGGCGCGCCGTTTTCAGACAGCGTTCCAGATAGCTGACGTCCTTCTCGTGGATGTCCGCGCTGGTGTTGGTCTTCTCCTGCCGGTGCTTCATGCGCTTGAGCGAGGTATCGATATCCACATCGAGATAGATGACGAGATCCGGGACCGGCAGGCCCATTTTGCCGTATTCGAGATCAGACAGCCAGGCGAAAAAGTCCGGCAGCTCGTTTTCCGGCAGCTTGGAGCCCTGGTGCACCGCATTCGAGGTGGTATAGCGGTCAGAGAGGATCAGCCCGCCCCGGTGGTAGATCTCGCCCCAGTCCTCCCGATAGGAGGCAAAGCGATCCACCGCGTAAAAGGTCGAGGCCGTGTAGGCGTTCACATCCTGCGGATGCGAGCCGAACTGCCCGCCGAGATAGAGCCGGATCAGCGCGCTGCTGTCCTTGTCATAGCGCGGAAACACGATATGGTGATAGTCGATGCCGTCAGCTTCCATCTTGGCGCACAGACGGCGGTACTGGGCGGATTTTCCGCTGCCGTCGATGCCCTCGAGGACAATCAGTTTTCCTGTACTCATGGTCTGCTCCTGTTTCTTTCTGTCAGCGCCGCCCGGAGGATGCCGGGCAGGCGGATCATGCGTTTGATGCGCCGGGGGTCCAGCAGCAGGCGGTACAGCCACTCAAGGCCCAGCCTGCGCCAGAGTACCGGCGCGCGGGGAACGTCTCCGGCGTATACGTCGAGCGCACCGCCGAGGCCGAGCATCAGCGTGCCCGGAAAGTCGGCGCTGTGCCGGTGCATCCATAGCTCCTGCTTTGGAGCGCCGAGGCAGACGAGCAGCAGAGACGGCGCTGCTTTTTGGATCTCAGCCGTGATCGCCGCTTCGTCCTCTGTGGAGAAATAGCCGTGGCGCGTCCCCGCGACCCGGAGGCCGGGACAGCGCCGCTGCAGTTGCGCCGCCGCCCGTTCGGCCACGCCGGGCTTTGCGCCGAGAAGATACACGCTCCCCTGCCGCCTCGCGAGCACCGCCATCAGCGCCGAGGCGAAATCAATGCCCGGCAGGCGGTGCCGCAGCGGCGTGCCGATGATTTTAGATGCGAGATTGATCCCCACGCCGTCCGGCAGAACGAGTGCAGCGCCGCGCAGCGCCTCAAGCAGCTGCGGGTTTTCCCGTGCCAGCAGGACGATCTCGGGGTTCGGCGTGACAGTGTAGGCGCTCTCTTTGCGCCCGATCAGCCGCAGCGCACAGTCCACGGCCTCGTTCATCGCCAGGTCGTCAAAGGGGATGCCAAAGAGCTCGGTGCGCGTCATATCTGACTGAACACTTCTCCGATCTTTTCATGGATCACAAGGTCGGCAAAGCTGTCGTAGGGAGTCTCGCTGAGATTGACGAGCGCGAGCTTGCTGCCGCGATAATAGCGGATGAGCCCGGCTGCCGGGTAGACGTTCAGCGAGGTGCCGCCGACGATCAAAACCTCGGCCTGGCGGATGTAGTGCAGGGCCTTGCTCATGACGTCCTGGTCCAGCTGCTCCTCATAAAGCACGATGTCCGGGCGGATGATGCCGCCGCAGTCGCAGCGCGGCACGCCCTGGCCGTGGTTCATCCGTTCCGCAGGATAGGGCTTGCGGCAGCGGCTGCAGTAGGCGCGCAGGATGCTGCCGTGCAGCTCAAGGACATTTTTGCTGCCCGCGGCCTGGTGCAGGCCGTCGATATTCTGCGTCACAACGGCGCGGAGCTTTCCATCCGCCTCCAGTTCGGCCAGACGCCTGTGCGCGCGGTTCGGCTGCACGTTTTCGATCACGAGCTTTTCCCGGTGAAAACGGTAGTACTCTTCCGGGTTGCGCGCGAAGAAGCTCGCGCTCAGGATCGTCTCCGGAGGGTATTTCCACTTCTGGTTATACAGGCCGTCCACGCTGCGGAAATCGGGGATCCCGCTCTCTGTGCTGACGCCCGCGCCGCCGAAAAACACGATGTTGTCGCTCTCCGCGACCCACTGCTTCAGCTTTTCGATCCCGCGATCCATCCAATCACCCTTTCCATGATCCGTTTCTTCTATTATACACGGCACCGGGCCGCCTGGCAAGAAGCGCCCCGGTGCCGGATGCTGAAGAATCATTAAGATATTGCCTGCTCGACCCAGGCGAGGAGCCGTTCTGTCCGGGGACGAAGTTCCTCCAGGCGCAGCTCGTTTTCGCGGCGAACGATGAAGGCATAGGTGTCGTCGCTGCTGCCGCGGGCCATGTTGACGGCGAAGAGCCGTGCGCTGCGGATGCTGCTCATCGCAAGCTCCACGGCGCTGCCGAGATAGATGGCGCTCTCCGCCGGGGCGAGGGGCAGCAGCTCGTCGAGCAGCTCGATCACATGGATCATCTCACAGATGACCTCGTCGCTGATCGCGGCCGCCGGCTGGCGCGCCGCGTCGATCTTCCGCTCGTCGCCCTCCTTGATAGCGCGCTTCATGATGCTGCGGCCCTTCACGTCCTCGTCGATGAGATAGACCAGATAGCCGCGCAGCTTGTCAAGGTTGCGGAGGATGAAGTCGAGCTTTTCGTCGCCCTCGTGCGCCTTTGCCGCCATGCGCGCAGCGCGCAGCGCCATCGCGCAGGCATCTGCGCCGCTCAGAGCCGCGGCGCTGCCGATATCGAGCTTCCCTTCCGGGTCGGCCAGGGCTTTGGTCAGCTCCTCGGCGTCCTTTTTGCGGAAGATCTCGATGATGAATTTCTTTTCCTGCTCAGCCATTGTCACGCCTCCCGATCAGTCGCGGTTGAATTCCCGCAGGGACAGGCCCTCGTTTTTCTGCAGTGCCCAGTTGACGCACCAGCCGGAGGTGAAGAGCAGCAGATTGTTGCCCTTGAAGTCCTGCACCCACTTGGTGTCGCTGGTGAGATTGAGACTGGGAATGTCTATGTTTTCATTGTCCACCCAGCGCACCAGCTCATAGGGCATGCTGCGGCGGCGGATATCGACGCCGTATTCGCTCTTGAGGCGGTATTCCAGCACTTCGAACTGCAGCACGCCAACGACGCCGACGATCACTTCCTCAACGCCGGTGTGCGGCTCGTGGAAGATCTGGATGGCGCCCTCCTGCGCAATCTGCATGATGCCCTTTTCAAACTGCTTGCGCTTCATCGTGTCGATACGCTCGACGGCGGCGAAATGCTCCGGGGCGAAGGTGGGAATGCCCTCAAAGCGCACGTTCATGCCCTTTTCGCAGATCGTGTCGCCGATGGAGAAGATGCCCGGGTCAAACACGCCGATGATGTCCCCGGCGTAGGCCTCGTCGATGATCGCGCGCTCCGAGGCCATCAGCTGCTGCGGCTGCGCCAGACGCAGCGTCTTGCCGCCCTGGACGTGCAGATATTCGCGGTCGCGCTCGAAGCGGCCGGAGCAGATGCGCATGAAGGCGATGCGGTCGCGGTGCGCCTTGTTCATGTTCGCCTGAATTTTGAAGACGAAGGCGGAAAAGCGCTCGTCAAAGGGGTCGATGATGTCGTCCTCCGAAACGCGCGGCAGCGGCGGCATCGTCATGTGCAGAAAGCTCTCAAGGAAGGGCTCAACGCCGAAATTGTTGAGCGCGGAGCCGAAGAACACCGGGCTGAGACGCCCCTTTCGCACTTCTTCGATGTCAAACTCGAAGCCCGCTCCGTCCAGAAGCTCGATATCGTCCGCGAGGCTCTGCCGCAGGCGTGAACCGATCAGCTCGTCGAGCTTCTCGGTCTCGTCGAGACGGCATTCGATGGGCTTGATCTTGCTCTGCCCGCGGTGGAATTCGTTGAAGGCGAGGATCGCCTGCTTTTCCCGGTCGTAGACGCCCTTGAATTCCTGACCGCAGCCGATGGGCCAGTTCATTGGGTAGGTGCCGATGCCGAATTCCTGCTCCAGCTCCTCCATCAGCTCGTAGGGGCTGCGCGCCTCGCGGTCGAGCTTGTTGATGAAGGTGAAGATCGGGATATGGCGCATGGCGCAGATCTTGAAGAGCTTGCGCGTCTGCGGCTCGATACCCTTGGCCGCGTCAATGACCATGACGGCGCTGTCCGCCGCCATCAGCGTGCGGTAGGTGTCCTCAGAAAAGTCCTGGTGGCCCGGGGTGTCGAGGATATTGATGCAGTAGCCCTCGTATTCAAACTGCATCACCGAGGAGGTGATGGAAATGCCGCGCTGCTTTTCCAGCTCCATCCAGTCGGAGACGGCGTGGCGGGCCGTGGCCTTGCCCTTGACGGAACCGGCCAGCTGGATCGCTCCGCCGTAGAGCAGCAGCTTCTCGGTCAGCGTTGTTTTACCGGCGTCCGGGTGGGATATGATCGCGAACGTTCTGCGGCGTTCGATTTCTTTTTTCATGTCTGCCATGTTTTCTGTTCCTTATATGTTATTTGATATGATTCTAATCCAAAAGGAGCCGCTTTACACCGGATTGCCACCCTCTCTGTCCTATTTTTTCACTGTATGTTACCATAGTTTGCCGCCGGATGCAAGGAGAAAGCCTTGATTATCCCCGGTGCGGATGATAAAATATCCGTGAAAGGGAGTGCTGCCCATGTCAAACGCCGCAAAAGACGCACTGATCACCGAAATCATCGACTCCTTTACCGCGCCCGGTTTTCCCGGCGCGGACACAGATCAATCCGGCCTCAGCTTTGACCGCCTGCTTTCACCCTGCGTGATCGGCGGCCTGACGCTCAAAAACCGCTGCGTCATCGCGCCGCTTGCCTGGATCGGCAGCGGTACGGCGCCGGATCAGAGCGCGAAGCGCTTCTATCTGGAGCGCGCCGGTGCGGGATTGCTGACGACCGGGCCCATCGAGGCCGCCCGGAGCGGCGAGGTGCGGGAACTGCAGGGCTGGCGCACGCTCAATGAAGCGCTGCACGCGCGCGGCGCAAGGATCTTCCTGCAGATTGCGCTTGACGGCAGCTCCCCCGCGAAATGCGTCGCACTGGCCGCAGTCGTGCCCGGGCTTTTTGACGGCCTCTGCCTCTATGCGCGAGGAAATGACGACAATGCGCTCGAGATCGTCCGCGCGCTCCGGCGGCGGCTCGGCGCCTCGGTGCCGATCCTCTACCGCGCCTCGCTCTCCCCCGCCGTGACCGAAAGCGGACTGGAGCCGGGCAGGAAGCCGCTGCCCTCGCTGGCGCAGAGGCTTGAAGAGCTGGCCGCGCTGGCTTCTGCCGGCGTAGACGCCTTTGAAGCGGGACTCGGCTGCGTGCAAACCCCCTGGCTGCTCCGCCCGGCGGCACAGCTTCCGGAAGGCTGCTTCCGCGAGGCCGCCCGCGCGCTGAAGGCGCAGCTTGCCGTTCGGGGCCTGCCGCGTCCGGTGCTCGCCTTCGGGCGGCTTGGCAGCCCCGCCGTCTGCGAAGCGCTGCTGACGGACGGGCTTTGCGATCTGGTCTCGCTTGACGGCGCGGGCATCAGCGATCCCGGGTGGGTGCAAAAGGTCAGCGCCGGAGAGGCGGAGACGGTCTGTCCCAGCCCGCTGCCGCGCTATCCGATCCCGTCCGGCAGCGATCGGATCGCCGTGATCGGCGCTGGCTGCCGCGGGCTCAGCTATGCGATGCAGGCCGTGGACGCCGGACACCGCGTCGAGGTCTATGACGCGTCCACCCGCCCCGGCGGGCGTCTCGCGCGGTTTCGCTCCGCCGCCTCCGTAGAGCAGCGGCGACTGCTGCAGTGGCTGCTGCGGGAGACGGCTGCGCGGCCTGGCCTTACGCTCCGGCTCGGGACGCGGGTCGATGCGGAGCGGCTCAAAATGGAAGGCTATGACCGCATCGTGTTTGCCTGCCGTCCCGCTGAGCTTCAGACGCCGAATATCCCCGGCTGGGGCGAGCAGCCCTTCGCCTTCGCTGACACGCTGACGGACGCCGCGCTTCAGGCATGGCGAAAAAAGCACATCGTCATTCTCGGCAGCGACGCGCTTGCCTGCGATATTGCCCGGGAAATCCTTGACCGCGGCGGAAAGCCCGTTTCTCTGCTGACCGAAAAGCCGGAGCTTCTCGCCGGGGAGCCGGAGAGCGACCGCAGCTGGTTTGCGCATTGGCTGAAGGCGCGCGGCGGGATGATCCTCTGCGGCTGCCGACCCCTGCGGATGCGGCGGCATACGCTGTTCTACCTCGATCTTGCCGACCGGAAGGAAAAGCACGTCCGCTGCGAGGCCGTGATCCTCGCGGAGGAGAGTCCCGCGCCGCTGCGGCTGTACAGAGAGGCTGTCGCGCAGCAGCTCGCGCCGAATATTCAACTGTTGTAAAAGTGAACACGTCTTCGAAGGGAGGTGCTTTGAAAGGGAGCCGCCTCTCTTCTTTTTCATGGGTCAGCGCAAAATGCAACTATATTCAGTTGCATTTTGCTAAAGATTGCGCTATAATACAAACGAAGAAAGGAGAATGGATCATGGGGCAGAAGGAAAAACTGATAAAAAAACTAAAGTCCAGGCCAAAGGACTTTACATTTGACGATGCAGCAAGGCTTCTCGGCTTTCTAACATATTCCATGACGAACAAAGGGAAGACAAGCGGATCAAGAGTCATGTTTACAAGTGAACAATACCCACCCATTTTGCTGCACAAGCCGCATCCCAGAAAGGAATTGCTGGAGTATCAAATCAGTCAGTTGATTGATATTTTGGAACAGGAGGGTCTGATATGAGCAATACTATGGAATATAAAAACTATATTGGAAGCGTCGAGTTTTCTGAAGCTGACAGCTGCTTTTTTGGAAAAGTCATGGGGGTGCGCGCACTGATTTCCTATGAGGGAACAAATGCAAAGGATCTGGTAGCAGATTTTCACTCAGCTGTTGACGATTATCTCTCGATGTGCGAGGCAGAAGGAAAAGCACCGGAAAAAGCCTATAAGGGCAGCTTCAATGTCCGCGTGTCGCCGGAGCTTCACAAGCAGGCGGTGGTATATGCTGCAGCTCATCACATGACTCTGAACGGCTTTGTGGAACATTCCATGCAGCAGGCACTGGAGAACCATGTGTGAGCAGACATCCTTTGAATCCTTCTGGGATCGTTCCTGGAAGGTGGTCGATACAGAAAGAATCACAGCTTATGCTGATCGGCTTCAACCGGATCAATTGGCCGTTCTTTCGGCTCTGAAGGTCAGAGGCGCGAAAAAGGTCTGTGATGCTGGCTGCGGATGCGGGGTGTTTTCTGTTGCTCTGGCTGCCGGTGGCTTTCTGGTTTCCGGATTTGACGTCTCATCGGATGCTGTTTTTCTGGCACAGAAAATGCTGAAGGAACAGGGATATTGCTCGAACAACTTCCGTAGAGCCGATATCCGGGAAACCGGCTATGAGAATGGAGAATTTGACGCGGTCGTCGCACTCGATGTGATCGACCATATGCCGATCAAAGACGGTATGGCCGCAGTGGAAGAATTGCTGAGAATCACAAGGCCCGGAGGCTGCGTGCTGCTGACTTTGGATAAAACAGACAGCGAGTATGAATCCGAGCCGCACAAGGTCGGCGCTGACGGAGATTACCTCTTTACTGCGGGTAAATGGGCCGGCATGGTGTTTCATCCCTACTCGCCGGATGAAATAGAAAAGCTGACGCATGACCATACAGCGAACATTTCTGTCTTGTCAGAGAGTGGGTATCTCGTTATGCTGGAATTGAGCGGCTCTTGCTGATACTGTTTTCCAATAAAATGCTTCATTTTATTGGAAAGGCATCGCGAAAAACGCGCTGCCAGTTTTGTGCCTCAGGGCACAAAACACGTCTCATGCAGTCTCCGACGCGCCTTCGGCGCTATAAAACGCTTT